>JAAUYA010377735.1_pt1 | contig 43738 bp, 47 predicted proteins | sample 7278161 | NCBI WGS metagenome assembly JAAUYA01 (sample SAMN14350120, study PRJNA611818) | marine sediment metagenome | isolation source: surface marine sediment (3m) | place: French Polynesia: Moorea | collected 2018-08
ATTTTAGCAGCTACCACTAAGAGAAAGAAAGTCTGGGCGCACTCGAAACTTTAATTACTGATTTGTCTCCTGACTTTCGGCGAGTTCCCCCAGACTTTTTGAGAAGGTTCGTTATTTAGACGATTAAAGTGCGCACCGCTTCGCTTGATCTCTTCGAGTTCGCTCTCTTGTTTAATGTGCTGCGATCGCGTTCTCCTAGATTGCAAAAAGCGCACCGCTTCGCTTGATCTCTTCGAGATTGCTCTTTTAAGCTGGGCTGAGTCATGAAATTATAGCAATTCTAAAAACTCCTCAAGCGTTAATTTGGAATCCCGTAAGATTTTCCTTAATAATCCTTTCCCTAATATTTTTCCTGTATGTACTGGGATGGTCACTATTCTGTTATCTGGATGCTTTAACCTAATATGACTTCCTTTTTGTCTTACTTTTTCAAAACCAATTTTTCTTAGTGCTTTAATAACGTCCTCTGCCTTAATGCTAGGTAATTTTGGCATTATAATGTAACCTTTTGAACTCCTATAAACTCATTTATACTCATTAAATTATTATTTTCTTCTAATTCTTCTAAACACATTTCAATTACTTCTTTAATATTCTCTATTAACTCATCGATAGTTTCTCCTTGTGAATAACAAGCCTTTAATTGTGGGACTTCTCCTATATAGTAACCATCTTCATCTTTTTCAATCACCACATAAAATTCTTGATTTTTAATCATTTCATTTTTTCTCTAGTTATGATCATCAACTTAATTAATTGTACTCTATAACAGCTCTTGTAGGGTGCGTTAGACAGGGATAATCTTTGCTATGACTTGGATCCCATCTTCCGCACGTCAAAATGTAGTGCGATCGCTGCTCTTGTAGGGTGCGTTAGACGGGGATAATCTTTGCTATGACTTGGATCTAACAATCCGTCGTAACGCACCGCGCTCTGCGAATCAGCGTCGAAGACGCTTCGGCTCTCTTCAATCTCGCTCTCTTATTTGATGTTGGTATTGATTGGCGATCGCCGTTTATCTATTTCTCGGAAACCTCTAGCACTTGCTCTAACTGCCGAATGCGTCTAGAACGGTTTTCTTGTTCCAATTTGACAATGACCTCTTCTAACTGTAAGCTGACCAATGCTAGTTCTTGGCGACGGCGACGAGATTTAGCTACAGTTTGCTTAACTTTTTCTGGCTCCGGCATCGTTTTAGTTTGATTAATCATAAATCCCAATCAAGCTTGATTTCTTCTATACTTCTTTCCAAAGCCGGAATCCGGTTTTGGACGATGGTGATTCTCTCTGTTAAGAATCTTAGCACATCTGGCGAGAGCGTAGGTTGTGCTTCAGCTACCTGAACCCGTAACCTTGATAATTGAGAATATAAATCCCTGGCTTGTTGCGCTATTTCGGTTAATTCATCTAAAGCGATTACTGTTTCATGAGTTTCACCAAAACGACCTAACAACAAGAACTCTGCTTTTCTTGAATCATCAAGAATCTCTAATAACTGTTTTTTTAAATTGCTAATGAGTATTTTGACTTCTGGAGACAGTTTTGCCATAACCAACCTAGTTAATTAATTTCCTAATTAATTTTAAGGTGCGATCGCTCTCTTGTTTGATAAGTGCGATCGCATTATTTATTCTGGCTCTATTTCCTTAATGTGTTCTCGACTTTATTGAGACGCTCAAAGTGCGATCACCTTAATTTACCTTTCATCAGTGCGATCACCTATATTAAAATGCGATCGCTCTCTTGTTTGATATGCTGCGATCGCCTATCAAACTGCTATCATTCTCTTATTCGATATGATCAAGACCGGGCTATACTGGAGACAGCCCCTACTCTTAGAAAAAATCATGCTCCAAGAACTAGAAGCTATATTTGATGGTAAATCTCTTCAACTGCAAGCACCCTTAAACCTAGCAGCAGGTACGAGGGTACGAATTATCGTTGAAAGTGTTTTACCCAATGAACAAAAACAACCTAAAACGTTTCTTCAAACTGCTAAGTCTTTGCAATTAAAGGGTGAGCCAGATTGGTCAGAGAAAATTGACCAGTATTTGTATGGAGAAACGCTTTCTGGCGATGATTGAAGTTTTTTTAGATACTTCTTTTGCCATTGCTTTATCTTCCCTTACGGATCAAAATCATGTACGGGCTGTTGAGCTTGCTAATCAACTTGAGACCAACAAAACTCCCTTAGTAACAACCCAAGCCATACTACTAGAAATTGGTAATGCACTTTCCAAACAGAGATATAGAATAGCCGCCATCCAACTTTTGGAATCCCTCGAAGCTGATCCTAATATTGAAGTAGTGCTATTAACGAAGGATTTATATACATCAGCATTCAATTTGTTCAAACAGCGAAAGGACAAAGAATGGGGGTTGGTCGATTGTATATCATTCATTGTGATGCAGAATCGAGGAATTACTGATGCGCTAACTGCGGATAACCATTTTCATCAGGCAGGGTTTCGAGCATTGTTGAGAAAATAATCCTCTTAAACTCATAAGCTTAATACATTAAAATACTTAAATTTAGAGGCATCTAAGTGCGATCCTATTAATTTACCTTTGATCAGTGCTTCTTGTTTGATATGCTGCGATCGCATTCTCCTAGATTGCAAAAAGCTTACCCTGTAGCGGATCTCTTCGAGATCGCTCTGTTATTCGATGTTGGTATTGATTGGCGATCACAGCCTAATACCATGTCTGGTTGAACAACCATAATATAAACTTTTTCCTTTTATCGTTTTCAGATGGTTTTTATTATGGGCAATTACCCCGACATGATATAAGTATCGTGGACATTGAAATGAGTTTAGTTTGGAAGATCTAGTAAAATAGTCACAGATGATAGATTTTTCAAAGTTGAAAGTAACCGAGGAAAAATGGCACAGACAATAGCAATCGAAATTCCTGATGTGATTGCCCAGAACTATAAATCACCAGATGAACTTCAGCAGGACTTGTATGCAGATATAATCGTCAGAGCGTTTCAGAAAGGCTTCCTGACGATACGAGAAAGCGCAAAGCTCCTTGAAATGACCTATGAAGATTTTGTCGAGTGGCTTGGAGAGGGCAAGATTTCATTTATCAGTGCCTCAGAAGATGAACTGAATGAAAGCTATAACAAGTTTGAATCCTTCATACAATCTTATGAGAAGTCATGATTGTTGCTGATACAAGTCCATTGATCGTTTTGGGAAGATTAAATAGACTTGATATTTTGAGAGAACTCTTCGGCACAATTGTTATTCCTAGTATTGTCTATCAGGAAGCAGTTGTTGGCTCAAAATTTCAGTTGCAGCGAGAATCGATTCTACGAGCAATAGAAGAAGAGGTGATTCTCGTTAAAGAGCCGACGATTGAGCATGAATTTAACCGACGTTTAGATGCCGGTGAGATGGGAGTGTTGCATCTTGCTCTTGAGATACAAGCAAACGCTCTGATCATGGATGATAGAAAAGCTAGAAATGAAGCTAAGGAGATGGGACTCATGCTATTCTACACCACTGATATTCTAAAGGGTGCTGAACGACAAGGGTTAATTGATTCGTATATAGAGATTGTACAGCAGCTAGCTTCTATGAAGATTTATCTGCCAGAATAACTGAGGTGATCCGATCACATTAATTTACCTTGTATCAGTGCGCTCGCATCCCCCTACATTCCAAAAAGCGCACCGCTTTGCTTGATCTCTTCGAGATCGCATCGCTAAACTCCTCAGACCAAAAAGTGACCATACCTCGACTTCACCAATCCCAAGCAAGCAATAAAATTTTCAAAATTTACTATAATTTAGGGATAAAATAAGAAAATTTTTAATCCTATGCAAAACTTACTTCCTAATAATGTTTTAGAATTAAGCATCTCAGAAAGAATCCAGTTAGTTCAGGATATTTGGGATAGTATTGCCATAAATTCTGAAGAAATTCCAGTTATTGATAGTCAAAAACAAGAATTAGATCGTCGTTTGAAATTATTCCAACAAAATCCAGATAAAGTTTCAAAATGGCAAGAGGTTAAACAAAAGTTTAACTAATTAATTTGTTATGGCTTATCAAGTTTTTATTTCACCAGAAGCAGAATTAGACTTAGAAGAAGCTTATAATTGGTATGAGGCGCAAGATACTGGTTTGGGTTCTGAATTTATTCGAGTAGTTGATGCTAGTCTTTTTGCTATTCAAAGAAATCCTTTAGCCTATACTTTAGTATATAAAAAAATCAGAAGAAAATTAATTCGTAAATTTCCCTACGGTTTATTTTATCTAGTAAAAGATGAAATGATAGTTATTGTTGCTTGTTTTCATGTAAAAAGGGATCCTCAACAATGGAAAAGACGTTTATAGATATCCTATTCCCAACTTCCTGAGCCAAAAAAAGTGGTTACACTCCAATTTGACAATGACTTCTTCTAAATGTAAGCTAGCTAATGCTAGTTCTTGGTGACAGCGGCTTATATTGATGAAATAAACCCAGATACCTACCCTTCTCTTTTGTCCGGTTAGAGGTAGAGGAGTGATTTGCTCAAAATTGATACCTAACCATGAAATCTTATTAAGAATCCGTATTCGCATCACCTGAGCCAAATCATCTAAATCTTTTATGGACTCTGGTTCAAAACTTACAGAATAACTCATTTAGGGCTCTATCCCATACCTTTCATAAACTTCAGATGCTGGAATAGTAGGTCTTCCTTCTACTCGTTTACGCCGTATTTCCAATAAACTTTGTTTGAACGATTCTTTCATTTCGTTTCCTTTATCAGGATCACCGAAGTATTCATCAAGAATCTCATCTACGGTATTACGGATTAAGTTTTGTAACTGTTCCGTTGTCATCTCTTTTATTTGCATAGTTTTTCTGATCAATAAAGTATATAAAATGATTATATCAATCAGGAAACAATAGTGCGATCGCCGCTCTTGTAAGGTGCAAAGCGCGATAGCTTAACGCACAAAAACAACCGATAATGGTGCTCCTGCGGCATAACAGAGCTAAATAATTCTTATATTATGGAAGTAAATGTAATCCCAAATATAATAAATATATCTTTTTTCCGTACGACGGCTCATGTGTTTGAATCGAATGGTACGCCGAACTTGATTAAGAAAAGGAGATTCTGATGGAGAGTAAGAAGGGGATGACATTTACCCGTGTAGATGCAGGAGCAGAGGAGCAGACTGCACAAGAGGTTGAAATCTTCTGGGGCATGAAGATCCCTATGGGAGACGGAGTGAGACTCAACGCGACAGTCTACCGTCCGAGAGAAATGGAAGAACCTCTTCCTGTCATCTTCACGTTGACACCATACACAAGCGATACTTATCACGAACGCGCCTGGTATTTCTCTCAAAATGGGTATGTCTTCGCCCTGGTGGATGTGCGGGGGCGGGGCAACTCAGAGGGAGATTTTGAGCCAATGCTCCAAGAGGCCAAAGACGGATATGATGTGGTTGAGTGGTTCGCACAGCAGCCCTGGTGCAATGGAAAAGTGGGCATGTGGGGCGGATCCTACGCTGGTTACGATCAGTGGGCAACAGCAAAAGAGTTTCCAGCGCATCTTACGACGATCGTCCCGGCGGCTGCAGCTTTCCCTGGCATAGACTTCCCAATGTGGCGCAACATACCCTATCCCTATGACATCCAGTGGGCTACGTTGACTAGCGGGGTAACTGCCAATTTCAACTTGTTCACACAGTTGGACTACTGGTTTCAGGTGTATTATCGTCTCTATTCCGAGCACCGTCCGTTCAGTGAGCTACCGAAGCTGGCTCAGAATATGACCACGCAGTTCAGCACCTGGATCGCTCATCCCCATCCGGATGATTACTGGGACGCCATGAATCCCACTGATGAAGAATTCAGTCGTCTTGAATTGCCTATCCTCTCGATTACGGGGCACTATGATAGCGATCAGCCTGGAGCTCTCGAGTTCTATCACCGGCACATGCGTTTCGGAACAGAGAAGGGTAAGAAATCACACTATCTGATCGTTGGACCATGGGATCATGCTGGCACACGTACACCGCAAAAGGAGGTCGGTGGATTGGTATTTGGAGACGCCAGCCTGCTTGAATTAAACCAATTGCATAAGTCATGGTACGACTGGACGATGAAGGACGGACCTAAGCCAGAGTTCCTGAAAAATCAAGTTGCCTACTATTTGATGGGTGCCGATGAGTGGAAATATGCTGATAGTTTGGAGTCGATCGCTTCGAAAAGTCAGCGGTTCTATTTGTCATCGAACGATGGCCGAGCCAACGATGTTTTTCAATCAGGCAGGTTATCTATAGAGCAACCAGCTGCCGACGGGCGGCCAGACAGCTATGTTTATGATCCTCTAGATATCCACTCAGGAGCTTTAGAAAGAGAAAAATTGGCAGTACAATACGAAAACCTGACCACCCAGGAGCTAGCGCTAAATCTATATGGGAAAGGCCTTGTCTATCACAGTGAGCCCTTCGCTCAAAATACTCAGATCAGTGGCTATCTCAAGTTGGTTGTATGGCTTGCTATCGATGTGCCAGACACTGATTTTGAAGTTCTGGTTTACGAAATTTTGCGAGACGGGCGCAGTGTCCTGTTGACAATGGATCGAATGAGAGCCCGTTATCGAGAATCCCTGCGCGAGCCGAAACTCGCCGAGATCAATACAATTACTCGTTATGATTTTGATGGATTCTTCTTTTTTTCTAGAAAGGTCGCTGAAGGTAGCCGCCTTCGACTGGTCTTCAAGTCACCGAACTCTATTTACATTCAGAAGAATTATAACAGTGGTGGTGTAGTGGCAAATGAATCTGGTACAGACGCCCGCACAGCGATCGTGACTCTCTATCACGATGCCGAGCATCCGAGCTACGTTGAATTGCCAATCTCTCCTTGAGCTGGTTTTTCCGATGCCCTTGAGTTTGGGAGCCGAGTAGTTGTAATGCGATCGCTCTTGTAGCTCTTGCACTGGGTTAGCAACCGTGGAGAATAGATAGATAAAATATGGCGATCGCATAAATATGAGAAAGTGAATCAGACAAGTCTAGTAGGATGCGAAGCGCGAAATATTTCTTTACACGGTGAAAGCTTTGATATTGCCTTACCAGCCCTAGAAACCAGTAGTTCCTAAAAATATAGTGAAGATAATGCCAAAAAAGGGTTTGATAGGCTAAGTTAATAAGCGATCGCCTTTTATCTGGGTTGAATCTACTCTAAAGACATTTTATGGTCAAAGTAATCGCCAACTACCTCCTTACTGAGAAAATCTATGAAAGCGCCAACTCAGAAGTCTATCGAGGTATCCGAAAATCAGATCGCCAATCCTTTATCCTCAAAGTTCTCAAGCAAGACTATCCTACACCACAAGAACTCACTCGCTATCGACAAGAGTATGAAATCACCCGCAACCTGAATCTAGATGGAGCGATCAAAGCTTATGGCTTAGAACCCTATCAGAGAACTCTAGTCATCATTTTTGAGGATTTTGGCGCATCATCCTTGAAGGAATTGATAAATGGTTCTCAGCTTCCCACTCAAGTTGAAGGGATTGGGAAGCAAATCCCAGAATTTATCCGCCTCGCCATCAAAATCATCGAAACTTTAGGTCAAATTCACGCTGCTAATATTATCCACAAAGACATTAATCCTTCCAATATCGTCCTTAACCCAGAAACCAAAGAGGTAAAAATTATTGATTTTGGCCTTTCCACCATCCTCACTCGCGAAAATCCCGTCCTGAAACATCCCAATGTTCTCGAAGGGACATTGGCATATATATCCCCAGAACAAACGGGAAGAATGAATCGTTCTTTAGACTATCGTACAGACTTTTACTCTTTGGGTGTCACTTTTTATGAACTGCTGACAGGACAACTGCCTTTTGTTAGTGCTGATGCCATGGAGCTAGTACATTGTCAGCTCGCCAAACAGCCTGTGCCGCCTTGTAAACTTGTAGAGAAGAACGGTGATAAGTCCCTATTCACTATCATCTCAGACATTGTCATGAAGCTGATGGCGAAAACGGCAGAGGAGCGTTACCAAAGTGCTTGGGGACTTAAAGCGGATTTAGAAGAATGTCTCAGGCAGTTGGAGACAAATGGTACCATTGAAGAGTTTACCCTCGGCTCTCAAGATATATCTGACAAATTTCAAATTCCTCAAAAACTCTACGGCAGAGAAGGTGAAATCGCTACTCTGCTAAATGCCTTCGAGCGCGTAGCAGGAGGAGGGGGAGCAGGAGAGCAGGGGAACAAGGGAGAGGAAGAGGATTGTCTTCCCCAGTACCTAATCGAAAATTGCCAATCCAAAATCGAAATGATGCTCGTTGCAGGTTATTCCGGCATTGGTAAATCAGCACTAGTGCAGGAAATCTATAAACCGATTACCGCCAAGCGGGGCTATTTCATTGCCGGCAAATTTGACCAGTTTCAGCGTAATACTCCCTACTCTGCTATAGTAGCCGCCTTTCAAGGATTGATAAGGCAACTCTTAACTGAAAGCCCCACCCAACTTAACCAATGGCGAGAAAAACTCTTAGCTGCTCTGGGAGCGAACGCTCAAGTGATTATTGATGTTATCCCCGAAGTGGAATTGATTACCGGCAAGCGGCCTGCCGTGCCTTCTTTGGGACCACTTGAGTCACAAAATCGTTTTAATCTCGTTTTCGGAAACTTCATCCGGGTATTTTGTGCCCAAGAGCATCCTTTGGTAATCTTTCTGGATGATTTGCAATGGGTAGATTCGGCCACTCTCAAGTTGATAGAACTAATCATGAGTGATCATGACACGCAATACCTATTTCTCATTGGCGCATATCGGCATCAGGAAGTCACTTCTACCCATCCCTTAACTATTACCCTTGAGGAGTTGCAAAAGCAAGAAGCGATTATTAATCAGATTACCTTAGCACCTTTAGCACTCGATTGTGTAAGCCAGCTTATTGCCGAGACTCTACACTGCGATCGCTCATCAGTGCAACCCTTAGCAGAATTGGTGATGCTCAAAACTAGGGGAAATCCTTTTTTTGTCAATCAATTCCTGAAAACTCTCCATCTGGAAAACTTGCTCAATTTTGATTTTGAGCGCCTCTGTTGGCAATGGGATATTGCTCAAATTGAAGCCATGGACATCACAGATAATGTGGTGGAGTTGATGATTAGCAAAGTGAAGAAACTGCCCTCCCCAACACAGCAAGTCTTACGCTTAGCAGCTTGTGTCGGGGCATTTTTTAACTTAAATACCTTGTCGATCATCTGTGAGCAATCCTCCTCGGAGGTTTTTCAAAACCTTTTGCCAGCAGTTCAATTAGGGTTAATTCTGACCATCTCCGAGTTAGACTCTCAACTGTTGATTCAAGAGTATAAATTTAGTCACGATCGCATCCAACAAGCCGCTTATAGTTTGATTGATGATAGCAGAAAAAAAATAGTTCACCTACAAATTGGCAGACTATTGCTGTCAAATATTTCAGTACAAGAACGTTTGGAAAGACTCTTTGAATTAGTCGATCATCTCAATCTAGGTCGGGAAGTGATTACGGATGAGCGAGAACAGATGGAACTGGTAAGATTGAATTTAGAAGCCGGTCAAAAAGCGAAAGAAGCCACGGCTTATGCTGCTGCACTGCAATATTTGACTGTAGGGATGGAATATTTAAGCGAGAATAGTTGGACTGAAAATTATGAACTCACCTCTAAACTTTACTTAGAAAAGTCAGAAATTGAGTATTTAAATGGCAATTACGAGCAGTCTGAATTTTTGATTAAGCTGCTGTTGGAAAAAGCAAACTCATCCATTGAAAAGGCTGACACTTACAGTTTTCTAGTTCTGCTCTATACTATGCTTGGACAGTACCCAGACGCCATTGAAGCGGGGCGACAGGCTCTACAACTACTGGGCATTGATTTGCCAGAAGATGACTGGCTAAATGCACTTGAGGTGGAACTTGCCCAAGCCCAGGAAAATTTGGGAGATCAACAAATTGCTTCACTGGTTGATGAACCAGAAATGAATATTCCCGAGAAAAAAATAGCCGTAAAATTGTTGATGAATCTGCTCACGCCAGCTTACATCTTAAACCCAAATTTATTTGGTTTAATCTGTACAAAAAGTTCTAACCTTTCTTTTAGATATGGTCCTACTCCAGAATCAGCTATGGCTTACGGTTCCTATGCAACTACATTGTTATCTCGTTTAGAAGATTATCAATCAGCTTATGAATTTGGCTTACTGGGCCTTAAAATTAGTGAGAGGTTTAACGATTTAGCTAATAAGTGCAAAGCATGTAATATGCTAGCAAATCATATAATTCATTGGGTTAAGCCCAGCAAATATGCCCAAGCTATCAATGATGAGGGTTATAAAGTAGGTTTGGAATCTGGAGAGATACAATTTGCGGGATACATCTTGCATGCTCAAGTAGTTCATGCTTTTTTTGAAGATAAAAATTTAGAAAGCATTTTAGCAGTTATCCCAAACTATTTGCTGTTTGTCACCAAACCAAAAAATATCTTATCATACAATACTTTATTGGCCTATCAACTGGCAATATTCAACTTGAGCGGTAGAACCCAAGAGAAATTTTCTTTCCATAATAACGACATAACCGAAGCGCAATATCTCGACAATTGTCAGTTAGACCAAGATGACTACTCCCTTTGCTTCTACTATATTTTAAAATCACATGTTCTCTATCTTTACGCTCAATACAGGTTAGCGCTCCAATACTCAGCCGAAGCCGAAAAAAGACTTTCTTTAATTCTAGGCATAGTTGCAGAAGCCGAACAGAATTATTATTCCTCACTCAGTTTAGTGGCTCTCTATCCTGAAGCTACTGCCACGGAGCAAAAAGAATATTGGAGCAAGGTGGAAAACAATCAAAAGCAAATGAAAATCTGGGCCGACAATTGCCCGGAAAATTTCTTGCATAAGTATCTTTTAATTGAAGCAGAAATGGCCAGAATCACCGGCAAAGATTTAGAAGCAATCGAATTATACGATCGCGCTATTGCCTCTGCTGCCGAAAATGAATTCATCCAGAATGAAGCCTTAGCTAATGAACTAACGGCCAAGTTCTGGTTAGGGAGAGGTAAAGAAGAAATTGGTCAACTTTACCTGAAGAAAGCTCACTATGGCTACCAACTCTGGGGCGCTCAACGCAAAGTAGAGGACTTGGAGGAGAAATATCCCCAGTTGCTGTCTAGCGTATCTACGAAAACGACAACACGAATTCAGACTATCAGTACCATAACATCTGAGACCTCTGGGAGCAATTCCACTGCCCTAGACTTGACCAGTGTGCTCAAAGCATCCCAAGTCCTAGCCGGGGAAATTGTTTTAGCTAAACTGCTGACGAAGTTAATGAAAATCGTCATTGAGAATGCAGGGGCTCAAAAAGGCTTTCTGGTTCTGGAAGGAGAAAATAACTGGCTGATCGAAGCTGAAGGCACAGCGAATGAGGATGACGTTGTCATCCTACAATCAATGCCAGTAGACTCTGTAGATTCTACCCAGAAACCACTCTTGTCAACTGCTATCATCAACTATGTCGCCCACACTCAAGAAAATGTAGTCTTAAATGATGCCACCTATGAGGGACAATTTATCCGCGATCCTTACATTGTTACTATTCAGCCTAAATCCATTCTTTGCACTCCCCTACTCAATCAAGGGAAACTGAGTGGCATTTTATATTTAGAAAATAATCTCACCACAGGGGCTTTTACCCCCCAGCGAGTTGAAATATTAAGGATACTTTCAGCGCAAGCAGCTATATCTATTGAGAATTCTCGCCTCTATACACAGTTAGAAGATTACAGCCGCACCCTAGAACAAAAAGTTGAACAGCGTACCAAAGCTCTTCAGCTCGCCAATCAAGAGCTAGAGCGTCTAGCCAATCTAGACGGGTTAACCCAAGTTGCCAATCGTCGCTATTTCGATGAGTATTTGGCTCGGGAATGGCTACGACTGACCCGAGAGCAGCAGCCATTGTCACTGATTTTATTCGACGTGGATTTTTTCAAGCGCTATAACGATCACTACGGACACCAGGCTGGGGACCAATGTTTAATCCAGGTATCTCAAGCTGCGAAACAGGCAATTAAGCGGCCTGCTGATTTGGTGGCTCGCTATGGCGGTGAGGAGTTTGTCATTGTTCTACCGAACACCAATATTCAGGGAGCAACCTCACTCGCCCAGGGTATTCAAGACGAACTCCAGCGCCTTCAAATTTCTCACCTTAAATCAGAAGTCAGTTCATTTGTTACCATCAGTTTAGGGCTAGCCTGTCAGATTCCCACACCAGGTTCCGAATTTGGTCAGCTCGTCGGTAATGCCGACAAAGCCTTGTACATGGCTAAGCGACAGGGTCGGAATCTATATTGCCTCTATAGTCAAGATTAGATCCAAACCGATTAATCTTGACAGAGTAATACTTTTGGCAAGATGAACCGAAATCAGGCCAGTTGAGTTATCGAGTCCGCCAACTTATGAATCTGTTGCAGGTAATCAGCATGTTCGGGAGAATTTTCCTGAGCATAGTTAAGATTTTTAAATACCCCCGTGAGACGAGTAAAGTAATCCCGGGCCGCTTCTTTATCCTCAAACTGATATGTGCGCTTAACCAAATCGTACACCAGGGTAAAAGTTTGTTTCTGTCGCTCTAAAGGCGCACTAGCATCAACCTTATCAAAAGCATCCTGCTGCAAGTAAACCATATCCAGAAATAAGGATTTTTGGTAGGTAACAAAATCCTCGAGAGTCACCCCTTCCTCTCCCGTAACTTGCATCATCTGGTAAATCCCATCACCTCTTTTGAGCAGTTCACCCATCTCCTTTACCCGTTCCACCCAACCAGGAGCAACTTGTGTCTCAAACCAAGGGGCCAATTGAGTTAGATAGCGCGACCAGGAAATCAGGATATCTACAGCAGGATAAAATCGCTTATAGGCGCGCGCGGCGCTCAGTCCCAGGAAAGTTTTCACCGTACTCAGAGTTGACTGAGTCACTGGTTCCTCAAAATTACCTCCCGCCGGAGAAACAGTCCCAATCATGGTCAGACTACCTACCGAACCATCATTGGTGCGAATCAGCCCCGCTCGTTCATAAACACCTTTAATCGAGGAATCCAAGTAGGCAGGAAACGCTTCCTCTCCCGGAATTTCCTCCAGTCGCCCGGAGGTTTCCCGCATGGCTTGAGCCCAGCGAGAGGTAGAATCGGCAATCAGCAGTACGTTATAACCCATTTGACGGTAATACTCGCCCAGAGTGATGCCGGTATAGATCGAAGCTTCCCGAGCCGCCACCGGCATGGAGGAGGTGTTGCAGATAATAATCGTGCGGTCCATGAGGGAACCACCGGTTTTGGGGTCAACTAGTTTAGGAAACTCGGTAATAGTTTCTACTACTTCGCCAGCCCGCTCGCCACAGGCCACTACCAGCACGATATCGGCCTCTGAGTAACGGGAAATCATATTCTGTAGCACCGTCTTGCCCGCTCCGAAAGGTCCGGGAATACATCCCATACCCCCCCGAGCAATGGGGAGAAAGGTATCGATGATGCGCTGGGTGGTAATCATCGGCTCTTCAGGATAGAGCCGCTCACAGAATCGCTTCTCTAAAAGTAGTTGCGGCAGGGAGCGGCGCACCGGCCATTGCTGAGTCAAAGTTAAGGGGCGTTCCTGGCCGCTGCCATCCTCAATGCGAGCCACCGGAGTATCCACGGTGAAGTTACCCTGCTGAATCCAATTCACTCTCACCTCTTGCGGCTCATTAAAGGGGATCATAATTTTATGGGTAAAACGGCCTTCCTGAACCGTACCAATGGTATCTCCCGCTTTTAGTCGAGCCCCGAACTCGACTACGGGCACGAACGACCATTTTTTCTCTTGGTCTAGAGGCGATACATAAGCACCCCGGGGCAAAAAATTGCCGTAGCCTGATGCTAATTCCGCGAGGGGATTTTGTAGGCCGTCATAGACCTGAGATAATAAGCCCGGTCCCAACGTCACCGACAGTAACTCCCCGGTTTGTTCTACCGGATCGCCGATACCAACTCCCCGGGTACTTTCAAATACTTGGGCGTCAGCCTCCTTTCCCCTCACTCTCAGCACTTCGGCTTTGAGTTTTTCAGCGCGACCTTCACTCTGCCGCTGGGGGCAGACATAGACCACTTCATTTTTAACTAGAGGGTGGGGATTAGTCTCGGCCATTTTAATGGTGACGAGATCTTCTTGTACGGCGACAATCCTTGCCAGATTTAATTCTTCAGCCATAGTTATCTGATTTTAGATTTTGGATTTTGGATTTTGGATTGAGAAAGCCTGGCTAATAATATTGGCTTTCAGCGTTTCTATTTCTCTTGAAATTGGGGTTAAGCTTTTTGAGCAAAGACATCAGTGAATTTTTCCAGGCCAGAGTCAACCAAAGTTCTGAACCGCTTGACGGCAGCCTCACCTTCATAGCGGCTCCAGCGGTCGGCCAAATTCCAGCGCAGTACGTAGAGCACCACGGCTTCAAAATCAAAGTAGTGTCCTTCTCCTAGCCGTCCTAGTTTGTCCCAAACCACTTCAAATAGTAGGCGCTCCAAGGCGACAGACTCGTTAGTGCTCAGGAGGCGATTGGCTTCCAAGACCCAGGGAAACGCTCCTTCTAGGCGAAATCCCGGTTCGCTCCAGTGGCGCTCGATATAGTTGACCCAGCGCCCGTAACCCCAGCTTGTTACTGGTGAGGGAGCGCTCTCCCCCCGCTGGCGGCGGCGCAAGGCCGCCATCACTGTATGCAGTTCTAGCCGAGACTCTACTGCTGCTCGCAGGATGGGGTTGCTCACTTGCTCAAAGAAACTTTTGGCGCTAGCGGCGATCTCGGCATCGCTGCGTTCCATGGGCAGGTACGACCAATGCACTAATTCTTCAATCCGCCTCAGGAGCAGCGCGTCTTCTTCCCGCAGCATCTTCAGCTGAGCTTCTAGCTTGAGCCGGGAGATGGGAGTCTGCTTGGTGCCAAATAAATTCCCGAGGTGAGGCAAAGCACTCATGAGCGTGATGTACCTGGTCATTATTTCACCATCCCCTCCAATAGAGCGCGGAAGCGGGGTTGGAGGTGTTCGAGGATGGCTTCGGCAATAGCGCGATCGCTCAGATCCAGCACTATTTCTCGATCTACCAGCCTCAGCTTCAGTCCCCCCTGATTGTCTTTGGCCACTCCAAAACTGATCCCCTCTTGTAGCATATCTTGACCCACTAGGCGGACAAAGTGGGTGAGAATTCCTTGTTCCAATTCTTGGGGATTGCGGCTGAGTTCCTCTAGCCCAGCTACTTTACGGGGCAACAGCACTTCCACCTGTTGGGCAACAGCAACTTCCTCCTTAACTTTCCCGGCTACCTCGAGAATGAGCTTTTGGAGTAGTTCTGGCTTTTGGGTTTCCGCTCCGATCAGGCGCTGTACTTCTCCCGTAAATCGCTGGGTCAGTTGGGTCTTCAGCGCCAGTCTGGTATCTCGAAAGGCCACTTCTAGGGCTTCGTGGGCTGCCCTTTTTAAGTTTTCCGCCTCTTCCCTAGCCTTACTGACAATCTGGTCGGCTTGCTCCTGGGCTTGCTTGACCGTTGACTCGGCCTGGGCTTTGGCATCACTGACAATCTGTTCTGCTTGGTTGCGACCGTTAGCTACTCCTTCCTCCCGCAGCCGCTCGATCAGGGCTTCCACTCCAGATGCGACTTCGGTGGCTGTATTGCGGCGCGAACCTCTATTGCTAGTCACGACATTATCCTCCTTTAGCTTTACAAATTTCCAGAGAGCACCAAGGCAAAAACCAATACAAACACTAGAAAGCCCTCAACTATAGCAGCTGGGACGATGGACTGGCCAAAAATTTCTGGCTTGGCTTTACTAGCATTAATGGCCGACGCGCAGCACATCCCTTGATAGACACCACCGATTAATAAGGCAATTCCTGCTAATAGGCCGATGCCGAATAAGCCGGCCGCCAAATTGACGGTAAAACCGGTATCGGGGTCGATTTTCTGTTGCAGGATGAACATCAGCACGATACCGTAAATTGCCTGAGAAGAGGGCAGGACAGAAACACCAATATAACGTCCGTAACCGCCTTGGGTTTCCAACATGGCTCCAATAGCGGCTAAGCCACCGATACTGCAACCGATCATACTGCCAGCGGCTCCTAAAGCCATGGGAGCAAACAGTCCCGTCCATCCCAAAGCCATCACTAATTCATTCATGTTTCTATCTCCTTTTTGGCAAAAGCTTGAAAAGGGTATCCTTCATCGGCAATACCCCATTTGAAGAATTCAATAAAATTTAGACGCAAACCGTGGACGAAGCAACTGACAATTGTTAAAGTAAAATTGATTCCGTGGCCTACCAACAGGATGATGAAGGCGAATAAATATTGCACTCCTGGTTCTCCTGCTGCCGATGCTACCACTTGTTTGGCCATGGTATTAAAGGTTAAAGCTAGAGAGCCACTGGCCAACCCTAGGGCAAAAAGGCGTAAGTAACTCAAGATGTCACCAAACAGCCCCGAAATACCGGTTAGAGAGCTAAACCCCCCCAGAAGCCGCCAGGGTAATTTTTGCTGGCTGCTGAGGAAACCTCCTAAGAAAACCAAGAAGAACCCGCCAATGAGCAGAAATGTACCCAGATTGTGCCAAAAACCCAGATAAAGAGTTAACCCCCCACAGATAGCCACAATCCAGCCTAGGGGCTGGGCGCTACTAACCAAGTTGCCGAGCCCCGCTCGATAAGCGACGATACCATTAGCTAGCCCTACGTGCAGGCAGCCAATCGAGATGGAGAGCTTCATCATGGTATCGACATCGTTGACAGAGAGCACTTTTAATCCATACAGCAGGGAACCATCTGGCGGGGTAAGGCCAAAATAACTCCCTACCATAATACCGTAGATGAGTGAGGCCGCCAGTATCACTACTCCTAAGAAACGGAAATGCCTGCCTCCTGCAGTTTGCCCCATCTGCTTCCAGAAATAAGCCAAGATGCCCAGCAGTATGAGTGTATAGCCCGCATCAGCCAGAATCATGGCGAAGAAGAGGGCAAAAGAGAAGAACACCACAATGGACGGATCCCAGTTGCGGTAACCGGGCGTCTGGTAAAAACTGACTAAATCCTGCCCTCCGCTGAGGTTGGGAGGATTTTCCATCAAGGTTGGCGGTTTCTCATCAGCTTGGGGAGGTTCGGCCAGAAAAGCCAGCCCCTGCTCCTGAGTAAAAGCATCCAACTGCTTCAGTTGCCGCTGCGGCATCCAGCCCTGAACCATAAAGATGCCCTCTTCTTCAGCGGCTTGGCTGTCAGCCTGTTTCAGGGCTACCTCGTCTTCAGCGCGGGCTATATTTTTCGAGAGCAAGAAAATCCAGCGACTGAGGGCTTCATGCTCAGATTCTATTTCATCTAGTTCAATTTGCACTCCTTCTAGCTGACGTTGCAGTTCCTCTGGGGAAACTGAGCCAGCGCGAGTCCGGGAAACGGGGAGTAAGTCCGAGGGCGGTTCCTCTTTGGCTATAACTACTACATAAAGGTAGCGGTGATCCTGATAGACTGCCTGCCAGGGCAGCTCAAGTTTCTGAAGGTGTTTGGCCTTCGCGTAGGGCACCTGATAGAACCAGAGCCGATAGCCGCCTAAATCATCCAAGTTCGGCAGGGTGAAGTTACCCCACGGTGCCAAATTCTGGAGGCGATTGGTCAGAGCAATGCGCTTGTCGTCTGCCTCCCGCCGCTTCTGCTTGTTGGCTAGGGCTTCGGCTACCACGCGCTCGAGGTCAAACTCCGCTTCATTATGTACCTGATGCCGCCGCCTCGGTACGTCCATGATATACCGTAGGGCTTGGCGGGCTTCTTCGCTAGCGTCGGGCGCGGCAAATTCCGAGGTTTGGGGGGGAGGTTGGAGGGGAATCAGGTGCATACAGCCTAATCGCTGCAAGCCTTCGAGCACGGGAGCTTTATCCACTCCCAGTCCAAATACCGTGACCTTGTTTAAGGGAACGATGCTCATGTTACCTCCTTCTGCTTCTTGCGCTTGGCAATCTTGGAGTTTACTACCCCCGCTCGGTCGGCATCGGCTAGATAAATCTGGATCTTCTTGATATTCGCCCTAGTCCGGGGGATCAGTACCTTGTCAAAGAGGTTGAACCGCTGTGTCACAATGCGCTCAGCTTGATTGAGCAACTTCAGCCGCTCCTGTCCCACCTGTAGAGCAATCTGAGTTTCCAGCGCCCTTTTCAACAGTTCCACCAGGCGATCTACCCAGAAGGGTTTGCCGAGTAGGGCGTAATCCCTTACTTGGATTTGTACTTGGTTGACTTTGGGGAGGCGAGTACCCATGAAGTTTTCCTCTACCAGATCTACCCCAGTTACCTTGACGATGTCCGTCAGTTCTACTAGCTCGTTGGAGAGCATGGGAATTTCCTTGGCGATTTCTGGTTCTAGACCTTCGAGCTTCTTTTGGGTTTCAGCCAGGGCTTGCCTAGCTTTGCTCTGCTCGGCGCTCAGTTGACGGCGTTTTAAATCTAGGGAGGGGAGGACATCCTGAAAAGTCTTGAGTTGACTTTTCTGCTTGCTGAGAGATGCTTTGGTCAAAGACAGTCTGGCCATGCTTTAAGCCGTCACCTCCTCCTTTCCCTGCACCTTTTCTTCCTCCTTATCTGACAAGTTCTTCGGAAAATACTTGTCGATCAGTGCCTGCTTCATCAGCAACTCCTCAGGTTCAAAGCACTCGGCCAGAGTTTGCCAGCCTAGGTCGAGGGCTTTTTCCAAGGGCAGGGAAATGTTGATATCCATAAATCTTTTTCTGAACAACTTACCAAACTTCAATAATTTGCGATCGTATTCGGATAGTTCAAAGGCCATGGCCTGTTTCTGCTCGGCATCTTGGGCGCCAGAATAAAAGCGAATCATCGTATTCATAATCTGGCCGTGATCTTCGCGAGTCTCCTTGCCGATGACGTTTTGCTTGAGTCGGGAGAGAGAGCCAAAGGGGTCAATTACCCCTCCATGGAGGTAGAATTGTCCCTCGGTGATGTAGCCCGTGTTATCCGGTACTGGGTGAGTAACGTCATCTCCCGGCATTGTGGTAGCAGTAATGATAGTCACCGAACCACCGTGGGCATAGTCGCAGGCCTTTTCATAGCGGCGGGCGAGCTGAGAATACAGATCCCCTGGATAGCCTCTATTGGCAGGAACTTGGTCCATGGCAATGCTGACTTCCTTGAGGGCATCGGCAAAAGCAGTCATGTCCGAGAGGATGACTAAAACTCGCTTCCCTTCCTCGGTGGCAAAATGCTCTGCTACCGCTAGAGCCATATCGGGAATGAGCATCCTTTCCACGATCGGGTGAGAAGCTAGGTTGACGAACATCACCGTGCGCGAAAAGACCCCCGCATCTTCAAAGGCTTTGCGGAAAAAGTAATAGTCATCGAAAATCAGACCGAGTCCGCCAAAGACGACGATATCTGTATTGGCTTGAATGCCGATGCGGGCGAGAAAGGCATTAAAGGGTTCGCCAGAGACTGAGAAGATGGGAATTTTTTGACTCTCCACCAGACAATTGAAGATGTCGATCATGGGCACGTCGGTGCGGATCATCTTCGAGGCCAATACCCGACGCATGGGATTGACCGATGGCCCACCAATGGTGACTTTGGGGTCTTGGGAGAGTTCTGGACCGCCATCGATGGGTTCTCCAGTTCCGCGAAAGACTCTCCCCAAGATATTGTCGGAATAGGTTGCTTCCATGGGGTGACCCAGAAAGCGAACTGCTGAGTTGGTAGAAACTCCCTTGGTACCCCGAAACACCTGGAGGGCTACAGTATTCTGTTTGAGGTTGATAATCTGGGCTAATGACAGGCTGCGATCGCTATTTTCCACGATCGCCAGGTCTCCGAAGCGCGGCCCTGTTTCTTTCTGGTGCGCACTTTCGGGCACCTGGACTTTGATGATGTCCCCCACTATTTCTAGTATTTTCGAGTAACGTACTAATGTTTGTGACATAATCAGTACAATAAGAAGTGTCAGTAGTCTAATCAAATCGAGAATAATTAACTAATTTCTTCATTTAATACCTTCGCCAAATAAGTAGTATGGATGTAATTAAGGTAAAGTGAACAATTGTTAACCTATACAATATCGACCAAGTATTGGAAACAAATGCTCACTAATGAACTTAGCACAATTTTCATCTGTTTGTACCCCTTGCTGGAGGTAAAAACATAAAGTGAAGCGAGGTAGGGGTAGACCCCTCTAGCTCACAGGGGTAGGTTTTTTACAAACTGGCTAAGGTGAGACAAGGGAGGAAAACCGAACTAAAAGAGTACGGTTAGTAAAAAAACAAACTGGCCCAAAAGCCTGTTTTTTCGTTAAACAATCTTCCTTGTCTGCCAACCTATCCCCTCTTCCTTGTCTTGTCCAAGGGAAATGTTAAAAACCTACCCTTGTAAGGACCCCTCCAGCCCCTCTCCCAACTCTGGGAGAGGGGAGCCAAGCACGTCAGAATCAGGGTTTCACGAATTCGCCAACAGCATCGGTTATTCTGTTTACACCTTATTTAATTCTGGTTCCTAATTTTTGTCGGTTGTTGGCATTATACTCCAACCCAATCTAGTGGGTTGTTGATATATTTTTTTTAAAGTATTAATATCCCGAGGGGAAATAGGAGGTGAGTTGCGCACCTGGGAAAAATACATAATATCATTTTCTCGCTCGCTATGTCCCCAGATACCTAGAGCATGTCCTAATTCGTGACGTACCGCAGCTAGAATATAATCATTAGTCTGATCCGGACTAATATCAATGGTCATGCGATGTCGCAATAACGGCGAGTTATCTTCACTTAAATAGAATTGATAGCGAGTTTGAGCAGATCTAGCACGAGGTAAGTCGTATAATCCTGTTTTAGGGTTTATTTGGGCTTTTCGGGGAGGATGAATGCGTTTAATGAGAATATCTGCCTGAGTTGGTCTTTCTACTTCGCTCAAGGGTAAATATTCATTCCATTCCGCCACAGCAGTTTTAACGGCTTCTACCCATTGTTGCCAGCGAAGCTGACTAAAATTAGATCTGTCTATGGGTTGTGGGGGTTGCTCAATATAGACTTTGATGGGAAATTGGGACCAAATTAAATAACCAGCAATGGTTGGCTCTATTTTCAGAAAATAATCGCCCCATTCTCTTTTAATTGACCAATTTTGCAAGGAAGAAGGTAACGGATGGGATTTTAATGGTGGTAAGAACGATTCTAGATCTTTGCCTGCTGCTGCAGTTAAACAAGAAATAATTAATCCCAAACAGAGGGCGATCGCTACTAACCACCAATTAAAGCGCCTCCAGTAATAATACCAGCGACGCTTCAATAAAGCGGTAATGTGCTTCATACTTTATGAATTTAGCCAACCTGCGCTTAAAACTACAGTTAAGGCCATAAAAGTAATACTGAGAGTCCAAGTAATACGGTTCAAAGTTGCTTCGGCGGTTTTGGCACTGGTAAACAATTGTGCCTGTCCGCCAATTCCACCAATGCCGTCTCCTTTAGGAGAGTGCAACAATACTAAAATAATCAATAAAGAGCAGGAAATTGCCCAAATTATCTGTACTAATTGATAAATTGTCATTACTAAATCATCTTTATTTACTTTCTCTTCCCTATTTTACATGGAAATCTGTAAAGGAGTTCGGCTCTGCTTAACTTCATATTCTGCCTTTTTAATGAGCGATCGCCCTGTCATCTCTGCTGGTTGAGCTAGTTGGAGAATCTCTAAAATCGTCGGGGCAATATCTGCCAATCGACCACCTTCTCTCAATTGTACCTCACCACCATGACCGGGGATTTTTCTTCTTTCTCCTTCAATAAAGATCAAGGGCACGGGATTGGTAGTATGTGCTGTCCAAGGATTACCCTCTTTATCCCGCATATACTCAGAATTACCGTGATCCGCAGTAAGTATTACCGTTCCCCCAACTTTGTTAATACTTTTTAACAATCTGCCGATACAGCTATCTACCGTTTCAATGGCTTGGATAGCAGGCTCTAATTTGCCAGTATGTCCCACCATATCAGGGTTAGCATAATTCATTACCACCAGAGAGTAAACTTCTTTTTCAATGGCTGCACAAGCAGCATCAGTTACCGGCTTGGCTGACATGGCTGGTGCTCGATCGTAGGTAGCCACCATCGGAGAGGGAATCAGGAGGCGATCTTCTCCAGGAAAGGGTTGTTCTAACCCACCATTGAAGAAGTAGGTAACATGAGGATATTTTTCCGTTTCTGAGGTACGAAATTGAAGCAAACCTGCATTTGCTATCATCTCCCCCAGGATATTAGTTAATTTTTGCGGTTTAAAAGCTACTTCCACTGGTAATCTAGGATCGTATTGGGTCAGAGTAACAAAACTCAGGGGTTTAATTAGCTCTCGCTCAAAGCCTTCAAAATTAGACATAGTTAGAGCATAACAGATTTGTCTAGCACGATCCGGACGGAAATTGAAGAAAATTATGCCGTCTTTTGCTTCTACTGCACCGGGTGCAATTCGGGTAGGCAGGATAAACTCATCGGTGATATCTTGGGCATAGAAGTCTTGTAAAACCTGTGCCGCAGTGCGTCCATCTCCTTCGCCATCTTGGGTAAACAATTCGTAAGCTTTTTGAGTGCGATCCCAACGGCGATCGCGATCCATAGCATAATAGCGTCCGGTAATGGTAGCAATGCGCCCAAGACCAATTTTATCTATATGAGCTTGAATTTTGTTAATGGCATTCACACCCTCGGTGATATTAGTATCTCTACCATCGGTAATGGCATGGACACAGACATCAGCGATACCTTGTAACTTAGCTAAATCGAGTAATCCTAACAAGTGAGCTAAATGAGAATGAACTCCACCCTCAGAACACAAACCCATCAAATGTAGTTTACCACCTGAAGTTAAGACATCTTGACATATTTGCTTTAAAGCAGGATTCTCGAATATGGAGCCATCTTCTACAGCATCAGAGATGCGTACTAACTCTTGAGGAACGATTCTGCCGGCACCAAGGTTGAGATGTCCCACTTCTGAATTCCCCATTTGACCATGAGGTAAGCCTACATCTCTACCCGAAGCATTAATTAAGGTATGAGGATATACCTCCAGCAGACTATCCATTACTGGTGTTTTTGCAAGTGCGATCGCATTTGCTTCTTTATTTTCCCGATAACCCCAACCATCCAGGATAACTAACACTACGGGGGATATTGCTGCTTGAGTCATAATTATTTTCCTAATAACTTAACTGCACAATACAATAGATGCAATTTGATGATAGCATTTACCTTTAATTTCTCACACAATTTTTTTTTAATATTAGACTATTTTGCCTTAATCTTTAATTGTTGATTGATTATCGATACCTGAAATACTTCTGCAAATGTCTGAATCAAATCTTGTTTTACTTGTTCAAGATTAATATCAGGAATAAATTGAGCTATGCTTCCCACTGGTTTATCTTTAATTCCACAGGGAATAATCAGCTCAAATCCTTGTAAATCAGGACAAACATTGAGAGCAAAACCGTGCATAGTAATCCAACGTTTAACTTTAATACCGATGGCGGCGACTTTACAACCATCAACCCACACTCCAGTTAAACCAGTTAAACGATAAGCGTCTAAGCCATAAATATCTAGTAAACGAATAATTACTTCTTCTAGTTGTCGTAAATACCAGTGTAAATCTTGTTGATAGTAATGTAGGTCGAGAATAGGGTAACCGACAATTTGCCCTGGGCAGTGATAGGTTACTTCTCCTCCTCTTTCCACACGATGCACTTCCCTGGTACTATTTTTCAGATCGAACTTAATAAAATCAGGATTAGCACCTGTTCCTAAAGTATAAACAGGGGGATGTTCCAATAACATTAAAATGTCTGGTGAATTAGGTTGCTTAATTTTTTCTTGAACTAATAATTTTTGTTGGTTCCAAGCATCTTGATAAGAGATTAGGGAATAATCAGCTAGAAGGCAAACTCTTTGGTCATTAGTCATTAGTTATTGGTTATTGGTGATTAGTTCAAACTGCCAAGGCTCAAGAACAAATAAACTAGACAAAAGATTTAAGGGTTTTTAGAGCCTCTTCCACATGGGCTTTAAAATCAAGTTGGGAGTCGAAAATATGTCTGACGATTCCTTCGGTATCGATCACATAAGTAACACGCCCTGGTAACACAAACAAGGTAGCGGGTACGCCAAATAATTTTCTGACCTTATTGTCGCTATCACTGAGAAGAATAAACGGAAGTTGATACTTACTGGCAAAACTTTGGTGAGACTTAGTAGAGTCAGCACTAATACCGATCACTTCTGCACCTACTTCTTTGAATACTTCATAGCTATCGCGAAAAGCACAAGATTCTTTGGTACAACCGGGGGTATCATCTTTAGGATAGAAATAAACGACTACTGATTTTTTACCCAGAAAGTCTGCTAGACTGACGTTTTCACCGGATGCAGAGGGTAAAGTAAAATCTGGTGCGCGATCGCCTACTTTAACGGGAGAATTAGTTGTCATTGCTAATTACAAATTATGAACTGCTTGTTAACTATCTTAACGGTTATGATAGGGTTTAGGAGTTTGATTTTGTAGAGAAAGATAAGTATTAAGTTATGATCCTCGCATCATTCTATAAATTTGTCAAATTAGTGGATGTAACAGAAATACAGACATCCCTGTTAGCATTGTGTGAACAACAACAACTCAAAGGTACTATCTTACTAGCATCCGAAGGGATTAACGCCACTATAGCAGGAGAAACAACCGCAATAGAGACACTAATTAACTTTTTGCGTCGCGATTCCCGTTTTGCCGATTTAGAAGTTAAAACTTGTGAAGTTAACGCTCCTCCCTTTGAGCGTATGAAGGTTAAGATTAAGAAACAAATTATTACCTTTGGGGCATTTGAAGTCGATCCGACTGATAAAGTCGGTACTTACGTTACTCCTCAACAGTGGAATGAGCTAATTTCCGATCCAGAGGTAACAGTTGTTGATACCCGCAATGAATATGAAGTCAAGATTGGTAGTTTTAAGGGAGCCCAGAACCCTGAAATAGAATCTTTTAAGCAGTTTCCTGAATATATTCATCAAAATTTAGATCCGCAAAAACATAAAAAAGTTGCTTTATTTTGTACTGGAGGTATTCGTTGTGAAAAAGCGACCTCTTTGATGCTCAGTGAAGGTTTTCAAGAAGTATATCATCTGCAAGGAGGAATCTTGAAATATTTACAAGAAGTACCAGCAGAAGAAAGTCTTTGGGAGGGAGAATGTTTTGTGTTTGATGAAAGAGTTGCTCTTAAAAATGGGTTAGCACCTGGAAGCTATAAACTTTGTCACGATTCTGGAGAGCCTATTCCTTTGGAAGAAGAATTAGATAGCCAAAAATAGTACTAAAATTAGGGCTATTTCATTCTGAAAAACTGGCTCTTGTCCACTTAATGGTTACCATAGATGCAAGATCAATTTTCAACTCAATTCCCAATTAAGTTTCGTGGGCAAATATCGTCCATTAAACCATACTTTTTATGAAACCAAGACTAAATATTGTTTATTTATCAATTTGATTTTTATCAATAAGTGTATGAAAGATTTATTTTCCTGGAGACTCCCTCCATCAGAAAGCGACTTCATAAATCTCTGGAAGAGTGCAGTTTTTGTTTTTGATACCAACTTTCTCCTGGATTTATATCGAGTATCACAGTCTACAGCGGAAGATTTTTTAAGTATACTTGAACATCTCAATCTCAAATCAAGAATATGGTTGCCTTATCAAGTAGCTAGCGAATTTTTGAATCGCAGAGAAGAGGTTATTGATTCGGAAGCAACATCTTTTAAGAAAGCTTTGGATGCTCTTGAAAAATGGAAAGATGAGCAAATAAATTTTGATCGCCTTAAGGGATGGATTAATCAAGCAGGTAGGATTATAGGTTCTGAAGTGGCATTTCTATTTGATCAGCAGAATGCATATAAGACGGCAGTTGAAGAAGTTGAGAAATGCTTGAAAGACAAAATTGAAGAGATTTCTGCAACTCACTTTCCGCTGAACTCTGAAGAAGACTATATTTTAGAAAAAATCCTTACACTATTTGATGGAAAAGTAGGTAATCCTTATAGTGCAGAAACTTTGCAAAAACTCTATAAGGAAGGCGAAGAAAGATATAAGCAGAGAAAACCTCCAGGATTTATGGATGCTAAAGACAAGGAGGATAAGCGAGAGTATGGTGACTTCATACTTTGGAAACAAATCCTAGAATTTGCTGAGCAAAACTCTCGTTCTATAATTTTGGTGACAGGGGAAAAGAAAGAGGACTGGTGGACTAAGAAAGGAGGTGAAGTAGTTTCCCCACATTTTGATTTAAGATGTGAATTTCAAGAGCAAGCTAAACAACAATTTTGGATGTATCAAACCCAGCACTTCCTTGAAATAGCTAAAGAGAAGCTGAACATTGAAATTAGTCCGAAATCCATCGAGGAAGCAAATGTTGTTGCTGAGGCTGAAGCTCCTGAAGAACAAACTTACGAAGAAACTTCACATTTACTTCGACAGGTTCAAACTCCTACAATTAGGCGATTTCCGGAAATGAACATACCAACGAATGATAGGTTACGCTTAGCACTTCAGCATCCTACAAGTAGTAAAGATTTGCTCAAGGAATTTGAACAGGCTCAAGAAGATTTGCTCAAGGTAATTCAACAGGGGTTGTCGGCAAGCCTGAGCAGAAACATTATCGGTGAGTAGGTATTTGGGAGTTGTCGATAGTTCAGCTAGGTTATTGTTTGAGGTTATTTGTGGGGCGATACAAAGGAGATCGCCTTAAAGGGGCAGATACGAGATTTAAGAGGCGATCGCCATCAGAAATTAAGAAAACGAACTAGATAGCCAAAAATATTAGTAAAATTAGGGCTGTTTCATTCTGAAAAACCTTGACAAGAAAAGACGCAGAAAAGTGACAAATGAAAATAGACAGGAGATAGCAATAAGACTGGCAAGAGAATTAGCATCAAGAACAGAAGTTCCACCGAGAATAGTAGGTAGAGGCTTTAGGTCATTTAGTGAATTCAAAAGAACAATGGGTGCTGCTGGTACAAAATTTGCTTGGCATCATATTGTTGGACAAACTACATCAAACCTACAGAGATTTGGTGCCGAAGCCATTCACAATACAGGAAATCTAGTCAGACTAGAACATGGCAGAGGGACAATTCATCAACAAATTACCAACTTCTACAATTCTGTACAACCAGTGCTGACTGGGTTAGATAATATAACAGTAAGGGAGTGGATTGGCACTCAATCGTTTGAAGAACAGCAAGACTTTGGCATTAGAGTGATTAGAGCTTTTGGAGGTACAGTTTAATGCTTACTATAGACGTACAATCAATTTTAAACTCAATTCCCAATGAAGTTCCGTGGGCAAATATCGTCCATTTTGATAAACTAGATGAGCGCGTAGCCATAGCTAATGACCTCTGCGCTAATATTATTGGTGTCAATGAAGGCTATGTCGAATGGTGTCCCAATGATGATCCACCAAGCAAAATAGAAACCTTAACTTGGTGGTGGGTTATTCGTCCTGATTTGGGAGCAGCTATAGCTATTGAAGCACCCCAAGAACTTAAGGAAATTATTTCTCAATATATTTTGCAAAATTAGAAGGAGTGTAGTCAAAAATAGCCATCATATCAAATCCGGTTGAATAACCACACTTTTGGGTGAGGTAATGCAGAATGCAGAATGCAGAATGCAGAAAGTTTGCGAGGAATATTACCATGAAAAATTAAGTGTGTGCGATTATCCGGATTTGATATCAACTACTTTTGAGCGCATTATCGTATATACATACAATAAAGAGTTGGAAGAGCAGAGTTAACCAAAATTATGCAACTTATACTTAAAAATTATTATATTGCCAGGGAATTAAGTCACCTCAGCTCTTTTTCTATTACTGATAATAAGTACCAGCAAGCATCCTGCCAGTATCCCAGCCATGAGAGCTAGAGTGGTATTTTCCTGCCGGAGAGCGATCGCAACTAATGCCCAAACAAACACGCTGCCGTAAATGCCATCTCGGCGCTGCCAGGTGACTATCCCAGCTATCATCGTACCAATTACTATCATTATGCTCGTCCAAACTTGAGGGCTAATTCCCCAGCCACCCCAGTCTGCGGCATCCAGAGCCGAAGCGACATTGACGATAGTGGCTACACTAATCCAAGCGAAATAGATGCTGATGGGATAATTAACTAACCATCTCTGTGAGGAAGGAAGAATTTTTAAGTTGATGCCCATGCGCAGATAGAGGATCATTAAAGGTACTAAAATTCCTATCATCGCTATAACTGACAGAGTAAACTGAAGAGATTGAAAGAGAAATACCCAGATAATTTGGCATAAACTACTGATGGCGAGATAGTAACCCATCTTTCGCAGTCGGGGTAAAGTTTGTTGAGCAGGTAAGACGATGTAAATAGCCAGACTAATCAAACCTAAATAAATCAGTCCCCAAATGGCAAAGGCATAGTTGGCAGGAATGATCGCTACCTCAGCAAAAAAGGTGCTCGAAACTTCGCCAATAGTCAGTCCGTTTAAAGGTGCGATGTTAGCCCAGATATTGGTGCCAAAGGCAGCTAAGATGGCTAAGCAATTAACCCATCCTCTGAGCCAATCTTGATTAACTTTCATGATTTGATAATGAAAATGATAAAGTTGATTTTGAATCGAGAATGCCAAGGAACCAGAATTAAGTACCTGTACAAAATTAATTGTTTACTTTAGGCTGCATGGGAGCAGGGAGCAGGGAGCAGGGAGCAGGGAGAAAAGAATATAACTGATTAGTAAATATACAAATAATTTTGCCTACCTACTTAAATAAGGTGTAAAACTTAAATCATTGGTGCGTTACGCGCTTCGCGCTAACGGCACCCTACCGTTTTATAGATTATTAAATCCTCATTCCCAAGTAAAAGCCTTTCTAATTTTGAATTGTTGGGACTAATTTCGATTTCTACTTCTATGGTAGAAAGCTACTTTATCCACAGGAATGGAGAGAGGGATCAGCTCTGTTGATTGATTGATTTCAGTTTCACTCTCAAGCCGCAAAACTATAGCTATCAAAGCAATCATTAATAAACAAATTAAAATAATCATTATGCTACATTGTTAACCGATATTAACTATTTTAACCTTTATGTAAAGATTTGACGAATATGCTTGCCGATTAAAAGAAAAAATGCTAAACAATTTCTGAGTAATAATCAAGACGACTCTATGAATTAATTCAAGCTAACTGGCAATGGAGTTAACTATTACACCATTTTTCTTTAAGATTAGAAGACTTAAGAGGGAAGGCAGAAGGCAGGTGGCAAAAGGCAGAAGCTAGTTTTATTAACTATTCCCTATTCCCTATTCCCTATTCCCTTACCTAGCCAAGTACCTCATTACTTTTGAAAAATGGTATTATATGACTTTGCACCAGAGCCCGATAGCATTTATCATCGCTCCTACTCCGCCTTCTTCGCCACAATAAATACTGGTTTGTCTTTGCCCGGTTGCCATTGATAGTCAATCTCAAAACCAGCATCGGTCAAACTACCTTCTAATTCTTGCTTGGTAAAGACCTTGACTAACGGTATCAAACCAAGGAACTTTCCAAGCGGCGCGATCGCCTTAAAAAACTTCATCGTATCTCCCAGGCATACCGTATTGGTGACGAAAATACCCCCTGGTTTTAGCATTTTATAGACCTTGGCGATCGCCTCTTCCTTGTTATCCAATAAGTGTAAAATACTAAAACCCAACACGGCATCGAAAGTTTGAGCGGACACGCTAATATTATCGATGGTTGAGCGTTCAAAAGTAACGTTGTCGACATTGTTGGCGTCAGCTTTGCCAAGTGCGATCTCAACCATTTTCGATGAAAAATCAATGGCTCGAATATGTTTCACATAAGGCGCATGGGCAATAGCGGTCGAACCTGTGCCGCAGCCAATCTCCAATACCTCCATATCCGGCTGAAAGTATGCGCGTGTAACCTGCAATTTTTTCTGGTAAGCCGCTTCATCAGCAATAGGCTGTTTCGAATAGCGCTCTGCAATTTTGTCCCAAAATTTGGTTGAGTGATCCATCATTCCTCTCCTATTTGACTGAGAATACTGAAATAGAATAACAGAGATACCAGACGAGGTGCGATCGCTGATTATTTTCTTGCCAAAAAATGTCCCTAAGGGTTGTCGTTAGTAAGCTTAGATGCATTTAAGTTGCATATTTTATTAATTAGAAGAAAAACTTAAAAACCTCTCTCTCCCTGCTCCGGAGCTACCTGCTACCGTGCAGCCCAAGGTAGACAATTAATTTTGTACAGGTACTTAATGGGGAGAGCCATTTTTCATGAAAACCACCTTCCCCAAAATCCTTTTTGGTTACGGAGAGCTTTACGATACATTTCCATATTGCCTTGCTGCGAGTACAGTTGTGCTGCTTGATTGAAGTCGGCGATCGCCCCTTGATAGTCTCCTAAATTACGCTTGGCATTCCCGCGATTGTAGTAGGCATCGGCATCGTCGGGTTTGAATTGAAGGGCTTGATTGAAGTCAGCGATCGCCCCTCGTTTGTCTCCTAAATCACGCTTGGCTAACCCGCGATTGTTGTAGTAATCCCGATCTTGTAGGGTGCGTTCCTTGAAACCATTAAGATTTCAACATGATCCTATATTTGGGAACGCACCACCTATTTCATCAGGTTTCGACTGTTTACTCATAATGTGACCAAACAGAAACAACTCTAACCGTTTTAGTTTCATCATTAACTAAATAGATCAGACGATGTTTTATGTTGATTCGCCGCGAATAGTAGCCTTTTAAATTGCCAGAAAGTTTTTCATAAGGAGGCTGATATGGATTAGACTTGAGAACTTCAAGCAATTCTCTAACACTAGCTTCCAAATTAGCTGATTTCAACTTTTTGGCATCCGATCGAGCAGTGCGACTAAATTCAATCTTCCATTCCATTTAAAGCTTTCAAAAAATCTTTTTCTGACACCCAATCATCAACTTGTTCAGCTTCTCTAATTGATTCAACCAAACCAGGTATAGATTGCAAATAAAGTGTTTCTTGTAAACTTTCCCAATCATCTTTGGATAATAAAACAGCATCTCCTTTTTTACTGGTAATTATTCGTGGGAGATGATCTTTATTGACATCCTCTACTAGGCTAAACAAATTAGCTCTAGCCTTACTAGCACTGACAATTTCCATTACTCGCTCTCAAATATGTACAATTAATTGTACCATATCTTTCTCTTTTAAGATAGCAAGAAGAAGGTGCAATTATTACCGTTAAGGATAATAGTTATCATGTTAGGAATTTACCGATTTAAAAAGAGTGATCGCCTCGCCTGTAGCAATTGTCTAAAATGTCAAGGAGAATTTTTAAAAAATCTCCAAAAAAAGAATAGGTCTCTTCTGGCAGGAAATTTTCTAGACAATTCAAAAATTTGCATGGCTGTGGAGAAAGCTTTTTGATAAACTTTCAAATCTTTGTGACTTTTAACCAGTTTGTTATTCACTTGAATTTACCATTCGCTATTGTTAATTAGTTTTGTATTTTCTCAATAATTCTCCCCTACTCCTTACTTCCCCGCTCCCTCACTCAGATCAGGGGAAAAGTTAAAATCCTTAACTGAGCAGTATTATGGGGAGAGCCATTTTTCATGAAAACAACCTTCCCCAAAATCCTTTTTGGTTACGGAGAGCTTTACGATACCATTCCATATTGCCTTGCTGCAAGTAAAGTTGTGCTGCTTGGTTGTAGTCGGCGAGCGCCCCTTGCTTGTCTCCTAAATCATCCTTGACAATCCCGCGATTGTTGTAGGCATCGGCATAGTTGGGTTTGATTTGAAGGGCTTGATTGAAGTCAATGAGCGCCCCTTGATAGTCTCCTAAATCATACTTGGCTATCCCCCGATTAAAGTAGGTATCGGCATCAAAAGAACTGAGTTGAATTGTCTCAGTGCTAGTCGTAGATAAAGGGCTGTCTTTCAGTTCTTGTGGTGGTCTTTCGCCTGTAATTCCCCAAATCAATAATTCCAGAGAATCCTTCTCCTCTATATTGTTAAAATTGACCCATTTCAGTTCCTTTAATAATGGTAAATTTTCCGGCACTTTGTCAACACCGGGAAGTAAAACAGGAATAACAGTCTTATTTTCCTCTACAAGCTGAGAAAAAAAAGCCCGGATTTCCCAATCTTGCCAACGTCCTATGCCATCTTTTCCTATAATGATAGCGGCAGTTTTTACTAAGGGAATTGCCTGTTGAATTTCCTGTTGGAATGATCTTCCTGGGGCAATTTGCTCATCATCAATCCAAGTTTTTAGCCCACGCTGTTTGAGTTTTTTGTTAATCTCTCGTACAAAAGGCTTATCTGCACCGTGATGAGCCAGGAAAACATCGAATAATTCCTCAGTCATTTATCACTTTCTCCAGTTTTAGACGTGCCAGTTTTCTCAACGTAATTGTTGAGCGGTCAAAGAAGGATGGGGGAATTCTAACGGCAATTTGAGGTCCACTCATAGCAGAGAAGTATTCCAATACTGCTCGGTTAAGAAAATACAATGTGTTTTTTGAGGTAAAGCAGAGAGTGGTCATCGAGCCTTGTCAAGATGCACTTATGTAGTAGAATCAAGAGTTTTTTAATTCTGAATTCTGAATTCTGAATTCTGCATTCCTCTCGCCATAATATTTTTGACCCTAACCGAGCAGTATTGAGACGTATTCTTCCTTCCACTATATCAACTGCATGAGTTGAGCGTTAACACTCTGAGATAATTCTTAAAATAATCGAGCTTAAATCTTAAGCTAAGTTGCTATTTTTTCTATGTTAAGCTAACTCTGAGCGGTAAAATTTCCTTTATTCATTCGTGAAATTTATATGTCTGTTTCGGTTAACTCTCGGCAACAATTCTATCCACCTAAACTCAATCCCCTCTTCACTCGTCTGTGCCAAAGTATTTCTTATTTAGTAGCAAGAGTGGCTTATCGAATGGAGTTGGTAGTTGAAGATGCTGAGTTAGAGAAAGTAAAAGCTTTGGGAGATGAGAGAATTGTTTATTTACCCAATCATCCTACCCTTGATGATGGTATCGCTTTATTTTTGTTTTCTACTCGTTTAGGACAATTACTTCACTATGTTGTCGCTTACGAGAGTTTTCAGGGATTTTTGGCCAAATTTCTGCCCTTAGTAGGAGCTTACTCAATGCGGAGAGGAATAGGCGATCGCCCCAGTATTGCCGAAACCCTTAAAATCCTTAGACAGCCAGCTTGTCGTTTAGTGATTTTTCCCGAAGGTGGTTGCTCCTATCAAAATGATACGGTGATGTCATTTCGTACAGGGGCTATTCAAATGTCATTACAAGCTATGAGTAAATTTAAAAAGCTGAGTAAGACTGTTCCTCCTATCTATCTCGTACCCATTAGCCTCAAGTATCGTTATCTTAATTCCATGAATGCAGAGATTAATCAAACTCTGCGTCTTTTAGAGCAGGCTTTGAACATCACTAAAACTGATGCCGACTCTTACCAAAGGTTACGCATTGTCGGAGAGCAAGTTCTGAAAAACATGGAAACTGAATACGGCATCGAAGCTCAGACAACCGCTAATGAAGATTGGAATGAAAGAATTAAACAGCTAAAAGAGCATCTTCTCCTTCAATGCGAAGAAAAACTAAACCTCAGTGCTAATCCCCTACTACCAATGCGAGAGAGGGTTTACAAAATTCAGTCGGTGTTGGAATCTCATCTGGGCAAAGGGAATGAATTCCAGCAGGAGATAGGGGGATTTATCGATCAGACTACATTTCGCCTACTTAACTTCGATGCTATGTACGATGGTTATGTAGCTGCATCTCCGACACCAGAGCGTTTTTTGGATACTCTAACTAGGCTAGAGCGGGAAGTTTTTCGCTTGAATAGACCTGCTCCTAAAGGCGATCGTCAAGCGGTAATCCGTATCGGAGAGCCAGTTAACTTACAAGAATATTTTCACTCTTACCAAAATAATCGAGTGGAGACAGTAGAAGAATTGACTAAAAAATTACAAAAGATAGTTCAAGATAACCTCAATCGTTAATCTGTAAGAACTTATCCCATTGTTCTTTAGGATTAATAGACTTAAGATTTAAGGCAAGTTGAAGTTTTTTGCCCAATTATGCTAGTAGTCCACCAATATAATTTTGACAGGTTTTCAATCTCTGAACATTTTACAAATTAAGCATTTAAGGAGTTAAATGGCTGTCAAAACTTTCTTGGTCAAGTACTAGTGGTAGAGAGCGTAAATAACACGGGAGTTGATAAGAAGCGGAAAGACTTACTTTCTAATACTTTTGACTTTTGAGTTTTGAGTTTTGATTTCCGCGCAGCGGCACTAGTAGTTCCATCTCACGCTTTTTGTTCCTCCCGTTTTCCAACCTAGGCCATTGCGAGTATCCAGGTGAACGAATCCTTTTTGAGCACCATAACCTAATGCTCCATACCAGTGAGCATCCAGCCAGCTTTGAAAATTGAAGATACTACCTTGGGCAGGTTTGATGTCAGCGGCACGACCGTAGATATGTTGTGAGTTCCATGCTCCTCCTACTTGAGTGTTAACGTCATGGGGATACCCTAAACGAGTGCTAGGTCTGAACCAACTCGTCACGATGATAGAAGAACCCCAATCTTCTCGAATTTTGTCAAGCTCTTGAGCTAGAGCTAAAATATTTTTTTCTTCAGCACTATTGGGTTTAGGTTTGCGTCGCGAGTCATTTAAAGTGACTTCTGCTACTTTAAAATATTTACTAATGTGCAGATTGCCGTTGCTCCAATCAATGGACCCAGGAGTATTATTAATTTGTGTCGCCGTGCTAGTTGCTTCTACTGGAGTAGCTATTTCTGATTCGTCGAATTCCCAACTGGTATCCCAGTGACCGTCTTCGTCTGAATCATAGATATACCAATCACCTCCTTCATAACCAAGTTTTACCCAATAATGCCCTGCTTCTGCTGGCTTAAATTCTTCAACTGGATAAATTTTACCTTCTGGAACAGCAACTTTTTCATCATCTCCTAATTGAGAAGATTGAATGGTTTTTTTCTTTAAAAAAGTATTAGTAATTGCTTTGATAGTATGCATGTCGGCCTCCTGAGATAAATTATTTTTAACTTAGTTATAAATTACATCAAAGGTACACAATTATCAAATAAAAAAGCTATTAATTTATAGGAACTAATGCTCTCCCGAAGGGAAATAATGCCATGGGTACTAATTTAAGATGTTGCATCGCAAAGGGAATACCAATGATTGTAATGGCCAAGATGGCTGCATGAACTAAATGAGCGACTGCAATTTCCCAACCAAAAAAAATAACCCAAATAATATTTAAGACCATATTAACTAAACTGGAAGCATCATCTGTAACTACATTCTCTTTGCCAAAAGGTGCCATCGTTGCTATGCCCAGCTTAATAGTTTGCCAACCAAAAGGAATACCAATAATAGTCAGACAAAGGGTTAATCCGCCTATAATATAACCTAATCCAGTAATAAATCCCCCGAAAATCAGCCAAATAATATTACCTAATAAACTCATTTATTTTTTTCCTGATTTATATTGTTTCTTAAATCTTAATTTCTGTAATCTTATCCCAGCCCCAAAAATTTATAGCTTTAGCGTTGAAGTGTTGATTGTTTTGCTCTATCAACCATCAACCATCAACCATCAACCATCAACCATTGACTTCATTTACTCTTTTTTCTCAAAATCCAAGGCCGCCGAATTCATGCAATAACGCTTACCTGTTGGCTTTGGTCCGTCTTCGAAAACATGACCTAAATGGGCATCACAGTTAGCGCAGACGACTTCAACACGGCGCATAAATAAGCTACGATCTTCTTTGTACTCTACCTTATCCTCAGCGATAGGTTGCCAATAGCTAGGCCATCCCGTACCTGAATCATATTTTGTATCTGAGCTAAATAGTTCATTGCCACAACACACACATTTATAAATTCCTTTCTCTTTGTGAGCGTGATATTTACCAGTAAAAGCCCTTTCGGTTCCTTGTTTTCTAGTTACTTTAAACTGTTCAGGAGTGAGGATTTCTTGCCATTGGGCTTCGGTTTTTTTCACTTTCTCTGCCATGATTTTTACCTAATTAATTTATAGACTACTAGGGTAATGAATAATACCATCTATATTTTATAACAATCAATGATAATTAGGTATGAGATTTAGAGGATCAATTGATGGTTGATGGTTCTTGAACTACTAACTAGTAACTACTAACTAATGAACAATAATCAATTTAAAACTCCTTTAGTAACAAAAATAAAACAATTATCTAGTAAATATCATGCTCCTTTTTATGCTCCTGGTCATAAAAGAGGACGAGGGATTAGTAAAGATTTAGTCGATTTAATGGGAGAATTAGTATTTAAAGCTGATTTACCAGAATTACCAGAATTGGATAATTTATTTTCTCCAGAAGGTGTTATTAGAGAAGCACAATCATTAGCAGCAGAAGCTTTTGGTGCTGACAAAACTTGGTTTTTAATTAATGGTTCAACTTGTGGAATTATTGCGGCAATTTTAGCGGTTTGTGGCAGTGGAGAAAAGATTATTTTGCCTAGAAATATTCATCAATCTGCTATTTTTGGTCTAGTTATTTCTGGGGCAATTCCTATCTTTATTAACCCTGAATATAACCCTCAATTTGACCTTAGCTATTGTATCACTCCCCAGGCTATAGAAAAAGCCTTACAAAAACATCCTGATACTAAAGCAGTAATGGTGGTATATCCAACTTATCATGGAGTTTGTGGAGATCTCAAGGCGATCGCCAGCCTTACCCATAAATATAACATACCATTGTTAGTAGATGAAGCTCATGGAGGGCATTTTCATTTTCATAGCTCCTTACCTATCTCTGCTCTAAAAGCAGGGGCTGATTTAACAGTTCAATCAACTCATAAAGTATTAGGGGCCATGACTCAAGCTTCTATGCTGCATCTTCAGGGGAATAGAATTGAGCGCGATCGTATCACTAAAGCCCTTCAATTATTACAATCATCCAGTCCGAGTTATTTATTATTAGCATCTCTTGATGCAGCCAGACAACAAATGGCAACTCAAGGCAAGACATTACTGAGTAAAACATTACAATTAGCACGACAAGCAACCACAAAAATTAATCAACTAGAAGGGTTATCGGTCTTAAAATGCTCAAAGCCTACAGCAGCATTTAAGAATTTAGATCCGACAAGATTAACCGTAAAAGTAACTGAATTAGGGTTAACTGGATACGAAGCAGACGAGATTTTAGACCGACAATTAGGAGTAACAGCAGAGTTACCTTCGATGAGAAGTTTAACTTTTATTATTTCTTTAGGTAATACAATCTCAGATATCGAGCAATTAGTAAGAGGATTAGACCAATTAAGAAAATATCAAAAAGAACAATATCAGCCCCAAATTGAGATCTTACCTAGGAATAGTTTTAAGCTTGCGCCTGTTTCTCCACGTCAAGCTTTTTTTTCTGTTGCGGAAACTCTCCCTATAGAAGATACTATAGGACGTATTAGTGCGGAAACTATTTGCCCTTATCCTCCCGGCATTCCTCTGTTAATGCCAGGAGAAGTTATTACCCCTGAAGCATTAGCATACTTAGAGCAAGTAAGAAACTTTGGTGGTGCGATCGCCGGTTGTAGTGATTCTACTCTCAAAACTCTAAAAGTAGTCCAAGTAACCCATAATTTATAATTTCAATCATGCTTTGGCCATATAAAACTCCCGGTATATCTGATGATTTATTTGAACGTTTACCCGGTATTCCTTTAAGTAAAAGAGAAGTGAGGTTATTGATTTTGTCTGCCTTAAGAATGAAAGAAAAATCAATAGTTTGGGATATTGGTGCTGGTACTGGTACAATACCTGTAGAAATTGCGCTACTGTGTCCTCAAAGTAAAGTTATTGCCATTGAAAGAGACGAAGAGGTAGCTAATTTAATTCGCCGTAATTGTTCCCGTTTTGAGGTGGCCAATGTGGAGGTATTTGAAGGTAATGCCCCCGACTGTCTGGAAGAATTAAAAACCAATCCCGATCGCGTTTGTATTGAAGGAGGTAAATCAATTAAAGAAATTTTAAACCAAGTTTGGCAATATTTACAGCCCCAAGGAAGAGTTATCGCCACAGCAGGTAATTTAGAAAATCTCTATCAAATTTCGGAAGGATTAGCAGAATTACAAGCTCGTAATATAGAAGTAGTGCAATCAGCAATTAATCGTTTAGAAACCAGAGGTATCAGTCAAACGTTTGCAGCTATCGATCCTATTTTTATACTCAGTGGCGAAAAACTGTGAACAATGGAGAGAGAGAATGCAGAATGCAGAAAGTTCGCCTTCGGCTCGTACACTCCCTACGGTCGTGAACAGAATTCAGAATTTAAAAATTCTTACTTCTACTGAGCAGTATTGGGAGCGCAAGTTGCCTTCTAAATCGGCACTTTTCTGAAATCCTATGCTAAAGTCAAAATCATCAGCCTGGCAAAAATTGGTTTTGAGACTGTCGCTTGCTTGCTGCATCGGCAGTTTCTTCTGGGTGACAACTAACTTTATTTCCTATTGGTCGCAGCAAAAGCGAAAAATTGAGGCTGTTCAAGAGCTTGGGCAGCAGGAGGTAGCTCGCGCTGCTGAGGAGGTTGACTCAATATTATCATCAAGTAAAAATCTCCAGGATAAACTCACGGCGACACAAATCGATAACTTGCGGGAATTATTTGCATCCCTCACTCTCGGGAAAACAGGCTACGAATATCTCATTGCCCAAGATGGAACATTTCTTTATCATCCCCTCAGAGAGCTTATGGAAAGCCGGAAAAATATATTTGACCGAGCTAAGGAACTAAATAGCGAAGGGATTCGAGAGATTGGGGAGCGAGGCATTCGAGGCGAGAAGGGTGTGATAGATTTAGTCGCTCCAAATACTGGCGAATCTACTTGGGTATTCTATCATCCGGTGCCGGCGATCGATGGCTTTCTGGCTATCTTGGTTTATGAAAAAGAAGTGTTACCCATCACCGAGAGCTTGAAGTTGAGAGAACTTGCCCTCAGCTTAAGTTTGATGATCTTCTGCTTTTTCCTAATTATTCTGGGCACTCGTATCTGGAGAGGCAACCTTAGAAGTTTCTGGATTGCTTCCTTTTCTGTTTCCTTGTTATTGGCGGCTGAGATTAGCTATATCTGGTACTTTTCCCTGACTGAGAATTCTTATCGAACAGCGGAAGACATTGAAATCGACGATCGCATTGGCTTACGGAGTTTTCTGGACGAATACACCGAGATTGCCGAGCAGTCCAATCAAAAGTCACCACTCTACATTCCCACTGGCATTTTCATTAGAACTATCAAGTTTGAAGAAGCCAATAATGTCTTCGTAACTGGTCATATTTGGCAGAGGTATTCTAGAGAAGAGCACGATGATGTCTCACGGGGTTTTATGATGCCAGAAGCGATTACAGCCACAGATTTAGGGCGATGGGAAGAAGTCTATCGCTATCAAGATGGAGATGAAGAGGTCATCGGTTGGTATTTTGAAGTAACCTTACGGCAGAGGTTTGATTATTCCAAGTATCCGTTCGATAGTAAAGAAATTAGAATTCGCTTGTTGCCCCAAGAAGTCAGCCGTGATGTGATTTTAGTTCCCGATTTAGAGTCCTATACTGACTTGCTTCCTAGAGCTAGACCTGGTTTAGAGCAAGATCTAGTTTTACCAGGGTGGAATATCAAACGCAGCTTTTTCGAGTATCAACTGAGAAATTACGGCACCAACTTTGGCATCAGTACCTATATCCCTCAACAACAAGTGCCTGAACTTTACTTTACAGTTATTGCCACCCGCAACTTTTTAACTGTCTTCATTTCCAATTTCATGCCGATTCTAGTAGTCTCCATTATGATGTTTAGCATCCAGCTGATCATCAGCCAAAAGGTGCAGGAAGAGGAAACTCGGAAATTTACAGCTCTAGAGATTATCTCCGTTGGAGGCGGTTTGCTATTTATCGTGCTGCTAGACCAACTGAATTTGAGAGGAAGCATCGTCACTGCCAGTCTGATTTACATTGAATACATCTATTTCGTGTTGTATTTAGTGATTATCCTGATTACCTTAAACGCTCTACTGATTGCTTTAGGCAGTACAATGTGGCTCATTTACTATAAAGATAATCTCATTCCCAAACTTCTTTATTGGCCACTCTTTCTTTTGCTGCTGCTACTGATGACGTTGTTGAGTTTTTACTAGGGCGTGTTTTAAAAGGAGGTCAAACCCTCATTCCTTCGTACGAAAAATCAAGGTTTCAGGGGGTTTTAAAACAGATCCTAGCCTCAGAGGTTGTTTGAAAAGTCTGCTCTGATCGCTAAAGTCCCTATTCTTTCATTGAGAATGGCTCGATGAAATTACCATTCTCTTTTATTTTCAATCTTTTCTTGCTTTGATAGTAACCAATCTAAGCACTCATATAATTCAAACAAATTTTGATAGTTTTAGAAGAATAATCCTATTAAACTGGCATTTTTGCTAGTAATTTATCATCCTCAATCTGGAAGAACCTATATTTTTTTGTTCAACTTAATCCCAAGATAGCCTAATAAAATAGGCATTCGATGTAATCGTAAACCTCATTATCTTTTAGAATAGGACGAGGACACCACTGATAAATTTCAACAGCCCCATTCACGCTAAGGTCATCCGGGCGTTTCTGATTAGCCTCATTTTTATTGGCGTAATTAATCACGACTGTGTGATAAGAACCCTGACGATAATAAATTGCTAAATTGTGCTGTTGGTTTCTAAGCGGTTTTTTGAGTTGTTCTATACGATCTTGGGCATCTGGTAGGTTTTGATGGCTATCAATTATAATTGCTCCAGTTTTCCCTTGTAGAAGTTCCCCTCTTTTACAGTCATAATATCTTACCCCTTGCTTTTGTGTTTCAAATTGACTCCAGTTAGGACGACACCAATATTTAAGTTCGACAACAAAAACTTCTGTGGAATATTCATAGTTAATTACATTTCTAGCCTTCTCAGCATTCTGTTCATTTGAAAATAAAACGACATTCACATACCATTGTCTACGTTTAAATAATTGAGCTTGGGTTCGATATTTAGACAATATTCTAAGAAGTTGCTCTCTTTCCTGTTTTACTTGTTGAATTTCTCGATCTGAGCTATAAACAACCCCCCAAGAAAAATTTGGTTGAGCTTGAGCAGATGCCAAGAAACCAAGACTTGTGCTCAGCATTAAAATAGTCAGGATTAAATTGTGGTAATATTTCATAGAACTCTCAAGTTGTAGAGTAGATTTTAACTGTTTATCCCTGACCAATTACTTCTTGTCTTTGTTGAGGTGGTCGAGGTGGTTTGCATTCTTCTTGATATGTAATCTTCTGGCCTCCTCGGTCATGTAAATTTTGTTTATTAGTCAATAATAAATATACTCCATCATCTCTTTGCATCCCAGACGCCTTGCCCCTAACTATAGTTCCATTACTGTAACAAGGATTCCAGAATCTCGTCTTTCGTGAAATTTTTATATCTTCAAGCGTAGCATCGTAGAAATTTGAGTCGTTCAAGGAAGCTTCTAAAAAAGTTATATTTTTCAGCGTGGCCTCGCTAAAATTAGACCCTCCTAAGTTTGCATTTGCAAATTTTACATCAGTCAGTTTAGCTTCTATCATATAAGCACCGCTAAGATTGACCTCAAGTAGATAGACACCCTTTAATACTATCTTGTTTAGATTTGCCTTTGTTAAATCAATTATGGGGTCATCGATGTTTATAAATCCTGATTCAGACAGATAAGTGATGACCTTCCCCTTACGTTTGCCATCTAATTCATCTAAAACAGCTAGTGTTAAAGCTCTAGCCATAGGTTTATATTCTTTTAACAATTTCCCATTTCTTGGTGTCCCATATATTTTTGCTTGTTGTATAATTAAATTTTGCATTTTGGACAAATAATCTTTGAAAATTTCTTGCTGTTTTCGTTCTTCAGCTATTTCCTCGTCTTTCCTCTCAGAAGCAGCATTTAAATACACAGCACCAACAAGTAACATCAAAGGGACAATCAATAATTGTAACCAATCCCAGAAATTTTTTTTCTGGAAGCCAGACCATTTAAAGTTTGATATCTTTACAAAAAGCATGACTAACGATAATGCCGCTCCTACAATTCCTAATCTTAACAGCCATCTAATCCAAGCAATATCACTTTCCTCCTTAGGAATGAAATAGTAAGCAGCCACTATAAAAAAAAACGTTAAAATAAATGCCCAAGTGACTCTATTCTCGAAGATTTCTTTAACTTTATTATATTTAAGTTGTGGTGAGTTCTGCTTTAAATACTCTTTAAATTCTATTTCACCTTTTACCGCTTCAGGAAACGGCGGAACTATCTCCTCTTTTGGGATAGAATCCTTGTCACCTGTTAATATCAGACTGGATAGAGCTTTTCCAGTTAATTGTTCTTTATAGTCTGAATCTTCTGGTAAATCATTAAACCATCTTAAAGCATATTTTAATCGTTCAATAATCTCATCCCTCTCAAAGGGCGAATGAATGCTATAAATTACTCTGATATCAAGATCGCGCTGTTCCTGTTCGATAATATCATGTTCGATAATATCATGTCGTCTTAGTAGTTGCAGTTCATCAGGCAGTTTTTTAGCACGTATCGTTCCTATATTAAAAAAGTGCGTATTTGATAATCCAATTCCATAATGCCAAAGCTGATTCTTTTCATCCCACCATTTGACAAGCTCGCCATAATATGTGCTATCTGGATTAATGTTTTCTTCAATGCGTATAATAAATCGTGCAATTTCTGAAGGTTCCATAAATATCACTCTCCTTTCATTCATAAATAGTCGGGTTATCACTCACCCAATCACTCTCTTCCTCACCCCGATCGCTAAAACTGTGGTCTAGGCTGAACAATCTTCGCACTCACCGTACTAAGTACCTGGGCTAAATATACCAATAACTTTGTCTACCCACTTAGAGTATACTGCTCTTTAAGCACCGAGATCGCCTCGGATGATTAAGAAATATTGCAACATTCAGTTAACTTTGTGCAGGCAAAGCGAGTTACCAGAAGAGCAACCATAAAGAAAGAACTGCGTGCTGGCGAAAGCCAGATCAATGCGCGGGAGCGAAGTGCTGCGAGCCGCGCAGATCGCAAAGAAAGCCATTAGTGGATTGGGTTTCCAATGCCTAACAATTCATTGGAGTTGGAGGACGCAGAGAAGCGATGTTACGCATGAAAGAAAGTGCGATCGCTTGGGGGGCAACCCAGATTTTAAATGTGCGTCTTGAAACTTCAAATATCGGTAGTCAAGGAGGGGAACAAGGTTTAGTTGCCATTGAAGTAATTGTTTATGGTACAGGAATTAAGTAGAGTGCCCAGCAGAGGAAATTCTCAATCTTTCAATGACGATCCTCGTCTTGCCTATGTTTCTGAGCTCGTACAATCTCTATACCAAAGGAAGGAAAACTCTGATATCCCGATCAAAGTTCATCTTTTTGATGCTGAAGAAATAAACGCAGCTATTCTCCCTGGTGGACACATCCTTGTCACCACCGGCTTACTAGATGCTGTTGAGTCAGAAAATGAACTAGCC
>JAAUYA010044999.1_pt1 | contig 43396 bp, 37 predicted proteins | sample 7278161 | NCBI WGS metagenome assembly JAAUYA01 (sample SAMN14350120, study PRJNA611818) | marine sediment metagenome | isolation source: surface marine sediment (3m) | place: French Polynesia: Moorea | collected 2018-08
CTTCTAGAGAAATCTAGGAAATATATGAGCAGGATTGAGTCAGAAGCGAACGCCGCAGTTGTAATGACTCGGATATGCTGACGGACTTACTATCAGTTGAAAGATAAAGTTGTGAGTAACAGATTATGTCTAAAAGCGTTAAGAATTTTCTTGACAGCTTAGAAGGGAATGCTCTGAATTGGATATAAGCCGTACACAAATCTAGGATTATGTGGGTGGTTTCTACTCATGCAAAGATATTCTGTCTGCAAAAACAAATTTATCGAGCCAAATTTGAGAGATTATCTAGGTTTTGTCATTTGGTGCTTATGTCAAAAGTCAACTGGTAGAGGAGCGGAATGAAGCGAAAGTTTCACGTTCCGTTCTGCAGACGAGTGGGTAGAGTGATTTACTCGCTTAGTTTAACAATCTTTATCCCTTTGAGCAAACCATTGCCAAAGCTGAGTGTTCCACCGCCGAAGCAATCGAGCAGATTGATATTGGTGGACCAGCTATGGTGCGTGCGGCTGCAAAAAATTTTGTTTACTTAACTATATTGACTAATCCTATTCATTATCGTATTTATTTACAAGAATTAGCCCAAAATCAGGGAAAAACTTCTTTGGGATTCCGTCAGGCAAGAGCAGCAGAAGCTTTTGCGTTAACAGCACATTACGATCGCGCAATTAGTGACTATTTTGCCCAAATACAGGGAGCATTACCTAATGATTATGCTTTAGAGGGCAAGAAAATCCAAGCTTTGCGTTATGGGGAAAATCCTCATCAACAAGCTAGTTGGTATCAAACGGGCAATAACCAAACTGGTTGGGCGGCAGCTACTCAATTACAAGGTAAAGAACTTAGTTATAATAACCTGGTGGATTTAGAAGCAGCCCGTCGAATTATCGCCGAGTTTCCTGCGGATGAACCTTCAGTTGTTATTCTCAAACATACCAATCCTTGTGGCGTAGCTGTAGGTAAATCTTTGTTAGATACTTATGAGAAGGCATTGGCAGCGGATTCAGTTTCAGCTTTTGGGGGGATTGTTGCTCTCAATCAACCGCTCAATGCAGAAGTAGCTCAAGCGTTGACGGAAATTTTCTTAGAATGTGTGGTAGCTCCTGGGTGTGACGAGGAAGCTCAAGCAATTTTGCGCCAAAAATCTAAGTTAAGGGTGTTATTGTTATCAGAGTTAGAGCGTGGCACTGAGGCAAATATCAAGGCGATCGCCGGTGGTTTTTTGCTGCAAAGTAGCGATCGCAGCCTGGAAACTCCTGATACATGGGAGGTAGTCACGGAAAAACAACCTACTCCAGCACAACTGAGGGAATTATTTTTTGCTTGGAAAGTCGTTAAGCACGTTAAATCTAATGCTATTGTGGTTAGTCGCGATCGCACTACCCTAGGCATCGGTGCTGGGCAAATGAATCGCGTGGGAGCGGTAAAAATAGCTCTAGAGCAAGCTGGTGAAAAAGCCAAGGGGGGATATCTTGCCAGTGATGCCTTCTTTCCTTTTGATGATTCTGTACGTACAGCGGCAGCAGCAGGAATTATGGCCATTATTCAACCAGGCGGTTCAATCCGCGATCGAGATTCTATCCAAGCAGCCAATGAATTAGGTTTAGTAATGGTATTTACAGGAGTACGCCATTTCCTACATTAAAGTTGATGGTTGATGGTTGATGGTTGATTGCTTTCCACTATTAATCATCAACTAACTAAGTCACGGTAATTTTTTAAAGATACTTTTTACTATTTTTTGTGTTTTATTTTCTAAATTATGCCAGTCTAAATTTCCAGTTTCATCAAACAAATTATTATCTACTTGTACTAGCTCATTTGTCGGGCAATTGTTATCAGCAAAACATACTTGAAAACACACTTCCCAAATATTAATTTCAATGGAAAATTTTTGTTTTTGTAAACATAACAAATAACTATGATAAGGTTGATTAATTTCTTTATAACTTCCTTCCCAATCTGAAATTTCCAGTTCTTTACGAATATTATCAATTACTCTAATAAATGCAGGTTGCATCAATATGTTTGCTTGCTCATAAGCTAAAGTATCTTTAAATTTTGGATACATTTTGGTTATATTATCTTAATTTTTTCTTATATACTCGATATATTAAATCAAAAATAAATAAACTTTTTTTAATCATATTACTATATTTTTCCCAAGTTTCATAATTATTTTTCAATCTATAAATTTCTAGCGACACTTCTAAAATTGATGCTGGAGATTCTCGGAAAATAATAGCTAGATTTTCTTCTAAATCAACTAAAATATCAGCATAACAAGATAGGCATTTTCTTATTTGCCATATTTTCCAAGTAAGATATAAATTTAAAATGGTAATAATTAGGTTACAAGTAACTACTATTACTACTAACATTTAGTTTTTCACTCATATTGTAACAGAAAATATCTATTGCTATTTCCAGGACCAATACTTCCTAACTTGAATTTTGAGAATTTTCAACTATTAACCATCATCTAATACATAACCATCAACACCTAATACCACTTTGCTCTAGCTCAAAAGCTTATTTGTCAAAAGTATAACTTATTCAGAATTCACATAAACGCTCTTCGATAGGAATATAAGGATTATTATGCTCTCCCACATAGACTTGAGTAGGACGGAAAATACGATTAACAGTTAATTGTTCTTTCCAATGAGCTAACCATCCGGCGACACGGGAGATAGCGAACATAGGAGTAAAAAGATCGGGTTTAATCCCCAATTTTTTGTAAACTAATCCAGAATAAAAATCTACATTAGCATAAATCCCTTTATGTCCTAGTTTTTCTGTCACAACCTTCTCTAATTCGAGTGCCACATCATAATATTTATCATGACCGGTTAGTTCAAAAAGTCTTTCTGCCAACTGTTGCAGAATTCTTGCTCGAGGATCTTTTACCTTATATACTCGGTGTCCAAAGCCCATGATTTTTCTCTTGTTCTCAACACAATCTTCTACGTAGGGTAGTACATTGTCAGGAGTACCAATTTCTTCTAACATCTTTAACACTTCTTCATTAGCACCTCCGTGCAAAGGACCTGCTAAAGTCCCCACAGCAGAGGCGATCACCGCATAGGGATCGGTGAGAGTAGAAGCTGTTACCATAGCAGAGAAAGTAGAAGCATTCATAGTATGTTCGGCATGAAGCATCAAACAAACATCAAAAATCCTTGCTTCTAGGGGTTCAGGCTCTTTCTCAGTGAGCATGTAGAGGAAGTTGGCGGCATAGTTGAGATCGTCATTCGGTTTTACCGGATCGTTGCCACCTCGCATTTGGGCAAATGCGGCTACCATCGTGGGAATTTTGGCCAATAGACGCACTACTGCACCTCTAATATACTTGGGATCGTCTAAAGCACGACGAGAGTAAAATAAACCCAGTGCTGCGGCTGAGGTTTGCAGCGCATCCATAGGATGACCACTTTCAGGAAAACATTTCATCATATCCCGAATGTGATACTTAATTCGGCGATGGTGGGTAACATCATACTGGAAATCAGCCAATTCTTCTTTAGTGGGGAATTTCCCCCAAATTAATAAATAAGCTGTTTCTAGAAAGGTGCTTTTTTGTGCTAGTTCTTCGATATTGATGCCTCGATATTCGAGAATTCCTTTCTGCCCATCTACATAACTAATGCTAGATTGCGCCACCGGAATTCCTTCCAAACCGGGCTGATATTCACAAGCTGGTAATCCCATCTCTATAACCTCTAACTGAAACGAAAGTAACTTTTGAAGCTAACTTAACTGATTTTGTTACCTAACTAAAGTCATCTAAGATACCAAATTAGGATGCGCTAAGTATCCATTTGGGAGAGGTGAGTAAAAATAATTCACTCTTGCCAATAGGTTCCGATTGTGTTGGTAGTCGCAAACCGATTAATCCTGCTTTTTTGACTACCAATTGTCCTTTGCTGCTTCCCCAAACTAATGTTTCTGCCCAGTTACCTAAGTTTGGTTGATGACCTACTAACGCAAGATAGCTTTCACTTTTATTATACACTGACTTTTGCCACCAGTTCACCCAATCATCAAGGTTTCCATCGGGAGCTAGGGCTGGAAGTTCTTCTATTTGCGTGCTTAAACCTATTTCTAATAAAATTTCTGCGGTTTGTCTTGCTCTTACCAGAGGACTAGTGAGGATCGAGTTAAATTTTACACCGATATGGTGAAGACGTTGAGCAACGTCTTTAGTTTTCTGACGACCTTTATCGGTTAAAGGACGTTGTTCATCACGATCGTATTTGGTTCGGTCTTCGGCAATACCATGACGAATGAGATATATTTCCATTTCGTTTGCAAGGCTAATTAAATTTTTTTATCTTTGTTGAAGCGTTGATTGTTTTCCGCCATCAACGATCAACTATTAACGTTATTCGTTAATTAGATGAATCGAACAAGAAGTATGATTGATAACGTAATTGCTAACGCTACCGACAAATATTTTAGCTAATCCACTAATTCCTCGCCTGCCGATAACTATTAAATCAGCTTCCCAACTTTCTGCAAGTTTGCGAATTTCTGCTCCCGGAGAACCAAAACAACATGTCCAGTCAGTTTCTACTCCTTTTTCCTTAGCAAGTTGGACATATTCACTCAACCGCTGTTGACTGTTTCCTTCTTGTTGGCGAACTTGTCTAGCAAAATTAGAAAAAGTTTCACTATGAGGTACACTCAGATCATCTGAAGATAAATCTTCATAAGACAGACAGTGAAACAACTTCAACTGAGCTTGATTTTGTTGGGCTAGGTTCAGAGCTTGCTCAAAGACGGTTTGACTGAGAGCAGAATTATCGAGGGCAGCTAAAATTTTTTTATATTCCATAGAGTAAATTGATCGGAATAAACAGTATTTCTCTGTTTTAGTATTTTATCAGGTTAGGGCAAGCTTCTTGTAAAAAGTTGCTAAATGGGGCTGAAACCATTTATCAAAGTCTCAACACTCTCATGTACAGTGCCAGTACCTCGGCGAAGGCGCCAAATTAACCCAACATCTGTAGCATCTATTTAAATCGAACCCATGTTACTTATGTTCACTATTTTGTTTGACCAGATGTAAGAGGCGATCGCAAAAAAATAATGTTCCTGAAGCTACACAAATAGGAATAATAATTAAGTTTAATAAAGGAATACTAATCAATCCTAAACAGACCAAACTAAACCCAGCAGTAGCAGGTAATCCTCGGTAAACTAGGCTGAGTTTTTGACGAAAGCGCAGTCTTCTTCTTTCTAAGGGTGCATCAAGAAAATCCAGACAAACAATAGTAGCAGTTAAAGTAACGCCTCCTATAGCGGCAATTAAATTACCTAAACCAGGTACTAAATTAAACAATAGTAAAGGAATACTAACTACTACCATTAACCCTAATTTTTTGATTTCAAATAAAATTGCTCGCCAAATATCTATAATTATATTTACTTCGATAATTTCTACTTGGTTAGTTTTTATTTTTTCTATTTCTTCTGATAATTTACCATACCAAGGTGCTCCTAAAATCCCTCCAAACTGAGCAATAATAAAACCGATGATTACAAATAAGGTAAACAATATAATTGTTTTTACCAACCAACCTACAATCATGACTAAATATTCTAAAATTGCCAACCAAGAAGGTAGATCGGCAATTGAGCGATCTATCCAAGCAGAAAGATTGATGATGACACCTTGAATAATTTCCCAACTAGGTAACAACAAAACTATGTAGATAATTATACCTATAATTAAATTAAGCAAGATAGGAATGATTAAATACTGCCATAAACGAGGTTGATTGGCTAAAAATTTTAAAGTACGAATAGGGTAACTAGCCCCTGCAAACAGCCCAAATCCCTCTAATATTTGCTTCATAGTTATCTTTGGTTATCGCCTTCAAGATATTATATATACATAAATCTGGGTAAATAAAGATATTATAGATAAATATAGAGTTTGAGTTTGAGTATTGATTGCCAGTGACTAAGACTAATTTAGACTTTTTAGCGGACACCGATGCCGCGATCGCGGAAATTATCGCCCACGAACTACAACGTCAAAGAGATCACTTAGAACTGATCGCTAGTGAAAACTTTACTTCCCCTGCGGTTTTAGCAGCCCAAGGTTGTGTTATGACCAATAAATATGCCGAAGGTTTACCTGGTAAACGTTACTATGGTGGTTGTAAATTTATCGATCAAGCAGAAAATTTAGCTATTGAAAGAGCAAAACAGCTATTTGGAGCCCAAATGGTTAATGTTCAACCTCATTCTGGTGCTCAGGCTAATTTTGCCGTATTTTTGGCTCTTCTTAAACCCGGCGACAAAATTATGGGCATGGACTTGTCTCATGGGGGACATTTAACTCATGGCTCTCCAGTAAATGTTTCTGGTAAGTGGTTTGAGGTTTGTCATTATGGGGTTAACCCGGAAACTGAACAATTAGACTACGAGCAAATTCGCGAGTTAGCCCTGAAAGAGCGACCTCAATTAATTATTTGCGGTTATTCTGCTTATCCTCGCATCATTGACTTTGAAAAATTCCGGGCTATTGCCGATGAAGTGGGTGCCTATTTACTCGCTGATATTGCTCACATTGCTGGTTTAGTAGCTACTGGTCATCATCCTAATCCTTTGCCCCACTGTGATGTAGTCACTACCACTACCCACAAAACCCTTAGAGGACCAAGAGGAGGTTTAATTCTTACCCGAGATCCGGAATTGGGTAAAAAGTTGAATAAAGCAGTATTTCCTGGCACTCAGGGAGGTCCTTTAGAGCATGTGATCGCGGCTAAAGCAGTAGCTTTCGGAGAAGCACTTAAACCAGAATTTAAAGCTTATTCTGGTCAAGTCATTGCTAATGCCCAAGCTATGGCGAACCAATTAAGTCAACGAGGTTTTAAAATAGTTTCTGGGGGTACAGACAATCATCTCATGTTAGTCGATCTACGCTCTGTTGGGATGACTGGTAAATATGCTGATGGACTTCTAGGGGAAGTTAACATCACGGCCAATAAGAATACTGTTCCTTTCGATCCTGAATCACCTTTTGTTACAAGTGGATTACGTTTAGGTTCTCCGGCAATGACAACTAGAGGTTTAGGAGAGGCTGAATTTACTGAAATTGCCAACATCATTGCCGATCGCCTCTTAAACCCTGAAGATGAAGCAGTTAAAAGTGACTGTCTCGGAAGGGTAGCACTGTTATGCGATCGCTTCCCACTCTATCCTCATTTACAGATACCTATTCCTGCACTAGCTTAATTGGTAAGTGGTTGATGGTTAATGGTTGATGGTTTATTATTTCCTCATTTCGCCCCCGTAAGAGGACCTCTTCTCCCCTCTTGGGTAACAGATAATTCTAAGAACCTACGTAGATGTTGCAGGTACTCATTTTGGGGTAATAAATCTAGTTGAGAGAGGGCTTCATTTAAGGTTAATCCTGAACGATACAGACTCCGAAAAGCTTTTTTGAGCAGAGCGATTTCTTCTGTAGTTACATGATTACGTTTTAAAGCAATAGTATTAAGCGATCGCACCTTAGCCGGATTTCCTTCGACTAACATAAAAGGAGGAACATCGCGATCGATACGACTCATTCCTCCTAACATAGCCATTGTTCCCACCCGCACAAACTGATGGATACCTAATATCCCACCTATAACCGCTTTAGATTCAATGTGAACATGACCGGCTAAACCTACATAATTAGCCATTACCACTCGATCTTCAATGACACAGTTATGGGCAACATGGACATAAGCCATCAAGAGATTATTATTGCCGATAATCGTGGCTTCATCTTCCCCTGTAGCCCGGTTAACAGTGACAAATTCGCGAAAAATGTTATTGTCACCAATTTTAACCCAACTTTTTGCCCCTTTATATTTTAAATCTTGTGGTTCTGAACCCAGGGCAGCACTGGGAAAAATGCGATTATTACAGCCAATTTCAATCGGTCCAGAGATAATAGCATTAGCACCAATGGTAGTATTAGCCCCTATTTTCACATCAGCCTCAATCACAGCATAAGGACCTACTTCTACAGAAGAGTCAAGTTCAGCTTTTTTGTCGACGATCGCAGTTGGATGTATCACGGTAATTCAAAAGTTGTTCTTCTATTGACTAATCTATCAGAGAAAATAACATTTCTCCTTGTACGGCTAGTTCCCCATCAACTAATCCGCGTCCCTGCATTTTAGCAATACGATTGCGTTTTAATGCTAATAATTCTACAGTCATAATCAACTGATCTCCCGGAATTATCTGACGCCGAAAACGTGCTTTATCAACACCACCAAAACCAAAGAATTTGCCTTTCATTCCCGGTAACAAACATAAAACAACGCCTCCAACTTGGGCCATCGCTTCTAATTGCAAAACTCCGGGCATGATAGGCTTACTGGGTATATGTCCAGGAAAGAAGGGTTCATTGATGGTGACATTTTTTAGGCCCACTGCTTTTTTGCCTGGGACATAATCAATAATGCGGTCTACTAAAGCAAAAGGATAGCGATGGGGAAGTAATTCCCGTATTTGTTCTACGCTAAACGTTGTTTGGGTTGTCTCTGATGATAAGGTTTCTGGTTCTACATTAGGGTTGGTATCAACATGGGTAACTTTTTCCATAAATTGTAATGTCTGCTAATTCAGAAAAATGTCAATAATGCTTCAAAATATAGATATTTAATAGACCTCTTGCAAAGCTCAAATTAGAGTCAATTATAATACAGAAATCATCAATTTATCTTACTTATGACTTTTGTTTTCCCCCCAGGATTGGGGGGTTAGGGGGGCGAAACCCAGAAAATTTATTGTCTTGGTTATTTGTGTGTACACGTTAGCCTCTTGGGAGGGGCGGGCGTGGGTGACTTTTGACTCACTTCTGCAAGAAGTCTAATGGCTCATTTAGCGATAATTTAATAACTCAGCTCGATCTAGAATACCATTATCAGGGCAAAATTTTGTCACATATTTTCTCACCAAAAAACGAAAAAGTACCAGCTTGGCACTAGGAAAGAGTACGGCGAGTATATCGAGAGTGACTAGAGGCAGATTATTTGGTGTCCAAATTCCTATGGCAAAAATACCGTGAAAAATCATCTCCTCTTTTTTCCTACTTACCTTGATTTTGTTGATGACCTTCGCTGGATAATGAAACCGACAATCAAAGCTGCACCAATGCCGACAGCAACATGAACGATCACGTTGAGGAAACTGTAGAAGTGACAAAGGGCGATACCAGCATTAGGACAGACTGGAGTTGGATTTTGGTTGAGGTAGTCGATCAAGGTTTGAATAGGTTGAGATTCAACTGAGGAAGAAATACCACTGACTGCTAAACCAGTACCGACAAGGGCAATCCAAAGTTGTAATTTTTGTTCTCGCTCCTGTTCGGCTTGGTTTTTCTGGCGGATGGTTTCTGCTAAAATGCGATCGCGCTCTGTTTGTTCAATAGCCACTAACCCTCGGATGGTAGCAATCATCTGCTCAAACAACTTTTGACCGGGGGTAAGATAGGACAAGTCCACGAGAATTTGTTCCTGAAATTTGTCCTCAGCGAGGTTGAGGAAATTCTGCCAGAAGTCCAGGTTATCTGCCTCTATACACAAAGAGGTGATTTTGTCAAGGTTAAGGCGATAATTTTTGGCATTGGTTTCAATGGTAGTGCGGTGAAGCTCTAAATCGCGCAGGTGAACGGAATAGTCAAAAGCTATGGGCGGTGTCTCAGTAAGCCATTGTTTTAGTTGCTCTAGGGCAATTTCAGGTTCCGATTTCAACTCCTTGAAGTCTTTGGCTTTGCTTTCCAACTGGCTGTAGAGTGGTCTTGCTTGGTTATTACACCAGCGAGACTGATAATAGGCGTAGAGGATTTTACTGCGGTAACACAATAGGTTGATGAGGGGCTGATAGTAGTTAGCCTCTTCCTCTAGTTCCTCGGTTTGGGGGTTACGATTTAACCATACCAGAATGTGACACTGTTGTTCGGGGTTGTCTCGCTCGTTGTCATATTCAAAGATGGGACTGCCGAAAAATTGCCCCTGAGCCTGACAAGAAACTTGGAGTTTTTGACCCTCGGAATCGCTCAGCAAAGCCTCAACGCAGGCATCAGCAAGTTGTCGATCGTCCTCAATCTCACCCACAGGCTGGGCAAACAGCATCAAGGTTTGTCCCAGGGAAGCTTGGATTTGACTGGGCAGCAGGCAACCATCAGGATTTAAGCCCCTGAGCTGGGCAATTTCGACGGTGGTATTAGGGTAACGCAGGGTGAGATCAACTGCATAAGTGTCATGGATTTGGAGGGGATAGACTTCTCCGGCTAGGTGTGGCTTATCTTGTTGGGGAATGGCAGTGAAATTCAGCACCCGCTCTTGGGGCAGTAGCTCTAGATAGGCACTGGTTTGGTTATTTTGGCTAGTTGAAGCATTCTCATTATGGAGCCTTTCAGGTAAGGATTGGAGTCTGGGGATGTCGAGTTTTTGCCCCAGTTCAACACATTTCTGCCACAGGGCTTCGGCATTTTCCACTGGTTGTTGCGAACCTTGAGCTAGGTTGTAGCGGAGATGGAAGGCGAAGAGAGTTAGTTTGGGATTGGCTACTTGAGCGGTAGTTTGGATGTCGTTCATGAGCTATAAGTTTAGGATTGGGAACTAGTGATAAAAAAGTAGGTTGGGTTGAACCGTAGGGACATAGTAATCATTGGTGTCAACTTAAGCTAGAAAAAGTTTACCGGTGGTTGAATGCAGAATTCAGAATTCAGAATGCAGAATGATGTTTTGATTCATCTCTTCGACAAGTTCAAGGCAAGCTTCAGATAATTTAAGCTGTGAGCCTTGAGCTTGAGTTCAAGGCGGGGCAATGGTTTCACTGTTAAGTTGACACCAATGAGTAATGCTATGCCCTTCTACCCAACAGAAGTGTTATAGATGTTGGGTTTCGTTGCCTGATGCCGTTGGCGAATTCGTGAAACCCTGATTCTGCGGTGCTTGGCTCCCCTCTCCCTTCCCCCCTTACTAAGGGGGGCTAGGGGGGATGGAGAGGGGCTGGGGGTGAGGGCAAAAGCAGCTTCTTGGTTTGTTAAGAAATATTTTGCCAACAGCATCCGTTGCCTTGCCTCAACCCAACCTACAGACTTGATTTCCGCGCAGCGGCACTCTGTTGAATGGCATTTAGTACCATTTCCTTGGCGAGTTTGCCATCTAGAGGCGGCTTCTTGCCAAGATTAGTCCCTGGTGCCTTGATCTCATCACTGAGATTATCCTTAAGCTCAGCCAAAGGGCGATCGATTTCAGGGTTGGCTTCGCACCAAGCTAAGATAGTATTCGATAATTGCTTGATGTCATCTGGCTGGGAGGCGATTAATTGATTTAGGTCAGCCCTGTCTCGATCAGAAAACAAGGAAGACTGATTATTTAATAGCTCGATGAAATTATAAATCGTCTGTTCGTGTAATAATGGCATAGCTACACTCCTATTTACCTATCGCACAGAACCCTGCCCAATGGAAAGTTTCTTGAAAAGGTTTGCTGTTAGCATCCATCTTACCAAAAAACTGACGGCGCAGATGTCTTTTCCAAGTTCTATCTAACGGTAGTTTCATTGTCCACACCTCTAATTGCTCTTTGTTGACATCCCGCAGCCATATTTGGGCTTGGTTGAGGGCAACAGCAACATTTCCTGTTTCCAGCGTAGGATTTTGTGTGAGGCTTTCTTTTAGGTTTTCATAGAATTTAATCATCAAAAAGGCTGTAGAGAATTGGTTGACAATCCAGAGGCTACTGACAACGCTAGGACTACCTGCAAAGATGAAGCCACTGGGCAGTCCAATGTATTCATCGCTGGTGCGGGTAAATTCTGTCATGCCTGTTTCGCAGGCGGAGAGAGTAACGAGGCGGCATTGATCGAGGCTCAGTCCAAAGATTTCGGCTAAGGTGAGATATCCATCTTCTAGTCCTTTCTTTTTGGCTTCCTCTGAGCTTTGAGATTCGGCTAACAAGATTGATGATTCTAGGGGTGATGTCGGGTTGAAATAGCCATGACAGGAGAAATGAGTACAGTGGGCTAAGGGAAAGTTCTGATTACTTTTGAGGTAAGTTTCGCTAGCATTGCGGCTGGCTAAGACTTCAGGTTTTGGCTCGGGAAAGAATGAGCAGATGGCTTCAACTTCTAAGTCAGTATAGATTAAGTCTTCAGTGGGGTTTTGGATGGCGAACAGGCGGCTGAAATCAGTACGCTGTTGCATCTGGCTCAGTTGCAGTAGTTGACAGCTAGGGGCATAGCGCACACCTCGCTTAAATTTGTCTAGGAGGCATTTATCTTCTTGGTCAGGTAAGGGCAAGGCATGGAGGGGAAATAAGTGTAAATAGCGATGGGGGATAAGAATCAATTGGTCAATGGTTTCTGAGGTTTGGTCGAGGATGTGGAGAATGTCTTGGAGGTGCAAAATCTCAGCTAACTGCTGTAGAAGTTCGCCCATGCCCGCCTCCCACTGCCGTTGAATTTCCTCCCACTCTTGTTGTTTACTCTCCAATTCCTGTTGTAGTTGTTGTTTTTCTGCTGCTGTTTTCGCCCGTTTGTAGCCTCGCTCTACTGCCTTAAATTCCGCATATGCCTGCTGAGACTCGTAGTATCTTCTCAGGTACTCATTGCCCCAATTCTCCAATTTGCTTAAATCTTCAGAGGTAGAACTCCAAACTATGGGCTGCTTTCTCCCGTCTCCCCCAGGCGTCTCGCCTGGGCTGTCCTGCTCAGTTGAATGTATGATGATAAAGGTGCGGAAGCAGTCATTGAAGATGTACCACTCGACGATGGCGGCGTGCTCATTGGTGAGGGCTTGAATCTCCCTGAAGGGTATGGGTTCAACTTGTTGAGTAAATTTAAAGGAGGAGTCTATTTGATTGATTTCTTGCAAAAGGCTATTCCTTTGCTGTCGCAAGTCGTGTAAATGTTGCCGCTGTTGCTCTATCTCATCGCCATATTTCTCCTCAGACTCCCGACTCCCCATCAATATCTGTAGCTGTCGCTGTTGGCTGGGAATTGCTCTTCGTAATTGATCGAGTTGCTGGCAATGAGTTTGGTAAGCGTTGGGGTTGGCGTAAAGTTCTTCTTTGGGGTAGAGGTGTTTGGTAGCCAGGAGTTCGACGAGGTTACGGGTTTTGCTCTGCTCGACGTATTCTATGGCTTGGTCGTTTTCTCCCAACTCTAAGCAAACTTGCGCCATACCTTGGTAGATTCTGTTGTATTCTTCAGCCAATTTTTGCTTGTCTCCTTCTCTGCCCGAACCAAAAATAATCTCACCCCGCAGGAATTCTACTGTCTCAATGGCAGCAGTAAAGGTAGTTTTGGCTTTGGTAAATTGTCGGGCATCTTGGTAGGCACGACCTAAGTTGAATTGAGTTTCTGCGTGGTTTTGGGGAAGGGCATCGCCGGTGCGGACTGAGAGGGCGGCGGTGTAGGCGGCGATCGCCGCTTCGAGATTCTCGGCCCTCTCTCCCCTGATTCTGTCGCCGTAGGCATTGCCCAGATTGTTTTGCGTCGTCGCCCAATCTACGGGAAGGGCATCGCGGGTGCGGACTGAGAGGGCGGCGGTGAAGGCGGCGATCGCCTTTTCGAGATTCTCGGCCCTCTCTTCCCTGATTCTGTCACTGTAGGCATTGCCCAGATTGTTTTGCGTGGCCGCCCATTGTACGGGAAAGGCATCGCGGGTGTAGACTGAGAGGGCGGCGGTGAAGGCGGCGATCGCCTTTTCGAGATTCTCGGCCCTCTCTTCCCTGATTCTGTCACTGTAGGCTGCGCCGAGATTGTTTTGCGTGGCCGCCCATTGTACGGGAAAGGCATCGCGGGTGAAAACAGTGGCAATCACTTCATAGCCAGTAATGGCAGTTTCCAAATTACTCGCCCTACTCCCCAGAGGAAAATCTTTAATTAGATTGCTGAAATTGCCAATAACTCCTGCGATACCTTGAGCTTGCTCTGGCTCTACTTCTGCTAGAGTAGCTGTTGCCCAGTTTTGCAGCACTTGAGCCAAGTTATCATTTAGTAGGTCTAGATTTTGTTGTAACAGCGGATAGACTATCTGGGAGTCCCCGTTACCGTCTGAAGTTGCTTTTAATACCTGTTTCAGGAAGTTTAGTTGGTTTGAAGGTGAGTTTTCCATTGCTTCAGCCAGTTGACGGGCAACATCCCTTAAAAAATCAGCATTATTTTGGTCGCCCTCCTTTGTCAGCATCTCTGCTACCTGTAACATCGCCTGTACCAACCCAGCATCAAGCAAATCTTGGTGGGCATTCAATATTTCTGATTCCTCGCCACTGGGACAACTCAGCAGTTTTTGAATCAGATTCCGATAGGCTTTGAGGCGTTCTTCATTCATAGAGCAATGCTTGCAACAAGGTACATATTCATTGTAAGCTTTGTTGTTGCGCTTGAGAGCAGATCAATATCGGTTAGGGGCTATAGCAAAAGTCAAAAGTGAATTGCTTATTTTGATAAGGTTTTAGGGTTTGAGAATGTCAATGACGCTATTGACGAATTCAACATTTAGAAATATTGACAATCAGACAGATACTTTTGAAGCCTCCCAGCCCCCAATTCTGGAGCAGCATGGACTCAAAGTCCCCCCACGCTTTGTCAACAAACACGATCAAAACGTTGCCTTAACTCACCGTGAACTCAAGTTCACGGCTAATAAATAAAGTCATCTGAAGATGACTAATCTGAAACCTTATAACTTAGTCCATTTTAATAATCCGACTCCTTTTGACCAATTATTGATCGTGAGACGAATCTGCTGCTTGTTGAACAACTTCTAAAGGCAAATCTAATGATGAAGCAATTATTTCTAAACTTAGTCCCAACTTTAACATTCGGGAAATTGACTCCAACTTAGCTTTTTGTTCTCCCCTTTGTTCTCCTTCTTCTAAAGCTTCTTGATAAACTTTCGTTTGTTTCAACTCACTTAAACCAAACATAGCTTCAATTTCCTCCCGACTTTTTTGTGGTAACTTATAAACCATAATCGTTTCAATTAACTCAACCAGGTTGCGTTGAATGGCTTCATCAACTAGTTCTTCCTTAGCTTGATTGATTAAAGACTTCGCTGACTCAACTGCATTCTCCTCCGACTCCACCACTAGTCTAACAACTCCTACTCCTAAAGAATTCTCCGCTGCTTCTCCCAACTCGTCCAGATAAATCCTTTCCACTTGCTCCAGGTTGAGCATCTTCCCAAAATGCCTAGTTTGTTGCCTCTCTACACTACGACTGGCATAAATCACTACCACACGCCAAGCATGGGGAGGTCGATATTGTCTCAAGAAGAGGAAAAGTTCAGCAAACAAACGGTAGTACAAATCCTCATCTGGCTGAAATTGTACCTCTACCAAATATAAAGGTTTATTCTCATCGTTATCAGTAGGCAAAAATAATCCATCTAGACGAAATGCCAGTTGTTTTACTTCACGGGAGGTAAATTGATAAGCATTGGCTTCTGCTGAGGAAAAACCAATCAATTCAAAGAAACTTGATGGAAAGGTAAGAAAAAGTTGATAAAAGATGCTGTCCGTTTTCACTATGGCGATCGCTTAATTTTACCAAATCATAACATTTTCATTTAAACTTGCTACTACTGGAGGAGTTGCTCGAAAAGGGTTTTCAGTAAGTCCCCATTTGTTTAAGGTTGATTGATAGCGACTGAGTCTTGACATCTTAAGCGTGTTGGAGAATTTGTAGTAAATGATTGATTTCTTTTAATCTTTCTGGATTATCTTTTTCTTGATAATACTCCTGTGCTGTCCTCAAATGGTTTAATGCTTGAGGTATCTTGCCGATTTGTATTTCTAAATTGCCGAGTGCTGTCGTAGCAGCAGCAATTTTCTCCTCATCCTGCAAACGACGAAACAGACGCAAAGCATCTTTAAAATAAAGTCTAGCTCGTTCAAGTCTTCCAGTACAATGGTAGAGACTGGCAAGTTCAAATAAAGTTGAGGCTAAACTGGCGATATTTTTTTGTTGCTGATAAATTTGCTGGCAGAATTGCAACTTTTCGATCGCTTTTGTATAGAATCCTCCCTCAAATAAAGCTTTGCCTAGCCGATATAAACAATTAGCGAGGAATTCACGTTCTTCTGTTTCTTCAATAACTTCGATCGCATTTTCATAAGCGGCGATCGCTTGTTTGATATCTTTAACTTTGTGGAGAAGTTGAAAACGTTCTCTCAGGGTATTCCCTAAATTGTATTGTGTTCTAGCCCATTCTACGGGAAAAGCATCGCGGGTGTAGACTGACAGGGCAGCGGTGTAGGCGGCGATCGCCGATTCCAGATTCTCGGCTCTCTCTCCCCTGATTCTCTCGCTGTAGGCAGCGCCCAGATTATTTTGAAGTGTAGCCCATAGTTGAGGAAAGGCTTGGCGGTTGAAAACAGTGGCAATCGCTTCATAGCCAGTAATGGCAGTTTCCAAATTACTCGCCCTACTCCCCAGGGGAAATTGCTGAATTAGGTTGCTGAAATTGCCAATAACTCCTGCGATACCTTGTGCTTGCTCTGGCTCTACTTCTGCCAGAGTAGCTGTTGCCCAACTTCGCAGCACTTGAGCCAAGTTATCGTCCAGTAGGTCTAGATTTTGTTGTAACAGCGGATAGACTATCTGGGAGTCGCCGTTGCTGTCTGAAGTTGCTTGTAATACCTGCAAGAGGAAGTTTAGTTGATTTGAAGGTGAGTTTTCCATTGCTTCAGCCAGTTGACGGGCAACATCCCTTAAATAATCAGCATTATTTTGGTCGCCCTCCTTTGTCAGCATCTCTGCTACCTGTAACATTGCCTCTACCAACCCAGCATCAAGCAAATCTTGGTGGGCATTCAATATTTCTGGTTCCTCCCCACTGGGACAACTTAGCAGTTTTTGAATCAGGTTCAGATAGGCTTTGAAGCGTTCTTCATCCATAGAGCAATGCTTGCAACAAGGTACATATTCATTGTAAGCTTTGTTGTTGCGCTTGAGAGCACATTAGATTAGGTTATTAAATCCTCATTCCTTAGAGTACACCGACACTAACCTCTTTCCATAGGCAGAGAATTGTCAGAAGCCCACTCTCCCATTGAGCCATCATAGAGTGCGATGTTATCGTAGCCTAGTTGGTGCATCAAAAAGAGAATGACAGTAGCGGAGATGCCGCCGCCGCAATAGACGATAATCCTCTCGGCACGGGAAGCACCTACAGCATCGAACTTTTCTTTAGCTTCTTCTTTGGTTACAAAGGTATAGGTTTCTGAATTAAATAACTCTCCGGCGTAGAGGTTGACGCTACCAGGAATTCTACCAGGACGTCCGTAGCGGCTTTGCCCTTCGCCTCGGTAGTAAGAATTATTCAGAGCATTGATTAAGAGAGTACTGCGATCGCCAATTACCTCCAAAACCTCTTCCTTATCCACGAACAATTCGGGCTTTAGAAGGGGGAGGAAACTAGAAGGTTTATAGGTACAGGGTTTTATTGAAACCAAATAGCCTTCTTGAAGCCACTTAGTCCAACCGCCATCGAGAACAGCAGCATTTTCGAAGCCAAAAGCCCGCAGCATCCACCACACCCGCGTTGCCCACATGGGACGATTCCTACTGTAGAGCACAACTCGCGTTCCCTCGCCAATCCCATGACGCGACATGACATTAACGAACTGCTCCACTGAAGGTAGCATAAACGGCAATCTAGTATTCTTGTCGGAGAGCTCTCCGGGTAAGTCAAGGAAGCCAGCATTAGGAATATGCCCCCGTTGGTAATCAGCGAAACCACTTTGGATTCGATAAGGTACACCACTGTTGTTCTCGGCAGGGTGCAAGTGAGAAGTACAATCGAAAATGCGTAGCTCGGGGTTCGATAGGTGTGCTGATAACCAGCTAGTCTGAACTATAGCAGAGCTTATTCCAGTAAGATTTTGGCTCATTTTCTCTATCTCTATTCCCAGTAAGTAGGTAGGTAAAATTATTTACATATTTACTACTTAGTATATTTCCTCTTACATGAGTGCCTAATTTAAATACTTTTTTGATTATACTCAAGCTAGAAGAGCCAATAACTTCTGCCTACTACTCCTATCTTAAATCCTAAGTCTGTTAATATTAGAGAAATAGGTATTAGATATACTTCTGAAGTATCTTTAATTCTGGTAACGATCACTAATGCAGAATCAAAAAAATCAACTTCGAAAATTTAGTTATAAGCAAATAGAACAAGCATATTCAATTAATTTATTAGAGTTTTTTTCTAATCGGAGTGAGGTTGTTGGCATAACAATTGATAATGCAGATACAGTTGATAGAGATGATGGAGTCTGGCTCATAGAGAAACCCAATGGAAACTTAGAATTACAAATAAGTATAGCTGATGTATCAGCCTTAATTCCTAAAGGTTCTCCTCTCGATCAAGAAGCAATAAAAAGAGTTTCAACCTTGTATCATACTTCTCCAGTAACTCCCATGCTACCTTGCTATATTAGTACCAATTTAGCCTCTTTAGAAGAGAGTAAACAAAGGTTAACTTTAACAATTTTTATTGAGATCGACAAAAAAGGCTGCATAATATCATCAGAAATTAAAGAAACAATCTTTACAAATTTAAGAGCATTTAGCTATCAACAAGTTGAGGATATTTTAAATAATCCTAGTGACAACCAAGAAGATAAATTATTGGTTGATATGCACAAATTAGCTAAAATACTAAGTATTAACAGAGGTGGTAAATCAGGAGTTTTAACAGAATTTGGTTATGTTGATGAAGACGGTAATTTAATCAAAGATAATGTTAATACTCATCAATTAATAGCTGAGTTTATGATTTTAACTAATACTCTAGTAGCTGAAAAATTGCATCGTTATAATTGTCAAGCATTATTTAGAACACAAGATGTTGGTATTAAAGATTTGAAGCTAGCTATAAAACTAATGGGACATAGATTAGTGACAGCTAATTATTCTCCAGTTTGTCAAGTTCATGTAGGATTAGGGTTACCTTATTACTGCCATTTTACCAGTCCGATCAGGCGTTTGCCAGACTTAATCAATCATCGAATTATTAAGGTTTTAATTAAGGGACAATCATTTCCTTATACTCATGAAAATTTAAGTAATTTTGCTGTTATTATTAATAAGTTTAATGAGCAAAATAAATTAGCACGTGAACATTACTTGAGAAGGAAAAAAGAGCTGGAAAATAAGAAAAAATTTAGTTCTCTAAGTAACATCGATCTTCAATCCTTAACTCTAAAAGAGTTTTCTGAAGTGATTGACTATGCCATAGAAAATAATTTGGTAAGGAAGATTTTATCAGAACTAGAAAATAGGATTGATGAACTACAACCCAAAGATTTTTATCGGCTATGGTTTATTGCTAAAATCAATAAATTTTTTGATTATCCAGACATTAATGCTGTATCTGTACTCTTAATTAAATCGCAATTAGATGGTTCTTATGTTGAGTATAAATCAGAATATTGCCAACTTAGAAAAAAAATCTTTGTTTTTTGCTATGTTGATGGATTAACAACCATGGAAGCAGCAGAAGATGAAAAAAAATCTAAAGCTAAACAAAAATCAGCACTTGGTTGGATTCAAGCCTATTTAAATAACCAATTAACTAATGCTCCTAATCCAATTCCTATTCTGGAGCTTGATAAGCTTATCAACCGCCAATTATCGGGAAATACTAAAAACAACGATCGGGGACTAGATAATCAAATTAATTGGATAGCTCTCATCAATGACTATTGTCAGATTAATCGTTTACCTTATCCCATTTATTCTTTTTCAGATATTGAGGGATATTTTCTCTGTGAAATATCCCTAGAGTTACCAGAAGAAACATTAAATGCCAAGAATTATGGTAGGAGAAAAAAAGAAGCGAAAAGGAATGCTGCCGAAGCTCTTTGTAATAAATATCAATTATTTCCTGAAGATAATTAATCGTTGGTTATGTTGTACTGTCTCGCTGCATGAATTTCTGCGAGTAAAAGGCGATCGCATCTTCGTACACTATCAAATACATGTAAGAATGAAACGCTAAAATAAGCAGTATGAGTAGTTTTAGGATAATTTGGGTAGCATTAATAACTATATTACTACAAGGGTCAGCTCTGGTGAAGGAGGAACTTGTCAGAGGCAGTGGTTTTTACGGGGAACTGCCAGAAGAAGCAACTCTTTTACATACAGTAGGAGAAACATCCCTAGAAGAATTTATTTTCATAGGCAAAGGAGATAGTTTTTGGCGTATAGGAGAGGAAAAGAAATACTTACAAGCAAGCTATGCCTTATTTTTGGAGGATAGAAACCCCTATACTACCTATAATGTCCTCTCAGAAGTCCTTAACAAATTTTGGCTGGGAAAAGATAATAGCCAGAAAGAGTTGCTAACTGTATCAGAAATTGAATGCATGAGGAGTAAGATTTCTGGTAAGTTACAAGACAAGATATATGAACAGGACTATCTCAGAGTGGGTGATAATGTCAACATAGAAGCTCTATATTGCATGAAACAGAGAAAGATGTGGGTTCTGCTCTTTATTAGTCCGTTTGACCAGAAAGATAACATCTTTAATAATCTTGTTTCCTCTTTACATATAAAACCTTGAGATACTCGATCTTAACCGCTGATAGTTAGGCTTCACAATATTTTTGACAAAGTCAGACTTATTAAGATAAGGAAGAAAATTGGTGTAAAACGAATTTGAGATCGGCTATCATTTGTAAGTGATAAGTTGCTAGAATACAAAAAGTTAATTCATTAAGGCTATGCTATGGTACATTCTGCGGGTTTAAAAGGTTTACAGAAAAAAATATTTTTACCTGTCAACATTTCTGTCCTAGCTTCTGTAGGAATTCACGGAGTATTACTAGGAGTAATTTTACCTAAATGGGATGTAGATCCTCAATCAGATCGCGATCGCACTCTAAGCAATACACCAGTGATTGAGTTAAACGAATTTGAGCAAACTCGTTTACCAAACTTATCATGGTCGAGAGTAAATGTATTGGCTAAACTTCCCTCCCCTAACACTCAAATCCCTAATCTTCCTACATTACAGCCAGATAGTAGAACCATTACAGCGTTACCTCTACCTCCTTCTTTACCATCTTATCCCAGCTCTTCCCTTAATATACCAACTCCCTCAACTTTACCTGCCCCTCCTCCCTTGAGTGCTATCGATTCAACTGTCATAGGCAAAAGCCCAGCGTCACAGAGGCTCACCCTTCCTTCAGAAGCAGAAGATCTGAACATGAAAACTAGACAATCATTGTTTCCAGCACTAGCAAATGAGCAACAGATCGATCCTAGAGAATTAGTTAACCGCAGAGCTTTCCTTCGCCGACAGAATCAAAAAAGACCAATAGCAGCTAGCCCTTCTAACTCAAACATAAATCAGCGTGACTCTAACAGTAATCGAGTTGTAATCAAATCTCCACCGGCAAAATCCCCATCATACGATCGACTCAGCTCTATGTTACAGCAAGATGCTAGCAATACTACCAATGAAGAAGCTAGAAAAAATTATGTAGGCTGGTTGAAAGATGTAGAAGATGCAACACCAGAGCAAATTAACCTGACGGGTATTTATCCCAAAGATGCTTGTATTAGAAAGTTGGAGGGTACTACAGCTTACGGAGTTATAGTCAATGCTCAAGGTAAAGTGGTTGATTCGAGATTAATTAAAAGTGGCGGTTATCCTCTTTTTAATCAACAAGCTCTAACACAAATTCAGGAGAAAAGTTTTGCTAATTCCACTGGTGGTTCTAAACCATATCATGTTTATATCAACTTCAATTATAATCCAGATGTTTGCCCCTCTTTAAGTCTCTCTGGAGTTAATGCACCACCAGCTCAATCTAAATCTAATCCCAACCCTCAATTGAATAGTGATAGTACTCCTAAACTAGAGCAAAATCAGCAACAATCGACCCCAGCAGCAATTAATTCTCCACCTAAATCTTCGCTAGATACAGAGGAAGTTAATCCACCACTTCCTCCAGCAAATCCTGAGACTCCACTTCAACAGTCCACTACATCTCCTCCTGATAAACCTCTGGGAAAAGAGCTGATTACTAATCCTGAGACTCCACTTCAACAGTCCACTACATCTCCTCCTGATAAACCTTTGGGAAAAGAGCTGATTACTAATCCTGAGACTCCACCTCAACAGTCCACTACATCTCCTCCTGATAAACCTTTGGGAAAAGAGCTGATTAATAACACTGAGACTCCTTCTCAACAGTCCACCGTATCTCCTACTGATACCACTTCCCAACCAGTAATTAAGGAAACTGAAGATAATGGCGATGGTGAATAGTTAAACAGATGAAAAAATATGATCGGTGGGTAATTGCAGACGTTTTGTTAGCTCTATTTTCTTTTATTTTTAACAAACTTCTCAAGTTTGTCATTGGTAATGTCTATATTATTTATTTAATTTTTAATCAAAAAAAAGTTAAACAATGGCGATTAATAGAGCAAAATCTTGTCAAATCAGCTCTAAATAGAGCCGTCTTAATTACCAAAGCACCTCGTTGGAATACCCATGCTATTATCGGTACACTGGGACCGTTTTCCGTACAAGAATCTATTAGTTTCGATCTCAAATCAGCTAGTAATTCTGCTCAGTCATGGATTGCAATTATATATAGTTTCCCTGGTTATAAAACTATTACTAGCTTAGAATCAACTAAGATTGATGTTGACAAAGATTGGGAATCTATAACCTTAAAACCCGGTAAATATACTATTGGTTTGAGATATTATAATTGGAGCGATTCTCTTAGCTTACCTGCCATTAAAGTAGATGGAGCAGAATTTGTTAATTCTCAAAGTATTTCCCCAAAGACTAATCAATTTTACCATAAGTTAATCAAGTACAAAAATTGGTTTTATCTCTGGTTACATTATTATATGTACACCATACTTCGATGGCGAAAATATATCCCTGAATCTTTCATAACAAAAGAGTATTTACCCGTAGGAGCTACTGATACTAAATTTTTCTATGACTATCTTGATGAAAATCAAACTTTACAAGTAGAAGTTGATGAATTTAGTTTAGCTAATTATGATATATATATAACATTATATGACCGTTGTAGCTTGCCAGTAACTTGGTTTCAGCTAAAAGAATTAAAGCAAATAAGTGAACCTCTAGATAATAAAGGTTATTATCTAATTCGTGTTCGTTATAAATCAAGTTTAGAAGCAAAATCTGACCAATTATTCGCTCAATTAAAGTTAAGGATTCTGGTGGAAGAATTGACCGATAAGAAACAAGGATAAGATAATCACAGATTAGGAGTTTTCTGACAAAGAAAATACCAGCTATCTAGGGCTTGCTGAATAAAATTGGAAGGTAAGCCAAATAAGGGTTTCGAGCTTTTTTTGACTTTACTTTTATCGTAAGAATGACGGAGAGTTTTCCCATCAATTGCTACTATTTCGCCTAATTTATGGCGTTTAGTTCTCTCTATTCTCGGCGGGGGTGTTGATTCTGAGTTTGAATTTCATCAACATGATTGAAAAGCACGCTTGCTGGTAGAAAGAAGCAGTTAGACAGGGAAGGCAACTTAATCAATTACACAAAAAGAGAATGAGAAAATTATTCATGCAGTTTTTATCAATGATGAATTTCTTTACTCCCCACACTTCCCCAGCTTCGCCAGCTCCCCCTGAACCAAAATATGTGTGATTTTGGCTCACAAAATCAACACCCTAATTCTCGGCTCTTCTAGTTCACGCTTAATGGTCGGCAATCGTAATTTTTGGTCTTAGTTTCATCTATCAATTAATCTTTTTGAAAATTATAACAATTGCAGAAACTGGAGAGCCTAGATCAGCGATCGCGATCGCCTCCGCCTAGCACTAATCATTTTCAGACTACAAAACTCTCGCTCGCCCTTGGTGGTTAAATCATGATCGATTAGAAGTAAATACACATAAGTAGTATTTTGTCAATAGCATTAACATGCGATTCCCCTATGCTAAAAACCCCAATAAGCATTTTCACCACTTGTCTCGATTATATTACGAAACTGTTACAATGATTGACTTCACTACTTTATTTGGGTTATTTTTTATTGAAATAGCAAAAACACATTTGTCAATTTGACAAATTGCACCCAGTTTACCTGGTCACGCTTTTGCCAAAAGAGTTGGGTTAAAATAATCCCCAAAGCTTATTTTAAGAGGATAGAGGCACTGCCCAAACGTCCCTGTTAAGGTCAATTCCTTGTCAATGAGATAATGCCACATTTGCTTGGATTATCTCGAACGGCTGGAGTTGACAGCTAGCAAATGTTCATGCTGAAATTTGGTAGCTTCCAAGAAAACAAAGATCTATAGGTTGTGAGGAGTAATCCCATGAAACTAAAGAACATACTTACTGCTTCAATAACTAGCGCCCTTTTTACTGCTGCCAGTGCCACGAGCATTTTTGCTCAGGGGACATCGACCCCGGGCACTACAACTGTTGGCATTATCCAACTCAGAACTGGTGGAACCCCAGAGCAATTTGCCCAGGCTGTACAAAACAATCTCGCTGTTATCGGAGTGGTATTTGGCGATCCATCTCAAAGGATTTCTGCAGCTAAGGCCTTATCTCGGGAAATTGAAAGGGTACGGGCGGGTACAAATCGCGTCGTCGCTAGAACCATTTGCTCGACCGGACCCTACACAGCGGGACAGGCTCAGATAGGTACCTTGGAAATGCCTGAGGCAAGGTCGGGATTTGCTGAGTACTATTTCCGCTTGACTAGGATAGCAGAAGCGAGGGAACGGACGGGATCAGAGCTATCAGCTCAGAATCTTCAGGCATTTCAAAAGGTCTATGAGAAGGATCCGACAGCAGTTTATATGTTGCTTCAAGCACAAGCCTTGACCTTGGGTTGTATCGTCAATGAAGAGTAGGTCAACTGCGGAGGAGTATCACTATTGTTAGCCATCGCTCCTTCTAGTAGAACAATGCTTTAGTGCTTTTATCCATTGAATTTGTCGGGTGGGCAATGCCCACCCTTCGCTTTTAGGCGTTGTTCAAAACAGACTTGGAAAACTGACTAAATTCGCTCTTCATGAGCCAGTTGAGTGATCACTTTCTCAAAATCTTACCACTCTTGCCTTTTGCCTCTTGCCTCTTGCCTTTTCAAATTGTGTAAAGAGATTGTGAAAAAGATTGTAAATATTTACTATTTTTAGTCTTAATGAATCACTTAATTAGCTCTGAATCTATTCTTGAGTATCTTAAAAAAAGATGCCAAGATCAATGGTTAATTAATTATGATTGTCAAGAACTATATATACTAACAAAATTATACTTTGAAGAAATAAAAAAATATCAGCAATCTCAGCCAATAATATTTTTGGTAGAAACTAACCCTTTACGATTTTTAGCTGGTTTACTAGCGGCGATCGCCTCTAAATCTACCTTATTTCTTCTCAATCCCCATTGGCAAGAAAATGAATGGCAACAGGTATTTAATTTGGTTCAACCAGATTTAATTTGGGGTGAGCTTAATTATTATGTCAAAAATAATTCTTCATCTATTCATCTTCAGCAGCGTTTTGCTGGAGTGATGATTCCTACAGGAGGTACATCAGGTAAAATTAAATTTGCCATTCATTCATGGCAGACTTTAACTGCTTCTGTTAGAAGATTTTTCCAATATTTTGACCGACAAAAAATAAATTCTTTTTGTATTTTACCTTTATATCATGTCAGCGGTTTAATGCAGTTTATGCGTTCTTTTCTTACCGGAGGTAAGTTGGCGATCGCTTCTTATCAACAACTAAAAAAAGGTGTAAAATATAACCTTAATCCGCAGGATTTTTTTATTTCTTTAGTACCAACTCAACTACAATATCTCCTGGAAACAAATCCGCAGTGGTTGGCAGAATTTAAAACAGTACTTGTAGGAGGGGCACCGGCAGGAAATTATTTATTAGAGCAAGCAAGAAAACATCAAATTAGAATTGCACTTACTTATGGAATGACAGAAACAGCTTCAGGAATTGCTATCTTGAAACCTGAAAATTTTCTGCAAGGGAATAACAGTAGTGGTCGAATTTTACCCTCTGCAAAAATAATAATTGATAGCCATAAAAATTTCCCAGAACTACAATCACCAGCCGGTATTATTCAGATACAATCAGAGTCTCTATTTTTGGGTTATTATCCCCATAAATTAATGGGGCAAGAAACTTTTATTACTGATGATATAGGTTACATAGATAGTCTTACCCACCTTCATATTATCGGACGCAATAGTCGCAAAATTATTACTGGCGGTGAAAATGTTTTTCCCTCAGAAGTAGAAGCAGTTATTTTAGCTACTCAATTAGTAAAAGATGTCTGTGTGATAGGAAAATTAGATTCTCAATGGGGAGAAGTTGTAACTGCTATTTATGTACCGAAAAATGAGCAGATATCTGAAGAAATTATTAAACAAGCTATAGCCGGTAAATTAAGTAAATATAAAGTTCCTAAATATTGGCTTCAAGTTGATACTATTCCTCGCAATCAACAGGGTAAAGTTAATTACAGCAAAGTTACCTACTATGTCAATATTTGAGTAATTGAGAAGGAAGGAGTCATTCGATTAGAAGCAATTTTAGCTCATGTAAGGCGAGTACAAATTGAAGAACTAACTTGCATCAATTGATGGACTAAAACAAAGTTGGACTGATTTATATTCCGATGAGAAAAAAGTGGGAAATCGAGTTGACTAAATTCAAAGAGTGAGTGATTTTTGATTAATCTTGAACTTTGGTTCTATTAAATTTAAGTAGAACCAATGAGAACACTATCTAACTAAATAGGCACTCTCTGCTTTCTCTTCTCATCTTAAATTTTTTTGGTGCAAGATCTGAGTATTATGGTTATTTATCCAGACTTGATATGAACTACAGAAAAGCGTTGCACAGTAAAGCATTTACCAAATATTGCTTAAACGAATTAATCCAGAAAGAAAACTATATTTAAACAACAAACTCCCACTTGCTCACTGCTGCAAAATAGTCTTCCATAGAATGATCTTTAACACCGTCGATACCTATCTTGTGTAGATCGCTAACTGCACCATCAATAGCGTCAAGAAAGCGCAGCCATAAACCAGGCTCAAGATATAGCTTCATGTCTTCTGTGATATGAACGTAGGTACCTACATGACTATATCCCATTAGACGGGCTGGCACACGACTAACCAAGTCGTTATTATTCTGAAAGCGGAAGAACTTTGATTTGGCTTCTACATTGAATACACGTGCGGTTGCAGTAGTCAGAGCTCGCGGTTGTCCGAAAGTATAGACGGCAGTAAATGGTAAATCTTGGTGAATGAGCTTCGCCGCACCTATTGTAGCCATAGCTCCGCCAAGACTATGACCTGTAAGAAAGAGAGCCCGTTTTTTCCTCTTTCTTAATTCCAAGTATTTGCTAAACAATGGCTCCCAAACATCGTTAACAGAATTAAAAAAACCACGATGAAACTCACCAAAGAGTGCCTTTTCAGGAAAAACTTTGATGTTGTCTAACCAGTCACTTATTTGATCGCTTCCACGGAAAGCCAGACAAAAATAGTCTTGATGCTCAACCAAAATAGCCTGCGCACTATTTTTAGACTCTCCAGTTATAGAAATGAACTTTTCATCTTCATCTTTCAAATTTGTAAATATTTTTTCCTCATCTGGTCTACCGTCTGGATGCTTATAATAGACAAGGTTAGCCATTTTGGCCATCCAGTAAGCGTTATTTTCGCTCAAAGAGGTTTTATAAGGTTCAATTGGTTTCAAGACTTTCTCCTATCAATAAATTAAGATCAACAATTGAGACTTGAGTTTCTCCTTCGTCTTCAAACAATTCATCTGATATCTGTCCTATTTAGGGAAAGGCGATCGCTGATGTCTTTGACTGATTTATATTTTAATTGATTTTGAGCCATGAGTTTTGCTTTTTCTCACTTGCATTTGATATTGTTGTGTTAAAAAGACGGTACACAGAGCGATCGCTTATCCTAGTTAGAAACTGTCAATGTTAAAATCCTATTTAAGCGGCTCAACAGCAAGGAGAATTAACTATGTTTTGTCAACAATGTGAACAAACAGCTACAGAAACTGGTTGCCATCAATATGGACAGTGTGGAAAAACACCGGAGGTGGATGCAGTTCAGGATTTGATGATTTATTGCTCAAGAAGTTTAGCGCCAGTCGTATTAAAAGCGAAAGATTTAGGTATTAACACTCAGGAATTAGATGTTTATGTCTGTGAATCTATGTTCGCTACTATGACTAATGTTAACTTCGGTAAACGAACTTTTATTCAAGAATCTCGCCATATTATCCATGAACGTGAAAAGTTAAAGGCAGAAATTAGGCAAAAAACTAATTCTGAGCCTAATTTTCCTGAAATCGCTAATTACACTCCTAATTTTAATAAAAGTTTAGTTGGTCAAGGAAAAAGAAATACTGAACATGAGTGTATTCCTCAAGCTGATGATTTAGATATTTTTTCGCTCAAATTATTAATTCTTTATGGCCTTAAAGGTAGTGCATCCTATATGTATCTGGCACATACATTAGGCAAAGATGACGATTATGTCTATCGTTGTTACTATGAAGCCCTGGAAATAATTAATCGTTCTGATTTAACTCTTGAAGAAGGGATCAAAGCGGCTTTAAAAATCGGCGAAATCAATTACAAGGTGATGGAACTATTAAGTCAAGGACATACCGAAACTTATGGACATCCTCAACCTACTTTAGTGCCCTTAAGTGCTAAAAAAGGTAAAGCCATTTTAGTTTCTGGACATGACATTAAAATCCTAGCAGAGCTATTAGAAGCAACCAAAGAGCGAGGAATTAATGTCTATACTCATGGAGAATTATTACCTGCTCACGGTTATCCCAAATTAAAAGAAAAATACCCTCATCTTTATGGACATTATGGTACGGGTTGGGTAAAACAACAGGAAGAATTTGATGATTTTCCTGGAGCAATTTTAATGACCACTAACTGTTTAATGCCTCCCCATGACGGTTATGACGATCGCCTTTTTACCTCTAGTGTAGTGGGACATCCAGAATTAGAGCATCTGCCCATTATCGAAGGAAAAACGAAGTTCGAGCATTTAATTACCGCAGCACTGGAAATGCCAGGTTTTAGCGAAGATGAACCTCTCCGTGAAGTAATGACAGGATTTGGTCACAACGCCGTGTTGAATGTGGCAGAAAAAGTAGTTAATAGTGTAAAAGCTGGTCAAATTCGCCATTTCTTTTTAGTTGGTGGTTGTGATGGTGCTAAACCAGGACGTAATTATTACACCGACTTTGTCGCCAAAGTTCCTGCCGATTGTCTTATCTTAACTTTAGCTTGTGGCAAATTCCGCTTCTTTGACCAAGAATTAGGAGAAATTAACGGTATTCCTCGTTATTTGGACATGGGTCAGTGTAATGATGCTTATTCCGCTATCCAGGTAGCCCTAGCTTTAGCTAATGCCTTTGATACCGATGTCAATCAATTACCTCTATCGATGGTAATTACCTGGTATGAACAGAAAGCGATCGCTGTTTTACTTACCTTACTCCATTTAGGGATCAAAAATATCTTGTTAGGTCCTACTCTACCTACTTTTTTAACCCCTAATGTCTTAAATTTCCTCTCACAAGAATATCAATTGAAAAAAATTACCGATCCAGAAGAGGATTTACAAGCTTGCCTCGCTAAATAAGCCATTCTGGATTTAAGCTTCCCGATGGGCTGCTCCGGGAGCAGGGAGAGGTAGATAACTTATGGGGTAATATCAAATCCGGTTGAATAACCACACTTTTGGGTGAGGTAATGCAGAATGCAGAATACAGAATGCAGAAAGTTTGCGAGGAATATTGCCATGAAAAATTAAGTGTGTGCGATTATCCGGATTTGATATAGTGTATCTGTTAAATTAACTTTGCCCTGGTAATTATAGAGTTTTCAAATATTCGAGCAGCGCTTTTTTGTCATTTTGAGGTAAATCAGTCCCGTAAATATGTCCTTGATTACTATTACCGACAATATGAGTGTCGTATTTAAATCCTACTTGCTCAGCCTTCTCTCCCTCCGAGATAAATCCCACTTTTTGGCGATCGTAGACATCGTAACCACGATAAAAAACTTGGGGGCGAGACTGGGGGTTATCCAGTAAAGCTTTTAAGGAAGGAACTGAACCATTGTGGAGATATGGGGCTCTAGCCCAAACGCCATCTAAAGATAGGGAAGTATAACCATCTGAATCACGGAAATTATCAAAATCCCAACTATAGTTTTCCGCATACTGATTAAAGGCATCACTTGCTTCTTGAGTCCAATGGTTGGCTCTGTTTGGATCGGTAAGCACTTCTGTGAGCGAAATTACTTGACCGGTTCTGGATCCTCCAAAAGCATGACAACTAGCACAGTTATTGGCAAAAATTTCCGCACCTTTGTTAGCGAGGGAATTATCAATCGCAAAAGGATATGGAGGAGGAGGTAGTTGACGTAACCAAGTTTCTATTCTTTCTAAACTAGTAAGATTAATTTCTTGGCGATTTGTACCCGTTCCCAAGGCACTACTTAAAACAGCTTCTCTTAAAGAGGTATTTAATCCATCTGAGTGCTTATAAAATCCTTCGTGTGCATCTTCATTCCAAATCGCCATCACGTCCGTGCTCCCGATTGAGCCGTCGTCTTTTAAACCCAATACCTCTATTTTTAAAGGATTCATATCCGTGCGGGAAGGACCATAATCAGGACGAATATCCATCCAACTAAAGCTTTTTTCCTTCTCAAGCAATGCTTGTTTGGTTCTAGGAATAATAATCAAACGATAGAGCAGGTTTTCCCACAGAGAAAGATGATGATTGTACTCAATTTCAGGCAAGATAAAATTAGCATTAAAACGAGGATCGTGGGCACAGTCAAATAAAAATCTGACATAACGCTGTACATCAAATTTAGTAGTAGGACCACCGAGTAAAAATTCTAGTTTATCTTTGGGAGTTTTTCTGATGGTACCGACATGACAAACTGCGCAATTCATGCCAACTCGATCGATACCAATCTTTTCTTTAGTTAAGCCAATGGGCATTTCTTTGCCTTCTTCCCAAGTGAGTCCTAAAGAAGTATATCCCCCTATGCCGGGTAATTTTTCGGGAAATAAACGGGGTAATACTACCCAAATCCAATAGGGAATTCCTTCTACATTTTCTGTACCAATAGAGCCATATTTGAAGTGTTCTGCCGGGGATTGATAATAAGTGAGGGGCATTTTTCGGGCCAGATTATACCAACCAATAAAAGCGAGTGAGCCCAATATAAACACAACAGCAACGATAATGGCAATGAGCTTGGTCTTCCAAGTATTCGACTGCGTTTCAGACATATCTATCCACCTCTGGAGCAAATTTGATGATTAATACAGTGCTGCACCAAGACAACATTTTATCAAGTATTTACAGTGTTTTTAAGTATTCTAAGAGTGCCTTTTTATCCTCTGGAGAGAGTTCGGTTCCATATAAGTGACCAAAATTGCCGTTTCCAGGTTGCTCAGTATCGTATTTGAAATATTGTTTGCCATTTTCCTGGGCCACATCAGCCACAAAACCTACTCGCTCTCGATCGTAAACATCGTAGCCTCGATAAAAAACCTGGGGTCGATTTTCCGGCTTTGCTAGTAAATCTTGCAAAGTTGGCACTGAGCCATTGTGGAGATAAGGCGATCGCAACCAAATGCCATCCAAGAGGCTATTGGTATAACCATTAGTCTTAATAAAATGAGAAAAACGCTGATCTACGCCACGATATTCAATCCCACTGAAAGTTAAATTTTGATTAGAAGCCAATTCATAGGTATATGAATCTAAACGACCTGGATCGGTTCCAATCTCCTCGATAGGAATAATCTTACCAATTTGAGCTCCATTGAGGGCATGACAACTGGCACAGTTGGCTTCATAAAGAGGTTTTCCTTTGGCCACAAGATTTTGATCGATGGCAAAAGGATATTTAGGAGCTTCAACCTCCATCAACCAATTTCTCAGACGATATAGTGAATCAAAATTAATCGTGGTAGGAGATACTAAAGCAAGAGCAGCAGTTCGGTTGCGTTCACTCCCATCGTTATTATTGCCATCCCAATGAAGTCGCATAGTTTGCCTTGGTTTTTGATTCCAAATACTGGGAAAGTCAGCTATGCCATTGAGTTCTGCAGGTGCTAATTTGTCCGCAGGAAAACCATAACGGCGAGTTTTGTAAGAGGTAAAAGTATCAACCCTTCCAGGTCCATATGCTGTCTGCTTATCCATAAAAGCAAAATCATTGCCCTGATGAATTAATTGATCTCTCGTGCGAGGGATAACTAAATATCTATAGACTAATTTTTCCAGAGGATTAAAATTTGCTCCCATCGCCTGCATATAAGGCATCATATTATTAGCATTGAAGCGCTCATCCACAGCAGCTTGGATTAGAAACTGAATAAAGCCTTGTAAATTAACTGTATTGGCTGGCATGGTGGAGATAATCCTGGGATTTTTTTCTTCTGGACTACCTCTTAATAAACCAACATGACAAACAGCACAATTTTGGGTGACAACGTCAATTCCCAAACCAAATAATAAACTGTTTTTCGATTTAGAAAAGCCAATTGGTAGTTCACGATCTGGTTCTTGAATAAATCCTAGAGAAGTTAATCCTTCTCCGGGCAACTTGTCGGCAAAGACAGTTGGTAAAACTTTCAAAATCCAGTAAGGAATACCATCTGAATTTTCACCCCCGATCGAACCATAACGAAAATGTTCGTTAATATTAGAGTATTGGGCAACACCTCTATTAGGGAAAAAAGGCCAGAGTAGCCAGAGAATAACAATCAATAAAATAACTATCACAATAGTGAAAGTACGCTTGGAGATTGAGATAAACTTTTTAGGTTCTTCAACAAAGTCTTGACTCATATTTCTCACCGATTAAATAATCTACTAGTCGCCGTAACAGTTAGAACAGAGTCAAATTCTATCACTTATGCAAAAAAAGCTTTTTTAACCCCAAATTCTAACCTGTTGAGTTCTGAAATTCTTCTGCATACATGTTTATTATTGTGTACGATATCATCAATTGTCAATCTGGTTGAGCTTTATAGTAATCTTTTCCTTAAAGTCAGATATAATTCTTACAAGTCAAGTTATTGCTGAACACCTTACCAGTTTATTAACACCAGCAATGAAATCTCAGTCTGGTTTTTTGCGAGAATTGGGACTCAGAGACAGAATTCTTAGCTTACCCTTGATGGTGGCTGCGGTGTTAACTTTATTGTGGCGGGATGTGCTACAATAATAACGTTATTTAATTAACCAGATGTTCAATTGTGTAATGCCAAAAGATAAATTAAAACCTCCCCTTTTCACGACTTCTCCTCATTAGTATAATAATTCTAGGTATTTATACTTATTCTCCTAACAAATCTAACCTCTAATGAAACAAAAATTAATTGGACTGAAAGCAGACGATTTTCGTCATCCTTTAGATTTTCAAGCAACTAATACCCTCAAACAAATACCGGGCTTAGATCTTACTGTCAGAAATATGCTCGGTTCGGTAGCAGAACAATTTCTATATCTCAATAATATTGCTGCTAGTGTGCTAGTTAGTGATAAGCAACTTCCTCATCTCCATCAACTACTCTTGGAAGCCTGCCAATTTCTTGATTTAGAACCTCCTCAACTCTATGTACAACAACATCCTGTTCCTAATGCTTATACTTTCGCGATGAGAGGGGAAAAACCATTCATAGTACTGCATACTTCCCTCATAGATATGCTCACACCTAAAGAAATTCAAGCTGTTATAGCTCATGAATTAGGACATCTCAAATGTGAACATGGAGTATATTTAACCTTAGCCAATATTATGGTTTTAGCAGCGGGATTACTCCCTGCCTGGGGAACCTTAATCGCTCAATCCCTGCAAGGCCGGATGCTGGAGTGGGTAAGATGTGCTGAGTTTAGCTGCGATCGCGCTGCTTTACTGGCAACTCAAGAGCCTCAAGTAGTGATGTCGGTATTGATGAAATTAGCTGGAGGTTCTCCCACCCTAGCACCCCAGTTGAATTTAGAGGCTTTTATTGAGCAAGCTAGAGCTTATGACGCTATCAGTGAGACTGAATGGGGAGAAACGCTTAAATCTCTGCAAATTTCTCAATTAACTCATCCTGTTCCCGTAATTAGAGCCAGAGAGATAGATCGCTGGTCTAGTTCTCCCACTTATCAGAAGTTGTTACACAAGCAACAAATGGGTTATAATAGCTCAAGCAACTATCAGGGCGGATGGCGAAATTGGTAGACGCACCACACTCAAAATGTGGCGGCCACGGTCATGAGAGTTCGAGTCTCTCTCCGCCCATAGATTAAGTATCGAGAAAGGATTAATGACATATCCCGATTGAGCAGGGGAGCAGGGAGGACGTAGCCCAGGCGTCTCGCCTGGGGAGTAGGGAGAAAGTTGATTCAAGATACTCTCTTATTCCCCAGTTCTTCTGGTCAAATAAAACCTGATAACCAATATAATAGAAAGATATTGAAGAAAGTCAGAAAACTTTTATTGATTCAAAAATTATGGATCTAGTTACACTACAAAACGCTCTTGATAATATTTCTTTTGTAATTCTTTTGAGCAGCGTACTAGTTTATTGGGTAGGGGCGGCTTTCCCGAATATTCCCTATCTCTCAACTTTGGGTACAACCTCAGTAAGTATTGCTAATCTTTGTATTGCTGCTCTGTTAATTGCTCGGTGGCTGGAAGGAGGTTATTTTCCTTTAAGTAATCTCTATGAATCTCTATTTTTCCTAGCTTGGGGTATAACTACTATTCATTTAATTGCGGAAAATATTAGTAGCAGTCGGTTAGTAGGAGTGATGACAACTCCAGTGGCTATGGGAATTACTGCTTTTGCAGCTCTGTCTTTACCCCCCTCCATGCAAACCAGTGAACCTCTAGTGCCGGCTTTAAAGTCTAACTGGTTAATGATGCACGTTAGTGTGATGCTGTTAAGTTATGCGGCTCTAATGGTAGGGGCGTTGGTAGCGATCGCTTTTTTAATTACCTCTTCCGGGCAAGATATTCAATTGCGAGGAAGTTCAGTGGGTACAGGTGCTTATCGTAATGTTCGTGAACTGAAATTAAACAATCTCTCGGAGTCGTTGGTTGATACCGTACCATTATTCACTAACAATGGGAAGAGCACTACTGCAGTGCTAGAAGCACCGCCAACAGAAGTTAAAACTCTATCTAAACTTTCTCCTCAACGCCTCAGTTTAGCAGATACTCTTGACAATATCAGTTATCGAATGATTGGATTAGGATTCCCCTTATTGACTATTGGGATTATCTCTGGAGCAGTGTGGGCTAATGAAGCATGGGGCTCTTATTGGAGTTGGGATCCCAAAGAGACTTGGGCTTTAATTACTTGGTTAGTATTTGCTGCCTATCTCCACGCCCGTATTACTAAAGGTTGGCAGGGAAGAAAACCAGCGATCTTGGCATCTTGTGGTTTTGTAGTAGTTTGGATTTGCTATCTAGGGGTTAACATTTTAGGTAAAGGTCTTCATTCCTACGGTTGGTTTTTTTGAGAAGTAGCCAAAACTTGATCAATTCCCAGATTCCTGTAGTGAGGAGGAGAGTAGGGAATTTTTTGCATAATTATCGTAATTTATCTCAACTGAAAACGCAATGGCATTCCATCAGACGGATAAATAAAAAGGTTTTGTTGCAAATTCTCCAGCGATGAACGACCGTTGACCAACTCCCAGTTAAAATACCGAAGCAGTTGTGCCAGCATTATTGTTGATTCAAGCATTGACAAATGCTCACCCAAACAACGATGATACCCTGACCCAAAGTTGATCATGGGCAGGGAATTGCTCCCTTTTCCTTCAAGCCAACGTTCCGGCAGAAATTCTTCAGGCTGAGCATATATCTCCCGATCTCTCCCGGCAGCAAGCGTAGACCAGAATACTTTCGTGCCACGAGGAACATTAATGCCCTCGATTATAGTATCCCGTGTGGCTTCCAAGGAAGTAGAGCCTGATGATACTGAATAAAGACGTAGAGTTTCTTTGACAATAGCTCGAATGTAATTTAATTCTTTCAGAATTTCTAGATCGAGTTCACCTCGACTTGGCCAGACTTTGTCCACGATCGACTGTGCTTGCTGAAAAACTCTGGGATTTAAGGCCAACTTGCCTACGGCAAAGGATAAAGTGTGGGCTGTCGAATCAGTACCCCCTATTAATAGTTCAATTGCTTCGGGGATTAGTGTCTCCCGATTGTATTTCGGTTCTTTGGCAGCGATTTTCACTAACATAGATTCTAGGAATTCAGGACTTACCTGTCCTAAATAGCTTTGCTTCTTATCTCTTAGTTGCAGAGCTAGATCCACACGGGAACTCAGAAATGACTCTAAATATCGTCTTGCTGACCAGTAATCACGAGAAGATTGGGTCGGCAGATATTTCTTCCACTTTTTCTCACCAGTAGCGACACGTAGGAACCGATAGGTTACAATTGACATCGCCTGGTATACTTTTTCAGTTTCGAGGGGTGGTCCTTCTGGGCTAGAGATTTTTCTATCCACAGGAATGCCCAGCATTAAGCAAGAAATTACCCTCATCGTCAACTCGACAAATAGCGGATCTACCTGAACAGCTTCTGAGGATTCTGCTTCTTTGACTGTTTCAATTACTTGTGAACAGCCTTGATTAATAACTTCTATATATTTGGAGAGACCACTACTAATAAATTCGGGATTCCAAGCCCTGCGTCGCCATTGCCATTGCGTACCATCCTGACCGATAAGAATCGGTCCACTCATATCGTTCCAAGCTTCGCGCGTCCGCTGATTTCTGGCTAAACTTCCGTCTTTCATTCCATTAATAATGGTCTCCTCAATTGCTTTGGGCTTACTCAGAACTAGAACAGGAGAATCTGCCCAAAAAACGTAAATAGGACCTAACTGTTGACTCCAATCAAATAACAATTGAAAATACTTCTTTTTTTTGACTGCTGCCAATACTTGAGGAATGTTTCCTAATAGCCAGTGTCTTGTCGGAGAAGGAACTGAATTAAGGGACTTATAAGTATTTTTTCGTTTCCACCAGCGCCAACCAAGCACTCCTGCTAAGCTAATAGCGCCTAAGACTAGAGCTAAATATGAGCTGGAAGAGGAGAAAGAAATCTGAGCGATAATCTGTTGGAACATGAATTCACCTTGTAGTAATAAGTAAAAAATTAAAGTATTTGCTCATAAAAGTCTAGCAATTTTTTGGCTAAAGCTTTATTGGTGTATTTTGCTCTTGCTCTTTGATAACCTTTCTCTCCTAGTTTCTTGACCAAATCTGGTTTTTCGATCAGATTGCGTAAATGATTCTCTAAGGCGATCGCGTCCTTTTCCGGAAAGATTAAACCAGCATCACCAATAACATTCGGTATCTCTCCGGAATCAGAACCAATTACTGGTACTTTACAAGCCATTGCTTCGATTAAAACATGACCAAATTGTTCTTTCCAACCTACAGCAGATAAAGTTTTGAATTCATAGTTAGTCTCTGACGGTAAAACCAAAGCATTGATTAAATTAATGTAGCGAGGAACTTGAGCGTGAGGAACACTTTCTACTAAGATTAATCTATCTTTTATTCCTGCTTGACCCATTTCTGTGATAATTTGTTGTTGAAGTTCACCCCTTCCCAACATGATTAATTTCCAACAGCGATCTTTCAACCTGCTCAAAGCTTTTATGAGAGTAAGAATGCCTTTTTCGCTTACAAATCTTCCCACATATCCGATTATAAACTCATCAGATTTAATTCCTAATTGTGTGGCTAATTCTGGTTGAGGAACAGGAGCAAATAATTTTTCATCTACCCCTAAATTTGGCATTACTTGAATCGGTCCTGTGTAACCATGATCTCTAATAATATCTGCCGCATCTTGATTGCCAGCGACAAACCCGTCGGTATGAGATAAATTATAATTTTCTAACCAGCTGTAGGGAAACTTCATTTTGTAAGGAATATTCCACCAAGTGAAAAAGCAATTTTTTGCTTTTAGTCCTAGAAATTTATTTAGAGTAATAAACTGGGCATAAGCTAGAGATTTTATCCCTTGTTCAACTTGAATTATATTAGGTTTAAACTCCTTCAGTAGGGAAATAATTTCAGAACCAAAAATCAATAAACCTTGATGATTTTGACTGAAATTAGAAACTGGTACTACCCTAAAATTTTCCTCTCGGCGAGGTTTTGTTTCTATAATTTTATTTTGAATACCGCCTGGTTGCCAACGTTTGGGTACAACTATAGTTACTTCAATTTCTGGTTTAAACTCTGCTAACTCTCTCAGTTTTTCACAATTAAGGTCAACAATATAAGTATGGCTAGCAACTAAAATTCTGATCATCAAATCTTTACTTGAATTTCTCTTAACTTTAATGATAGGCTACTAAATCTTGTTCTGCTCTTGACGAGTATAGATTTGCCCATCATCCCAAAGTTGTTTAATTATACTAGTTAGAGCAGCTAAAAATCCTACCCCATAAAAAAGGGCACGAATCAAAATTTTTAAAGGAGAACCACTTTTATTACAAGGTGGATTTCCCAGTACATGACAATCGAACAACTTAGCATAAAGTCTTAATTGTTGAGCTAAAGTTAAATTTTTCAATCCCATCAAAAAATGATTATGATAGAAAGGAAATTGATATTGAAGCGATTTGGTACTAATATCATGGCAACCTCCCCTTTCTTCTCCTAAATGTACTAAGTAAGCTTGAGGATCGTACCAAATATCGTAACCTGTAGAGCGAATCCGTAAACAAAAATCCGATTCTTCTCTAACGGCACTACCCCGAAATCTTACATCAAACCACAAATGGTATTTAGTAAATATTTCTCGACGAAAAGACATATTACAACCTCTAGCAGTAATCACTTTTTGAGGTTTGATTAAATAGACAAAATCAAGATTATACCAAGCAATCCCAGGATCGCTAGCTTCAGGCGGTAAATCACTTTTTAATTGTGTTGAATAACCTGGCTTTCCTTTGATGGCATCTTCTTGTTTCATGCGATCTAAAACTCTGCCAGCAACAGCACCTATTTGAGAATTATTTTGATAGTTGATTGCATGAGCTTTTAAAAAGCCTGCACTTAATTGAACATCATCATCAATAAAGATAATAATATCGTTTTGACAATGACGAACTCCGTAATTTCTGGCACCTGGGAGGCTTGCCCAATCAACACGATACCATTTAATTTTGCCTGCATTAGCTATCTCTTGCAAATAAGCTTGAGTGTCTGGTTGATGTTGACAAGTCTGATCGATGACCAAGACTTCAAAATCAGGATAATCTTGTTTGAGAACATCTTTGATTGTGTCAATCAGAGGTTTTTCTCGGCGATAAGTAGGAATAATAACTGAGATTGAAGGTAAATTCATAGGAATTATTTAAGTTAAAACGATTATCATTCTGCTAATTTTCTTCTTTTCCTTAGTCTAGTAAAAGTTCTACTCCTAATTTTCTTCTTTTTAGAATGAGCATAAATTTCTTTTTGTCTCTCCTGCTTATCTATTTGTGATAATTTGATTAGCACTCCAGCAAAAAACCAGTAATAAATCGCTACCGGATCGGTATCTAAAGGATACCAATAGGGAAAGTAACCAATTATGAATAAAAATACCCAAAACGATAAAGCAAAACTGCGCAAAATTGGCTCTCTTAACAATAGATATTGTTTAAATGTATAGATAATTAAATGAGTAATAAAAGCCATAAAAGCGAACAATCCAAGAAATCCTATTTCATAGATTAGTTTAGGGTGAAATGTTTCTACGAAGGCAATAGGTCCAAAAGTTCGAGTTGAAGTTGTTGCTGTTCCTAAACCCGCTCCTAAAACTCCAAAGTTATTATAGAATTGGTAATTTTGTATGGCCCAAGCAAACTGTTTAATCATAAATAAATGGGGCGGGGTACTATTCCACCTTGTCACAAAACTGTCAATCCTCTCTTGAAAGAATCCGGGGTTAATGGAAGCAAAAACAATTAAAGCAAGCATCAAGCCCACCCCAATAGGAATAAATCGCTTTAGGTTAGTAATTTGGCCAGTGAAGATTAACATGATCAAAGTAAATATAGGAACTAATGCCAATGCAATTCTTTGTCCCGATATCACCGCATTGATAAATACTAATCCCATGCCAGCAAAACCTGCTAATTTCCAAGCAAAAGAAGTTTCAAAAAAAGCAAGAGTAAAAGTAATGGCACTATTAGCAATGAGAAACCAACCCCAATGCCAAGGAGATACAAAAGTTCCCGGTAAACGAATTTGATCGTGTCCGGGACTATATAGTAAAGAGCCTCCTACTAAACATTTAGCTCCCAAACTAGCCCTAAATAAATCGTCTCCTGTTGCGAATCTAGTTCCATCGCACCTACCGGTTTTTAAAAACCAATATTGAGTTAATCCTAACAGACAACAAATGATAGCTATAATAAGCAACAATCTTCCTAGAAATAATAATTGTTTTTTATCTTCAATGAGATAATAGCCACAAAAAATTAGGGGAATATAACCAATTAAAATTTTTAATCCTAAAATCCCTTGAAGAAAGGGTACTCCTTCTTTACAAGTCGCCTCAAGATCGTATATTTCCAGAAAACCACAAGTGGGCAGAAATTGTTGAGCACCGTTTACCACAAATAAAGTTAATACTGCTAATATCACTAAAAATGTCAAGGTAGGAATTAAAGTTTTCGCTACAAAAATATTCTTCCCTCGCCTTTTACAATCAACAACTAATGCTAATAGGGCAGGGATATAAAAAGCATCTTTGGCAATTTGAAATAAAACGTTACCCCCGGCTAACCAGTAAGTAATAGTTCCTCCAAAAGGCATATAAATTAAAAAAGCCCAAAGAGCAGTTCTAGGATATTGATAGGAAAAAATTATAGTTATAATTGCTATAAATGTCGCTATACCTATCTTCGGAGACATAACTATTCCTAGAGGTATACCCAATAATGCACCAATAGCAATAGATAAACTCAGAAATTTAAGAAATTTGACTTTTTTTGCTCTAGCTTTGCGTTTTTGAGCTAACTTTTCTTTGAGACTAATAGATTCTGATGTTAAGTTTTTTTTACTCTTGTTTTTTCTTTTTCTTTTGGACACTGATGTGGTCATAACTTTAAATTTAAGTTTTTTAATCTCTAATCTATCGTGGTTTAACTATGGTGATTGAAAAGTACAATTTAATCTCTGATTTCTGATGACATAGAAAACTATTAAGGGCACCTCGAAAAATTGTCCAAGTCCATTGCTATATGACATTATAGATAGAAAATAAGCTGATGTGGGGTCGTCATGAAAGAAAAACAGAATCGGGAACTTGAACAACGCTACCAGAAGTTGGAGAGCAAGAAAACTCTGTTGATGAAGCTAGATGAGCAGATTCCGTAGGAAGAGTTTCGTCCTCTGCTAGAGCTCTCTCCATGATAAGCCACGTAAAAGTAAAGCGGGGCGTAAGCCGATAGATGTGCTCGTCATGTTCAAAATGCTGGTGCTGCAACAAAACAATCTAAGTAAGAGCTAAAGCTTTGGCTCGAATCTTGGGTCGACCTTTGAGCTTCTTTTGGGCTCTGAGTTCTTCCTCGAGCTGGGCGATTCGTTCTTGCTTCTTTTTGAGTTGTTGTTCGAGTTGGTCAATGGTTTGTTGTTGTTGCTGAAGTTGCACAGATTGGCTTTTCACCAAGTTCTGCAAGCTCCCTCAAATTTTGTTAGAGGATTAGTGTAACTTTTATATGGGGCGATCAAAATCAGGGATTCTTAGGGCGATCGCACTGAGATTTACTTTTTGCGCCATAAATTCTCGGATGAACTAGGGCATCGCTATTCCAGATCAACAAATTCTACATTCTGCTTCATCCTCTTAATGAGCCAGCAATATCTAAAATACCCATCATGCCCATCAATAGGTGTAGAATTTACGCTTTATTGTAGTAGATAGGCTATTTTGACGTTGTTCAAGAAATGTATGCACAAGGTAGCTTTCTGGAAAGCTTCTTCATTCTGAATTCTGCATTCCACATTCCGCTACTCTTCTCTTTCGATAATACCGCCACCTAATAAGATGTCGCCATCATATAATACTGCCGCTTGTCCGGGAGTAATGCCAAACTGAGGCTCTTCAAACAGTAATTTTACTCGTCCTTGACTTAAAGGAATGAGATTGACAGGTGCAGCAGGAGAACGATAACGTACTTTTACTTCTACTTTAATCGGAGTAGTTGGTTCAGCAATAGAAACCCAGTTCATTCTTCCTACACTACATTCATTTTTTCCTGCTTGAGCACGAGTAGCAACTATTACTTGGTTCATCACTGGATCTAGTTTGACTACATATAGAGGTTCAGCATAAGCAATACCAATCCCCTTACGTTGACCAATGGTATAGTTATGGATACCTTGATGCTTACCTAAAACTTTGCCTTCAAGATCGATAATTTCTCCTTCTTTTTGACTAATATGCTTATTCAAAAAGTCTTTCATAGAGCCATGGGCTTCAATTAAGCATAAATCTTGACTATCGGGTTTTTGGGCAGTTTTAAGTCCAAATTCAGCAGCAATTTGTCTGGTTTGAGTCTTAGTTTGATTCCCTAGAGGAAAAATGGTTTGTGCAAGTAAATCTTGAGTTAAATCATAGAGAAAGTAGGACTGATCTTTTTTCGGATCTATAGCTTTGAGGAGTTGATAGCGATCGCTTTTTTCATCATAGTCAATGCGGGCATAATGTCCCGTGGCAATTTTATCAATTCCTAGTTCATTTTTGGCATAGTTAAGCATGGGAGTAAATTTTACTGCCCGATTACATTGAGAACAAGGTAGAGGTGTTACCCCTGACTCATATCCAGCAATTAGGTAATCAACAATATTGGTTTGAAATACTTCGCGGCTATCTACGATATGATGAGGAATACCTAATTGTTCGCAGATGAAGGCTGCATCTACCATTCCTTCCGAACAGCATTGCCCTTTACCCTTCATTAACCAGAGGGTTAAACCAACTACCTCATATCCTTGATGATGAAGAGTTGCCGCTGCTACAGAGCTGTCAACTCCTCCTGATAAGCCAACTACGACTTTTTTCATGAAATTATCAAACTACTATCAACTTAAATTCTTTAGCCTCCCTTTCTTAATTATGTACTACCTTCCATGGGAGCTGCAAAGGTAAACGTGAGTTCGACGGAATGCTCAAAGGCTGATTATTTGGTTAGTCAACCTATGACTCAAGATGCAACTCGAAAAAGAGTCAACACCTTATTTGGAATGGGATTGACACAA
>JAAUYA010140813.1_pt1 | contig 42559 bp, 25 predicted proteins | sample 7278161 | NCBI WGS metagenome assembly JAAUYA01 (sample SAMN14350120, study PRJNA611818) | marine sediment metagenome | isolation source: surface marine sediment (3m) | place: French Polynesia: Moorea | collected 2018-08
ACGCGCATTTCGGGCTAACAGCTAAAGTCATCTAAAGATGACTATGTATAACTTTTAACCCGTTTTAACGGGTTTTAGCTTTAAGCCTGAAATTGATTTCAAGGCTTAACTTCTTTTTATGGCATTCAGGAAAGGAAATAAAATAGTTAAGTTTTAATAGAGTCATGAGGTACACTCTAGGTACAATCAATCAACAATCAACAATCAACAAAAGCGATATTTTCTATTTTAAAATAGCGATCGCTTGTTGAATTAACTGATAATAGTGAGGTTTAGTCACATCAATAGTCTGACTATCAACTAATCCTGTTTTTTTTCCTAAAATAACTTCTAATTCCTGGCCGTTATCGTTTTTAATAGTTAATTTCTGAACGGTTTTAAATTGAGACAAACTACAATTATATTCCCGTCCATTATAGGTTAATATTCCTTGTTTATTTAAAGGATTATTTGATAGTTTTCGTGCTCCTATTACTTCTAGTTGAATACTTTTCACTCCATTCCATTCATTTTCTTTGAGTTTGTAAGCAATATCTACTACTGGCGGTAAAGGAAAATAACGCCTCCAATGCCAAGCAATACCCTTAAGGGTGTTACCATCATTAGTTAAAGTCAGTTGAAGATGATTACCTCCTCTAGTAATTCTTTGTTCTAAAATTCTTACATTAGCAGTATAAAAAATCGGAATATCATTGCCAATTCCCCAAGGTTGTAAAATTTCTATTGCTTGGTATAAATTAAAATCAACTTGCTGAAAACTCAATTGATAATCAATTTTAATTAGAGGTTTTAGGTGCTCTAGTTGCAGGGATTGATAAGCGAATTCTCTTAATTTTTGTTTAAATAAATCTAAATTTTCAGCTAGTAAACTAAACCCACCTGCAGCTTTATGTCCTCCATATTTACTTAATAAATCACCACAGTATTCTAAAGCTTCAAAAACATTAAATTCATCAATGCCTCTGGCTGAACCTCTAATTACTGCTTGATTTTCGTCTTCATAGGTAGCAATAAAAACTGGTACACCGTAAAGCTCCACTAAACGAGATGCAACAATACCAATAACCCCATGATGCCAACCTGGATTAACAATCAATAAAACGCGGTCTTGTTTCCATTTAATCGGCGTTTCTGCATCTTCAATTAAAGCGATCGCCTCTGTTTGAATTTGTTCACACAATTGTTGACGATGAGCATTAATTTTTTCACATTGCATCGCTCTTTCTAAGGCTAAACCGGTATTTTCAGTAGTTAATAATTCAATCACAATTTGGGGATCGCTAATTCTGCCTATGGCATTAATTCTTGGCCCTAATCTAAAGCCTATATCATCAGGATTAAGTTGTTTTTTAGTATCATTTACTCCTGAGATTTGGATTAAAGCTTGAACCCCTGCTATTTGCGAATTAGGTAATAATTTTAATCCTCTTTTTAACCAGCGTCTATTTACTCCTACTAACGGTGCTAAATCAGCAATGGTTCCCAGAGTGAATAACTCTAATAAAGTTTTAGTTAATCCTGATAATTTGCCTAAACTTTGCGCGATAGTTACAGCTAAAATATAAGCAACTCCCACACCAGCTAAGCCCAAATAAGGAGAAGTTGCTGGTAATAATTTAGGATTCAAAATAGCATCAGCAGGTGGTAATTTGGGGGGTAAATCGTGGTGATCGGTAATAATAACTTTCATCCCCAATTCTACTGCTCTAGCGACGGGTTGATAAGCAGCAATACCATTATCTACCGTTAAAATTAACTCCACACCCTCGGCGGCAAATTCTTCCACAATCCGCCGATTAATCCCGTAACCATCTTTCATACGACTGGGAATAGCATAATCTACATTAGCATCTAAATGTTTCAAAGCACGCATTAGTAAAGCAGTACTAGTCATGCCATCAGCATCATAGTCACCACAAATAGCAATTTTTTGCCCAGAGGCGATCGCGCCTTTGAGCAAGTCGGAACTTTTAGCTAAATCGGGAAATTCATCAAGAGGAGGTGGTAATTTTTCTGCCTCTGGATTTACATAAATATGTGCTTTCTCCAGTGTATCTATACCGCGATTAAGTAACACTTGCGCCATCATTGGAGATATTCCGCTCAGTCTAACTAATTCATCTACCTTAGCTGTATCAGGTTCTGCTATTCGCCATCTTTGATTGGGTAATTTATGATTCATTCTTCAGTGAGATAAGATCTTTGCGCCTTAAAACTAAAACAGGGCAGTGAGCATAGCGTACCACTTTTTCTGCTACTGAACCCAGGAAAAATCTCCCAATTCCCGTTCTTCCATGAGAAGGTATCACAATTAAATCAATCTCATTTTTTTGAGCAAAATCAATAATTTCTGAACCAGGATCGCCCACTGTCACCTCAAAGTTAATCCCTCGCTCTTCTGGGCGATTAAACCGATCTCGAAAGAGCTGTTTGACATGCTCTATACGAGTTTGATCGTTTAACACATCCCACATTACACCGGGATCGCCAGGATTAAGCATGGGTAATACATGGAGTACATACAATTTATGCGGTTCTTCTAGATATTCTAAAGTTAACTTTTGCGCTTGAAAAGACTCCTCTGAAAAATCAATTGGTACCAGTACTCGCTCGCTAGAAAATAGTTCCATTTGCTAGTGATTAATATTATTCATCTTAGTAATAATTAGTAAGAAGTAGTTTGAAATTCTTCTGGTTGATAGTTATTATGAATAATTTGCTTTTGAATCCAATCTAAACCAAGTTGAATCGTAATATCAGATGCTAGTACACCTGTACTTTCTACTAATACTTCTCCCATGTTCAAATAAGCCCGAATCTCGGCAGCAGAGATATCATCTCCTTTTTGTGCCAAAATTTTTGTAGTTGCTAGGGGTTTATCCCAAGTTTGTTGATTAACAAAGATTCTTCTGTATCCCTCTTTTTGCAAATAATCGACCAAAGCTTGTACTGCTTCAGGATCGTCGGTACTATCTTGAATGGCTATTCTTAATCTAGTTGGGTCTCTATAATCAGATTCATGGAGATGGTAACCCACATCAAAATGTTTTGCCATCATGGTCTCAATCGCTCTGTGATTAGGTAGCCAATAACTGAGTTCTTCTTCTGGATCGTTAAAGTCACCGGGCAACATTAGCATTTTGACATCAGAGCGATCTTTTTGCCCTGTAAAGGCAGCTAGTGCCATCAATTCATTTACGGTTAAATTAGTATCAATATGGGAGTGGATGACGGATAAAATTTCGGGGATTTTGAGGATTGTTTTGGGGTTGAGTGCTTGTTCAACTACTGAGCGCATCAACATTTGTTGACGTTGTACCCTGCCAATATCCCCATAGGCATCATAACGAAAACGCAAAAATTGAATTGCTTGATCTCCATTGAGATGTTGTTCTCCCTGCTTTAAATTAATGTAGAGATGCTGACTGTGATCGGTGTATTTCATATCTTTAGGAACATAGACATCAACGCCACCCAAAGCATCGATTAATTTTTCGATTCCTTGTACATTAACTCTTACATAGCGATCTATAGTCACTCCCTCTAACAAATTACTTACCGTTTCTGCTGCTAAAGCGGGGCCACCATGATAATTCGCTTCGTTAATTTTTCTGAGACCATGTCCTTTAATGTAAGTTTTTGTATCACGTGGAATAGATAAGACACTAAATTTACCTTCTAGAGGATCGAACCTGAGCAACAACATGGTATCAGCTAAACCATGAAAAGAATTAACGAGGGCATGATACCCTAAATCTTGCTCTGGTTTTTCATTGATATCTGATGTTAGTACTTTTGTTCCTAGAATAAGAATATTGACGGGGCGACCTAATTCAGGAATCTGAAGACTACTGTAAGAAATGGTTTCTTCTTGATTAAAAACTGCTTCTTCTTCTGGGGTTAGAGTTGCTTGACGTAAAGGAGTTTGAGTAAGAGATAGTGCCAATAAGGCTCCTGCGGTTGCAGAGAAAGCCGCAACTGCACTTAAACCAAAACCCATTAACCACCAATTGGTAGATTTTCTCTGCTTGCGCCTAACTTTGACAGTTTTATTAGATTTAGTTTTGATATTATTTTGACTATAAGTTTTTTTTGTTGGCATTTAATGCTCCTCACACATCAAATTAGTATTGAATAGGATTTTAGCTGACGATCCTACCCTAGTGATAACAAGTTTTGGTTTAGGTTTTTTTATCTTTCAATCTAGATGATAACTTATCAATCATTATTTTTCCCAAAATCTTATTTTTGGATATCACTCAGCATTATCTTTCCTTCCTGAATATCTTAGTTACCGAAGGCAGGCGGGGAATTTTACCTTGCCAAATCCGAATCATTAGGATAGTACAGGTAAGAAAGTAACTAGTAGTTAAGATACCATTGAGATATAGTAATCGTAAAGCAAGCAATTGTGAAGTTGTATTTGCACCCAGCCATAAAATACTATATGCTGACAGCCACAAAAATACTAAAGTTACGGATACATGACTTACTTTTTTTTGCCTAGGATTGCTTTGATGACTAGATAAACTCCATACAGCAGGAATAATACCAATTACAGGCAGTAGATAAAGGGATAATTGGAATTTATCGAGATTTTCTTCTCTATCACTACGATCGCTATTGATTTTGGTTTCAGTCATAACGCTTTTTTTTGGTAATAATAACTAATGATAAGCGATCGCACCTTGAGATTCCCAAATAAGCTCTTCTTTAAAATGGCATCTGACTCTGTTATAACTCAAGAGTAGGTCTTGTAAACACTAATCAAACCCGAATTGACATTAGTTTGACGCTACCAAGGCGCCGTAGCAACAAATAAATAGAAGGCACAAAGTATAAAGCAATTAAAGTAGCTCCCCCTAATCCCCCCACAATGGTAATGGCAAGCGGGGGCCAAAAACCGCTACTATCTAATAATAGAGGCGTAAATCCCATAATAGTGGTTAAAGTTGTCGCAATGACATGGCGAGTGGCACGGACGACCACTTTTTTAGCCGCAGGGCGATTACCTTGACGTACCTTGGGATCGTGGTTGAGAGCATTGAGAACGATAATGGAATCATTGACCACAACTCCAACAAGACCAATCATCCCTAGAATAGCGGTAAACCCAAAAGGATAATTAAACAAAGCTAACGATCCTAGTCCTAAACCCACAGATAAAACGGCGACCACCACGATAATGCCCGCTAACCGAAAAGAACTAAAAGTCAGCACTAAAAGGGCGATCATCATAATTATTAAAACCCCAACGGTAGAGATTAAGTTACTTAGGGCATCACCTCGCTCACCTTCTTCTCCCCCAAAATCCCAAGTATAGCCTGGCGGTAAAGTAAAATCACTCGCTGCTAAACGGTGTTGAAAATCACTCAGGACTCGAGCCGGTAGCATTCCAGCAGGAATAAAGCCCTGGACAGTATTAACTCTTTTGCCATTGCGGCGAGAAATTGTGACCACATCGGGAACAATTTCTACATTCCCCACAGCAGACAAAGGAACAACTCCATAACCGGACTGATTGGCATTGCTTGGAGATAGAAGAGTTAACGAAGCAATTTCCCCTAAATTTCCCCGTTTCTTTCCTAGTGTGCGCACCCGCACTGGCAACTCTTCAGTCCCTTCTAAAATCGAGCCACCTACTATTCCCTCTAAACTAGTATCCAATTGTCTACCAATGGCAGTTTTATCTAATCCGGCTAAACGCAGTTGTTCTTCATCCAGATTTAATGCCAGTTTAGGTAAGGTTTCCGACAAATTGGCACGGGTATGGATCACATTGGGCGTTTTGGCTAACTCAGCCCGCAATTGGTCTCCTAACTCCTGCAGTTGCTCTAAATCAGACCCATAAAGTCGCAGTTCAATGGGTGCGTCAAAGGGGGGTCCCTGTTCTAACTGTCGCACGATGATTTGGGCTTCGGGAAAAGCTCGATCCAGTTCTTGTTGTAGGGTTCGGATGAAGGGGCCGGACTTGACATTTTGCTGAAGTTGGACAATACCCTGAGCATAATTAGGGGAATTTTCCCGATTTTGCAGTACATTGTAATAAAATGGCGGTGCACTCTTACCGATAAACCAATGAACATCTGCAACTTCGGCATGGCGTAAGATAAATTCTCGTGCCTGGCTCACTTGGGATTGGGTTTGCGGCAAAGAAGCTTGAATGGGCAATTCAAAATTCAGATAAAATTGACCCCGATCCGTCGGGGGGAAAAATTGTTGCTGCAAGTGAGTTGAGGAAATAAAGCCCCACAAAGGCAGAATGCAGATTAAAGCCATGCCTAATATCGGCCGACGCAAGGTGTGCTCGAGACTCCAATCATAAACTTGCCTCAAGGGACGAGGAGAAAAACCCTTTTGCCACCAACCTGCTGAGGCTGGTGTCGGGTGCCAATGGTGCAAGCGACCTGCTAAAGCGGGAATCACGGTTAAGGCAAGCACAAGAGAACTAATGAGGGAGAGAATAACCGTTACCCCAATGGTGCCGGTAAACTCTCCTGTGCCCCCAGGAGCAGTAGCGATGGGCACAAACGCCAAAATACTGGTGAATGTCGAGGCCAACAAGGGAACAAAAATATGACGAACCGTAGTAGCTACAGCTTCTTGAGGAGATAAACCTTCTTCTAAATAGGTTTGTACTTCATCCACGACAATGATAGCATTATCAATTAAGAGTCCCAAGGCAATAATTAAACCCGTCACCGAAATTTGGTGTAGAGGAACCCCCAAAACCTTCATGCTGCCGAACACCATCAATACTGATAAGGGGAGGGCAGCGCCCACAATTAACGAAGACTTCCAACCCATGATTAACAGGGTAATGCCGATCACCAAAGCCATCCCCATGCCCAAATTAGCTAACACCTGATTAAGTCTGGCTTCCACATAACGACTTTGATCGAAGAGAATTTGTAGTCCTACTCCCTTGGGGAGTTGCTGCTGAAATTGCTTTAACTTAGTGCGGGCAACGGCAGACCAAGAATCAAGACGCTGTTGAGATTCTACAAAAGCAGAGATCGCGATCGCCCGACGACCATTGACTAGGGCTAATTCGGCAGGGGGATCGGCAATGCCTTTGCTAATCTTGGCAATATCTCCCAAGCGTGCCACTTGGCTTGACTGACCTGATTGAATCGGTAAACGATTGAGGCGATCTAGAGAATCGAGTTCTCCTTCGATTTCCAATAAGAGATTGCTTTGCTGGCTACGGAATTGCCCAGCAGCTACTTTAGCATCACTCTCTAAAATCTGTTGCGAAAGGTCTTGTACGCTCAAGCCTAAGCTGGTTAAATGTTTGGGGTTAACCTCAATGGTAATTTCCTCTTGAGGAGCTCCAAACTGTTCAACTTTCTCTGTTCCCCCAATCAAACGTAGTTGCTCCTCCAATTCTTGCGCCCAACGGCTTAAAATTCCATAGTTAGGGGTTGAGTCTAGCTCCCAAGTTAAGGCCACAATTAAAGCATTGGCTTTGGATTTAGATTCTTCAAACTCAGGAGTCGAAGCGGTTGAGGGTAATTGGGGGATGGTATCATTGATCTTATCCCGTACCCGCGACCAAACCGGAGCAACATCCTCGATTGTATCGTTTAATTCAACTGTAATACTGGAAAACCCTAAACGTGAGGTCGATTCAATATTCTTAATCTCTTCTACTTCAAACAGAGATTGCTCCAGCTTATCGGTGATCAAGGTTTCCACCCGTTCTGGCGAAGCTCCAGGAAAGTTGGTAGTAATTACAGCAAAGCGAGGTGTCAATTCTGGATCTTCGATCTGAGGCAAGCTCAAAAAGGAAGATAAACCCCAAACGGCGATCGCCAAGACTGTTAAGATCAGTAATCGGACATTGCGATAGAAAAGATTGTTCATCCGTAGCCCCTATTGCTAAAAAAATTTGAGTATTACTCTCAGTTGATGACCAAGGACACGTCTCAATACTGCTCGGTTAGGGTCAAAAATATTATGGCGAGGGGAATGCAGAATGCAGAATGCAGAATTAAAAAACTCTTGATTCTACTACATAAGTGCATCTTGATATGGCTCGATGACCACTCTCTGCTTTACCTCAAAAAACAGATTGTATTTTCAAAACCCTTGCAGTATTGGGACACATTTTTTGATCAGGAACCAAAAGGTAAAAAGAGAAGAGGTCAGGATCGCTGATGGTCAAAGCCTTCAACTAACCTCCTATTTCTAATCTAAAATGGGAATTCTTCAACGAGATGGACAATCTTTAGCACAATTTGTTGATTCTTTAGCTCATAATTCATTCTGTTTTGAGTAGAGAGACGATCTCGAGCTCAAGAAGAGCTCATTGACGCTGCTGCCAATAAATCTGCCAAATTCTCTTTTACTTTCCAATGGGAATTGTAGAGGAAGAAATGATCGCCAGGAAACATTTTGAGGTTAAACGAGCTACGAGTTTGGTAGTGCCAACTCTCTAAATCTTGATAACTGAGCGTACTATCACCAAAGCCACCAAAGATAGAAATGGGGCATTCAAGGGGTGCCTCAGCAGTATAAGAGTATGTCTCAAGCATAGTAAAATCCCCTCGCAGACTAGGTAAAAAAAGCTCCATCAGCTTATCATCCTGCTCAATGGCTTTGGGTATGGCTCGATAGCGACGAGAAACTTCTTTGAGAAAGATGTTCTTGGGTAATTTGTGGATATTCGGCTCCGACAGAGAAACCTGAGGAGCGGCAGAGGCACAAGCCAAAAAATGTCTAGGAGGAGGGCAATCTTGTCTACGCAATTGACGAGCAGTCTCAAAGCCAATGATAGCCCCCAGACTATGACCGACAAAGGCATAGGGACGATCTAGATAGGGTACAAGATGGGGAACGAGGGTTTTCACTAGGGATGAGATTCTGGTAAAGGGAGTCTCTTGGAGCCGCTGACTCCGTCCAGGAAGTTGAACTGAATATACCTCGATATCCGGAAATAATTGCTCAGACCACGGTCTAAACGCTGAGCCTAAACCTCCAGCACAAGGGAAGCAAAATAAACGTAACTGGGCTTTAGGACTGGGCTTAGGACAGCTAAACCACAACTGAGAATAGGGAAAACTTTTCATAAAAACCACTTCTATATGATCAAAACTTGAGCATTGCGTTCTGTTTATGACAAAGGACGTACCTTTTGGCCAAGAACCAGGCGATTGGTGCCATTAATGATAATTTGCTCCTCGCCTTGTAGGGTTCCCCTTACCAAAACTCTTTCCCCGTCCGTATAGAGAATTTCTACATCTCGACGTTCCACTTCCCAACCTTCATTTCCCTGAGCTTCTCCCAGAATATAGACAGACCAAAGCCCTCGTATGCCGCGTACCAAAGCCGTAGTAGGAAGCCAATAACCGGAAGTTGGGATCGTTTGCTCTAGTTGCCAATTAACAATTTGTCCTGCGGTTACATCTTGACTGGTAGTGTCCTCAAGTTTTAAAACAACGGTTACGGTACGGGTGGCTTCATCTAGTTCCGGCAAAATGGAGGCAACTTTTGCCTGATAGGATTTTTGGCCCACCTGTAGCGATTGAACTTCCCCGATTTTAACTTGAGAGGTAACGGATGCAGGAATGCCAATGTGTGCTTTCACCTGTTCTACTTGAACGAGACGGACAACAGTTTGCCCAGGAGAGACTACTGTGCCTCGATCCAGATAGCGCTGAGAAATTTTGCCCGCAAAAGGAGCTTTAAGGACACTTTTCTCTAAATCAATGTCTAAGCTGACTAGACGGCTTTCTAATTCTTTCACGGTGGCTTGTTGAGCCTCGATCACTTCGATGCGGGTTCCTGCTAGCAACTCATCCAGTTGACTTTGGGCTTCCCTTAACCGTGCTTGTTGCATGGCAATAACTTCTGAACGAGTTCCTGCTAGCAATTCATCCAGTTGACTTTGAGCTTGTCTGACCCTAGCCTGTTGACTATTGACATCGGTAATCGCTTCGTCAAGTTGTTCGCGAGAGACTGCTCCTTGAATGTAGAGGGCTTGTCGTCGCTCACTTTTAAGGCGGGCTAATTGTAACTGCTCCTGTAAATTGTTAAGATTAGCCCTGGCTGAAGCAATGGTTTCTGTCCGAGGTCCCGCTTGCATCTCTCTCAGTTGTGCCCGTTCTTGAGCCAGCCTAGCCCTGGCTGAGGCAATAGTTTCTGTTCGGGGTCCAGCTTGCATCTCTCTCAGTTGGGAGAGAGCCTGTTGTTTTTGGGCTAATAATTCTTGTTTTTGGGCGGTCAGTTTACGAGTGTTCAAACGAGCTAAGGGAGTCCCTGCATTTACCCACTGCCCTTCTTCTACCAAGAGTTGAACGATTTTACCGGACCGTTCAAATCCCAAATCACTGGTATTTTGGGCCACAATTTCTCCCGTATAGGTACGAGATTGTTGATAGGAACTGACAGCAACTAGAGTATCCACTTCAACGGGCAGGAAATGGTCATTTTCTGCCACCACAGGACTTATAGGTTGTACTGTTTGACGAGCTGAACCCAGCCAAAAACCAACTCCCAACAGCAGTAGTCCACCAAGACAGAATCCCCAGGAAGACTTTAAAAAGCGTTTAGGAATTTTGTTCTGTGGAACAGGGAAGTAAGAAATGTTCATAGTTTCTTCTGGTGACGAATATAAACCAGGATTGATATCTTGCATATTAACTTTTTTCCTCAAGCGTTGTCTGGTATTTTTTTTCACTGTCAATTCCCTAAGTCTTAATTACTGGAGAAATATTGCTCCAGAATTGAGTTAGTGACGGGAGCGGTTTTGGTTGCCTAAACCAGAACCCACGGCAAGGAAGCTTAGTCCCAATAAGCTAAAGGTGATAGACGGTTCAGGAACCGATACGATTCTCAATTGAGCCGGAAAACGAATCGAGACCACAGGGTTCAAAATACCCAATTCAGGGTTGGTAAAAACAAAATCAGGAGTAACCCCCGCATCTTCACTCACCAGTTGGATTTGATCAGTTCCTAAATCTGCTAAAAACGCATTGGCTAAACCATCAAAATCCCCACTGAGTCCCTCCACTTTGGACGCATCAAAGGGATCGCTAAGGATAGCATCTAAGTCATCTTCAGATTCAGTACTATCGCCATATTCTAAAAATGAATAAATATCGCTATAGCCAAAATTGATAATTTTAGTATCGTCCAGAAGCAGAAAACTCGATACCTCATCAGGATTAGCGGCATAAATACGTTCTTCTAAGGAGGAATTAGGAGAAGAAAAATAGTTCTGTCCGTTGATATCTTCCCCTAAATTCCAACTTTTGTTAAAGTCTCCATCTACAGGGCCAAAACTAAAACCTATGCGATCGGGATCGATCTCATTATCGGTTAAGAAATTCGCGAAATTGGTAAATCCCGTAATTTCATCAAGCAAGCTGGCTGCGCGTCTTGCTCCTGGTACGTTTTCCGGGCTAAAATCCATTCCTGCTACATAATAGGGCGCACGATTGAAAGGAGGGGGAGGAGCATTAAGACTCAATTCTTCGTGACCGACTCGATAGCCGACAACTCCTTGGGGATCAGGATCGTTGGCTCCCTCTCGGTTCCCAAATAACCGTAAACAGTTATTGGAGTTAATCGGTCGGGTTTCGATATATTGAATTGAATCAAAATCAAATAAATCCCCAGTTTCGCAACTCATAGTAGCAGCACTGACTGGTTCAGATGATCCCAGTGTCGCGGTTCCTATGGCAGTTATTCCTAGTAGTAAGGAGAGATAACGTTTAGACATGGTTGTTGCTTCGATTTCAAATTAGTGATAGTGATATATTACAAAATCACGGTTGCTTTTTATCATATGCGATCGCTTGATTGGACAATTTTAGAAATTTAGGCAGGTTTATTGGAGATTTGAGGTCTTGAAGATCTTCAAACTATCATCGCTGATATTCAAAGCCCTCAATTACCCTCCTATTTCTACTCTAAGAGAGGAATTCTTTAACGAGATGGAGAATCTTTAGCACAATTTGCTAATTTTTTATGTCCTGTTGAGGAATGTATTGAGATGGGTTCTGTTGCCAAAAGTTTTGGAGAGCTTGTCACCCCCCGATTATTCTGTCTTTTTAAACTTTTGGCGACCCAACCGTCAAAAGTGCAGAAGTTGACTTGGCTCAAAACTATAAAGAATCAGGAAGGTTAGCCAACCAGCATTTACTTTGTGACTTGAATAAGATTTTGGCGTGCGGCTCGTTCCTAGTAGGAGCTTCTAGCAACTAGAAGGGTATGACTAGGGTCTGGTAAGCCGAGAGAGCAATCCCTAAATTACCAGATAACTTCCAAGAGGGGGAGTTCTTTTAAACTCCAGTGTTTACTCCCACCAACGACATTTGAACACACCCCCGGAAAAAGCAGGAACAGCAACGATGCCTGCATATAGACATCCGCAAAAAACAGCAATAAATTCTAATCCAGACGAGACGCTCCATGCCCAGATCGATATGAAATGAGTTGTCAATAATTTATTTAGCCTATTATAAAGATGATCGTATTATTGATTATTAAAATTAACTTTGCTGAGATTTCTGATGTTCTTTTAAAAGTTCAGAAAATCGCTCAAAATCCATCGCTTCATATAATTGACTGGGAGGTTGTTGCTCAATACGATCCATAAAAATACAAAAAGCTTCTTTATCTTCTCTATGTTCTAAGATATATTGTTTTAACTCTTTTATTGTTAGAGTTTGAAAGTTAGGTTTCATTAACAAACCTCCAATATCCATTAGCATAAATTTCAATTATAGTTTCTTCCCCTGCAATAATGATAATATTTCCCGTCCTTTCATCAAAGCGAACTAAATCTACTGAGAGATACATATTGGTGAGATTTTGGCAAGAGGACTGAGATTAAGACGAGCCTACCTAAAATTTAATTGAGGTACCGATGTGTTATGGCGATCGCCGAAATCATCTGACCCTAATGAGAAGGAAAACTCAATTATTTTTTACCGAATTTTTATCACTTTAGCCGAATGGCACAAAGATAAGAGTGATCGATAACAATAAAAAATTCCCAAAAGTTTGGTATAACTAGGGTTGATATTTCTGAGAACCCAGTTAGCCATGGCTACTAAAAAGAGTCGAGTCCAGATTAATAGTCATAACTGAGATTATCTTGATAGATAGCATGGTCAAGTATATGCCTGGTGCTTCTTTTTTGTCCATCTTTTCTCCGTCGAACTCACGTGGAGCAGGAGGTCTGGTTTGTACTAAAGAATTACTCGAGCAATGTCTGCACAGAATAGAAACCCTCGCCCGTCACAGTAGAGAAATGCGCAACCTCCAACTACTTATCTTCCCCATTGAAAAATGGCAGCGCCCCAGGTGAGTCCAGCCCCGAAACCAGAGGCAGCAATTACGTCTCCCGGTTCGATTTTGCCTTGGCGCACGGCTTCATCGAGAGCAAGGGGAATCGATGCAGCGGAGGTATTGCCATAGTTGGCGAGATTGCTAATCACTTTGTCGCTGGAAATCTTGAGGCGCTTGGCAACAGCATCCATAATCCGTTGATTGGCTTGATGTAAGAGCAGCCAGTCTATTTGGTCAGAAGTGAATTTAGCGCGAAACAGGGCTTTTTCTATCACTTCTGGCACTTTGTCCACAGCGAAGCGGTAAACTTCTCTACCATCCATAGTAATGGGCTGATAGGTACCGAAACCGATGGAAATATCTTTAGTTAAGGATTGGGAATTTTTCTGATAAGCTAGGTTGAGGCAATGATTTCGGCTGCCATCGCTGCGCAGTTCAAATCCCAGCAGGCCATCTCCCTGCTCTGTGGCTTGGCAGACTAAAGCCCCAGCTCCATCTCCAAACAACACGCAGGTGCGTCGATCTGACCAATCCACCCAGCGCGAAAGGAGATCTGCCCCAATTATCAAGACGTTTTGATAGACACCAGTGCGAATAAACTGAGACGCAGTGACTAGAGCAAAGACAAACCCGGAGCAAGCAGCTGTCAGATCAAAGGCAACTGCTCTGGAGGCTCCAATCAGGCTCTGAATTTGGTTGGCACTGCCAAATAAGTCATCTGGGGTTGAGGTCGCTAGGATAATCAGGTCAATTTCCGCTGGTGTAATTCCTGCCATGACCATGGCCGAATCAGCTGCTTGAGCCGAGATTTCACTGAGAGATTCAGATGCCGACGCCAGATGCCGCCTTCTTATCCCCGTCCGAGTTTTAATCCACTCATCAGAGGTTTCAACTATCTGGCTGAGGTCTTGGTTATCGAGGGTTGCCACTGGTGTGGCAGAACCACAACCAGTGATGGCGACACCTGCCCCTAATTGTTTCAATCTGAAGCTTTTGTCCTCAAAAAATTCTTGCAACATAACCATAGTCTAAAATTCTCTGACATAATAACTTTTTTTCATTTACAATCTTCTTAGATGAAAGTGAAATTGGCATCACTTAGGCTACTTAACAGCTCCGCCGCCAACGCTGGCATCAAGAATGTCATCTCCTGAGCCACTGAACAGGCGATCGCGCCAACCAGCAAAGAGTTCGTCACCACCACTACCACTGTAAAACTGAGATTCATATATTTATCAAACTCCACTCCTAACTGAGTTAAAATCTTAGATTTACTGACTTGTTTCTGACTTGTGACTATCATTGTTATGAATTTGAACGTGTAAAATGGGGAGATTGGTTATGAGATACTCCATGCCCAGATCGATATGAAATGAGTTGTCAATAATTTATTTAGCCGATTAAAAGATGAGTGAAGGATCGCCTCCTGGGAGAAATTCTTTCTTGACAAATGATTGTGGCAGCCATTTCTCTAAGCTATTTAGCCCCCGCATCCCCCAATCTTGGGGACTTTCTTGTGTTTTTCCTCCCAGAAAAAGAGCAATTCTCTCCGAGCAGACGAACCTTGGGTTGCTTACATCAAGCAGCATATACGCTATCCCATTGAAACCTTATAAGGTCAGATAACACGACTTTTTCCTAATTCTATCCATGCTGTGACTATGGGCTGGTTAGAGCTGTCTTTGCGGCGGAATTCCAGTAGGGCTTCGGCGGAGACGTTACCTACACCTGCAGCGGTGGTGGTATCAGTGGCGGTGTTGCTCGGGTCAAAACCCAGCTCAGCCATCAGCTGATTGAAAATAGCCACCTGGTCTGGAAATAGCTCTATTAGGACGCGATACGCGGCAAAGCTCATCGCCTGGGCTTTGTTAGCCTCGGTGATCTCTGAGTGGGGGCGCCGCAGGTCATCGCCGACCTGAGTCGTGATGGCCGCGGGGTCATAAGCAGCCCAAGCATCAAACATAGCGGTGTGCATCATGGCGTAGGCGCGGGAACCTACAGTAGGTCCAACTGCAGTATTGAAGACTGCTTGCTGGACAGCCCGATCCCACTGCACTGAAATCGTCGGCGATTGATCTTCAGCGGTAACGAGTTGAGTGTCGGGATTAAGGTTTAGGGATGGGGTAAAGTCTGTAAAGGTACCTCTGTTTGATAGTAGGTTCTCAAGGCTTTGCATAAATGTTGTGAGCGTCATATCAAAACTTCTAAATCTATAAATAAGTTGGTGTAACTAAACCGCTCCACAATGGAAATGCAGAAATTAGTACGGTTTAAGCGGAAAACTCTTATCTCATAAAAGGTAAGCGCAATAGCGCACTGCCTTCGGCAGATCCGCGAAACGGATCGCCTATACTGCGGGTACTTTGGCAATAAAAGACTAGTGTCAATACTGCTCGGTTAAGAAAAAATTGTCGGTTGAGATTCTCCGGGGAGCCCGCTTCGCACTTAGAGTAGGGAGAAAGGGAGAATCAGACAATAAATGCGGGCAGCAAAGCTTCTCAGATAGTCGAACAGCCTCAATCGGTTCTCTTAAAGCATGCCGCCCTAACTCGGAAAGTTCTATCAAGAGATGTTATCATCTTTTTTAACTTTACTGAGCTTCATATATTCATCAAACTCTACTGCTAACTTAGTTAAAACCTGAGATTTAGTGACTTGTTTCTGACTTGTAACTATTTTTGTTATGAGTTTGAGAGTTTAGTATGAATACAGCAAAATGTTTGAGTGTTTAGCTTTATTTCTCGATAAGCAGAGCGAGAGCTTCCTGCATCAGTTCTGACTTCTTGGGCCTTTTGCCAGTCCACTGGCGTCCAGCTAGTTAAATTTGTTCGAGGGCAACCACTTGTTCTGGTCGGTCGGATATACAGTGTTACTTTTTCGACAGTCTTTTCTTCGGTTTCGGATAGCTCAAGCTTCTCGATTGGTTGGATAACGGCATCAACTCCTTTGGGGGAGTTGCGTTTACGTTCACTCAGTAGAACTCGTTTAGACAGGCTCTTCGACCTCCTTGGCTAGGTTTCTGTAAGCTTCGGCTGCTGGTAACTGAGGCATGAACTGAAGAATTAACTAACCAGCTATAGCGCTATCAGCTAGCTTCACGGTCATAGGAATCGGTGTTGAGAACGTCAACTCACTTTAGGTGTTGCTCAAATCGGACTTCCACTAAATGTCCTCTTCTATCATACTCTAATCCCACAAATTTTTGCGCCACGACCGGAGGAAGTTCAAGTATACAACTTTTCAGATAAGGTCTGTAAAAGAAGCAACTCGGCGGAGTGCAGAAAAAAATGATTCCCAGGAAATAAGTGGAGTGAGAATGAGGTACTGGTTTGAACCTGCCAACTTTGAAGCTCATCCCAGCTAACTTCTCGATCTTCGCAACCTCCAAAGGTTGTAATGGGACAATCTAGCGGTGATTCCGCAGTGTAAGAATAAGTTTCAAGAACGGTAAAATCTGCCCGCAGAATGGGGAGGAAAAACTGCATCAGTTCAGTATTTTCCAGAACTGCTTGAGGTGTGCCATTTAGGCGACGCAGTTGCTCAAGGAACTGTGGTTCTGGCAGCATGTGAATTGGTGGAGCAGAGTCGGGAATTTGAGGGGCGCGGCGACCGGATACAAAGAGGTGAACTGGACTGAGACCGTACTGTTTACGTAGGAGACGGGCAAGTTCAAAACAGATAAGTCCCCCCATGCTGTGACCAAAGAACGCAAAGGGTTTGTCTAAGTGCGGCAGCAAGGCTTGAGCACTGGCCTCAACCAGAGGTTGTAGCCTTGTAAAGGGAGCCAAGCGTATCTGCTTTCCCCGTCCAGGAAGTTCGACTGGACAGACTTCGACCATTTTAGGTAGACTGTTATGCCATGCCCGAAAAGTCTGAGCAGAACTGCCCGCATAGGGGAAGCAGAACAATCGCAAGTTTGCTTGGGGATTGAGCTTGGGATATGTAATCCAATTCTCAAAAATCAATGTGGTAGTCATGATTTTTTATTTTTTAGTTGAATATAGAACCAGTTTTGGGTTAACCTTTAGCGGCAAGTAGTCTGATTCGGGGTGCATTACACATAGCCACTGTGAAAGTCAAGATCGAATGGCACTAAGATAAGAGCGATCGCCCTTAACTTAGTGCCATTCCCTTTTAGGCAATTACTTGATCTGAATATCCCTCATCCAATTGCTGCCTGGGATATCTACGACTCCGACCGCTCAGAAGCAAATAGACACAAGGAACAAAGAAGAGTGCTAGCAGAGTAGAACCGCCCAAGCCTCCGACAACACAAATAGCTAGGGGAGGCCAAAAACTTCCTCCATCGAACAACAAAGGTACAAACCCAACTATGGTGGTAATGGTGGTCGTGAGGACGTGGCGTGTAGAGTGAATGATAACCTCCAAAATCGCTTTACGGTTACCTTGGCGAGCCTGGGGAGAAGAGCGCAGACTGGCAAGAACCACGATTGAGTCATTGATGGCTACACCTACTAAACCAACCGTCCCAAGGATAGCCATGAAACCCAGGGGATAGTCAAAGAGCCATAGAGAAGCTAGTCCTAAGCCAATGGAGCAGAAGCCAACTAAAGCGACGATCGCAGCCAAGCGAAAAGAGCCAAATGAGAGAACGAGAGTGGCGACCATTAAGACTAGTAGAACTCCAACCCTACTCATCAGGTTACCCACTGCATCTTGGCGATCGGCAGACTCACCCCCAAAATCAAAAGAATAGCCAGGGGGTAACTGGAAATGGTCGGCTTCGAGGCGCTGTTGAAAATCAGCCAGCACGGTTGATGGCAATACACCAGCTCTGATGAACGCTTGCACTGTGTTAACCCGTCTCCCATTACGTCGAGAAATGGTAGCAATTTCGGGAACCAGTTCAAGTTCACCCAGAGACGAGAGGGGTATGGTAGAGGAATTTTTCCTCATGGTGCTCTCATCTGGGAGCAGGTCGAGAGAGGTAATCTGGTTGAGATCGCTGCGGTTAGCATTAGATAGACGCACGCGCACTGGAAGTTCTTCAGTTCCTTCCAGCACAGAACCACCGAGAGACCCTTCGAGACTGGTATCCATTTGCTGAGCAATCGAGGTGTTGTCGAGTCCAACCAGTCGTGCTTTGTCTTCATCCACTTGCAACTCAAGCTTTGGCAAAGCCTCAGACAACTGGGAGCGGGTGTGAGTGACGTTAGCTAACTGAGCTAGTTCACCTCGAACTTGATTCCCTAATTCTCGCAAAATTTCTAAGTCGGGACCATAGAGACGGATCTCGATGGGCGCAGAAATCGGAGGACCCTGTTCCAAGAGTCTGACCAGTACTTGTGCTGAGGGAAAAGCTTGGTCTAGTTCATCTTGCAGGTTGTGAAGCAACTGATTGGCTACGGGAGATTTCAACTGAACAAACGCCTGGGCATAATTTGCCGCATCTTCTCGCATCGGGATCAAGTTGTAGTAGAAGGAAGGCGCATTTTCTCCAACAAACCAGTGAACATTAACAATTTCCGGGTGTTGAAGCATAATTTCCCGCGCCTGTAGGATAAGGGACTGAGTTTGTTCCAGAGATGCCTGAGTCTGTAGTTCAAACTCGATCTGGAACTGCTCCCGGTCTACAGAAGGGAAGAATTGCTCTTCCAAATTGGAGACCATCAGAAAGCCGGTCATTGGTATAATTAGAGCCAGGATCACTCCCAGCATTGGGTGCCTTAAAATTCCCTTGAGAAAGCGACGGTAAACCGAAGTCAAGAGGGGGATAGACAAGCCATAATTCCAAAAGTTGCGTACCCCATTGTGAATTTTGGAGGCGGAATTATCCCCTGTTCTCCTATTTTCCAAGTTTCTGTCCTTAATTTGGTGCATCCTGCCAGTTAGAGCGGGTATAACAGTTAAGGTAAGAAACAAAGAACTGAGAAGGGCAAGAATGACGCTAATACCTATGGAGCTAACGAATTCTCCTACAGGTCCGGGCATCAAGGCAATAGGCATGAAAGCTAAGACGGTGGTCAGGGTAGAAGCTAGCAAGGGAATTGCCAGTTGGCTCACACCTCTAGAGATTGCTTGTTGGGGTTTGAGACCACTCTTGAGTAGGTTTTGTACCTCATCTACGATGACTATGGCATTATCAATCAAAAGACCCAAGGCAATGACCAATCCAGTAACCGACATCTGATGTAGGGGGATCTTCAACAGATGCATCCCTCCAAATACCATCAGAATAGAGAGAGGAAGGGTTGAGCTGACGATCAAGGCGGACTTCCATCCCATCATCAAGCCAGTACTACAGCTTACTAACAGGACTCCGAAGAGCAGATTTTTCAACAATCCACTGAGTCGGCGCTCGACGTAAAGGTTCTGATCTAAAATGACCTGCAAGCCAATGCCGGTGTCTAATCGCTCTTGAAATTTTTCTAGGAGCTGGTGAGCTGTTTGAGACCACTGGTTAAGGCGTTGGCTAGGTTCTACGAGTATGCCTAGGACAACAGCAGGTTTGCCATCGACGAGTGCTAGATTTGAGGGAGGATATCGGATTCCCTTTTTGACCAAGGCTATATCTCCTAAGCGAGCGAACTGACCTGAGTTACCAAAGCGAATGGGAATCTGTTGGATGCGCGCCAGAGAATCTAGTTCTCCTGCAACTTCTATTAACAGGTCATTGCGGTTGCTGCGTAATTGACCAGCAGCGACCTTGGCATCGCTCATGCGGATCTGTTCCGAAAGATCTTGCGGTGTGAGTTCTAAAGCCCCCAGATCTGCAGGACTGATCTCAACAACAATTTCCTCTTCAGGAGTGCCGAAAAACTCAACTTTCTCTGTGCCAGTTAGGGAGCGAAGTTCATCCTCCAACTCTTGTGCCATCCTACCGAGAATGGCGTAGTTAGCAGGTGTGCTCAGATTCCAAGTAAGGGCAACAATCATCCCATAAGCTCTCGCTTCTATCTCTTCATATTCTGGTCCTAAAACTCCCTGGGGCAATTGTGGGGCAACATCATCGAGCTTATCGCGAACCCGAGCCCAGAAGTCGTCAACGTCTGAAACTTCGTCCTTAATATCTATATCGATTATTGATATACCAAGACTTGAAGTAGAATCGAGCTTGTTGATTTCCGGAATCTCAAATAATGCTTCTTCGATTTTTTCCGTAACTAGGGATTCCACCCTGTAGGCGCTGGCTCCGGGAAAACGTGTTAATACTAGGGCATGATCCTGGCTCAACAATGGATCTTCCATGCGAGGAAGGAGATAGTAGGAGGATAGTCCCCATACCAGAATTAGGCAGATGGTCAAAATAAGCAGTCTAGTATTACGGTAAAATATGTTCCACATTTTTGATGGGTGGTGAATGATTAACAATATAGAAAGAAATTGACGATTATCAATTGCAAATCAGAGATTAAACTTACCATAATTCTTTTTCTAAGCTTTTTCACAAGTCAAAAAATAGGTAAGTTATTTCTGCGCAATTCCAAGGGATTACCCCTACGGCAACTTTCCAATGGGATGCACTAGTTGTCCGGGGACAAGGCGATTAGTCCCATTGATGATTACCTGATCTCCGGGTTGGAGAGTGCCACGAACCAATACCTGGTTGCTCTCCGCCTGCAAAATTTCCACATCCCGCCGTTCAATGACAAAAGCGTTGGTAATGTTTGAGGCACTCGATTTCTCTGGGGCAGGTTTCCCCAAGGTGTAGCATGACCATAAACCCCTTACGCCTTTCACCAATGCGGTGGTTGGTAACCAGTAACCCTTACTAGGAATGATTTCGGTAATTTCCAATCTAGCCACCTGTCCAGGCGAAACTTCCGTCACCGCCGACTGATGGAGGGTCAGGATAAGGGTTAACGTTCGGGTACTGAAGTCTAGTTCAGGCAAGATGGATGAGATTTTGGCTGGATAGGTCTTTGAGCCAATTTTTAGGGGTAAAGTACTGTCCTTTCGGAGTTGGGAAGCATTTGCTACAGGGACACCTATACGAGCTTCAAGGTTTCCATTCTCTACTAGACGCAGGATAGACTGACCGGGGGAGACTACTGTTCCTTCGTCAACAAGACGAGCAGAAATAGTGCCAGTAAAAGGAGCTCTGAGGACGCTTTTTTGCAATTCGATATCGAGATTAGCAATACTAGCATCATGCTGCTGAATTATTGCTTTTTGCGCTTCGATAGATTCGGGTCTAGTCCCGGCGAGTAACTCATCCAACTGGCTTTTCTTTTCATCAAGGCGAGCTTGAAGGACGCTAGTTTCATTGGTTACTTCATCGAGCTGCTCTCGAGAAATTGCGCCTTCAGTGTACAATCCTTGCCGTCGGGAAAGTTTCGTCCGGGCAAGTTCAAGTTGTTGATATAAATCTCTCACTGTAGCCCGCGCTGCGGCAATTGTTTCGGAACGGGCACCAGCTTCCAATTCCTTTAGCTGAGCGACAGCCTGAGCTCTCTGAGCTAGTAATTTGCGACGATTTGCTTCATGATTTCTGGTGTCTAGGTAAGCAAGGGGGGTGCCGGCTTTAACTCTATCCCCTTCATCAACAGTAATGCGAACTACTTGACCGGAACGCTCAAAGCCCAGTTCGCTACTGCGGCGCGAGACAATTTCCCCAGTATAAATGCGCGACACTTGGTATGAATCCACAGGAGTTAATCTCTGGGTTTCAACTGGCAGAATATTGACCGAGGGCTGTTGTACCTTCGGTTTGGGTTGGCTATTGGTAAGACTGCTGAGAATGAGTGGCAAGTCTAACACCCGCTCACGAACCGAAGGGTGCAGTAGCATAAAGGAAAAACAAGACAGCGACAAGATAGTCCCAAATTTTAATAATCTAAATTTTTTAAGTTTATCGCTTCTCGTGCTAGACTCGACGGAAAGTGGGGGTAATGTTTCTTCATAGCCAAAAACGAGAGGCTGGTTTTGGCTTTCTGTTATTTTCTCTTTTATTTTCTCTTTACTAAGTGCCTTTGGATTTTCAGGTGATTTGCTATTCATCATATTCGATATTCGCGTAATTCAATCCCATTTTTGAAGTATATTGGCATTTGTTCGTCTGTTAGGTTCTGCTTTACTGATGCTGTTGGCGAATTCGTGAAACCCTGATTCTGTCGTGCTTGGCTCCCCTCTCCCAGAGTTGGGAGAGGGGCTGGGGGTGAGGGCGAAAGCAGCTTCTTGGTTTGTTAAGAAATATTTCGCCAACAGGGTCTGCTTTACTTCACCCAACCTAAACCGGATTTGGTATAAGAATTGAGCTTTGTCGCCACCAAGATGGCTCGTGCAAGGAAGCAACTGATATGGGTCTCAATGATAGGTGTCGGCACGCGCCCTATTGCTAATGCAAACCACTCGATTATGTTTTCAGGTATGACACCGAGTTTCATAGGTTTAACTCCTTAAAAATAATCAGGATGGGTTCAAAATTGCAACTTTTTTAAAAGACCAGTATTGTAGCCAATAATCTTATCTAACCAACGATCTGGCAAAGATAGAGGGATTGTCCAGTTTACCAACTTATTCGGAACAAAAGCATATCTTGTTTTAGGGTTTTTAGTCTCAAAAACTTTCCGAATAAACTTGCCAAAAACTTCTGGAGTATAGCCTTTTTTACCAAGCCCAACAAAATAATCCTGAAAAGTTTTCATTGACTGTAAATAGTCAGTTTCAGAATATTTATCTATTTCTTGTGCTGATTCTTTGTCCCAGATTGGAGTATTAACTGCTCCAGGGCCAATTATGATTACATCTATCCCGTATAGTTGTAATTCTCTTCTCAAACTATGAGACATACCCTCAATAGCATGTTTACTTCCAACATAAGCACCTATAAAAGGGGCAGCCAATTTTCCTCCTGCAGAGCTAATATTGATAATTTTTCCTGGTCTATGATTGGATCTTTTTCGCTCTCTTTTTCGGATTTTCAAAAGTGGTAAGAACGCCTGTGTTACTCCAATTTGACCGATTACATTGACTTCAAATTGCCAACGAATTTCATCAAGATCCTGATGCATTAAAGGACCACTTGTGGCAATACCAGCATTGTTGATTAACCCAGTTAAGCCATAATTGCCAACTGCTTCTTGAACTTGCCGAGCAGCATTAACCACAGCTTCTCGATCTGTGATGTCGAATAAAAGTGGGGTAAAGTTATTCCCAATTTCAGCCTTGAGCCTTTTGGCATCTTTTTCTTTACGAGTACTGCCAAATACATGATAACCATGACTGGCAAATTCTTTGGCTGCCCCATAACCAATTCCTGATGATACTCCAGTTATAACAATGTAATTCATCATCACTCCTTTACGTTTTTTTTCAAAGAACTTCTCAACTCTATGTTGTAGATTTAACTAGCGCGATTGACCATAAGAAATGCCCTCAAGAATTTTAGGCAGAGTTTGGCGATCGCTAAGACCAAATAGTGCTTCTACTCGCTCGCATACAGCTAAAAGATTAGTGGGTACATCTTGGCTAAGAACATATTCAAGGAGTGCCACTGGATAAATGCTTTTAGGCCAAACCACTAGTTCATAAACTAGATTCACACCGCTGTTTTCGTCTAAGGGAGACAAGGGAGTTAATCGCCAGCAGGTAGAAAAGCTTTTAAAATCTCCCTCCACCAAATGCTCGCGAATCTCATGGGGAAATTTTTCTTCCATATCAAGAACCATACGAGCTTTGAAGTTGATCCCCATGAATTTCTTCATCAGAATATGTTCGAGACGAAGATTGCCAGTGGGATGTTCTAATCTTCGGATTTGGGTTAAATTGGGAAAAACTTGAGGAAAAGCCTCATAGTCTGTTAAAACCTGCCAGACTTTCTCTAAAGAGTAAGGAATTTGAACTTGAGCAGAGAAACGTCTTTTACGTCCCTCTAGTCTTTCTATATTTCCTTGCACAGATCCTAAAAGTTCTCGATTAGTTTCTAAAGTTTGTGCTTTGTTCATTTTTTTACTCCTATACAGTTAATGACGAGTGTCTTGCCTTCAGCAAAATTTTAAAACCCTAAGTTTTCCAAACCCTCCACCCCCTCTCCCTTGCTTTACCACCATCAGAGTTTCAAGACTTCCCGTGAAAAGTTAGATACGGGTGCATCTAAAAAACCACTGCGGATAAAATAAGCAAAGTAAGTATTCAATAATTTAGAGTCCAGTGGCGGACAAACAATTGACGTACCTGCTAATCCATCTAAGGTGTTTTGGCAGTCAAATAATGGCAGTTTAGACTGTTCGAGCATAGCATCAGAAAAAATTGGGGAAATAGCATATAATTCGTTGTTTTTAGAATACTTGATTTGCCTCATTAATTCTGACTTCCACTTTTGATAAGGAAGCTGTTTAAGTGGATAGCCAATAGAAGCGATACAGTCAAGCCACTCCCTCCATTGCAACGGACGGGGATTGACTAGATGAAAGACTTTGCCAAGAGATTCTTCTTGGCTTGAGAGATAGACAATAGCTTTGGCTACATAGTCAATAGGAGCACCAGCAACCACTATATTTAGATCTATCGGTGCGCTGCCAAGTTGAATACATCCTTTGAGGATTTTGCACAAGTGATCGTGTTGATTAAAGACACCTGTTTGGCTATGCCCTTCAGTGTTTGGTCTGTGAATTGAGACCGGCAGACCTCTAGAAGCAGCAATAGTAACTAGCTTTTCAGAAACCCATTTACTTTGAGCGTAGCCAGCATAAAGTGGTCCGCTGTTTTCGAGCTCTTCTTGTTCTGTGACTATGTTAGGATTATAGGTTGACGATGAAAAAACACCAACGGTCGATATAAAATGCAATGGCTTTACTTTAGATTGACAAGCCAATCGAATAATTTCCTTGGTTCCCAAGACATTAGCTGCCTTTAAAGCCTGATAGGGATAAGTCCACTTTACCAATGCTCCACAATGATAAATGACATCAATCTGCTGGGTCAGTTGTTGAAACTGTTCATCCGAAAGACCTAAAAGCGGTTGAGCTAGATCTCCAATGATGGGAATAATTCTCGAAATTTTACTTTCATCCCAAATCAAGTAAGATTCAAGATTATTTTTTATTCGTGCTTGACCTTGGCTAACATCAGATGCCCGAACCAAACAGTAAATATCCGCTTGGGTTTGCTGGAGGAGTTCATCGAGTAAAAATGCCCCGATAAATCCGGTTGCTCCAGTCAAGAGGACAGTAGACGGTTCACTGAGAGACCCAGTAAACTCAATAGGAGGATAGATGTCAGCATCGAGGTGAGCTTCTGCTTTCAATTCTTCAACGGTCATGGCGAAGGTGTTGGCAGGGGTTGGTTGTCCATTCCCGTTTTGATTCCTCAGCCGCCGTAATAAAAGCTCACGTTTAGCCGGAGAAAGAGCGTCAATACGTTGTAAAAAGTCATTCATTATTAATCAGTATAGAATTCAGAGTGGCTCGAATTATTAACTCTTAAGTTTTCCTAGTTTTAGTAGGTTAGTAGGGAGAGAGCGAAACCCAAAAGAACTTCTGTAGAACTTCTGTCATCGTTGGGTTTCACCATGTTCGACCTAACCGACTCAAGGGGTCAGTCAATTAGCCATACCCTCAGATAGAGTGATGGTGCTTGTCTCTAATGTCGACTTGTTATCACCATCGGCACACCACCATCAGCCTCAAGGGTGATGCGGCCTATACGAATGCGTAACGGTCGGTTATTCGCCAAGTGCATTTGATAGCGGGACAGAATCGTGGCTAAGACCACCTTCATCTCAAACATAGCCAGAGCACCGCCAATACAGACATGGCTGCCGCCACCAAAGGGAAGATACTCATAAGGAGAGAATTTACGGTCTAAAAAGCGTTCTGGCTTAAATTTCTTCGGTTCTGGATATAAATCCTCCCGCTGATGAGTTAGATAAATATTGGGAATTACCTCTGTGTTAGGTTCCAACTCATAGCCCATCAGTTCCACCGGAGATTTTACCACCCGGGGAAAACCCATGGCGGCTACTGGGTGAAGTCGCAGTGTTTCCTGGCAGACAGCCTGGAGATAAGGGAGTTTAGCCACAGCCATCAGATCGGGAGAATCTCCCAGAGTGGCAAGTTCTGCGAAGAGTTTTTTTCGGACATCAGGTAGCTGATGAATCCAATACATGGCAAGCGTCATGGCTGATGAGGTACTCTCTTGACCAGCAGCCAGCAGTGTCAACATATCATCGCGCAATTCCTCATCTGACAGTGGTTCACCCGCTTCATCACGGGCCGCCATCAGCATAGTGAGGATATCGGTACGAGAGGGATCGTCTTGCTGGCGACGTTCCTTAATTTCGTTTTCCAGCAGTTGGTTGAGCTTTTGGTTGAGGCGACGTAGGCGACCCCAAGGACTCCAAGGGCCTAAATCCTTTTGAAGGAAAGGTACATAAAGCAAGCTAGTACTTAAGGGATTGCTCAGGGTGTCTAACCAAGAAGCCAGCAGTTTCCTGAAGGTTTGATAGCGCTCTCCCTCACCAATGCCAATGATTCCTCTCAAAATCACATCTTGGGAAATCTGGGTCATGGCGTTCTTGAGCACGAAGGATTTACCAGGACGACACTTGTCCATGACATTCTTGGTAATTTCACGAATGAGCCGACCATGGATTACGATGCGTTTTCCATGAAAGGCAGGCATCATTAGTTTACGCTTGCGCTGATAGCGAGGCATATCCATAGTCCTGCTTATGGATAGATCTCCTAGAAAAGGTTGAAAAATCCGCTCCCCAGAACCCGGCGCTTCAAACTTGGTGTCGGTAAAAATTTTCTTAAGTGCCTCTGGGTTGCTAACAAACACTAATGGCTGAAAATTCCAGCCGCTGCGGGTAATAAATATATCGCCATAGCGTTGGGCAGCATTGTCCATAAAGTCTATGGGATTAGCCAGCATTTGTAGCATCTGCACCAGAGGGGGAGTATTAGGTCCATCGGGTAATTTCGGAGTCTTAGAATAAGAATAAGCAGGTAATTTTAGAGCTGATTTCATGATTTTGTTCCTCAATTAATGAATTTCTTGGACAAGTCAATTTTTGCTACCTATAGGTAGCATTTATTCAATCAAGGATCCTGGAGATTTGCACTCTAGGATGGTCTCACCAGGCATGAGCTTGACCAGAGCCAATACTGCTCGGTTTAAAAAAATTGCAAGAGATGTTATCATCTTTTTTAACTTTACTGAGCTTCATATATTCATCAAACTCTACTTTTAACTGAGTTAAAACCTGAGATTTACTCACTTATTTCTGACTTGTAACTATTTTTGTTATGAGTTTGAGGGTTTAGTATGAATACAGCAAAATGTTTGAGCGTTTAGGTGTATTTCTCGATAGGAACGAGGACAAAATAACTTAGGAAACTTGTTTCTCTTGTGACTCTATTTTTCAAGCGTTTTAAGCTCAACTTTGCTATTTTATTAAATCCTCGTTCCTTAAGCAGATCGAGAGCTTCCTGCACCAGTTCTGACTTCTTGGGCTTTTTGCCAGTACACTGGCGGACAGCCAGTTAACTAGTAATTTGAACTTTGATGGCAAGAGTCTTGTTGTCTGCCATGACTCACTGTTGGCTCTGGGCAGAGAGCGGAATTAGGTTTCAGTAGCAAGCAGTACCCGAGTCTCTGCTTCTGACAACCCCTCTAGCTCCGACAAAACCTGAGCTAATGTTTTGTCATCTTCCTGCTCCAGACACAAGGGAAATGTTAAAGATTCTAGATTTAGCTGCTCTAATACAAAGGCTGCTAACTGTGAGATGGTAGTTTCCTCGAAGAACTTAGTAGCTGGTACGACGACCTGCAAATCCGCCTCGATTTGGTTTTTCAGCTCAACGGTAATCAGAGAATCAACTAGTGAAGTCAAAGACTGCTCAGGGTTTAGCTTGGATATAGGAAGTTGCAGTGCTTTGGCCAGTTCTTCGAGGATATACTTCTCCAGCATTTGTTGGCGGCTTTCGGGTTCAGCAGCTAAGACTTTTTCTGGTGACAGACTGCCTTTGGTTATCTGTCGGACGTTAGTTTGTTTAGCCACCTTAGTAGTGCGCTGGAGCACTTCAGGACTCACCTGCCTCAACTGCGCGTTGGTGACTTCAATAACGAGTTGTCCAACCTCATCGAAAACGCGGATGTTGCCAGTAATCGTCTCGTTATTGTCGTTATTTTCATCGAGTTGCACGGAGGCATCACCCCACAATTGCCCCTCAGAATAGCCAAAGAATCGAAAGCTTTCTATCCCAGACAAGATGTAATTTTCCACTGAATCTGGCAAGCTAGCAGCCAAGAGCTGAAAACAGGCATCCACAACACCGAGAGGAAGCTCATAAGACTCATAAGCCTCATCTGACGTCTGAGGAAGTCGGATTTGACCGAGTGCTTTTCCTGGCTCCCGCCAGAGCTTCTCTAGCCATTGACAAGCAGGACCTAGCTTAGCTCCCCTGTCTTTCATGAGCTGGTAAAACTCGGAGCTGGCAATCTCTTGTTGAAATTGGGTCTGACTCTCCGCCAAAGAAAGAGGCTCCTGAGTAGATGGGGGGGGATCTATGAAGCAGAGTTTTCCGGAGGCATGGAGGGTCCAAGCTGCTTGTACATTGGCTTCACTATTGGTCAGGCTGAAAATCTGGAAAGAAGTCTTCTCAGAGCTTTCAGGTTCGAGAATCAATTGAACAGACTTACTTTCCATATTAGAGAACGTTAGCGCCTGAGAAATAAACACATCCTCGATAACGGCAGCTTTTTTCCCCAATGCCTCCCTGGCACCTGCCAATGCCATCTCTAAATAAAGGACAAAATTTAGTAATGGCGTGCCGTAAAGCTGGTGATCCGCCACCAGAGGCAGTGATTCGAGGCAGAACTGAGACTCAAACTGAATCTGTAGCAAAGGTGAGGGCAGCCGCTGCTCCAAGAGAGGATGAGCGAGCTGGCGTGAAAACACCGCGATCCTTGTAGGTTGATGCTTACCAGCATCAAGCCAATATCGCTGTCGCTGGAAGGGATAAGTGGGCAGTGAGAGTCGATGCCGCTGATAGTCCCGGTCAAATCCGCACCAGTCCACCTCCATTCCCCGCTCGTACAATAACCCCAGACTTTGGAGCAATTGCTGCCAATCTTTTCGTCCCCTCTTCAAAGAAGATAGCCAAACTCCTGCCCCTTCTGGCAGACACTGCCGTCCCATGCCTAGCAGAACTGGATGGGGACCAATCTCGACAAACACCTCATAGCCTTGCCCGTAAAGTGTCTCCATGCTGGCTGAAAATCTCACCGCTGCCCGGATATGCCGACACCAGTAGGAAGCTGAGGTAACTTCGTTTCCTCCTACTAGCTGTCCACTCAGGTTAGAAATTAGCCCCATTTGTGGTGCTGAATACTCTATCTCAGAGGCTACGCGCTCAAATTCTGCCAACATAGGCTCCATTAAGGGCGAGTGAAAAGCATGGGATACCTTTAAAGGACGAAACTCAATTCCTTCCACCTCAAGCTGTTGGAGAACCGCCTGGACGGCATCGCCTTCACCTGAAATTACGGTGTTCTTGGGGCTGTTTAGGGCAGCGATGGATACCTCAGCTCGATAAGGCTCTATTGCTTCTGCCACCTTAGCTTCATCAGCAAATACTGCTACCATTTTGCCATTAGGCGGCAGCGCCTGCATTAACCGCCCCCTGGCGGCAATTAGCTTTAGTCCATCTTCTAAATTGAACACTCCAGCGATACAGGCAGCCACATATTCCCCAACACTGTGACCCATAACTACGTCCGGCTCTATCCCCCACGATCGCCATAACTGGGCCAGGGCATATTCTAGAGCAAACAAGGCAGGCTGAGTATAAGCGGTCTGATTTAATTTTGGATTTTGGATTTTAGATTTTGGATTGGTAGGATCGGTATCTGGGTAAAGAATCTCTAGCAGGGGAACATCCAAATAGGGACGCAGAATTTCAGCGCAACGATCTAAAGCTTGGCGGAACGTGGGTTGAGTTTCGTAAAGCTGGCGTCCCATGCCCACATATTGGGAACCTTGACCGGTGAACAGAAACACCACCTTGGGCTTACTTGTAGGCAAAAGCTCTCCAGCCTGTTCTTTCCCTGCGGCTAAGGCAGCTAGCTGTTGCCGTACCTCTCCCAGGGAATCAGCTACTACAGCCAGACGGTGAGCAAAGTGCCCTCGCCCGGTATTGGCACTGAAGCAAACATCTGCTAAAGACAAGGACGGGTGTCGTTCGAGATAGCTTTCCCAGCGACCTGCCAGTGTCTTGAGTGCTTCTCCCGTCTTAGCCGACAGGGCGAGCAGGTGGACGGGGCGTTCTACAGTTGTGGTTGCTGATTCTTTCACTGGAGCTTCTTGGAGGATTAGGTGAGCGTTGGTGCCAGTGAAGGCGAAAGAACTGACTCCAGCCAGACGCCTGTGAGCGGAGTCTTCCTGCCAGGAAATCGGCTCAGTAGGAATCATCACGGGAGTCTGTTGTCCCACAATGTGGGGGTTGAGTTCTGTTAAGTGTAAGTGAGGCGGAATTTCCTGGTGCTGCATTGCCAATACCACTTTGATTAAGCCCGCAATGCCCGCCGCCGATTCCAAGTGACCAATGTTGGTCTTCACTGAACCCACCATTAGGGGTTGCTCTGCTGAGCGCCCTTGACCAAAGACAGTGCCCAAGGTTTTTACCTCAATGGGATCTCCCAAAGGCGTTCCCGTGCCGTGGGCTTCGACATAGCTGACTTGCGCTGGCTCTACTTGAGCCATAGCCAAAGCAGCGCGAATTACTTTTTGCTGGGCTAATCCATTGGGCACCGTCAGCCCACTGCTGCGGCCGTCTTGATTGACGGCTGACCCTCGAATCAGCGCCAAGATCCGGTCGCCATCGGCCATCGCATCAGAGAGGCGCTTGAGGACGATCATCCCGCATCCTTCGCCTCTTCCGTATCCATCGGCAGTGGCATCAAAGGTCTTGCAGCGACCATCAGCAGCCAATGCCCGCAACTTGGACATGGCAATTGTGACTTGAGGCGAGAGCATGAGATTTACCCCACCGGCTAAAGCGAGGCGGCACTCTTGAGTTCGCAGGTTTTGGCAGGCGAGATGGATTGCCACCAGAGATGACGAGCAGGCAGTATCTATGGTCATACTCGGACCTTGCAGCCCCAGAATATAGGATAGACGTCCAGTAGCAGCGTTCAGAGCATTCCCAGTAGCTGTGTAAACATCAATGGCACTGGGATGGTCGAACATGACTCTTTGGGCATAGTCGTTGGTTGTCATGCCCACGAAAACCCCTGTCTGGCTGCCAACTAGTTGGTCTGCTGCAACGCCTGCATTTTCTAAAGCCTCCCAGCTTACTTCCAGTAACAACCGTTGCTGGGGGTCCATACTGACCACTTCTCGAGGGGCTAGCCCAAAGAATTCGGCATCAAATTCCTCTACGTCAGCCTGCAAAAATCCACCCTGCCGCGCATACATCTTGCCTGGAGTTTCGGGATTGGGATCGTGGTAAGCGTCAATGTCCCACCGTTGGGATGGTACTTCTCCAATGGCATCGACTCCGTGGTGGAGTAGCTGCCAGAAGGATTCTGGGTCATGGGCTCCTCCAGGAAATCGGCAACCCATGCCAATGATGGCAATTGGCTCCGTTTGCTGGTGCTCAAGCTGCTCCAGTTTGGAGCGGGTTTCTTTCAACGCATAAACAGCCCGTTGTAGGGGAGTGAGTTGGTCTAGTTTTTGAGAAATACTGCTCATCTTAATTTCCGTTTACTAATGTTGCCAATTCTTCATTCACTAGAGCTTCCAATTCGTTAACTGAAAGCTGTTCTATCTCTGCCAAGAATTCGACTTGTGCGGAGGTTTCCCTCTGAGACTCAGCAGCCAATGCTAGAGAAGATTCTAAGGAAAGTACTTCGCTCAAGATATATTCAGCCAGTGCTTCAATCGTTGGATATTCAAAGGTTAAAGTTGACGGCAGGGGATGTCCGAGACTGGATTGAAGGCGATTCTTCAAATCAAGTGTCATTAGAGAATCCATACCCATTTCAAAAAAGCCTAGCTGCGGATCTAGTATCTGAGATAAATCTCGACCCAAAACAGTAGCGACATCCTTTTGAATGTGGGCAATCAGGATTGCCTGTCGCTGTTTGGCAGGAGCTGTTTTCAACTGCTCTAATAGTTCAGACTGTTGGGAGGCTGAGAGCAGCTCAGTTTCTACCTGAGAACAGGTCTCGTGGGCGATTTGAGATAGCAAGGTTGGTGAAGCTTCTGCGGAAAAATGTGCAAAAAACTTCGACCAATCTACGGGTAAAACGCCAATCTGCGCCGCTGACTGATTGAGCAGTTCTCCAAACACTTGCATCCCCTGCTCTGAGGTAACAATCCTGACCCCTGCTGCAGTCCATCGCTGCTCGCCAAGGCTGCCCAAACCAGCCGCCATCCCCGTCTCACCCCAAGGACTCCAGTTGATGCTCAAAGCGGGTAGCTTTTGCGAGCGTCGATGGTGAGCCAAGGCATCCAAAAAAGCATTGGCGGCTGAATAGTTGCCTTGACCGGGCGAGCCAAGCAGCGAAGCAATGGAAGAGAAAAACACTAAGAAGTCTAACGACAGGTCTTGAGTGAGAAGGTGAAGATTCCACGCTCCTGCTACCTTCGGTGCCATGACTTTGGCAAAGCGTTCCCAGTTTTGCCGGAGTAACACGCCATCGTCGAGAACCCCAGCTAAGTGGATAATCCCCCGCAGAGGTGGCAAGGAGGCGGCGATGTCAGCCAGAAGGCTCTGCACCTGGCTGTGCTCGGCAAGATCCGCCTTAGCCACGACGATCTTTGCTCCCGTCTCCTCCAGAGTGCGGATTTGTTCCCTGGCAGCCTCAGAAGCTCCCCTGCGCCCGACTAGCACTAACTGCCGCGCGCCTTGGCCTACCATCCACTTGGCTAACTTCAAGCCCAAACCGCCGAGACCGCCCGTGATTAAGTAAGTGGCATCAGAGCGCAACTGGATGGTCTCAGCCAATGCTGGAGAACTTTGGCGGCGCACGAGACGAGGCACATACCGCTGTCCTTGGCGGAAGGCAACCTCCGTTTCCAGTTCTGGCTGCCAGATTTCCTCGCAACACTCAGCGGCTACCTCAGTATCCTTGCCAGAAGCTAAGTCGATTAGCCCTCCCCAGATTTCGGGGTGTTCCATGGCTACTACCCGTCCTAGACCCAATAGAGAGGCTTGGGGGACTGCTAAAGAGTTCGGTTGAGACTCCAGGAATTGGGCATTTTGAGTTACTAACCACAGGCGAGGCGAGTGAGACAACTTTGCTGAGCTAAGGGCCTGTACCAAATGAAGTACGCTTCCACAGCTCTGGAGTTGGTCTTTTCGCCAAGAATCGACGCTGGCTGTCTCTAAGGAGGCACTATCTAAACCCCATAGATGGACTATCCCATGGCAGGGACGCTCGTCGGTTGCCGCGATTTCCCTCAACAGTCGCTGAAAATCTTCAGGCTGCGCTGGATTAATCTGCCACTGTCCCACCTCGTTATTGTGATAGGCTGCGCCAGGAAAGACCAGAAAACAGGTTGTCCCGCGCTCCTCCAACAGGGTTGCTAGTGCCGAACCGATGCCGCTATGGCCTTCGGCAAAGATTAACCAATAACCTGGCTCAACTGGGGGAACTGCCGTCGAGATAGATTCGCGAGATTTGGGCAGCCACTCAACTTCGTAAAGCCAATCGCTGCCAGCCTGAAGGGGCTGCTTCTTCTCTGCTGGCGTTTCAGCCGACTCAATCCAATAGCGCGATCGCTGAAACGGATAAGTTGGCAGTGGGCGGCGGCGGCGCAGATAGTCCCGGTCAAACCCACACCAGTCCACCTCGAATCCACGAACATACAACTCTCCTAAGCTGTAGAGCAGTTGCTGCCAGTCAGACTTTCCTTGACGCAATGAAGGCAGCCAAATCCCCTGATTTTTTGGCAAGCACCGCCGCCCCATTCCTGAGAGCACTGGATGGGGTCCAATCTCGACAAACATCTCATAGCCTTGCTCGCGCAGCGCCTGCATGCTGTCTGAAAACCTTACTGCTTCTCGGATGTGGCGGCACCAGTAATGGGCTTGGGCAATCTCGGAACCTTCTACCAGTTGCCCGGTCACGTTAGAGATGAGCCGAATTCGCGGAGAGGAATAGTCCACTGAAGCGGCTATCTGCTCAAAAGCATCCAGCATTGGTTCCATCAAGGGGGAGTGAAAGGCGTGGGAGACTTTCAAGCGACGGAATTGAGTACCTTCAGCCTCCATTTCTTCAAGAACTACCTGGACTGCCTCGCGCTTTCCCGAGATCGTGATATTCTTCGGACCGTTAACGGCAGCGATAGAGACCTGTCCTTTTAACGGTTCTATGGCTGCCCTCATCCGAGCTTCATCGGCAAATACTGCCACCATCTCGCCATCTGGCGGCAACTCCTGCATCAGTCGTCCTCTTTCGGCAATCAGTTTCAGTCCGTCTTCCAGGCTGAATACTCCGGCGACGCAGGCGGCGACATATTCTCCCACGCTGTGGCCCATAACTGCGCTTGGCTCTATACCCCACGACCGCCATAACTGTGCTAGGGCATACTCTATAGCAAACAAAGCTGGCTGAGTGTAAGCTGTTTCGTCTAATAGCGAAGTAGTTCCGGATTCAGGATAGAGTAAGGACAACAGCGACTCCTTGAGATAGGGACGCAGCAGTTCGTCACAGCGCTGTAAAGTTTTGCGGAAGGTAGGTTGAGTTTCGTAAAGCTGGCATCCCATATTCACATACTGGGAGCCTTGACCAGTAAACAGAAACGCTACCTTAGGCTTGCTCGTGCGGGGCACTAGACCTCTGAATACCCTATCCTGCTCTTTACCCCCTGCCCAGGCTCTCAGATTCTCTCCTACCTGGGCTGGCTCTTGTGCTACTAAAGCTAAACGGTGAGCAAAGTGCGCTCGCCCGGTATTAGTGGTGAAACAGATATCTGCGAGAGGTTCTGATGGATGGGTCTCCAGGTAGCCGGTCACGCGACCTACCAATTCCTCTAACGCCGTTTCACTCTTAGCAGACAGAGTAAGCAGATGAATTGGTCGTTCTGGTTCTGGCAGTGTAGGTTTGGGTGCAGGTGCTTCTTCAAGCACTAAATGGGCGTTGGTTCCACTCATGCCAAATGAGCTGATTCCAGCAAGGCGCCGTCGCTCCCCAGTTGTCGGCCAAGGAGTTGGCTCTGTGGGAATCTCTATCGGCAGGTCTTCCCAATAGATAGAAGGATTGAGATTTTTGAGATGTAAATGAGGTGGAATCTCCCCGTGCTGCATCGCCAGCACAACTTTGATTAATCCTGCTACTCCAGCTGCCGCTTCCAGATGGCCGATGTTCGTCTTAACGGTACCGAGCCTCAGGGGCTGCTCCTCTGAACGCCCCTTGCCCAGCAAGGCTCCCAAGGCTTCAACCTCAATTGGATCTCCCAGTACAGTTCCCGTGCCGTGGACTTCCACGTAATTAACCTGGTTGGGCTCTACCCTAGCGTTAGCTATAGCAGCGCGAATCACTTTCTGCTGAGCCAATCCATTGGGAACGGTGAGCCCGCTGCTGCGACCATCGTGGTTGATGGCTGAACCCCGAATCAAAGCTAGGATATTGTCAGCGTCGGCCACGGCATCCGAGAGCCGCTTGAGGACTATCATCCCACATCCTTCTCCTCGACCGTATCCGTCGGCACTGGCATTAAAGGTCTTGCAGCGACCATCAGCAGCCAAAGCTCGCATCCTAGACAGGACAATCGGTCCTTCCGATGACAGCATCAGGTTCACTCCACCTGCCAAAGCCATGCGACACTCTCCTGTCCGCAGGCTCTTACAGGCAAGATGAATGCTGACTAGGGAGGATGAACAGGCAGTATCCAGGGCAATGCTCGGACCTTCCAGACCCAGAAGGTAAGATAAACGTCCAGCGGCAACGCTAGAGGTATTACCTGTGAAAAAGTAGGGATTGAGATGATTGGTCTCTGTTGAGCTCCTGTGGAGCTGGGAATAGTCGGCAGTATTGATGCCAACGAACACCCCCGTTTGGCTGCCCGCTAACTTGTCCGGAGCTTGACCAGCATTTTCTAAAGCTTCCCAGCTTAGCTCCAGTAATAACCTTTGTTGGGGATCCATACTCACGGCTTCCCGCGGGGCAAGGCCGAAGAATTCGGCGTCGAATTCGTCTACTGCAATGTCTAAAAATCCGCCCTGCCGCACATACATTTTACCTGGAGTTTCGGGATTGGGATCGAAGTAGGCATCTATGTTCCACCTTGAGGATGGTACTTCTCGGATGGCATCGACCCCATTGTGGAGTAGTTGCCAGAACGACTCTAGGTCATTAGCTCCCCCAGGGAATCGGCAACCCATGCCAATGATGGCAATTGGCTCCGTTTGCGCTCGCTCGAACTGCTCGAGCTTGGAACTCATCTTCTCCAGCGCCAGAAGCGCTTGTTTCAAGGGAGACATTTGGTTAGCACGCTTTGAAATTTTGCTCATTTGCTGTTTTTCCTCAAAGATTGACTAATTTCTGAACCAGTAAAGCTTCAACTTCTGCGTCCGATAGATGTTCTACTTTTGCTACCAGATCGTCCTTATCTTCCTCGAAAGCTTCATCAGATTTCCCTAAATCATCCAAGCCGATTACCTCAGAAAGCAAATACCCAGCTAGGCGTTCTATATTGGGATAGTTGAAAGCTACCGTGGTAGAAATAGAATGTCCCAAGCTGTTTTCGAGTCGGCTCTTCAATTCGACAGCAAGCAGAGAATCCATACCCATCTCAAAAAAGCCCAGATTGGGTTCTGGTAGCAGGGATTCCTCAAAATGCAAGACAGTGGCAACTTCGCGCTGAATATGGGCAATTAAAAAAGCCAGGCGTTCGTTAGGATGCTTCTCTTCTAGGCTTTGTAAAAGCCAAGGCTGTTGAGTTTCTGACGGCTGGTCGACCTCAAGGAGTAAATCTCTAGAAGATGTTGCTATGACTGGTTCTCGGTGATATCTGTTTAAGACTTGGATCACCTTGGGCAGTAATTCTGCTGTCTGCTGTAATAAGACTTCTATTTCTTCTGGATGACCATTGGTTGAATGACTATTGGTTGAATGACCATTGGTTGAATGACCGTTGGTTGAATGACCGTTGGTTGAATGACCGTTGGTTGAATGACCGTTAGTTGAATAACTATTGTTAGCTCTATCTAACCAATAACGCTGTCGCTGAAAAGGATATGTCGGCAGTGGTAGGTGGCGACGGGCATAGTCTCGGTCAAAGCCAGACCAGTCTACCTGCGCTCCACGCAAGTATAATGCAACCAAACTCTGGAGAATCTGCTGCCAATCTGAATACCCTTGACGCAGACTAGAGAGCCAAACTCCACCCTCTTCTGGGAGACAGTGACGGCCCATTCCCAATAAGGTTGGTTTCGGACCTATCTCTATAAATACTTCACAGCCATGCTGATAGAGGTTTTCGAGACCGGCAGCAAATCTTACTGGCTGCCGCACGTGATTTAACCAGTATTCAGGAGTCTTTATCTCATCTGAGGCTAATTTTCCAGTGAGATTGGAAATTATATCTATCCTTGGGGTTGAATAAGTCACTTGGGAAGCAACCCGCGCAAAATCTGCCAGCATTGGTTCCATTAGGGGAGAGTGGAAAGCGTGGGAAACCTTCAAGGTCTTACTCTCAATTCCTTCAGCTTTCAGGGAAGCAAGCACAGCTTGGACTGATTCACACTTGCCAGAAATGACCACACTCTCTGGACCGTTAATGGCGGCGATCGCTACCTCCTGGGAGTATGGTTGAATCGCTGAAGCTACCCGCGCTTCTGAAGCAAATACCGCTACCATCTGGCCATCTCGGGGCAGGGAGTGCATCAGACGGGCTCTGGAAGCAGCCAGCTTCAGACCATCTTCTAAGCTGAATACCCCAGCCACACAGGCGGCTACATACTCACCCAAACTATGACCCATCACTACCTTAGGAGTTATGCCCCAAGACCGCCACAACTGAAACAGAGCATATTCGAGGGCAAATAAGGCGGGTTGGCTATAGGCCGTCTCATCCAAAAGAGAACTCCCTTCTGTTGATGGATATAAGACCTCCAGTAGGGGTTTCTCTAGATAGGGACGCAGGATTTCAGCACAGTGGTCCAGGGTTTGCCGGAAGATGGGCTGGGTTTGGTAGAGTTGGCGTCCCATGCCGATATACTGGGAACCCTGACCGGTGAATAAAAAAGCTATGGACGGGCATTTTGTCCTGTCTAGCTGTTCACTTATCAGGGCCTTAGAAAACCCAGAGCATCGCTTAGTGCAAAATTCATGAAATTCCAGGCTGTACTGGTCAGATTTAGCTGCTGTTTCCCTTCCAGTCGCAAAAGTATCTAGCTGACGGCCCAACTCCACGGGAGACTCGGCGACGATAGCTAGTCGGTAGTTAAACTGCGATCGCCCTGTATTAGCAGTAAAGCAAATATCTGCCAGGGACGCATCAGGATTAGAGGCTACAAATCCTTGATAAAGTCCTGCAAGTTCCCGCAGAGCTTTCTCACTTGTGGCCGAGAGGGTCAACAGGTGCAGGGGACGTTCGACTGACGCTGGCAGCGACACTATTGCCGGGGCTTCCTCCAGAACTAAGTGGGCATTGGTCCCGCCGAAACCAAAGGAACTCACCCCAGCGAATCGGCGCTCTTTTCCTCCCGCCCATTTCTGAAGCTTAGTGGGAATCGACAAGGGAGTGCCTTCCAGAGAAATATGAGGATTGAGCTGTTGCAGATGCAGGTGGGGAGGGATCTCTCCATGCTGTAGGGAGAGGATCGCCTTGATTAAACCAGCAATCCCCGCCGCAGCTTCCAAGTGACCTATGTTGGTCTTGACCGAACCAATCCAAGCAGGCTGAGCCGGCGAACGCTCCTGCATCAGCAACTCTTTTAAGGAATTCACTTCAATGGGATCTCCCAAGGAAGTACCGGTGCCGTGAGCTTCTAAATAGCTAATTTGCGCTGGTGCTACCCCAGAATTTTTTAGAGCTTGGCGAATTACTGCCTGCTGAGAAAGTCCATTGGGAGCTGTAAGTCCATTGCTGCGACCATCCTGGCTTACAGCCGAGCCTCTGATCGTAGCTAGGATATTGTCTCCATCTTTCAGGGCGTCTGAGAGGCGCTTGAGGACTACTACACCGCAACCTTCTCCCCGCACATAACCGTCAGCCTTGGCATCGAAGGTCTTACAGCGACCATCTGCTGCGATCATGCTTGCCTTAGAAAAGGTGATGGACAACTGAGGGGTCAGGATTAGATTTACCCCACCAGCTAGAGCCAAATGGCATTCTCCCTGACGCAGACTCTGACAGGCTTGGTGAACTGCTACCAGGGATGAAGAGCAAGCTGTATCTACTGCCCAGCTAGGTCCTCGCAAGTCCAAGAAATAGGACAGGCGGTTGGCGGCAATGCTAGAAGCGTTGCCAGTGCCGGAATAGGCATCAGTGTGGGCGGGATGGCTGAACTGAAACTGGGCATAATCATTGCTGCTGATGCCGATGAATACCCCCGTCTGAGTGCCTGCTAGCTGCTCCTTGACCTGTCCGGCGTTCTCCAGAGCCTCCCAACTCACTTCCAACAACAGCCGTTGCTGGGGATCCATGAACTCGGCTTCCCGGGGAGAAATGCCGAAAAATTGGGGGTCGAACTGATCGACTTGTTCGAGGAAGCCACCCCAGCGAGTGTACATTTTGCCAAGCTCTGCTTTAGAGAAAATACTGCTATCCCAACGTGATGGTGGCACTTCCTTGATGGCATCGACCCCATCGCGCAACAACTGCCAGAAGCTTTGCGGATCTTTGGCTCCAGGAAAACGGCAGCCCATGCCGATGATGGCGATGGCTTCGCCGAGAGTTTGAGCATTTGCTTGAGTTGGTGTGTAGGTGGAGGAAACCCCGGGCTCTAGCGCTAAATGCTGGGCTAGTGCTTCGATAGTGGGGTAGTCGTACAATAGGATTGGCGAGAGTGGACGTCCGAGCCATTCCTGTAACTCACCGGAAATAGTGACTGCAGCTAGAGAATTCAGTCCATATTGGGCTAACGGTTGCCGAATGTCTATCTCCTGAGCATTGCCGATTTGCTCTGAAATCCTGGCAATTAACCAAGCTTGGATGGCTTCTATGCTGTGGGATGGCTGCTGGTTTGGAGCTGACTCCTGACAATGGCTGCTTTCGGAGCCTTCTGGATACTTGCCATTTTTCACTTGTGGTAACAGGGATTCTAATTCTGCTTTCAGATGCCGGGATTGGGTTTTATTTTGAGGATTGGCACTCCAGTCTGTTACCACATCCAAACTACCGGCGAGAAAACCAGTGCGGCAAGCACTGCGCTGAACTTTACCGCTGGAGGTTTTGGGCAGGCTGGCTGTCTTGAGCAGCACCACTCCATAAACTTCTAGCTCGTGCTGCTCTGAGACAGCCCGACGAATAGCATCAATCACTTCATTAGCGTTGAGTTTGCGAATATAACTGCGTTCTACTTCTTGGACAATGACCAGTTTCTCTTCACCGGCGATCTCTACTGAAAAGGCGGCTCCACAGTTAGGACGCAATGCCGAGTGACTCTTTTCTACGCTCATTTCAATATCCTGGGGATAATGATTTCGACCCCTGATGATAATCACATCTTTAAGCCGTCCCGTGACGAACAACTCACCATCTTTGACGAATCCCAAGTCTCCAGTTCGCAGGAAGGGTCCCTCGCCAGTATCTGCTAGATAGGCATGGAAAGTCTGTTCCGTCTGCTCTCGCCTATGCCAATAGCCTTGGGCAACACTTTGGCTAGAGACCCAAATCTCTCCCACTTGATTTTCTTGACATTGAGTTAAGGATTCAGGGTCAACGATCGCGACTTTCTCGTCCAGCCATACCTGACCACAGCCGACGATTTGCTTAGTGCCTTCGTTGTTTTCTGTCGCGGCAAGGACTCGGTTTTGCTCTAAAGCCGATCCCCTAACCGAATAGACGACAGGGGGATGGGTGTGTACCCCTCCAGTAACAAATAAGGTGGTCTCAGCCATGCCGTAGCAAGGGTAAAAGGCTTCTTGCTTGAAACCACAAGACTCAAAGGTGGTAGAAAATTGCTCTATAGTTGACCAACGAACGGGTTCAGCGCCATTGAAAGCAACTTTCCAGTTACTTAAATCTAGACTTGCTCTCTGTTCTGGCGTTGTTTTTTGAACGCACAGCTCGTAAGCAAAATTGGGACCGCCGCTGGTAGTTGCTTTGTAGCGAGAAATGGCTTGCAACCAGCGCAAAGGCTTTTGGAGAAAAGCCACTGGTGGCATGAGAATGCACTTAATTCCCAAATACAGGGGCTGCAAAACATTCCCAATCAATCCCATGTCATGAAATAAAGGTAGCCAACCCACAAAAATGGTTTGCTCTGTATGTCCAAATGCCTCCTGGATCGTGCGCTCATTGTGCAGCAGATTGCCATGACTCACCATCACTCCCTTCGGTGTCCCAGTAGAACCGGAAGTGTACTGGAGAAAAGCCAAGGTTTTCTCAAACAAAGCAGGTTTCTGCCATGACTCTGCTTGCTCCCTGGCAATGGTGTCGGTTGCTAACCAGGGCAAGGCGATTAACTCTGGATTCTCGGCAAATCCACTCTCTATCTTGGTCAATATTTCTTGCGTGGTCAGAACTACTTTTGCTTGAGAGTCTGCCACAATCGCCTGTAGTCGGGACATCTTCTGATTGCGCTTGGGTGGATAAGCAGGAACTGCTACCACCCCCGCATACAAACACCCGAAAAAGGCGGCAATGAATTCTAGCCCCGATGGATAGAGCAGCAAAGCCCGTTCGCCAGGAGCTACTAATAACTGGAGAGAAGCGGCGAGCGCCCGTGCTTGCTGGTCTAATTCTCCATAAGTCAGGCGACCTGATTCGGTTTCCCCGTCTTGGAGAAAGATATAAGCTGTGTTTTCACTCTGGTGTAGCGCCCTATAGCGCAGCAGGTCCACTAAAGTGGAAACTTGCTCCAGCTTATCGGTCGAAGAGTTGGCAAAATTAATTTTGGAAGATAGCATGATCTGATTTTAGTTAGATGTCTTTAACTGAACTGAATTTTAAAAATCTAGTTTAGGTAACGAACTCCAATCAGTGTTACCTTGATAATTGTTTAAAAGTTGATAGTTTCAGGATCAAGGATTCGATGTCAGACTTTAAATGCATGAATTTCACTTTGAACTGGGGATTTTCGCTCCAATCCTCCACGACATTCAAACTGCCAGTAATAAACCCTGTACGGCAAGCATGGCGCTGAATCTTACCGCTGGAAGTCTTGGGGATGCTCCC
>JAAUYA010042806.1_pt1 | contig 42498 bp, 29 predicted proteins | sample 7278161 | NCBI WGS metagenome assembly JAAUYA01 (sample SAMN14350120, study PRJNA611818) | marine sediment metagenome | isolation source: surface marine sediment (3m) | place: French Polynesia: Moorea | collected 2018-08
AGGTTGGTAGACAAGGAAGATAATACAACCGAAAAATGGTGTTTTCAGCGATTATTGTCATACTTGTAACCGAACCCTTTTTGTACGGTTATCCTTCCTTGTCTACTTTCCTTCCTTGTCCACCTTGTCTCACCTTCGCCAGTTTGTAAAAAACCTACACCTGTGAGGTAAGGGGGGCGGGGGACTTTTACAAATCTGGCTCCCCCAAATTTGGGGGCTGGGGGGCTTAACCGAACAGTATTGGGATGCCTCAACCTGACCAAAAGGCGATCGCACTCTGTGGGATACCAATATTGGCTCGTGTTCGGTTTTATGCTTGTCCCTTTCCATGACTTTGTAGTAGAATGAAAAGGATTGCTTAATATTTCTTAACAATTAAGTTCCTTCTAGATGCTCGGTTGTATAGCCAATTATGTCTTTTCATATCTCCACTTGGTCAGTTAAAAATCCCATTCCCACTATCGTCACCTTCTTAATTTTAGGTATTGTTGGGCTCTTCTCCTTTGTAAATTTGGGCATAGACGATACGCCCAATATTGATGTACCAGTAGTTCAAGTTAATATAACTCAAAGAGGTGCTGGGCCGGTTGAATTAGAGTCGCAAGTAACCAAAAAAGTAGAAGATGCGGTTGCTGGCATTGATGATATCGATACAATTGTCTCTACTGTCACCGATGGAAGTTCGGTCACCACCATCAACTTTGAGCTAGAAGCAGATAGCGATCAAGCTACTAATGATGTGCGTAATGCCATCGCCCAAATTCGTCAAGACTTACCCCAAGATATTAATGAACCGATTGTCAAAAAGATATCATTTGCTGGGGGTTCAATTATGACTTATGCGGTATCTTCACCGCAGCGCTCCGTAGAAGAATTGAGCGATTTAGTAGATCGGAAAATTGCTAGAGAATTGGTGAATGTGGAAGGAGTAGCCCAAATTGACCGGATTGGAGGCTTAGATCGGGAAGTTAGGGTTGATTTAGCTCCTAGTCGCCTACAGGCTTATGGTATTACTGCCACTCAAGTCAATGAACAAATCCGCGATTTTAATATTAATCTCTCCGGTGGGCGATCGCAAGTAGGAGGAAGTGAACAAAATGTACGCACCTTAGGCAGTGCCAAAACAGTAAAAGACTTAGCTAATTATCGCATTATTCTACCTAACGGCGATAATGTATCCTTATCTAGTTTAGGCACCGTAGAAGACGGTTATGCTGAACCCAGACAATCGGCATATTTAAATAGTGAACCTGTAGTGGGATTTTCGGTATTACGGAGTACAGGGAGCAATCTGGTAACTGTGGAAGAAGCAGTACGAAAAAAGGTGGCAGAATTAGAAAAAACTTTACCTGGAGACCTGAAATTTGACTTAATTTTTACCCGCGCCGATGACATCCGCGCTTCTTATCAGGGTACTATAGATGCGGTTATTATCGGTTCAATTTTAACCATCATTAGCGTGGGGTTATTTTTACGAGAATGGCGTGCTACCCTAATTACCGGATTAGCATTACCTCTATCGATTATCCCTACCTTTCTGGTGATGCGAGCCCTAGACTACACCCTCAATGGCATGTCCTTGTTAGCTTTAGCTTTAGCTATGGGTAACTTAGTCGATGATGCCATCTGCATGATCGAAAATATTGACCAACACCTAGCCATGGGCAAAAAACCCTATCAAGCTGCCATAGACGCGGCTAGAGAGATCGGTTTGGCAGTTGTGGCAACCACAGCTACTATCGTGGCAGTATTCTTGCCAGTGGCATTTATGGGCGGTATACCAGGTCAATTTTTTCAGCCTTTCGGGGTAACAGTGGCGGTTTCCACCATGTTTTCTACTCTGGTAGCCACAACCATGACACCAATGCTGAGTGCTTATTTGTTGAAACCCAAGCAATCATCCCCGGGAGTGCTACCTAACCCCAACTGTAGAGAGACGGAACCAAATAGTAAGTCGGCAAAAAAGAGATGGCATCCCTATCAAAGTTTGCTGAGTTGGGCTTTAAGGCATAAAATTACCACCTTGTTAATTGCGATCGCCTTTTTTATCGGCAGTTTACAGTTGGTACCTTATATTCCCAAAGGTTTATTTAATGAAGGAGATCAGGGTTTAAGTACCATTGCGGTTGAACTTCCCCCAGGTTCAACTCTTCAAGAAACAGAAGCTGTAACGCAGCAAGTTACTACTAAATTACAAAAAAGCTCGGCAGTAGAGAGCGTACTGGCTAATGTAGGGGGAGATGATAGCATAAACTCCGGAACCATGTATGTTAACCTCATACCCAAAGCTGAGCGCGACATTTCCCAGCAGGAGTTTCAAACCCAAATGCGTCAAGAATTCCGCCAGATACCGGGAGCACGGGTAACTTTCCGCAGTCAAGGAGCAGGAGGTGGTAGTAAAGATTTAACCATCGTGCTCAAGAGTGACAATGGGGATGTCTTAACTGAAACTGCTAACGCCTTGGAAAATCAGATACGAGAAGTGCCTGGTTTAGTAGAGGTTACCTCTAGTATAAGTTTAGTGAAACCAGAGATAATTATTCAACCAGATCCCAAAAGAGCTGCAGATTTAGGAGTTTCCGTCGCTGCGATCGCCCGTACTGCTTCTTTAGCTCTCATCGGCGACAATGACTCTAACTTAGCTAAATTTAACTTACCCGATCGCCAAATACCGATCCGAGTCCAAATTAATCCTGACAACCGCAGTGATATCGAAACCCTGAAAAATCTGCGCGTACCGAGTAATAATGGTACACTGGTAACTATAAACTCAGTAGCAGATATTCGCTTAGGAAGTGGCCCGGCCAAAATTAAACGCTTTAACCGCAACCGTCAGGTAGAGCTAGGAGCCAATTTAGAAGGTATTTCTCTCGGAGATGCGATCGCCGCAGTGAAAGCTTTACCAGCCATGAGCCCTTTACCCCCAGAGGTATCGGAAGAACCGGCAGGAGATGCTAAGATTATGCGGGATGTATTTAGTCGCTTCTTAGGAGCCCTAGGTTTAGCGATTTTATCCATTTACGCTATTTTGGTGCTACTTTATAATAATTTCCTTTATCCCTTTGCTATTTTGACTGCCTTACCCTTATCCATCGGTGGTGCCTTGATCGGCTTGTTAGTCACTCAGAAGGAATTAGGGCTATTTGCTTTGATTGGGATTGTCTTATTAATGGGATTAGTGACCAAAAATGCCATTCTACTAGTGGACTTTGCTTTAGCAGGGCTTAAAGAAGGTAAACCACAGTTTAAAGCAGTTATAGAGGCGGGAGTGTCTCGTTTACGCCCCATTGTGATGACTTCTATCTCTACTATCGCTGCCATGTTACCCATCGCCCTGGCTCTAGGGGCAGATGGAGAAGTAAGAAGTCCGATGGCGATCGCTGTTATTGGTGGCTTTACCACATCTACTCTCTTAACTTTGGTAGTAGTACCGGTGATGTTTACTTATGTGGATAATTTCTTACATTGGCTAGGTAAATTCTTTAAAGGCGAACAATCAAAAAATATTCAAAATGTCTTGAAACTTGAAGATAGTTTGAAAAATTAAGAGGTTAGTTGCTCTTAGTACCTAGGCACAATGCTTAGGATTAGCTTACTTTTTAGCTACTTTACGAATTTCTGAATAAAAGGAAGTAGTGGTAAACTCATCCCCATTTTTAATAATGGTAGTGCGTAAGCGTAAATTAGGACTAGCAAACCAAATTCTTTCCTCGATAAAATTACTATCTTGCTCTAAATTTAAAGTCAAAGCGCGATCGTTACCCAAAATATAACGACCTACAATTACTTGTTTTTCGGAGTTGTTAAGCAAACGAAAAATGGTACCAGTTTGGGAATCATGCTCATCAGCAATCAACACTAGCATAGTTGAACCTTTCTGTTGCGGTTTGCCCCAATCAGGGGAATTATCCCAACTAGAAGCGATCGCCCCTAAACTTAAATTAGAGTTAAGGTGATGTTGTTGGCATAATTGTCCAATGCGAGGATCCTCTGGAGGTAAAATTTTAATACTAAGATCTGCTTTACTATTTTCTACTTGATTTTGAGCAATCTGATAAGTTGTACGCTGAGAAAACCAATTACCAGCAGTTTGTTCGAGAAATGTGTTTATATCCATCCAATTAAATCAATTATGATTAACTACCTCTGCACAATTAATTATATATGTTGTTACACATTGAGACTACTGGCTATGCCTCCTTGTCGACGGAAATCAGCGGCGGCTGAGACTCCTGTTTGTGGACTCCAGCTAGCTACCTGAACTCCTCCAAAATACATCGAGAGTTGTGGAAATCGTCGCATCACCCATTCTGAACCCAGCTCGACCGGAATTCCTGGTTCGCAAGCGACGGCGGGCTGACCTTGAAACTGTTCTACATGCAGGCGGGGATAGGCTACCGCTTCAGTCAAGGACATACCTCGATAAATGATATTGAGGAGCACTTGGACGATGGCTGTGGTAATGCGAGAAGCGCCAGGAGAACCAATAGCTAAGACGCTACCGTCTTCGCGACGGGCTAAGGTAGGAGCCATATTAGAAACTAGACGAGCCCCAGGCTTCAATCCTTTTCCTCCTTGAGGGTGAAGCTCAATTTCTCCCAGAGAATTGTTCAACCATAGCCCCGTTCCCTCAATCATTACTCCCGAGCCGTATCCTGCTGAGGCACTCACCGCACAAGCCAGACCATCGCTGCCTACGGCAGAAATATGAATAGTCGAGGGAGAGTTTCTTGCTCGATACTGTTCGCACCCTTTGGCTAATGCCAGTAGCTGTTCCACTTTCTTCTCCAGAGCTTGGTGAGTTGCTCCCTCAAGGTGCTCTCGGCGGTAGTCCAGTACGCTTCTCTGAACTTCTACCAATCTCCTCACCGCAGATATCTCTGACTCTTTCCATGGCTGGCGCTCGAGGAGTAGCAGCATCGCCGCTACACAGGCTCCTCCTATAGCAGGAGCAGGATTAGTCATCACTTGCCAATCCCCGAAGTCACAGCACAAGGGAACTCTGGGAATTGCTCGGTAGGCCGCCAAATCATCAGCAGTCAGTAAACCCTGATGGGATTGGATTTCGGCTGCTATTTTCTTGCCTAGGTTGCCGCTGTAAAAAGATTTAGTTCCGCTTTGGGCGAGCAGGCGCAGAGTTTGGGCTAGTTGCGGCAGGCAGACTTTCTCCCCTGCCACCAGGAGATTGCCGTCGGGGTGATATATAGTTCTCTGGCTGTCTGGATGCCAACTGAAGATGGCCTTATGGGTGTAACTCAGGTACTCCGCAGCTCCTGCCGATAAAGGAAATCCCTTTTCTAGCCAGTAGATGGAGGGAGCGACTACTTCCTTCCAGGGAAGTCTACCCGCTCTCTGGCTAGCCATTTCTAAACCAGCCCAAATGCCAGGAGTAGCTACTGAGCGATAGCCAATGCGAGTGTTCATCCAACCGCCATAGTCGAACCCTACTTCTTCTGGACTTTGACATAATCGCTCTAAGGGTAAACCCCTTCCTGGCATCTCGGCATAGCCATCGATGACTACTGGTTTTTCCAACGGAGGCCAGATGGCGATAAATCCTCCTGCCCCTGGTGCCATAACTCCTAGCTCCGTACACATAGAAACGATGGTGGCAGCTAGGGCAGCATCTACTGTATTGCCTCCTTGGTTAGCGATGGCAGCTCCTGCTTCTGCGGCAATTTGAGAGCTGGCAGCAATGATGACTTGCGATTTAGCCATGAGATTTTAGACTGTAGGATTCCCTCTGCTTAAATAGACTGATTGAATTTATCCTACCTTAAGAACAGTAACTATCCAATCCATGGGATTTCTTCCATGATCAACTCTTTTTTCTGTTCATTAGTCTTAAGCTCTTTATCTTCTTCAATATCATTCTTATATAGCTTAATAAACACAGATTTATTGAGATGTTCGGGAGCTAAATGCTTAATAAAAAATTCAAGGGTTTTCTCTTTCAGCCAACCATGCAGAACAGCTATTGAACCAAATTTTATTCCTAAACGTTTTTGCTCATCTAGAATAATATTAATTTGTTCTAAGGTTAAAAGTCCTGCTTCTTGCAGATAATAGCCTAAACGATGTTTATTCTTTTCTTGAAGATATTTAAACCACTTCTGGGCAAAAAAGTCAGCGGTTTCTTGTTTTAACCAACCATGCAGTGCCAAGATTTCACCTAAACGTAAGTCAAGGTATTGTTTTTGCTCTTGCAGGGCTAGCTCTATCTGGGGTAAAGAAACTAAATCAGCTTCTGTTAGTAAGAATCCTATACTTTTATTCATCAAACACTATCTCCTCAGTATTTTTACCGAATATTAATTAACTTTAACTATAGTATATAAAGTTTTTGTAAAGATCTATACTTTTGCATAAATTCACCCAGAAAGCCAGCAGGTTTTGACAGCAAGCAACTCTTTTCCGTTTAGGAACGAGAATTAAATAAGGTGTCATATCAAATCCGGTTGAATAACCACACTTTTGGATGAGGTAATGCAGAATTCAGAATTCAGAATTCAGAATTCAGAAAGTTTACGAGGAATGTTACCTTGAAAGATTAAGTATGTGCAATTATCCGGATTTGATATCAAACTTCAATCCTTGGTGCGTTAAGCGCTTCGCGCTAACGACACCCTACACCTTCGATAAATTATTAAATCCCTATTCCTGAGTCCAGGAAAATAACTGGCGAATCACTCTCATGAGCTTTGCGATGGAAACCAAAATCTTAGGATAAAGAAGTCGAGGAATTTTTGCAGCGACAAGCTAAGATTTTAAAGGCTACGTTTGTACAATTACTTTTGTTTGACAACTAATAAAGTTAGATCGTCAAATTGTTTTTGTGTGCCAATATGAAGTTCCACATCTGCGATCGCAGCTTGCTTAATTTCCTCTGCGGAATACTGCCAATTTTGTCTAATCACTTCACATAATCTCTCAATGCCGTACTGTTGATTATTAATATTAAAGGCTTCTGTGATGCCATCTGTATAGAGAACTATTCCGTCGCCAGATTTTAATTCCACTAAAGCGTGATCGATAAAATCAGCAATATCATACTCAAAACCAATCGGTAATCCTAAATCCATCATATCGATTCTTTCAATATGTCCTCCAGACCTTACCACAATAGTTTCTTCATGTTGACCACTAATAATTAACCTTTGGTCTGAATAATTAAGAATCGCAAGAGTAAGATTGCGCTCTGAATTCATGCGTTGAACGTTATGATAAATAGTACGATTAACCGTATCTAGAAATTTAACTGGGTCAGATTCTCTTATTTCTTTAAGAGTGAGCACAGCAGTTTGAGCCATGACCATTAAAATACCACTTTCTAATCCATGTCCAGTTACATCTCCAATCGCAATCGTAACGACTCCTTCATGATTAAGCACATCGTAATAGTCTCCTCCTACTTCATCTGCCGGTTTCATGAAACCGGCAATATCTAAATTTTCAACTGCTGCTAATTCTTCCTGGGTGGGGAGAATCATTTGCTGCATTTGACGTAAAATATCTAATTCTGTACCCATGCGCAAATTATCTGTTTTTAATTTGTCATTAAGATTACTTATTTCTTCATAAGCTTTAGATAGTTGTTTGGTTCTTTCTTTTACTTTCTTTTCTAAGGCATATTCAAATTCTTTGCGTGCGGTTATTTCTGTCTGAATTGAGAGGTATTGAAATGGTTTTTCTTGCTCGTCTAAAAAAGATACTATAGTAGTATCAACCCAATAATAGTTTCCACCTTTGGTTTTATTTTTGATTTCTCCACGCCAAACTTTACCATTACTAATAGTCTTCCAGAGATTTTGATAAAATTCGCGCGTGTGATAACCAGATTTAACAATTCGATAATTTTTGCCGATTAATTCTTCCTTTGAGTATCCTGAAATTTCACAAAATTTATCATTAGCATAAGTGATATTTCCTCGGCGATCGGCAATCGCCACGATCGCCGATTGATCTAAAGCATATTTGATATCTGATAATTGCTTTAAAGATTGTTGTAAGTTTTGGGCATATCGTTTTACTTCTGCTACCATGCCATTAAAAGCTCGTGCTAATAGTCCAATTTCGTTGCGGTCTCGAACCTGAATTTGCGTATCATAATCACCTTTTTGAACCCTTTTGACTCCTTGAATCAGAATATTTAAATCTTGGGATAAATAGCCAATAAAAATATAGCTAGCGATGATACTTAAAGTAAATAGAAAGCCGATAATAGTGACTTGACTCAGAGCCGCTTGCCAAATCTGACGATTAATTAATTCTCTATATAAACCCACATGAACATAGCCTCCTACTCCTGCTAAAATTGGATATTGAATATTAATTACTTGACCAATTTCTGGTATATATAATTGGTGAATAATTGCTTCTTCTTGGAGACTATCAATCTCTATATCTAAATTATTGATTAATGAATCTTGATGAAATAAGGGTGGAATAGTTGGAACAAAAGTATGGGCTATAATTTCTCCTTGTTGATCTTGGACAATCAAATATGCAACACCTTTAGTGTTTAAGAACGAATCAATCATAGCTTGAGTTGTTTCGTAGGGACTATCAAATAATATTTGATTACTGGAACGAGCAATGGTTTTAGTAATCGCTATTCCTTTACTTTTATATTCTGCTAGTAGATTTTGATTAAGATTAAAAACAGAAAAAATAGAACTAGAAGTAACGACTATCGCAAAAAGAACAACTAAAGCAATAAGTAATTTTTGACCGAATTTAAATCCGACAAGAGAATACCAAGATTTAACCAGAGAAACTATTATTTTTTTAACCATCGAACCCAATTTATAATTGGTATGTTTTTGCCGTTTTCTACAGTAGTATAGTAAATTTGATGTAGACCTTGATGAGATTTAGAACTAAAATGAATAGGTAGACCAATACCTAAATCTATATTATCCATTTTCTCAATAGTAGTTTTTAAAACATCTTTTTGACTAAAATTTGGTATATTTGTCAAAATTCTTACTAATAATTTGGCATTCAAAAAACCTTCAAAACTCACAAAAGTATAACCCGGATTTTGATAATCTTCTGGAACTAAGTTTTGGGGTAATTTATATGGGGAAGTATCCATAAGCTGACGATATTCTTCAACAGCAGGCAAGGATAGATCCTCATAACTAGGTACTACTTGAGAATTAATTAAATTATAGGTGTAATCTCGTTGACTTTGTTGGCCGGTTTCGAGCAGTAATTGTAATAAACTTTCGCTGCCCACAAAAGAAATATTGGCAATAGGAATATCTAAACCAGCATCTCTGGCATCACGAATAAATCCTGCACAAGCTTGATAGCTACCTATAGAAATAATTGCTTCTGGATTAGCTTTTTTGATAATTTCTACTTGAGCTAAAAAACTAGAATTATATTCTGTCCCTCTACGGTAAGTTGCTTCAGCTACTATAGGAAGCTTGAATTTCTCTAGTTTTCTTTTGATACCATCCCAACCACTACGACCATAAGCATCAATTTGATAGAATATAGCGATGCGCTTTCTTCCCAGTGCCAAAAAATGCTCGACTAAACCGGCGGTTTCCTCTCGGTAAGAAGCCCTTAAATTGAATACTAACTCTTCATAGGGTGGTTGACGATGGGGTTGTGCTCCAGTGAAAGGAAATAAAAGAAAGATACCTTGAGATTGATACTTTTTTAATAGTGGTAAAATTCTGGTAACAGTGGGAGTACCTACATAATCAAATAACAAAGATACTCGGTCTTGTTCTACGAGGCGAATAGTATTTTTGATCGCTGGTAAGGGATTATAACCGTCATCATAGGCTTTAATCACAATCGGACGACCATTAACTCCTCCTAATTGATTAATATGCTCGAAATAAGCCATGGAGCCCCGGTATAATTCTCTTCCTAGATTAGCAGATGTGCCTGTAAATGCTGCTGACATGCCAATTATAATTGGTTCTGGTTCTGCCAAAAGTACCGCTGAACAAGATAGCCAAAACCAGAAACATAAAATAATAATCAGAGCCAACCTACCCAGAGATTTAACGATCATTTTATCTATTTAGATAGAGCAATCCTATTGATTAGGATAACAGCCAGTAGTGTGATTTTGGTGACAATTTAGTTATCTGGAGGATTTGGTAGAGCGCTGCGATCGCTTCTAGTGATATATTCGTAAATTAAGAAATTTACCTTTACAAAATCGGAAATTTATCCCCTTTGGCTTACCTGATCAGACGGTTTCAGAAGGTCAAAATGCGTAGTTAGTTACAATATCATAGATGTATTTTAATCGGCTTGGTTTTCGCGCTTGTGTGTTGCTACGCCAGCTATTAAATTATCAACGTAGCAACTGTAGGGTCGCAAGCCTTGCCATTGGTGTCAACTGAAATTAATTTTGAAAAGAGCGATCGCCCATGTCACTCGCTAATTTAATCATCCAAATGCAGCAACCGCAATTTTATCCTCACCCTGTAAAAATGCCTATTGAAATTCTGCAAACTCATATTTCTTATGTATTTTTAACTGGAGAATATGCTTATAAACTAAAGAAGCCTCTTAACTTGGGTTTTTTAGATTTTTCTAGTTTAAACAAACGCAAACATTTTTTAGAAGAAGAATTAAGATTAAATAAAACTCTTGCACCAGACATTTATTTACAGGTACTGCCAATTATTAAACAAGGGGATGATTATCGCTTAGAAATTGAAGGAGATAGAGAAGCAGAAGAGTATGTTTTAAAAATGCACCAGTTCCCCCAAGAAAATTTGCTAATCAATATGTTTTACCAAAAAACATTGACAGCAGAACATATAGAGAAACTAGGCCAAAAAGTGGCTAGATTTCACCATCAAGCAAAAACTAATGATTATATACTCAGTTTTGGTAAAATAGAAGTGATTAATAAATTTATTGAACAAAACTACCAACAAACTAAAAAATATATAGGTTTGGTTCAAAGTAATAAACAATATCAAGAAACTAAAGAATTTACTGAATTTTTTTTACAAGATAAAAAAAAAGTATTTTTAGAGAGAATAGAACAGAAAAAAATCAAGGAATGTCATGGAGATTTACACCTAAAAAATATTTGTTGGTGGCATAACAAAATTCAATTATTCGATCGCATTGAATTTAATGAACCATTCCGCTATGTAGATGTAATGTATGATGTTGCTTTTACAGTAATGGATTTAGATGCCAGAGAAAAATCAGACTTTGCCAATATATTTTTAAATACTTATTTAGAACAAACAGGAGATTGGGAGGGAGTTCAAGTCTTACCACTATACCTGAGTCGTCAAGCTTATGTCAGAGCAAAAATAAACTCTTTTTTGTTAGACGATCCTGCTATTGCTGAACGAGAAAAAAAACAAGCTGCTCAAACAGCAAGTGATTATTATCATCTCGCTTGGCAATACACTAAACTTAGACAAGGAAGCATAACTTTAATGTCAGGTTTGTCAGGCTCGGGGAAAACTACGAGAGCCAAAAAATTAGCACCTCAGTTGAATGCGATTCATCTCCGCTCCGATGCTGTCAGAAAACATTTAGCAGGTATTCCTTTAAACCAACATGGTAATCAAGAAATTTATAGTTTTAATTGGAGCCAAAAAACTTATAATCGATTGTTAGCATTAGGAATATCATTAGTCGAACTTGGTTTTAATGTAATTCTAGACGCTAAATATGACCGGATTCAGTGGCGCACCTCAGTTATTCAAGAAGCAGAAGCAAAAAATATTCCACTCCAGATTATTTACTGCACTGCATCCCAAGAGGTATTAAGCGATCGCCTCACCCAAAGAACTAAAGATATTTCTGATGCTACCCCAGAAATTCTCTTCAAGCAACAATTTGAACCATTTAACGCTCAAGAAAAAGCTTATGTTATTGAGAGTTGATGGTTAACAGAGGTTAACATAAGTTAACATAGAGATCAAAGCAAGAAAAATTACTCTCAAACTCAGACCATAAAACTAATTTATAAAATAAAGCTAAAATCAGAGGAGGCAAAAGCAGAGTGAGCAAAAATAATAAAAAGTGGCGTAATGTGGGACTCTACGCAATCTTAGCAGTTGTAGTCGTAGCTTTAGCCACAGCCTTTTTAGACCGACCTCAAAATAATCAACAAAGTTGGAAATACAGTCAATTCATCCAACAAATAGAAAATCAGCAAGTAGAACGAGTCGATCTCAGTGCCGATCGCGCTCAAGCCATCGCTACATCAAGAGACGGAAATCGTTATTTAGTTAACTTACCCAACGATCCCCAACTAATTGATATCCTCTCCAACAATGGCGTGGATATCACCGTTCGTCCCCAGAATGACGAAAGTTTCTGGTTCAGGGCCTTAAGTAGCCTATTCTTACCCATTTTACTCTTAGTAGGCTTATTCTTCTTATTACGGCGCGCTTCCAATGGACCTGGTTCCCAAGCAATGAATTTTGGCAAGTCCAAAGCAAGGGTACAAATGGAACCCCAAACCCAAGTGACTTTTGCGGATGTTGCCGGTATTGAACAAGCTAAACTAGAGTTAACTGAAGTAGTTGACTTCCTCAAAAATGCCGATCGCTTCACCGCCGTGGGAGCAAAAATCCCTAAAGGGGTACTTTTAGTTGGACCTCCCGGAACTGGTAAAACTCTTTTGGCACGAGCAGTTGCGGGAGAAGCTGGCGTTCCTTTCTTCTCCATTTCCGGTTCTGAATTTGTGGAAATGTTTGTTGGTGTCGGTGCTTCCCGGGTGCGTGACTTGTTTGAACAAGCCAAACAAAATGCTCCCTGTATCGTCTTCATCGATGAAATTGATGCTGTCGGACGTCAACGGGGTGCTGGTTTAGGTGGTGGTAATGATGAAAGGGAACAAACTCTTAACCAGTTACTAACTGAAATGGACGGTTTTGAAGGTAACACAGGAATCATTATTGTAGCTGCTACTAACCGCCCTGATGTCTTAGATGCAGCCCTGTTGCGTCCCGGACGTTTTGACCGTCAAGTGGTGGTAGATCGTCCTGACTATGCCGGACGCAAAGAAATTCTCAATGTCCATGCACGGGGTAAAACTTTAGCTGCTGATGTGGACTTAGAGAAAATTGCCCGTCGTACTCCCGGTTTTACTGGTGCCGATCTTTCTAATTTGTTGAATGAAGCTGCTATTTTAGCTGCACGTCGCAACTTAACTGAGATTTCTATGGATGAGGTTAACGATGCGATCGATCGGGTTTTGGCTGGTCCTGAGAAGAAAAATCGCGTGATGAGCGAAAAACGCAAAACTTTAGTCGCCTACCATGAAGCTGGTCATGCTTTAGTTGGTGCTTTAATGCCAGACTATGACCCCGTACAGAAGATTAGCATTATTCCTCGCGGTCGTGCTGGTGGTTTAACTTGGTTCACCCCTAGTGAAGATCGGATGGAGTCTGGACTCTACTCTCGTTCTTATTTGCAAAATCAAATGGCAGTTGCTCTAGGTGGCCGCATTGCTGAAGAAATTATCTTTGGAGAAGAGGAAGTTACGACTGGTGCTTCTAATGACCTACAACAAGTAGCACGAGTTGCCCGTCAGATGATCACTCGCTTTGGCATGAGTGATAATCTTGGCCCTGTGGCTTTAGGCCGTCAAAATGGTGGTGTCTTCTTAGGAAGGGATATTGCTTCCGATCGCGACTTTTCTGATGCTACCGCAGCCACTATTGATGAAGAAGTAAAACAATTAGTAGATCAAGCTTATCAACGAGCTAAAGAAGTTTTAGAAAACAATCGTCCTGTTCTCGATCAGTTAGCAGAAATGTTGATTGAGAAAGAAACCGTTGATTCAGATGAATTACAGGAAATATTGCAAAATAACGAAGTTAAAATGGCTGCTTTAGCTTAGCTTGTTGAGTACAGACAGTTAATTAGGGTGGGCAATGCCCACCTTTTTACTTATTAAACAAACATTAAATTAAATTACTTCTAATTCATTATCCATAAAATGAGCTCTGAATTTTTTGTCAAATTTAACTAGATAAGGTAGATTAGCACTAACTGGTCTTCCCTGCCACTCAGTTACAATTTCTAGTAATTCCCCTTCCATGCCTTTAAGATCAAAGGGTTCTTTTTTATTTTGGGGATGATGATATACAATTACAGATTCTATAACTCGGACGCGATCGCCTACTTTCATATTTGTTCTCTCTTTTATATATTTAATCGTCTTGATAGAATTATTTCCGCTTTAATATTTTTGCATATCCTTGTAATTTATTTGACATTTCTCTACTTACTTTATTGAGAGGAAATATTTTAGGCAGCTCGGGATCAACTACATCTAAACAGCTTCAACTATGGGCTTCCGATAACTGGCATTTTTGGCATAAACCAAAAAATTCGAGAGTATGGTAATAAATTCTAAAATTATGGGAGCTTTCCAGACGTTGCTCTAAATCATGAACTGGACATTCATTAATGGTTATAGACTCACCACAATTAACACAGGTAAGATGATGTTGGTCTCTTGTTACGTAACTATACAAAGATTCACCCGTTGCTAAGGTTCTTGTCTTAATGGCACCCTCTAGCTTAAGTGCTTCTAGGGAACGATAAACTGTAGCTAGTCCCATTTGTTGTTTACGCTTACGCAATTCTAAATATAGGTCTTGTGCAGAGATGGCACGTTTTAAATTTTTCAAGAGTCTAAAAATACGTTCTTGAGAGCGAGTCCGTTGGCTTTTCATAATTTTATGATCGCAAATTAATCTTTTTGTATTAATATCGGCAATATTGTTTATTTTATCCTAGTGACATACTGCCATCGCCTTTCCTTCGCTTTCTTGTGTAGCTCTTCTCGCTCCCAAAGATAAAATCTCCATTTTGACCCCAACAAGCTTAAAATCAAAATGAACCTAGTTGATACATCTATTTTAGGACTATGACACAAAAATACCATTCTCGTATTTATGTTACTCTTAGACCATCAGTATTAGACCCAGCAGGAACTGCTGTTGAATCTGGACTGCAGCAGTTAGGCTATCAAGGAGTAGAACAAGTTCGTATTGGTAAATATATCGAGTTAATTTTACAAGCATCCGATCGAGAAGAGGCAAATCAACAACTACATCAGATGTGCGATCGCCTTTTGGCTAATCCTGTAATTGAAAATTATTGTTTTGAATTGACACCAATAGAAGGATAGAAGATGAAATGAAATTTGGCGTTATTGTTTTCCCAGGTTCTAATTGCGATCGCGATGTGGCTATGGTAACTAGCGGGTTATTAAAACAACCTACCCGCATGGTTTGGCATCGAGAAACTGATATTTCTGATCTAGATGTAGTAGTAATACCAGGGGGGTTTAGCTATGGTGATTATTTACGTTGTGGAGCGATCGCCCGTTTTTCGCCAGTGATGTCTAGTGTAGTTGAACACGCCCATGCAGGGAAGTTAGTCTTAGGTATTTGTAATGGTTTTCAAGTTTTAACTGAGATAGGGTTATTACCGGGAGCCTTAACCAGAAATCGAGATTTACATTTTATCTGCGATCGCATTCCAGTTAAAGTAGAAAATACTAACCTACCTTGGACGAAAGATTATCAGCCACAACAGGTTTTATCTTTACCTATTGCTCACGGAGAAGGGTGTTATTATGCTGATGCTGATACTTTAAAAGAATTAGAAGACCATCAACAAATAATATTTCGCTACTGTAGCTCAGGGGGCGAGGTTAACGAGCAAAGTAACCCTAATGGTTCATCTAAAAATATAGCAGGAATTAGCAATAAACAAGGTAATGTTCTAGGAATGATGCCGCACCCAGAAAGAGCCAGCGATGCTCAGCTTGGTTTTACCGATGGCAGCAATCTGTTTAAAAGTATAATTTAGAATGCAGAATAAGGAACGCACTCTACGAGGCGATGCGCACCGCGCTCTGTGTTCCTTTCAGGCGGCGGAGCCTAGCAGCGTCGAAGACGCTTCGGATCTCGAAGTGATTGCCCTTCACCCATCCCAAAACAAGCGCTGCGCGCTGCGAAGCAGGGACGAAGTAAGCGCAGATCCGGAGCGGGATCGCCTTCACCACACCCAAAAGCGATCGCCTTTCATTACATCCAAAAGCGCGCTGCCGAAGGCAGATCCGCGTAGCGGATCGCATTTTGAACACAGCCAATCAATTTGGGCAAAACGCGATCGCCCTACCGAGATAAAATCATCAGTTATAAATCAGAAAAACCTCTTTTCTTCTTGGCTTTCTTTTTCTTCTTCTTGCCACCAGGAGGATTATAACCACGAAAACCAGGGCGGGGTGCATTTCCTCCTAAACCGCCAAACATATTACCTAAACCACCCATACCGGGCATACCAGGCATACCGGGCATACCTCCCATACTCATTTGCTGCATCATGGAGCGCATGCGAGTAAAATCACTAATTAACCTGGATATATCTTTCTCTTCATGTCCCGAACCCTTAGCTACACGACGGCGGCGACTAGGAGACTGGGCTAATAATTGGGGGTCCTCCCTTTCTGTTTTCGTCATGGAATTAATCATGGCTTCGGTGCGTTTAAGTTGACTTTCCCCTTTTTCCAACATATCCCCACTCAGCTTATTCATCCCTGGAATTAGTTTCATTACCCCCGCAAAAGAACCCATATTTTTGAGCAGGCGCATTTGTTTGATGAAGTCGTTAAAATCAAACTTGGCTTCCATCATTTTCGCCTGCATTTTTTCGACATCAGCCACATCTAGTTCTTCCTGGGCTTTTTCTACTAGAGTGACGATGTCTCCCATATTGAGAATCCGTGAAGCCATACGCTCGGGATAAAACGGTTCTAATGCTTCTACTTTCTCCCCAACCCCAATAAATTTAATTGGCTGTCCAGAAATAGTGCGCACCGAAAGAGCTGCCCCACCACGACTATCTCCGTCCATCTTGGTGAGAATCGCCCCAGTAATGCCGATTTCTTCTTGGAAAGTGCGGGTTAAATTAGCTGCTTCCTGCCCTGTCATGGCATCTACCACCAACAGGATTTCCTGAGGTTGCACAGTTTCTTTAATTTGTGCCAACTCTGCCATCATCTCTTGGTCAATTTGCAGTCGCCCAGCGGTGTCAATAATGACCGTATCTAATTCCATTTCTTTGGCTCTATCTAACCCTTGACGGGCAATTTCCACAGGGTTGGCATCTTTGCCTAATTCAAATACTGGAACCTGAATTTGTTTACCTAAAGTAATCAGTTGGTCAATCGCAGCCGGACGATATACGTCGGTTGCTACCATCAGACAACTACGCTTTTGTTTCTGTAGGTAAAGAGCGAGTTTGGCTGTAGCAGTAGTTTTCCCCGTTCCTTGCAAACCTGCCATTAAAATTATCGTGGGAGCAGTTTCGGCTTGAGCCAAGGGAACATTACTTTCCCCCATCACTTTGACTAATTCATCATAGACAATTTTGATAAATTGCTGTCCGGGGTTAACTCCGGAAATAACTTCGGCTCCCAATGATTTTTTTTCTAACTCTGAGACAAAGCTTTTAACTACCTGGAAGTTTACGTCAGCTTCTAATAGGGCACGTCTAACTTCTTTGAGAGCATCTTGAATATTAGATTCACTGATTTTACCTTGACCACGCAAATTTTTCCATGCGTCTTCTAAACGTTCTGCTAGAGCATCAAACATAATAGCTTTTATTTATATATTAGTTTCGCGATTATAACTATTGACAATTCAGAATTGAAAATTCAGAATTATTACATATAACATTCTACACTCTACACCCTCATAACAAATTCACCCACCAGAATCCGAGTATGGTTAGTATCAGAGAATAGCTTAGAGCAATTTTCACTGCTCCTGAGGTACACCCAATCAACAATCAACAATCAACAAAAGCCAGAGTGTATAAATGTACTTCATAAGTATGAGAACAGCTATATACTTTAGTATTGTTGGGGATTTGTTCTTAGTTTTACTGAATTAGCATGAGCATGTAATCCTTCGGCTTCTGCTAAAACTTGAATGGCTTGAGACATTTTTTGTAAAGCTATGGGTGAATATTGAATCACGCTAGAATACTTCATGAATGTTTCCACTCCTAGAGCAGAAGCATAACGAGCTGCACCAGAAGCCGGTAAAGTATGATTGGGACCAGCAACATAATCTCCTACTGCTTCAGGAGTAGAATTGCCCATGAAAATTGCCCCTGCATGACGAATAAGGTCTAAAATTGCCCAAGGTTCTTCTATTTCTAATTCTAAGTGTTTCGGAGCAAACAGATTAGATAGTTCTGCTGCTTGTTCGAGGGAATCTGTGACTACTATTAAACCATAATGAGCGATCGCCTTTTCTGTCAGCAAGCGACGAGGATGATGTTCTAATTGCCGATTGACCTCTAGCCTTACTTGCTCTGCTAAATTAGCATCAGTAGTGATTAAAATTGCTGCTGCGGTGGGATCGTGTTCTGCTTGAGCCAACAAATCTGCTGCTACATGAACTGGGTTAGCATGAGTATCGGCAATAATCAGTACTTCCGAAAGTCCAGCTAAAGAATCAATCCCAACTGTACCGTAGACCTCTTTTTTGGCTAGGGTGACGTAAATATCGCCAGGTCCAGTGATAACATTGACTTTGGGGATCGTTTCTGTACCATAGGCTAAAGCAGCAATAGCTTGTGCTCCTCCCACTCGATAAATTTCTGTTACTCCCGCTTCACTAGCAGCTACTAACACCGCAGGATTGATTTTTAATTCTGCTCCCGGTGGTGTCACCATGACAATCTTGGGTACTTTAGCAACTTTGGCGGGAATGGCATTCATTAAAACTGTAGTAGGATAAGCGGCTCTTCCCCCTGGTACATATAACCCTGCTCTCTCTACGGGAGTGTAACGTCTTCCCAAGACTACTTCGTCTTCAGCAAATTGTACCCAAGATTTAGGTATTCTTTGTTGATGGAAAGCTTCAATTTTTTGAGCTGCTAATTTAATTGCTCCCAGTAATTCAGGGGAAATCTGTTGATAAGCTGCATCGAGCTCCGAACCACTTACTTTGCAATTTTCCTCATGGAGAATTTGTCCATCAAACTTCTCGGTATAGTCAAATACCGCTCGATCTCCTCTATTTTTAACTGTCTCCAGGATTTCTCGCACTGTCGCTTCTTGGGTGCGGACTTGCTCATTGTGAGTGCGATCGCTTATTCTTAGTAGTTCCCTTTGTGCTTCAGCTTGCTCTGTGATTATTCGCAGCATGGAGTAAGTTAAGATGGTTTATTCTACACTGTTTGTTTTATCATAGCAATCTCTTTTGGTAATTTGGCATACTCTCAATCGCTTCGCTCCTAACTCACCCCTTCTACACGCTCAGGAGAATAAAGTCAAAAGTCTCAGCGGCGATCTAACCTCTTGTCAGAAGACAATAAGTGTGGTTATAATTATAAGTCTGAGCTTATCAGTTCTAAATCCATCCTATAATTGTCTATTTATTGAAAAATTAACCACAGTGGCTAATATAAAATCTGCACTCAAGAGAATCAAAATTGCCGAGCGTAACCGACTCAGGAATAAAGCTTACAAATCCGCGGTCAAAACTCTAATGAAAAACTATTTTCAGGCAGTAGAAGCATACATAAGTAATCCTGATGAAGAACATAAGCAAACAGTGGATTCGACTATGTCAGCAGCTTATAGTAAGATAGATAAAGCAGTCAAACGAGGAGTATTCCACCGTAACAATGGAGCCAGGAAAAAAGCTAAACTAGCTAGAGCGCTCCCAAAAACTAGTGCTGAAGCCTCTTAAATTATCATCTATCCAAGGAAACTTACTACCGAGGTTTTACTCATCCTCCAGTTCTAGATCGTCTAATTTTAGCATTCTCATAGTAATTTAGAGATAACTGTAAAAATAGATAGCAGATGCAGTTAATCGATACCCACGTTCATATCAACTTCGAAGTTTTTCAGGGTGATTTAGATTCAGTTTCATCTCGATGGCGTGAAGCGGGAGTAACAAAATTGGTTCACTCCTGCGTGCATCCGGAAGAATTTGAAACTATTCAAGCAATAGCAAATCAGTTCTCTGAATTATATTTCGCCGTAGGATTACATCCTCTCGATGCTCGAAAATGGCAGGGAAAAAAAACTTATCAAAAAATCCAAGAACTTGCTACTTCGAACCCAAAAGTAGTAGCCATAGGAGAAATGGGTTTAGATTTCTATAAAGATCGACAAAAAGAGTTACAAAAAGAGGTATTTTGTCAACAATTAGAAATAGCTAAAATTTTAAATAAACCAGTTATTATTCACTGTCGGGACGCTGCTAAATCCCTGCGAGAAATTTTAATTGATTTTAGCCAACAAAAAGGAGAAGTAAAAGGAGTAATGCACTGTTGGGGAGGAAAGCCAGAGGAAACAAAATGGTTTTTAGATTTAGGATTTTATGTGAGTTTTAGTGGCATTGTCACTTTTAAAAATGCTCTGGCGGTACAAGAAAGTGCCAAGATAGTACCAAGCGATCGCCTACTGATCGAAACAGATTGTCCATTTTTAGCTCCAGTACCTAAAAGAGGAAAACGAAATGAGCCATCTTATGTCCGTTATGTAGCTGAAAAACTAGCCCAAATCAGAAATGTATCCCTGGAAACTCTTAGTGAACAAACTACCGCTAATGCTCACCAACTCTTCCAGTTTTAGTCTCAAAATTCATTAAAAATTAATCATTCTTAATCTACCACTTAACTATGAAGACTCAAGACCTGTTACCAGATTTAATTGAAATTCAACGCTCTAGTTACAAATGGTTTTTAGAGCATGGATTAATCCAAGAATTCAACAGTTTTTCTCCTATTAGCGACTACGCAGGTAAACTAGAGTTACATTTTATGGGAGACAACTACAAACTCAAAGAACCCAAATATCACGTTGAAGAAGCCAAAAGAAGAGATAGTAGTTATTCGGTGCAAATGTACGTCCCCACTCGCTTACTCAACAAAGAAACTGGGGAAATTAAAGAGCAAGAAGTGTTCGTCGGTGACTTACCCCTAATGACAGACAGAGGGACATTTATTATCAATGGTGCAGAAAGAGTCATCGTCAATCAAATTGTGCGCTCGCCAGGGGTATATTTCAAGTCAGAAACTGATAAAAACGGCAAACGTACCTACTCCGCATCAGTAATCCCTAATCGAGGAGCATGGCTGAAATTTGAAACCGACCGTCATGGATTAGTATGGGTAAGAATTGATAAAACTCGCAAAATTTCTGCTCAAGTACTCCTCAAAGCTATGGGCTTGAGTGATATAGAAATTATGGATCGTTTGCGACATCCAGACTTTTATCAAAAAACCTTAGACAAAGAAGGTAATCCCACTGAAGAAGATTCTCTGCTGGAATTGTACCGTAAATTGCGTCCTGGTGAACCACCCACAGTAAGCGGCGGACAGCAGTTACTTGAGAGCCGTTTCTTCGACCCGAAACGCTATGACTTGGGCAAAGTGGGACGTTATAAGATGAATAAAAAATTGCGTCTCACCGTAGCCGATAACATCAGGGTGCTGACTTCAGAAGATATACTCTGCGTCATCGATTATTTAATTAATCTAGAGTTTGATGCTGGAAATATTGATGATATTGACCACTTAGGTAATCGAAGGGTTAGAAGTGTCGGAGAATTACTACAAAACCAAGTGAGAATAGGACTGTCTCGCCTAGAGAGAATTATTCGGGAGAGAATGACAGTGGGAGATGCTAATACTCTAACCCCCGCAGCTTTAGTTAATCCTAAACCTCTAGTGGCGGCCATCAAAGAATTTTTTGGCTCTTCTCAATTATCTCAATTTATGGATCAAACTAATCCCCTGGCAGAATTAACTCATAAACGGCGTCTTTCCGCTCTAGGACCAGGGGGCTTAAGTCGAGACAGGGCTGGATTTGCAGTACGGGATATTCATCCTAGTCACTACGGCAGAATTTGCCCGGTAGAAACACCAGAAGGACCAAACGCAGGCTTGATTGGTTCTCTAGCTACTTATGCCCGAGTCAACGAGTATGGATTTATTACTACCCCCTACTACAAGGTTAAAAACGGGAAAGTGCTTTGGAATGAAGCCCCAGAATATCTAACTGCTGATGAGGAAGATGATAAGAGAGTAGCTCCAGGAGATTTATCCACCGATGAAGAGGGTAACATCCTCGGTGATACCGTGCCGATTCGCTACCGTCAAGAATTTTCTACTACTACGCCCAAGCAGGTAGATTATGTAGCGGTGTCGCCAGTACAAATCGTCTCCGTAGCGACTTCCATGATCCCCTTCTTAGAACACGATGATGCCAACCGTGCCCTGATGGGCTCAAATATGCAGCGTCAAGCAGTACCTCTGTTGCGCTCAGAACGCCCCTTAGTAGGAACTGGACTGGAAGCTCAAGCAGCAAGAGACTCAGGCATGGTACTCGTCTCTCGCGTTCATGGAATTGTCACCTATGTAGATGCTAAAACTATCAAAATCACAAGCCAAGAAGGGCGAAAAATTGTCTACAATCTCCAAAAGTATGAACGCTCTAACCAAGATACTTGTCTCAACCAACGTCCTCTAGTAGATGAAGGAGAGGAAATAGTACCCGGTCAAGTGCTTGCTGATGGTTCAGCTACTGAAGGAGGAGAACTAGCCCTAGGACAAAATATTCTCGTCGCTTATATGCCTTGGGAAGGGTATAACTACGAGGATGCCATTTTAATTAGTGAACGATTGGTTTTCGATGATGTTTACACCAGTATCCACGTAGAAAAACACGAAATAGAAGCAAGACAAACTAAATTAGGACCAGAAGAAATTACTCGAGAAATTCCTAATGTCGGTGAAGACGCCCTGCGCAACCTAGATGAACAGGGTATTATTCGCACGGGTGCCTGGGTAGAAGCTGGAGATATTTTGGTAGGAAAAGTTACTCCCAAAGGAGAATCCGATCAACCCCCAGAAGAAAAATTACTGCGAGCGATTTTTGGAGAAAAAGCCAGGGATGTAAGAGATAATTCCTTGCGCGTACCCAACGGTGAAAAAGGAAGGGTAGTTTATGTGCGGGTATTTACTCGCGAACAAGGAGATGAACTGCCCCCCGGTGCCAATATGTTAGTCCGAGTTTACATAGCTCAAAAAAGGAAAATCCAAGTAGGAGACAAAATGGCAGGCCGTCACGGCAATAAAGGGATTATTTCTCGCATTCTGCCCATTGAAGATATGCCCTACTTACCTGATGGCAGGCCAGTTGATATCGTCCTCAATCCCCTAGGTGTGCCTTCTCGGATGAATGTAGGGCAAGTCTTTGAGTGCCTGCTAGGTTGGGCGGGGGAAAATTTGGGTTATCGCTTTAAAATTACCCCTTTTGATGAAATGTACGGGGAAGAAGCTTCCCGTAATACCGTCAACAGTTTGTTGCAAGACGCGGCTAAAAAACCAGGTAAAGAATGGATTTACGATCCTGAACAAGCCGGTAAAATTCAACTCTATGATGGTCGAACCGGGGAACCTTTCGATCGCCCGGTGACAGTAGGAAAAGCCTATATGCTGAAACTGGTACACCTAGTAGATGATAAAATTCATGCCCGTTCTACCGGTCCATATTCTTTGGTCACTCAACAGCCTCTCGGTGGTAAAGCTCAACAGGGTGGTCAACGGTTTGGAGAAATGGAAGTATGGGCTTTGGAGGCTTATGGTGCTGCTTATACTCTCCAAGAGTTACTGACGGTCAAATCTGATGATATGCAGGGCAGAAATGAAGCTTTAAATGCTATTGTCAAGGGCAAGTCTATTCCTCGGCCGGGCACTCCTGAATCATTTAAGGTGTTATTACGAGAGTTACAATCATTGGGTTTAGATGTATCAGTCCATAAAGTTGAAGGGACTGAAGAAGTAGAAGTAGATCTGATGGACACTAGTGGGCGTAGTCCCAAACGTCCCACCTACGAAAATTTAGTTAGCTTAGGTGAAGAAGACGAAGATGATTATTGATCTTTGTTCATTGTTGATGGTTGAAGCGTTAATTGTTTTCCACCATCAACCATCAACCATCAACTATCAACCATCAACTATCAACCATCAACCATCAACCAAACTATCAACCAAACTATCAACCAAACTATGACTTTTTACAATAAAGTAATTGACAAGGGTGCATTAAAAAAACTAATTTCTAAGACTTTTAGTCAAGAGGGTTCTGCTCGATGTGCAGCTGTTTGTGACCAATTAAAAACGATGGGTTTCCGTTATGCGACTAAAGCAGCCGTGTCTATTAGTGTTGAGGATTTGAAAGTACCCCCTAGGAAAAAATCGATGCTCGCGGAGGCAGAAAGCACGATTAAAAGTACTTTGTCTCGTTACGCTAATGGAGAAATTACTGAAGTAGAACGCTTTCAAAAGGTAATTGATACTTGGAATAATACCTCAGAATCTCTTAAAGATGAAGTAATACGCTACTTCCGAGAAACCGATCCCCTGAATTCTGTCTATATGATGGCCTTTTCTGGGGCGAGGGGAAATATCAGTCAAGTTAGACAATTGGTAGGCATGCGGGGACTAATGGCTAATCCTCAAGGAGAAATCATTGACCTGCCGATTAAGACTAACTTCCGAGAGGGGTTAACGGTAACAGAATATATTATCTCTTCCTATGGTGCCAGAAAGGGTTTGGTAGATACGGCTCTGCGGACTGCCGACTCTGGTTACTTAACCCGCCGTCTAGTGGATGTCTCTCAAGATGTAATTGTGCGAGAGGTAGATTGTGGAACCCAGCGTAGCATTATGATTCAAGCCATGAAAGACGGCGATCGCACCCTAATCCCTCTGGCCGATCGCCTCTTCGGCAGAGTTTTAGCTGAAGATGTGGTAAATCCTCAAACCGGAGAGATAATTGCTCGCCGTAACCAAGATGTCGACGCTGCTCTTGCTAAAAAAATTGGTTCAGCGGTAGCAGCAGTGAAAGTAAGATCTTCTCTCACTTGTGAAGCTGCCAGATCTGTGTGCCAAAAATGCTATGGGTGGTCATTGGCTCATGGTAATATGGTTAACCTAGGAGAGGCGATCGGGATTATTGCGGCTCAATCAATTGGGGAACCTGGTACTCAATTAACCATGCGTACCTTCCACACTGGGGGCGTATTTACTGGGGAAGTAGCTGCTCAAATCACTGCTAACAAATCAGGTACAGTTGAATTCGACAAAAAATTAAGAGTGCGGGAAATTAGAACTCGTCACGGAGAACAAAAATTAGTCGTAGAAGTAGCAGGCAATTTACTGATTGAAAATAAGCAAAATCCCGTACCAGCAGGAAGTCTTTTAGCTGTTACCGAAGGAGAGCAAGTCAAAGTTGGACAATTATTGGCGGAAGTTCTTCCCCAGAAAAAACGCTCAACGGAAAAAGCCACCAAAGATGTAGCTGCTGATTTAGCAGGTGAGGTGTACTTTGCAGATATTGTTCCTGAAACTAAAACTGACCGCCAGGGTAATATTACTACTCTAGCCAGTAGAGGCGGACTTATCTGGATCCTATCTGGACAAGTCTATAATCTTCCTCCTGGTGCTGAACCAGTAGTCAAAAACGGTGAGAAAGTTGAGTTAGATTCGGTGTTAGCAGAAACCAAGCTAACCACTAAAAGTGGCGGGGTTTGCCGTATTATGGAAGGAAGTCGAGAAATTGAAATTATTACTGCTTCGGTATCTCTTGACCAAGCCGATGTATATCTCGAACAAAGTGGCACTCAACAACAATACGTCATCCATACACCCAGAGGCGAGCGGTTTGCTCTCAAAGTTACCCCCGGAACTAAAATACAAAATAATCAAGTAGTGGCAGAATTGCTCGACGATCACTTCCATACCGATACTGGCGGTATTGTTAAATACGCCGGATTAGAAACAGGCAGGGGCAGTCGTAAACAAGGTTACGAGGTAATTCAGGAAGGAACCTTGCTGTGGATACCAGAAGAAAGTCACGAAGTTAACAAAGATAACTCCCTCTTGTTAGTAGAAGATGGAGAATATGTCGAAGCAGGAACAGAAGTAGTTAAGGATATCTTTTGCCAATCCACGGGAGTATTGGAAGTTATGCAAAAAAACGATATCTTGCGGGAAATTATTATTAAACCAGGTCAACTCTACAGGGATTTGGATCCTGACTATCTTGCCAATCTAGAAGATGGTAGTATTATCCCTCCTGGAACTGAAATTCTACCTGGAGTAACTACTGATGACGAGGCTTATGCTGAATTTGTGGATACTCCTGAGGGAGTAGGGCTTTTGTTGCGTCCCCTTAAACAATATGAAATCGTTAACACTACTCAAACACCCTCTCAAGAATCTCTCAATACTGCTGGAGGAAAGATTAACCTTCGTCCCGTAATGCGTCTTTTCTATAAAGATGGAGAAAGGGTGAAGAGTGTTGAAGGAGTACAACTTGTCACTACTCAGTTAGTGCTAGAAACTAGCCCCGGCATGAGTGCTGATATTGAGTTAGTGAAAGATGAAACCAAAGAAGACTGTTTCCGCTTACAAATCGTAATTTTAGAGTCGGTAATGTTAAGACGGGAACTAGATAACGAACCCAATGTTATTACTCGTGTATTAGTGAAAGATAACGATGAAATTCCTAGCGGTGCAGTAGTGGCTCGCACGGAAATTCAATGTCGAGAATCGGGCATAATTAGTGGTATTCGAGAAGGAGTCGAAGCTATCCGCCGGATTTTAGTAGTACGAGACAGTGACTTAGTGCAGTTCCCAATTAGTGGCTCTGCTAGCGTCAGTGAAGGCGATTTAGTCACTACTGGTAGTGAAATTGCTCCTGGTGTAACTACTTTAGAATCAGGCCAAATAACAGAAGTATCAGAGGATAGCGTAACTTTACGCATTGCTCGTCCCTATCGGGTATCTGGTGGTGCTATTCTGCACGTAGAGGAAGGAGATTTAGTACAAAGGGGAGATAATCTAGTTTTGTTGGTATTTGAACGAGCTAAAACAGGTGATATCATCCAAGGTTTACCCCGGATTGAGGAATTATTAGAAGCTCGTAAACCCAAGGAAGGAGCTATCCTAGCCCATCGCCCTGGAGTTTGTCAAGTAGAATACAATGATGAAGAAGCAGTCGATGTCAAAGTCGTTGAAGATGACGGAACTATCTCTGATTATCCTATTGGTCAAGGTCAAAATATAATCGTAACTGACAATCAAAAGGTTGAGGTGGGAGAACCCATCACTGATGGCCCAGCCAATCCCCATGAGCTTTTGGAAGTATTCTTTAATTACTATCAAGAAGAAAAGGGAATGTATGAAGCCGCATTGTTGGCTCTGGAAAAAGTTCAACTTTTTCTTGTCGATCAAGTTCAGTCCGTATACCAATCTCAAGGAATCGATATTGCTGATAAACACATTGAAACCATCGTCCGTCAGATGACCTCTAAAGCCAGAGTTGATGATGGTGGTGATACCATTCGTTTACCTGGAGAGTTAGTAGAGTTACGAGAAATTGAAAAAGACAACGAAACTATGTCTCTTACTGGGGGAGCACCAGTAAGATATACGCCAATGTTAATGGGGATCACTAAAGCTAGTTTGAATACCGATAGCTTTATCTCAGCGGCTAGTTTCCAAGAAACTACCAGAGTACTAACTGAAGCAGCTATTGAAGGTAAATCTGATTGGTTACGAGGACTAAAGGAAAATGTGATTATCGGACGCTTAATTCCTGCGGGTACAGGTTTTAAAGTTTATGAACAAACCCAGGATCTTAGCGAAGATAATACTTCAATTAACATCAATTCTCATTCTGGTGTTTTGGGTACTTCCGAAGCTCTTTGGAATTCAGATACTGACAGTAATATCGCTGTAGTGAAATCAGAACATGTTGTGATCGACGATCATACTGCCAGAGCATTATCTGTCGATCAATCTAAACAATCCCAAGAAGTAGAAGAAGATGAGGCTGAGAAAGACGATTTTGAAGAAGATGGGGAAAATTATTGGGAAGAAGAATATGCAAGTGATGATCTAGAACTTGAGGATGAGGGCGAAGATGAAGAGGATGAATATGAATAGGACTTAAAAAATGGTTTTAAGTTGTTGATTTTTGAACTTTTGGATGGGCGGATGAGTAAATCTGCCCTTACCAACAAATAACCAGTCATATTGTTCAAATTATCATAAGTTATACTCTTATGAAATTTTGCCCCAATCCCAGAAAAATTAATTGATAATTGAATAGGATAGTTGATAATCAATTACTTGTATTGACAAACTCGAAATGCTTACAAATAGACTTACCCATCTCAAAAGCTGGAGTTTAGCTCTTGTTATCCCCATTATCTGGTCAGCATCACCAACATTGGCTCAATTATTTGTGCAAGATACTTCCCCCAATCAACTACAATCTCCTTTAGAGGCAGCGATTATCAGGGAAATTAACCTTGCTCGTACCGATCCGCCCGCTTATGCTGATTTGTTAGAAAATTCAGTTTTAGCTAACACTTCTGAATCAGAAGATTCACAAGCAAGAGAAAAGATGTCACTCGCTATTGATTTTCTGCGTAATCTTTCTCCTCTGCCTGAACTTAATTTATCTACCGATTTAAGTGAGATAGCTTCTAATCTGATCGATGAAGATAACTCTCCTACTAATAATAGTTATACTGCCATTGATCTATCTGTTTCCAATCAAACCGACCTTAAAGGGATTATTCTTCAACTTTTGAGTAATAATGCTGACACCGAAACTATTTTTACCAAAACAATTAATAGCACAGGAATCGCTTGTAATTCCTCCAATCAAAATTGCGTCATTACCTATACTCTCAATACTCAAGCCAGTAACCTAAATGATCTAGAAAATGATACATCTTCAGAAACTACTAGAGAAAATACTAATGAGAGTGAAAGTCGACTAAATCGACCCACATCGACTATTGTTGATAGTACAGAGCCTACTGAAGTGGCCGCTATTCAAAAGTATGATCTGAACGAAACGGGTATTTTACAAGATGGAGATACGGTAATTCCCAGTGATGGCAGTTTATATGATACTTATACTTGGGAAGGAAAACAGGGAGATTCGTTAACTGTAACCCTAAAAAGTGAAGAATTTGATACTTATTTAGCAGTGCAAGATCCTGAGGGTAAAATAATAGCTGAAAACGATGATTTTAGTCAAAAAGATAGTAACTCTAGTCTGACTATTACTTTACCTGTTGATGGAGTTTATCGCTTGATTGTGAACTCTTATGATTCCCAAGGAAGAGGAAAATATACGATAACTGTTACCAAAGATTAAAAATATAGTATGAATTGTTACCGAAATGAGTTATGATTGCTGCTAATATTAAGGAATTATTAAGAAATACACCTATCCAAACAAGTCTATGAGAATAGAGCAACTAGAAGCTTTTCTAGCAATCAGTGAAAGCGGAAATTTTGGACAAGCAGCAAAGAAATGTGGTGTAACTCAATCTACCATTAGTCGTCAAATCCAGGCTCTAGAAAACCATTTAGGCATATCTTTATTTCACCGTCAAGCACAAGCAAAATTAACTGTGGGAGGAGAACAGCTCTTACCCCATGCTCGCAAAATCTGTCAAGAGTGGAAAACAGTTGAGGGAAAAATTACTGAACTTTTATCAGGAAAGCAACCGGAGTTGTGTGTTGCTGCAATTCATTCTGTTTGTGCTTATTATTTACCACCAATTCTGCAAAAATTCTGCCAAACTTACCCAGAGGTGCAGTTACGAGTTACTGCTTTAGGTAGCGATCGCGCTTTGAAAGTGTTGCGAGATGGATTAGTTGATCTAGCTATTGTGATGAATAATCCCTATCTGATTAAAACTTCAGAAATGATCGTCAAACCTCTTTATGAAGAACCAATCGAAGTTTTAATGTCAGCAGAGCACCCCTTAACTCAATATCAAAAAGTAGGCATATCTGATTTAGCTAGTTATCCTCAAGTGGTATTTAAAGATGGTTACGGTATGCAGCGTATAGTCCAAGAATATTTTAGTCAGCATCAGGCTAAAGTAAAAATTGCCATGGAGTTAAACACTCTTGATGCCTTTCGAGGAGTAATTCGTCAAGGAAATTTAATTGCCTTGTTACCTCAATCGGCTTTACGGGAAACTATGGAAGATTCTAGTTTGGCAGTTCGCCCCGTTACTGCAGAATTGAACTCTTCTTATGCTTCTGGATTAACTCGACAAGTAGTTTTAGTAACTACCCGCGATCGCCTCGAAATTCCTACTATCGCAGATTTCTTTAATTTAGTATACGATTTTACTCATACTTATACTTCTACTCAAAAGTTTCTCTCCCTCACAAGTAGTTTTTTGCCTCAAGATAAACTTGCCTGTTAATTATTATCCTGGGAGTCGATACTCTAATGCTATTTAACTAATACTAATTAGATCTCGATCGTTAAATCTAGGAGGAATGATTAGATGGCGATCGCCGTCGAAACTAATCAAATTTTGACGTTGCAAATCTCCTAGAAGTCTAGTTATCGTCACTCTAGTAGTATTAATAGCATTAGCTAGATTTTGGTGAGTAAAGCGTACACTAAGGCGAGTGCCATTATCAATAGGTTGACCCATTTCCTTAGCTAATAGTCTGATGAGTTCAATCAGGCGAGCCTCTACTCTTTGTAAACCAGCAATTGCTAGTAAGGCTTCACTCTGGCGTATTCTATTCACCACTTGATGAAGAATAGTTTGTGATAGATGTGGAGAATTTTCAATTTCACTCAAAGCATACCATTTTAAATAAACATCAGATAAAGCTTGAGCTTGATAAGTCTCAATGGAAGTCAACCATAAACCAAAAAAATTTAAAGGTTGAACCCAACCTAATAAAGTTTCTTTTCCGGAGAGTTCAAATGTGCCTAGTTGCACTACGCCCCGACAGACTTGCCATATGCCTTGAGCAATTAAAGGTATTTTTTCCCCCCGATCGTAAAAATGCAATCTTCTCTCTGATGATGGGCATTCTGAGGGTAGCTGATTAGTAGTTTGATAAGTTAGAAGCATCTTGATTCAAGTCCTGCAAGAGAAGGAATATAGCAATATGTTTGTTACTCGACTTTAACATCAGCGTATCAGTTATAGGTTAAGAAAAGATAATGAGCAGATTAAGTTTTGAGCCTAATTTTCTTAATCCAGCGACTAATCAAATTCAGATTATTAAGCTAGAAAGGAGATGATAACGATCAAAATTATGAATGAACCTAATATGAACAAGCAGGTGGAAAAATTATACCAACTGAGCATTTATAGTAGATATTTATTTGTACTTCTATGTTGGTTAACACTTGCTCCTTTTGGGCTCTGGCAAATGCGGGAAACTATTTCTTTATGTCAGGAATATTGTACTTGGGCGGCAATCCGCTATGGTTTAGAGTTTAATCCTTTTGGCGCCTTAGCACTTACATTTTGTATTGCCATCACATCTGCAGTGTTAGTGCGGCAAAGTTGTAATATTTTAGAAGGAGGTATGTCTGCGCGAGAAAAATACCGCTTAGAAAGACAAGTCCAAAAAATTAGAGCCGCAGGACCAAAACATCCTCTCTGGAGGTGGGTTTGCAAATCTTAATCTGAATTCTTAATCTAGAATCATTAGAAGATAGTTCCAGATTATACTAAATATATATAAGGGTGGAAGATTCAAGTTGAATGGAGATTCTCGAAGATAAACTAACTCAATTTCGACAACTACAACAGCAATTGCGCGATCGCTGGCAAAGCGATAATATCTTAGATGATGATGACTATGATATTCTGGTGCTCCCTTCTTTTAGTCTCGATCAGCGTGTAGCAGAAAAAATTCCTGGATTTTTACATTATGAAGAAAGACTATTATTTTCTCTAATTCGTTTGCGCAATCCCCACACCCGTCTCATTTATGTTACCGGTCAACCCCTCTCACCGCTTATTGTTGATTATTATCTCCAACTATTACCCGGTATTCCCTTCTCTCATGCCAGAGCTCGTCTGCTATTGTTGACAACCTATGATGGCTCCCTCAAACCCCTGACGCAAAAAATCTTAGAACGACCTCGATTAGTAGAGAGAATTCGTAATGCTTTGCGTCCATCTAAAGCTTATATGGTCTGTTTTAATTCTACCTTTTTAGAACAAGAATTATCTCTCAAACTAGGTATTCCTCTGCTCTCTTCTAGTCCAGAATTACTCTATTGGGGTTCTAAAAGTGGCAGTCGAGAAATTTTCGCTAACTGTGGCATTCCTCATCCAGATGGCAGTCCTTTGCTGGATAATGTCGACGATCTGATTATCGCTATGACTGAGCTTTGGGAGAGACAACCTCACTTGCAAAGAATTGTGATCAAACTTAACGAAGGGTTTTCTGGGGAAGGTAATGCGGTAGTTGATTTAAGACCAATCTCTGAGTTTGCTTTAGCAAATGTATCTCATGCCCAGAGAAAAAAAGCGATCGCCGAAATTGTCACTCAAGCCAGATTTCCTGCTCCAGAGGAAACTTGGGAGAGCTTTAGCAGTCGCATTCCTGAATTAGGTGCGATCGTGGAAGCTTTTGTGGAGGGAGAAAATAAGCGATCGCCAAGTGTACAAGGTTATATTACTCCTACTGGCAAAATAGAAATACTTTCTACCCATGACCAAATTTTAGGGGGCGCCGATCGACAAGTTTATCTTGGTTGTCGTTTTCCTGCTTGTGAAGGCTATCGCTTAAAGTTACAAGAGTTGGGATTAAAAGTAGGTCAAGCTCTAGCTAAAAAAGGAGCTATGGAGAGGTATGGGGTAGATTTTATTGCTGTTAAAAAAGGTGAAGAATGGGATATTTATGCTATTGAAATTAATCTACGAAAAGGAGGGACTACTCATCCCTTTATGACCCTCAAATTTTTAACTAATGGGGAGTATGATTATGGCACAGGTTTATTTTATTCTCAAGAAAAAGCTAAATATTACTTGGCTTCTGACAATTTACAAAAGGAACAATATTGTGGTTTATTACCCCATGATTTAATGGATATTATTGCCAAAGATAACCTTCATTTTGATACTAGCACTAAAACAGGTACAGTTTTTCATTTAATGGGTGCCTTATCTGAATTTGGTAAATTAGGTTTGACCAGTATTGGTAATTCTTGGGAAGAAGCAGAAGCAATTTATGCTCAAGTAGAGGAAGTTTTAGACCGAGAAACTAATTCAATTCTCAAACATAGCTTTAATTTTTCTACTTTACCGATTACTTGGAGTAAGCAATTTTGATTGTTGATAGTTGATTGTTTTCTACCATCAACTATCAACTATTCCTCTTACTTTTGAGTTTTGACTTTTGAGTTTTGACTTTTCTATATATTGCCTCTAATCTCTTCGACTACTCCATCTCTAACTACAATTTCCACATTTAATTTTTCGACTAAATTATCGCCTTGTTTGAGTTCAAAAAAACTTTCCATTTGTGCTTGGACAACTTCTTGACCTAATTCTAATAACTGTATTTGCTGCATTTGTTGCAGAAATTGGTTCTTCTTTTGGAGAATTTCATTTTTCTTTTGATTAACTTGAATTTGGATATTGTCAATTTGTTGGGATGATTGAGGACTTGCTTGCTTTTGAATTTCGGCGATCGCCTTTTGTCCTTGCGTCTCCAATTGCTGCATTTGTTGATCGAGTTGATTTACTTGTAACTGGAGTTGCTTTTGGGCTTCTTCTTGCCATGTGGGCGTAACAATAACTTTGACGTTAATTGGTCTTTTTAACATTAAACTGGATTGGTTTGGTTCGAGCATAATTGTTTTTTCTACTTACTGTGAACTGAGATTATTTTTTAAACATTCCGTCAATCATATCGCGATAACGTTTCCTTACAACAGGACGTTTGATTTTTAAAGTTTGAGTCATCATGCCATTTTCCTGAGAAAAAGGCTCTAAAATTAACTCATAAGGTACAATGCGGTCATCTGCACGATATCCAGGACGATTTTGCACTTCTTGGTTTAATTCTTCCCGGAACAGGTCTAAAACGGGTTTACTATACAAATCACTTTGCTCAATTTCTGACCTGGAAGCATCTTGGGAAGGTACATTGAAACTTAAATTTTGCTCAGTAGCCCATTTTTGCAAAGCATCCAAATTCGGCACAATTAAGGCACCAAGTGATTTTTGATCTTGTCCCACGATCATCATTTGGTCAATATAGGCACTTCTAATACAAGCATCCTCAATGGGTTGCGGTTCGATATTTTCCCCATTACTCAGCACAATCGTATCTTTAGCCCTGCCTGTGATGACTAAATCGTTCATCGGCGTTAGCCAACCCAAGTCCCCACTATCAAACCAACCTTCACTATCAATTGCTTTAGCTGTAGCTTCTGGTTTTTTGTAATATCCTTGCATTACTTGCGTGCCACGAATTAAGACTAATCCTGTTTCGCCTGGAGGTAGAGTCTCTCCAGTGTCAGGATTGACAATTTTAACTTCAGTTTCGGGAAGAGGAGGACCGGATGCCCCTACGATATTGCGAGCTAATCGGCGGGCGTTGGTAACTGGAGAAGTTTCTGTGAGTCCATATCCTACAATTAGAGGGATACCAACGATCTGATAAAAATTATCTAAATGTTTGGCTAGAGAGCCACCACCACTAATCCAACTTTTTACATTTCCTCCTACTCCTTGTCTGATTTTTTGATAGACCAATTTATCTCCTAAACTATGTAAAGGTGCCAGGAGTAATGCTTGTAATTGTGCGAGTAATTTATCTGTAGTGCTAGCATTAAGGCTATCTAGACTTAACCCTTGGGCGATGCGTTTAGCCTTGAGGTAATTGTCCGACACTCCTAAAAAGAAGTTAACTAATTTTTGTTGAGTAGCACTTTGTTCGCGGAATTGTTTTTGCACTCCTTCATAGATAGAATCCCACAGACGAGGTACGCCAACCATGAAATGTGGTTTATAATTCTTCAAATCCCGCTTAAAATAGCGTTTACTGGTGTAAATTAGGTTACAGCCACGAGAAAAAAGGAAATACTCTGTTGCTCTTTCGTAAGAATGCCAACTCGGTAAGATACTTAAAGCGCGATCGCCTGGCTCTGGTTGAACAACCGCGTATATGTGATTGACTTGATGAATTAAATTACCATGAGATAACATTACTCCTTTTGGTTTTCCTGTTGTTCCGGAAGTATAGATTAGGGTAGCTAAAGAGTCTTTGGTTTGCGAAGCAGGTTGCAGTTGATGATTTTCTGCTGATTGAATTAATTGGGTAAAATTGATAGTTCTTGGCGAGGCTTCAGCAGATAATTCTTCATCAGAGAGTAAGATTATCAATTCCAGGGGTAAATTATCCAAATCTGGTCTTAATTTATCTAGAGTTTCGATGTTTTCTACTACTAAAGCAGTACTATCACTATCTTCGAGAATGTATAACAATTCCTCTCTTTCTGCTTGGGAAGATCTCACCACATTTACCCCTCCTGCGGTCATAATTCCTTGGTCTGCAATTAACCACCGAGGACTATTATCAGCAAATAGAGAGATTTTTGCTTCTGGTTTAACCCCATTAGCTTGTAAACCTGCAGCAAATTGTTTAATCTTTTGATTTAGCTCAGTGTATGTTAAGCTCACTTCTGGTTTGCTATGAGGATCTAAGACTGCCGTAAGATTGCCAAATTTATTGGCCAGCAGATCCCACATTTGGGCAAGAGAGTTAAGAGATGAATAATCAGATCTTGTTTGTGTCTTCATATAGTGAATAAATGTTTATTCCTGTTTTAGTATAAAAAAATTGAATTCTGCACTAACTATACAATGGCAATCTTAAACAGTATAAACTTTAACTAGATTATTGTTGTAATTGTTTTTCCCAGGTTCATCTCAGAAGCCAAGTCCTTGACAACAGGCGATCGCCTCTCTGAGCATTGAGGATTTTTTCTGGTTTCGGCGAGAGAGTGATTCATTGAATTGTTAAGCTTTCTTGATACAAGAGTTTTAATAACAACGTTAAATTAGCTGGGCATAAGCTTATACCATTTTTCAAAAAGGGTGATAGTGGAACCGTAGGGGCATAGCAATGCTATGCCCGTACACCCTTGTATTTGTTGGGTTGTGTTGCCAAAAGTTGTCAAGGGAAAAATTAGCCTATTAGTCCGTCAATTTTGAAATGAGGGATAGGACAATGGGAATGCAGAATGTAGAATGCAGAATGCAGAATGCAGAATGTTTGCCGAACCATAAAATCCAAAATCCAAAATTATCTTAGCCAGTTCCTCAAAACTATCTTGACAGACCACTATTCTAACCCTTTAAAACGCCAAGGGACAGGATCCACCGCTACGCCATGAACATATAAACCCCAATGCAAATGAGGCCCAGTAGATGACCCTGTTGAACCTACCGTACCAATTTTTTGTCCTGCTTTAACAAAATCTCCTTCTTGCACATTAATCTGACTAAGATGGAGAAAGATACTTACCACTCCTTGTCCATGATCGATCCCCACTGTATTACCATGAACCCGAAAACCCTTTGATTCTCTACCTATTAATCTTATTTGTCCAGCTGCGGGAGCAACAATAGGAGAACCATAACCTCCAGCGTAGTCTACTCCACGATGGTAATAATCATGGGCAAAAACTCCATTGTAATAGCGTCGCACACCATATACTGCAGAAACCCTCGCTGAATTAGGACGTACAAAAACACCATTCCAGAACTTTTTAGGAGTAACAAGGGCTTTAAATGCAGCTACTTGGTCTAATTCAGTTTGGGTAGCATTACTACCTCCTCCTTTCAAAGTAATACGTTGAGTCGGAAAAGAACGACTTTTTAAAAAAACTGCTAAATTTCTGGTTTCCCCATCGCCACTAACTTGAATAGGAATTGAACCAGAACGATCTAAGGGACTAGTGGGTAGTAAAGCTCGATAACGATTATTGCCATTATTAGTCGGAAAAAAAGGGTATGATGTTCCTCTCATCGTCACCTTTGGTCTTGAATTGGGCTCCTCTAGTTTCACAACTACAGAAATGGTATCACCTAATTGAGGACGAGCTGGTTTAATTTCTACCTCTAATGCTTCCACAGAGCTAGTTAAACCAGAGACAATTAAACTCAATCCTAATATGAGATTCTGTTGGCGATTTGGTTGCCAGTTCAACATCTTATTTAATTTGCTCACTTTTTGAGTTGTTCATCAAACTTGCTTTAATCTTAAATTTAGCCTTTGACTTTAAGCAATGGAAAATCTAAAAAATTAACCTAAAATATCATGTCAGGTAAATTAACCATAATATTCGTAGGTTGGGTGGAACGAAGTGAAACCCAACACAAAATTAAAGTCAAAACTCACGCATTCAAAAATCAAAAGTCACCCACCCCTCTTCCAAGTCTCACCTTCGCCCAAATCTTAAAAACATACACCTGAAAGCTTCCCTGCTCCCCCTGCTTGTCTAAACCGACAACTTTTCTTAACCGAGCAGTATTGCAATCCTTAGTGCGTTACGCGCTTTGCGCTAACGACACCCTACACCTTCGATAAATTATTAAATCCCCTATTCCTAAGAACTGGAACACTTGTCTAGAATTACTTTTGAGCTAACCAGATTTTTAGCGGCTTAACCCCTATACTACTAAAACTACCTGAAATGAGGTCTCAAATGAAACATAACTTGTTTGTAATTATAGTATTGGTGTTCGTGGTCATACTTGGAACGATCGGACCTAGCATCGAGGTAGCTACCGCTAGCGAGCTACCTGAGACTAATGTGCAGACCAGCCGCGAGCAGGGCACTCGGCAAGCGAGAAGAATCGTAAGAGAACTGCGTAACCAGTTAGCGCCGATCGAAGACCAGATTCGCAATGTTCCCTTTTTGACGGCGCTAGAGGCAGGCGAAGTATCGATCGCGCAACTGCAGGCATTTGCTTGCGAGGAATTCAATATCGTTAATAGCGATCTACGTAGCAATGCGCTGTTGGTGAGTCGCCTCGGCGCCAGTCCGGGCGGGACTTTCTTTAAAGGCATCTTGGATGGCGAAAGCATGGCATTACAATTCATTATCGACTTTGGTGCGGCTTTGGGACTTAGCGAAAGCAATCTTAATCGGTGTGAGCCACGTGCGGACGGACAGGCTTTTCCGGCTTATGTGTCCTCACTTGCGGCTTTCAGCAACCAAGCAGATGTCGCTGCTGCATTTCTGCTCAACTTCCCGATCTTCGGTGAGAACACCGGACGCATGGCGGACGCACTACAGGCACCTCCCTATAATCTTTCTGCTGACGACGTTGCCTTCTTTACTTTTTTTGCGACGCCGGTACCCAGTTTCGAGGAACAAGCCATCGCCGTGCTTGCCGAAGGTCTTAGAAGCGGAGCTAAGCCTAGCTTAATCAAGCGCTCCGCGCGATTATTGCAAGCCTATGAGTTACTTTTCTGGGCAACGGCGGGGGAAGAGCAGTAATTGGACAGGTATAGGTATGCCTAAAGTTATATATAGCGCTCGGAATTGATTCAGGAACCAGAGTGCGATCGCTGTGGAAGGAAACAAGATTTTGTGTCAAGGAATATTCTCAGTATTGTTATCACTACAAAATTGGGGAAGAGGGTGATGATATCATCTTTATTAAATTAACCACAAGATCTGTAGCGCATCGCCGGTAGGTTGGGTTGAGCGAATAAATATGTTTGAGAAAACTTACCGATTCGAGGGAACAGCGAAACCCAACGCAATAGTATCTCTCATCCATTTGTCGGGTAACAAACGTCAACCCCATCTACAATTTTATTGATAGTGAGGGGAAAATGCGATCGCCAAAGAACTCCAAAACCTCGAAATCAACTCAACCTAAGGTGATTGAGCGATCGCACTGGGAGAAAGTTTTGGTCGCGTCTATACCTACGCTTGTGTTTCTTGATAGGCGATCAATGAAATAGCCCTGCCAATTCTGCGGGATGCTTCGCTGTTTTTCAGAGCGTATGGCCGTTCCGGGAGATCTAAATCTTCTTAATAGTACGTACTCTTCAGTAGTTGCAGATTAATAAAACTTAACTCAAAACACCCACAAGATTCAATACAACTGAGTTAACCTTTATTTATCGTATAAAGTGAAAGGCTATGATAGACTGGCTAGTTCCTTGGGGAGTAAGTAGTGCTGTTGGGTTTGCCTTCAAGGAAGTCCTCACTCCACTGGCAAAGGGAGCATTGGAAGACTACACCAAAGACTTTTTTAAGGATTCCATCAAAGACTTTACCGAGCGATTCAAAAAAGAACCTCTTCAAATCGCTGTCGGAAAAGCTCTCAAGGAATTTTTGCAACTGGTACAGCAGGAGTTGGAAGATACAGACTTGGATGAAGAGGAGTTACAGCAGTATATTAAACCGTTAAGGCAGTTTATTCAAAATAAGACCGTCAAAGAGACGCTGGGAAGTGCTTTTCAAGAAGATTGTCGAATTATAGATACTGAGACATTGATAAAAACCTGGCATGAGATGAGTTTGTTATCTCTGCCGGATGAGTTTGACTGGGAAAAGCTTGGTAAGCGTTATCTCAAAAAGGTGAAAGCTATTATTCGAGAATCGGATGAGTTGCGAAAGATTCTAGATTCTCAAGCTCTGGGAAAGCTTGAAGAGCACGCGCAAGAAATTGCTGGAATTGCTCCTGATTTTGACTTAATTAAATATCGGGAAGGAATTCAAGAGCGATATGCCAATCTTAAACTAGAGAGTTTAGATACCAGTGGTTATGCTTACAATGAACTGAAATTGTGGCGCATGTTTATTCCGCAAAATGTACGCGAATCCCAAGAATTTTTGCCACAAGTTTACGAAATTCCCAAGGAATATCAAAAAAAGTTGATAGGAAAAGGCGAACTAGAAGCAGAACTTTCTTTTGAGGAATTGGAACGCTACCGAAAAGTTTATGCTCAACAGCCAATCCGCCCAGTTTTGGAGGTTATCAAAGACCAACAATACGAGTATGTTGTCATTTTGGGCGATCCGGGTTCGGGAAAGTCAACTTTGTTACAATACATCGCTCTGGAGTGGGCAGAATTACCAACCAAAGAGCTTCCTTTGCATTCGATTCCGTTGCTGATTGAGTTGCGCAGGTATATGAGGAGTCAAGAGCCTCCCCAACAGTGTAAGACTTTCCTGGAGTTTATCCACCGAAGTAGTAGTTGGGTAGGTCATTTGAATCAAAATGACTTGCATGAATATCTTAAAGCTGGCAAGGCTGTCGTAATGTTTGATGCTTTGGATGAAGTGTTCGATCTCGGTAAGCGAGAAGATGTGATTTCGCAGATTCATAACTTTACCCAAGACTATCCGAATGTACAGGTAATTGTTACCTCTCGCGTGATTGGTTACAAGCCTCAACAGTTGCGAGATGCTGAGTTTTGTCACTTCATGCTGCAAGATTTAGAATCAGAACAAATTGATGATTTTATTCAGCGCTGGCACGATCTGACTTATAAAAATGAAGAAGAAAAATTTAGAAAACGAGAGCGACTGAAAAGGGCGATTAATGAGTCTACAGCGATTCAGGAACTGGCGGGAAATCCCCTGCTGCTGACGATGATGGCGATTCTCAATCGTAATCAAGATTTACCTAGGGATAGGGCAAAACTCTACGAGCGTTCATCAGAACTATTACTTTATCAATGGGATGTGGAAGCCAAATTACTAGAAGATCCTGAGCTAATATCCGTAGATATTGATTATCAGGATAAACAGGCGATGTTGCGAAATGTGGCATATTTTATGCAAGCCACAGAAAAAGGATTAGCTGGTAACTTAATTAGCTATGAAGATTTAAAAACAGTACTGATTAAATATCTTAAAACCATCGATGTTACTCCTGCTAGAAAAGTTGCGCGATTGATGATCGATCAACTGCGATCGCGCAACTTTATTTTATGTTACCTGGGAGCAGAAACTTATGCCTTCGTGCATCGGACGTTTTTAGAGTATTTCTGTGCTTGGGAGTTTGTCTGGCAGTTCAAAGAGAAGCAAACCCTATCGATTGGACAACTTAAGACGGAAGTATTTGGCAAACACTGGCAGGATGAATCTTGGCACGAAGTTTTGCTACTGATTGCGGGAATGATAGAGGCGAATTTCGTGGGCGAAATAATTGCTTATTTAATGGCTCAAAAGGGTGATGCGGAGAAATTTTTAAACCTCTTTTTGGCAACTAAGTGTCTGTCAGAAGTAAGGAATAAAAAGGCGATCGCAGCAACGGCTTCTCAGTTACTAAAGCAGCTAAAAGGCTTAACGAATTATGACCTCAATTACTATTACGAACTCTGGGACACAGAAGAGACAGAGTTAGTTAGGGAAATTCGCACCCAAGCCGTTGCGGCTGTGGCAGCCACTGGCAAAGATGACCCCGACACCTTACCCTGGCTCAAACAGCGCGCTCAAGCCGATGAGGATGGGTCTGTGCGATATGCCGCCGTGCAGGAGCTAGCCCGGGGTTGGCAGGATGACCCCGACACCTTACCCATCCTCAAACAGCGCGCTCAAGCCGATGAGGATGGGTCTGTGCGAAGTGCCGCCGTGCAGGAGCTAGCCCGGGGTTGGCAGGATGACCCCGAAATGTTTGAGTTTTTGTGCGATCGCGCTGTCAACGATCCCTTTGAGCGTCAGGATGACTGGGAAATTAATCCTCGGCAAACGGTACTTGAAGCAATTATCCAGCAATATCCCGACCATTCCCAGACTCTAAAACTGTTGCGCGACAGAGCAGAGAATGACCCAGATGAGAAGGTGCGAAAATTCGTAGTGCAAGAGCTAGCCAGAGGTTGGAAGCACGATCTCAATACCCTAGTGGTAAAGGGCGTAAATGAAACGGGAGTTTAGAATTCTTGTAAGTATTGAAAAATAAGGATTTTCCACTGGTGCATTCTGCATTCTTAATTCTGCAATCCACCACTAGCCTTCCTCGAACAGCTCACTCAAGCTGCTGGTTGACTAACAAAACTCTCCATTTGCATATTGGCTATACCAATTTCATTTAATCATGCAACAGATCAACTGTAGGGGCGCTCATGCTTGCCACTCGTGTCAACTTAAGCCAGAAATAGTTGACTGGTGAGTTTTCACAGCCCACCGTGAATTGAAATTGACGGCGCTTTTGATATCGTTTAATAAATTAAACTGCATTTTGAGTGCCTAGTTCATTTCAATGAACGTAATCTATCAGCCTTGTCAATTCATTGCAAGGCGAGCTATAGTCATAACTTTACCCGTTAAGTTGACACCAATGAAGGCTTGCGCCCAAAAAGATGTAGAATACACCACTCCTGCCTCCTTTAAAAAGTTGTTAATAAGTTTAGTTAGTTGTATAATAATTATTGTCCTAAGAATAAAATTTTATTAACTCTTTTTAAGAAAAAGTAATTTATCACTTTATAATAATTTTTTATTTATAAGGAATAGTTTTTAAATAGTCAGCAACGATTGCTGGATGGTTGGCAACGATTGCTGGATGGTTGGCAACGATTGCTGAATGGTTGACAACGATTGCTGGATGGTTGACAGCGATTGCTGGATGGTTGGCAACGATG
>JAAUYA010174868.1_pt1 | contig 42353 bp, 49 predicted proteins | sample 7278161 | NCBI WGS metagenome assembly JAAUYA01 (sample SAMN14350120, study PRJNA611818) | marine sediment metagenome | isolation source: surface marine sediment (3m) | place: French Polynesia: Moorea | collected 2018-08
ACTCATTGTCCAGAAAGCAAAGGGAAGCCTGGGCACCCTCGCTGAAACAATCTCTGTGTCTATCGCCTGACTTTTGGCGGCGAGTGCACCCAGGCTTTTTGAGAAGTTACCAGTTTATTAATTAAATTAAGTAAATCTTGACTAAATTCTGATTCTTTTAGACGACACTGGATATCTGGATTATTAACTTTTAAATCTATGCCAAACAAATTAACTCCTCCTTCTGGTATTTGAGTAATTAATCGTTTCCATTTCCTTTGTAGTCCAGTTTTAAATGTTAGTTCTTGCTTAGGATTATTTATGGTCTCGTTTAACTGCTCAATCAAAAGATAACGAAAATTATCTAAACTTTTAGGTTGTTTTTCTTGTAAATTAAATAAGACAGGTAAAGCACAAACTGGGGAGTTTTCGTCAGCATTAAGTAAATTCCATCGAAAAGCATTAAGAATGCTGGTTTTACCAATACGAGGACCTCCCAAAAGAATTCGGACTTGAAAAGGAGAATTGATAACTGATTGAATCAATTCTTGATGTCCAAAAAAATAATCTTGATCAGTAATGGGTAATCTAAAATCATCAAATGGACGATTGATTAAAGTTGCCATTGGTTGATTTCCTCCTGTTTCATATTTTCAAGTAACCAAGTTGATAATAACAATACATGAATTTTATAAGAATCGTCATCTTTTAACTCATAACGGGTAATTAAACCTACTAATTCCAGCCATTTGAGAGCTTTTTTGAGTTCACTAATATTACAAGTTTTACTAAGTCGCTTCAACAAAACTTGTTTGGTAACTCCTTTTTCTGACTGATTATTACAGGCGAGTAAATTTAAAATAGGTATTGCCCCAATTGCTTCAGGTATATTGTAGTCTTTACGATTTTGGAGAGGAATCCAAAGATTTTGCTCTAAATCTTCGTCTAAATTAGAATAGCTGAAAATATCATCCAAAAAACGTTGGGCAGCTGAATTTTGTATAAGCTGAAAATTATTCTGTTTAATTTTCTGAGATTTCTTCCAAACTAAACTAGCTACTTGCCTTACCCAAAAAGGATGACCTCCTCCTATTTTGTGTATTCTTTTTATTAGAGATTCTTCAAATTTTACTCCCATAAGTATGCTCATTTGAGAAATCATATCTATGGTATCTTTTTCAGAGAAAGGAGCTAAAAATATTTCTTTAAAAAATCTATAAACAGGATTGGTAGTATTGCTTTTATGCCAGTAATTAATTCGATTACAATCGGGATGCAAATCAGCTACAAGAATAGAAACTTTTCTGGTCTTTTGATTTAATACTCGAAGAGTACCAAAAAAACTATTAAATTCATTAATTTTAGTTTGGGCTATGGTTGAATCATCAAATTCAGTTGGTAAAATTCTTTCAATTTCATCAAAAAAACACATAATAGGCATTTTAAGTCCAACTTGTTTTTCTAATAAATCACATAATTTCTCAATCTTATTTAAAAATATTGTAGTAAATTCTGAAGTGGATTGATCTTCATTAAATTTTTCTCCTAAATCATTAGTAATATTATTTTTTTTGAGTAATTTTTGTAGTTGCTCTAAAATCTCATTAAATATAGCTGCACCATAATATGATTTGCTGTTATATTTCTGAAGATCAATATGAACACAAGGAAAGTCTGAAAGAAGCAATTTTAATTGTAGAATTAAGGAAGTTTTTCCAGACTTACGTAATCCAAATATTCCAACACCTTGAAGATTTTTTAGATTTTTTTCTAGTGTTTGCAGTGTTTTTTGCCTTCCAAAAAAGGATAGTGTATCTCCAATGGGATGACTGTCAGCAAAAAAATCTTTTTCAGTCAAATACTTTCTAGTAGCTTCATCAATTATTCCTTTTGCTATTTGACTATCTGTTAATCCTTGTTCAATTTCTATGAGCCTTATGGGAATAATCACAAAATGCTGTTTTAATGAAGCGTGAAGAATATTTAAACTAAAGTCTTGAGGGTTTTCAAAATCTTTATAAATAATAATCCCAATATTGTTATCTTTTTCTAAGTGTTGAAATATTTTTTTTGATTTTTTAATAAATTCATTTATATTATCTTGATTTGGACTATCAATAAATTTCAAACAAAATGGAACATTTGCTCGAAGTCTTATAGCCGATGCAGAGTTAATTTGAAGTATATCATCTTTATGTTCAAATTGTACATTGATATTTTTAATAAACTTTTCAATCTTAATGGTTATTTCATTTTGTATGTAAATTGTGTCAAATAAGACAGGATTAATATCATACCAAGAACCGACATCATCCCGATATTCATATACTGATAGATTTCCAATTAATTGATCGTAGGAGCAATCGCCAACGAGGTCTTTTTTGTTTCTCACCTGACGTAGCAAGGCCCATTCCTCAGTGGTAATATTTTGGACTTCTTCGTTGCGTTCATTGAGAATTACTGCCTCTAGTCCTTTTCGGGTTAAGGGAAAGTTTTTTTCCGCAATAATCCAGGGATTTAGCATTCTCAGCAGATTGCGTACGTGACCGCCACTAATTTTACAGAGATGTTCCAGAGTTTCTTGACGATCGAAAATCGTGGTAACTTTCTCTAGGCGCTCAGATGGGGTTAATTGAGGAAAAGCTCTGGCTAAAACCATCTGTTGTAATAATGCCATACCTTCTAGGTGCATCCTACCATCTCGATGATGGGTTGGCACCATCGGTAACACCACAGGTAACGTCTTGAAACGTTCCTTCACTAACTTATAGCTATTGGTGTAACGCAATGCCAAAGGTATCGTATAAACTACATGACAGTGGAGGCGATTGAGATCGGCACCGCGATCACCAAAAATATACTCCGATTGTAATTTACCTGATAATTTGACAGTATTGTGAATCCGATCTAAGTTATCAACAATGATCGCTAAACCACTTTTATCCTGTCGCTGTAATTCTGCATTTACAGGGTCAAACAAAGCTTCATTGAGAACATCAATTACTGCTTTGATTTTTGGTTCAAGATAGTCTCGCAGACGGGCTTTGAGGTCATTATTTTTCTTGGTGGTAGCAGTAATCTTACCAATGACCGTGCTTAAAGTTAGATTAGCATCTTCCAAATCCCTATCAAATTCAAACTCACCCACCCCAGGTATAGCAAAATAGTTTGCTTTAATCAATAGCTTAACCTCCTTTTGTAATAAATCAACCCCTTTGCGCATTAATTTCCTAAAACTTTGGGCATGAGCTTCATTTTTAACTGATTCCACACTTTGACTAACTCGCCGCGCGATCGTCAAGAGGATGTCGCTGATATCGAGATCTCCCATATCCAAATCCCGATCCGATTCAAAATAGAGAGTATGAAATTTCTGGTCTTCTAACTCTTTTTTGAGGCGTAATAACTCAGTGGACTTACCACAACCAATATGCCCGGTAAATAAGATACAGGTATATTTTCCTGGTTCGGACCAAGCGATCATATCTATTAAATTGTCAATAATTTGACCACCTCGGACTGGAGAGAAATCAATGTAGAATGGCACATCATTCTCATTCTGGATATCTAATGTACGAGAGGGTTTGGTGACTTGATAAAATTGCTTTGGAGTTAGTGTCATGGGTTTTAACTCTCCATTTTTCTGCCATCATCGTGGCATAGTCACTCATTTCTTTAAGTTTTGTTTCTCCATCTTGAGCAATTTTCAGAATTTCGGTTAATTCTGTTTCATTCAATGGGTTTATATTCATGGCTAATTCTCTAAACGGATTTTGATGTTGTTGACAATTATTTTAGCTTCTAATATTCGACCTAGTAGTTCTGATAAATCTTCTCCTGCTTCCTGAAAGTTTTGGTCAGATAGACTTTCATTGGCGCTCAGATATTGAAGGGTTTCTTGAATCCGTCTTCTGGTATTTTCTACGAACAGCGCATAATTATTAAGGATAGCAAATAGCTGAATTGAGCTGATATTGTCTGGAAATAAGGTAATCCTTTCTCTAATCAGTTCAATGGCTTGGGATAATTCAGGATCGAGATCGTTGAGTTCCTTATTGAGTTGTTCAACCAATGCATTTAGATTAGAGGGTAAGGTCATAAAAGTCAAAAGTAAAATTCTTGCTATGACTCTTAATCTCTCGTGGTGGGCATTATCCTTAATTATCGATCAAAGATAGCCAATATCTGGGCTGACAATGCCCAACCTACTCATAGAATTAAACTTCATTGCCAGAATTAGAGGCACTGCGTTATGCTAATAGCTCCATAAATTCTCGAAGGCTTTGAAAATTGACGATCGCTAAAGGTACACTTCTGGCGATCGCTCTTCTTTTTATCAGCTTCACGGCACAGATCGCTCTAATCTTCATTTAAAACCTCAAACCTTTTGGTTGCATGGGAGTTTAGAATTCGTGTAAGTACTGAAAAATAAGAATTTTCCACTGGTGCATTCTGCATTCTTAATTCTGCATTCTACCAGTAGTCTCTAATATTTTTGGGAATGGTTACTTGTCCTTTTCCCGTTAGACGAGCTTGAACCATAACAGGCTTTCATTACTATTATTCCTTACTCTATAGTAAGATATTTACGCTCAAAGTTTACTCCTAGCTAGAATCAAAAGATAATCAAAAAATTGAGGCGATCGCACTATGCCAAAAACTAAAATTTTGCAAGAAGGACAGTCTTATACTTTTCGTTCCTACTTCGAGATGCCCTACGAGGCAGACGAGATTCTAGCGGAGTTGGGCTATTCATTTGTTAGTCAACGACTTCACCTACCTACATCCAGTAAATCATCAGACCGATTGACCTATCTACAGCAACAAATAGAGGATATCTTACCTCTGATCAGGCTATCAAGTGAAGCAGCCAGACGAGAAAGCCTTGTCGCTCCCGTACTGCTCGAAGTAGCTAGATTTTGCCAGTGCCAGATTCGGATTGAGTACCCGCTGACAGTCAATAATTGGCTTAAAGGTACGCTAGATTACTTTTTGCATGGAGCAAAAAGTTTGCTGGTAGTGGAGGCAAAAAAGGACGATCTCACTAGAGGATTCACCCAGCTAGCTGTAGAAATGATTGCTCTTACACAAGTAGAGGAGCCAAGTATTTTGTATGGTGCTGTTACCATCGGTGATGCGTGGCGATTTGGTAAACTTGAGGTCAGTAAAAGTCTCATCGTTCAAGATATTACTCTATATCGCGTACCTGACGATCTCGAACAGCTTACGAAAATTATGATTGGAATTCTCAGTTAGGAAGGAGTGAAATTATATTAAATTGTGAAAGAAGTAATAAAAGTAGGTTGGGTGGAACGATAGTGAAACCCAACAAAAGCATTATAAACGCTGGGTTTCGTTCCCTCAACCTAACCTACCTAAACTCCCATGCAACCAAAAGGGAAGCTTAAGTGCGAAACAGCCTATCTCCTGCTCGCTCTCCTCACCCCTGAGTATGATTATTCAACAGAATTTGAGATGAAAGCCCCAGTGCAAAGACGATCGCACAAAGGCGATCGCTAACTTTTTTCCCCTGAAAATTATCATTTAATACTTTTGTCAAATTAATTGTTAAAAAAAAGTTAAAATAGATACAAAATTTAATTTCATTGTTATGATTATAACAGTTAAAAAATTATTGATTGAACAACCAAAGACGAAATAAACAATTCAAGTTGAGTGCAATAAAACCTCAAAGGGAATCGGCTGTTTTAATTGGCTCAAACCCTTGTCTTGACTGAGATTGCTGTCGCATAGGGCAAATACCAGAGTCTCGGGAAATAAATACTAATAACCCTTCGTAAAAATACTAGTCTCTATACCCCTAAAAAAAATTTTCTCTCCATTAGTTACTTGATCAGTTAGGGGTTTGGAGGATTGAGTACTGTTTTAAGCAATCCAATAAAACTAACCGAGTGCAAGTTTTATCTTCAGCCAAAATTCGGATGATATAACTTCAATAACAACTCGAACAACTGAATTTTGAACAAGAGAAATTTAGAGTTCGATACTTAATTCAATTTTCAATTTTCTGTCTCAGTCCACATAACTTATTTGCACAACTCAATTCAATGTCACCAACTACCAGCACTACCTTAGTACCGGAATCTCAAACTAAAGGGAAAAAATCCTCTAAAGGCTGTGGTTGTAGTTCTACTACACCTCAAAAAATCGATCCCAAAATTCAAGAAAGAATCGAAAAACATCCCTGTTACAGCGAAGAAGCACACCACCACTATGCACGGATGCACGTGGCAGTTGCACCAGCTTGCAATATTCAGTGCAACTATTGCAATCGCAAATATGACTGTGCTAACGAAAGTCGTCCTGGGGTAGTTAGTGAACTACTCACTCCTGAAGAAGCAGCACATAAAGTTCTCGTCATCGCGGGTAAAATCCCTCAAATGACCGTGTTAGGCATTGCTGGACCTGGTGATCCTTTAGCCAATCCCCAGCAAACCTTCCGTACTTTTGAATTAATCGCAGACAAAGCACCAGATATCAAACTGTGCTTATCTACCAATGGGTTAATGCTTCCCGATCACGTTCAACGCATCAAAGATTTAAATGTAGACCACGTCACCATTACTATTAATATGGTTGACCCCAAAGTAGGTACTAAAATCTATCCTTGGGTGCGCTATCAACGCAAACGTTGGAAAGGAGAAGAAGCAGCTCAGTTACTTCATGAGCGTCAGATGGAAGGGTTACAGGCATTACAGGAAGCAGATATTCTCTGCAAAGTAAACTCGGTAATGATTCCAGGGATTAATGACGAACACTTAGCTGAGGTAGATGAGGTCATTCGTTCTAAGGGTGCATTCCTGCATAATATTATGCCCCTCATTTCTGCTCCCGAACATGGTACTTACTTTGGTTTAACTGGACAGCGCGGACCAACACCCAAAGAGCTGAAAGCTTTGCAAGACAAATGTTCTGGCAACATGAAGATGATGCGTCACTGCCGTCAATGTCGTGCTGATGCAGTAGGTTTGTTGGGTGAGGATCGTTCTCAAGAATTCACTAAAGAAAAATTCTTAGAGATGACTCCCGAATACGATGTCAAAAAACGCCAAGAAGTTCATGCAGGTATCAAACAGATTAAAGATGCCATGAAAGCTGCTAAAGCACAAAGAGCAGCCGAGAAAAAACTAAGAGGAGAGAAAATCCTGGTGGCGGTGGCAACTAAAGGCGGTGGCGTAGTCAATCAACACTTTGGTCATGCTAAAGAATTCCAAATCTTTGAAGTAGATGGAGTTGAAGCTAAATTCGTCGGACATCGCAAAGTTGACCACTATTGTCAGGGCGGTTATGGAGAAGATGCAACTCTAAGCAATATTATTGGTGCGATTAAAGATTGCAAAGCAGTACTTGCTTCTAAGATTGGAGATTGTCCCCAAGGAATGCTTCGGGAAGCTGGTGTAGAGCCAGTACAAGGCTATGACACCATTGATACCTTGGCTTTGAACTTCTACGAACAATTCAAACAACAAAAATAACTTGGAGTAGAGCCATGAATGTTACCACTACTCAAACTGACAAAACCAGCGATCGCTATCGGTTTCAAGATTCCCCGGAAGTTTTGATTCAATCGGCTCAGAAAACTACTAATAACTATTGGGATAACTGGTTTGCCACTTACGATCGCCTAATCTCTGAACTTAGAGCCAAACAAGAAACTCTGTATTGGCAGCATTGGTTCAATCTTTATTCCCAAAAATTAGACCTCTTACTACATACCTAAAAACTCAATCAATTGAAGAACTCACAGCATATTTAATGAGAGCAAGGTAATGAATAACTGCATTTATCTCGATAACAATGCCACAACCAGAATAGATGAAGATGTTTTAGCAGCAATGCTACCCTATTTAAGTATCTATTACGGCAACCCTTCAAGTATGCATACTTTTGGAGGACAAGTAGGGCGCGCTATCCGCCAAGCCAGAACTCAAGTAGCCTCTCTGTTAGGAGCAGAAGATTCGGAAATTATCTTTACCAGTTGCGGTACCGAAGGAGATAATGCAGCCATTCTTGCCGCTCTGAAAGCTCAACCACAGAAGAAAAATATTATTACTACTGAAGTCGAGCATCCAGCGATTTTAAACCTGTGCAGAAAACTGGAAAAAGATGGTTATACCGTTACCTATCTTTCCGTTAATGGTAAAGGACAAATCGATCTCGACGAATTAGAAGCTGCTTTAACAGGCAATACCGCAGTAGTTTCGATCATGTATGCCAACAACGAAACTGGCGTAATTTTCCCCATCGAACAGATTGGACAAATAGTTAAAGAATACGGTGCACTATTTCATGTGGATGCAGTACAGGCTGTGGGGAAAATTCCCCTCGATATGAAAACTAGTACCATCGATTTGCTCACCCTATCAGGTCACAAAATTCATGCTCCTAAAGGTATTGGTGCTTTATATGTGCGCAAAGGTGTGAGATTCCGTCCCCTCCTCATTGGCGGGCATCAAGAAAGAGGGCGTAGGGGAGGAACAGAAAATGTAGCGGGTATAGTTGCATTGGGCAAAGCTGCCGAACTAGCACAGCAACATTTAAAAGGTATTTATGAGGAAAAACGGCTCAGAGATAAGCTTGAGCAAGGAATTCTTTCTACTATTCCCAATACAGTAGTTAACGGCGATCGCCTGAACAGATTACCTAACACTACTAATATCGGCTTCAAATATATCGAAGGGGAAGCTATTCTACTCTCTCTCGATCAGTTTGACATCTGTGCTTCTTCTGGTTCAGCTTGCACCTCTGGATCCCTAGAACCTTCTCATGTACTCAGAGCTTTAGGACTACCCTATAGCGTACTGCATGGTTCGATTCGCTTTAGCTTATCCCGTTTTACTACAGAAGCAGAAATTGATCGTGTTCTCGAAGTTATACCTGGCATTATCAATCGCCTGCGGGAACTTTCTCCCTTCAATAGCGATGATGCAGACTGGCTGAAAGAACAAGAAGAAGCCGTACTCGCCAGATAGGAATGACTTTATAACGCAAGCATAAGCGCCCCCTACTGATAACTGATAACTAATAACTGGTAACTGAAAATGTGGGATTATACAGACAAAGTAATGGAACACTTCCATAATCCCCGCAATCAAGGCAAGATTACGGAGAAACAGGAAGGAGAAGAAATTGTCACCGGACAAGTAGGCAGCATTGCCTGTGGAGATGCCCTCAAACTGCACCTCAAAATTGATGAGACTACTCAAACTATTAAAGATGCTAGATTTCAAACCTTTGGTTGTGCTAGCGCGATCGCCTCTTCTTCTGCCCTTACTGAATTGCTTAAAGGCAGAAAAGTAGAAGAAGCTTTGCAACTGACGAACAAAGAAATTGCCGAATCCCTCGGAGGATTGCCCGAAGAGAAAATGCACTGTTCGGTGATGGGACAAGAAGCTTTAGAAGCTGCTATCTATAAATATAAAGGTATTCCCCTTGACACCCATGAAGAAGATGAAGGAAATCTTATTTGTCGCTGCTTTGGTGTCACTGATACAAAAATCAAAAGAATTATTCGCGAGAATAATCTTACCACTGCAGAACAAGTTACTAACTATGTTAAAGCAGGTGGTGGATGTAGTTCGTGTTTACCAGATATCGACGATCTGCTTGCAGAAATTGCCACAGAGAAGGAAAAAAGCGTGGAGGTGGCAACACAAGTTTGGGCAAATAGTCATTCGCCCTCACCAGAGCCATCCCAAACTGCTCAAACCACAAAACCCCTAACTAATCTACAAAAAATTACCTTAATTCAACAGGTAATAGATGCAGAAATTCGACCAATTTTAGCCGAAGACGGCGGTGATATGGAACTCTTCGATGTCGAAGGAGACGTAGTGAAAGTCATTCTTAAAGGCGCTTGCAATGGCTGTGCTTCTTCTACGGAGACTTTAAAACTCGCCATCGAAGCTACCTTAAAAGACCGAGTTTTACCAACTCTGGTTGTTGAAGCAGTCTGATGAATGCAGAATTCAGAATGCAGAATTCAGAATTAAAAAGCCTTAATTAATTACTAACCATGTTTTTACCCAATACCCACGATCGCGGAGAGCGATCGCCCCCAAAGCGTAGTTCCCATAAAGATTGAAGATTGGCATCCCCTAAAGATTAACACTTCGCAGGGAACGGAATTTCCCACCATCACTAATCAACTATCAATGATCTTGACCTGATGGCGATCGACAATCCTTTTCCTTCAAACTTAATCCCTTTTGCACTTTATATTCAGCGCAAATTGCTTTCAAGACAAAACCCTAATACATTCAGATCACCGCAACAGGAAGGAATTGAAGCTTCGCAGAGACGAAATTCTCCCAACTAAATATTACTAGCATAGGCTTGCTCTTGCTGAGCGGTATCTGAACTTCATTCGTACAAGTATTCCCATTCACCTCTAAAAAATTTAACGAGAAATAATCATGAGACAAATTGCATTTTACGGTAAAGGCGGTATCGGTAAGTCCACTACTTCTCAAAACACCATCGCTGCTCTCTCAGAAACTCAACGAGTCATGATCGTTGGTTGTGACCCCAAAGCTGATTCTACTCGCTTAATGCTTCACTGTAAAGCCCAAACTACTATTCTGTCATTAGCTGCAGAAAGAGGTTCAGTAGAAGACCTCGAATTAGAAGAAGTATTGCTCACTGGCTACAACAACGTTCGCTGTGTTGAATCTGGTGGTCCTGAACCAGGCGTTGGCTGTGCAGGTCGCGGTATTATCACTGCTATCAACTTCCTTGAAGAAGAAGGTGCTTACGACGATATTGATTTAGTATCCTACGACGTATTGGGTGACGTTGTTTGCGGTGGTTTCGCCATGCCTATCCGTGAAGGAAAAGCCCAAGAAATCTACATTGTTACTTCTGGTGAAATGATGGCCATGTACGCAGCTAACAACATTGCTCGTGGGATTCTCAAGTATGCCCACTCCGGCGGTGTTCGCTTAGGCGGTTTAATTTGCAACAGCCGTAAAGTTGACCGTGAAGTTGAATTAATTGAGGCTTTAGCTGACAAACTCGGAACCCAGATGATTCACTTTATTCCTCGTGACAACGTTGTTCAACGGGCAGAATTGCGTCGGATGACTGTGATTGAGTATGAGGCCGATCATCCTCAAGCTAATGAATATCGTGCTCTTGCTCGTAAAATCGAAAACAACACCAACTTAGTGATTCCTACTCCCATCAGCATGGATGAGCTCGAAGCATTATTAGTTGAGTTCGGATTTATGGATTCTGATGCAGAATATCAAAAAGCGCTCGAAGAAGACAGACAAAAACAAGCTACCCTCGTTTAAGTCAGTGAACAGTGGCCAGTCAACAGTGAAAAAACTAAAAGTCGATTACTGACTATTCACTTAATAACCAGTATCTGAATACTGGCCACTGATAACCGATAACTGATAACTGATAAATGATACAGGAGAACATCATGACAACTGCCGAACAAAATAAAGAGCTGATTAAAGAGGTACTAGAAGCCTATCCCGCAAAGGCAGCTAAAAAACGCGAAAAACACCTCGGTGTCTATGAAGAAGGAAATTCTGATTGCGGTGTCAAATCCAATAAAAAATCTGTACCTGGAGTCATGACTACTCGTGGTTGTGCCTATGCTGGAGCCAAAGGAGTAGTTTGGGGTCCGGTGAAAGACATGATCCACATCAGTCACGGACCTGTAGGTTGTGGTTACTATTCCTGGTCTGGTCGTCGTAACTACTATATTGGTACCACCGGTGTTGATACTTTCGGCACCATGCAGTTCACTTCCGATTTCCAAGAAAGAGATATTGTCTTTGGCGGTGACAAAAAACTGGCTAAACTGATTGATGAATTGGAAATTCTCTTCCCCTTAAGTAAAGGTACTACGATTGAATCTGAATGCCCCATTGGTCTGATTGGGGATGACATTGAAGCTGTAGCTCGCAAAAAAGCCAAAGAAACTAACAAGCCAGTGGTTCCTGTAAGGTGCGAAGGCTTCCGGGGTGTTTCTCAATCTTTGGGACACCATATTGCTAACGATACCGTTCGTGACTGGGTACTACCCAAGGCTGATGAATATCGCCAGCTTCCTGAAGGCTTTGAGCCCAGTCCTTATGATGTTAACATCATCGGCGACTATAACATTGGTGGTGATGCTTGGCCTAGTCGCAGACTTTTAGAAGCGATCGGCTTGAGAGTAATTTGCCAATTTTCTGGAGATGGTAGCTTTAATGAAACCGTGATGACTCCCCTAGCTAAAATCAACCTGATCCACTGCTATCGCTCTATGAACTATATCTGCCGTCACATGGAAGAGAAATACGGTATTCCTTGGCTAGAATATAATTTCTTTGGACCTACCCAAATTGCTAAATCTCTGCGGAAGATTGCGGCTCAGTTCGACGAAACCATTCAGGCAAAAGCTGAACAGGTAATTGCCGAACATCAAGCGGAAATGGATGAGGTAGTTGCCAAGTATGGTCCACGCCTCAAAGGCAAGAAAGTAATGATGATGGTTGGTGGACTGCGCCCTCGTCACGTCATTCCAGCTTTTGAAGACTTGGGCATGAATGTAATCGGCACTGGTTATGAGTTTGGTCATGGTGATGACTACAAGCGTACTACAGATTATACTCAAGAAGGCACAGTTATCTATGATGATGTCAGCGGCCATGAGTTCGAGGAATTTGCTAAAAAGCTAAATCCTGACTTAATTGCTGCAGGAATCAAAGAAAAATACGTCTTCCAGAAAATGGCTCTGCCGTTCCGTCAGATGCACTCCTGGGATTACTCAGGTCCTTATCACGGTTACGAAGGCTTTGCTGTGTTCGCTCGTGATATGGATTTAGCCATTAACAACCCCACTTGGGATTTAATTAAAAATCCTTGGGAAACCGAGTAATAAAAAGTCCTTCGTCTTCTATTATTAAGCATTTGTCATTACTTGTGTTCATTTGAAAGCCGAAGCAAAGGACAAATAATCAAAGGCGAAGGTTCCAAGAAAACATCAATAACTCATAAACAATAATATTCCAGAGAGGTAGAGCGTCATGACTCAGAACACTGAAAATAATGTAACTACTCCCGTAGCTTCAGAGCCAGGTAAGATTCAAGACCACTTTGACTTATTTCAAACCGACACCTATCAGGAGCTATTTGAATACAAGCGTCAGTTTGAAGGAGCTCACAGTAAGGAAGAAGTAGCTCGCATCGCCGAATGGACTAAAACTTGGGATTATCGCGAGAAAAACTTTGCCCGTGAAGCCCTCACCGTCAACCCAGCTAAAGCCTGTCAACCTCTAGGTTCTCTATTTGTTGCTGCTGGTTTTGAAGGAACTTTACCCTACTCTCACGGTTCTCAAGGTTGCGTTGCTTATTTCCGGACCCACCTAACCCGTAATTTTAAAGAACCCTTCCAAGCTGTTTCTTCCTCCATGACTGAGGATGCGGCGGTATTCGGCGGACTCAAAAATATGATCGATGGGTTGGCTAACTCCTATGCTCTCTACAAGCCCAAAATGATTGCCCTGTGTACTACCTGTATGGCTGAGGTAATTGGTGATGACTTGGGTGCATTTATCCAAACATCGAAAAATGAAGGCTCAATTCCCGAAGATTTCCCCGTTCCCTATGCCCATACTCCCAGCTTTGTTGGCTCTCATATCACTGGTTATGACAACATGCTCAAGGGTATTCTGGAGTGCTTAACCGAGGGCAAAAAGCAAGAAACAACTAACGGTAAGTATAACTTCAATCTGGGCTTTGACCCCTATGTTGGTAATATTCGCGAACTAAAACGAATTCTCCAATTATTTGAGCTCGATTACACTGTTCTCTCGGATAATTCCGATGCCTTTGATTCTCCCAATACTGGTGAATTCCAAATGTATAATGGTCTCACCACCCTCGAAGATGCTGCCGACTCCATCAATGCGAATGGCACTTTCTTCTTCCAGAAATATACCACCCCTAAAACTCAGGGATATATTGAAAAAGAATGGGGTCAGCAAACCTTTAACTTCCGTCCCTTTGGCATTCGCGGTACTGATGAGTTTCTCACCAAGCTATCAGAAATTACTGGTAAACCCGTACCTCAAGAATTAGTAGCAGAAAGAGGACGGGCAGTTGATGCAATCACTGATTCCCAAGCGTGGATTCACGGCAAGCGCATTGCCCTCTACGGCGATCCCGACCATGTATTTGGTTTGGTTAACTTCTTACTCGAATTGGGTGCAGAGCCAGTCCATATCGTCGTCACCAATAGCAATCCAGAATTTGAAGAGGAACTGCAAGCTGTATTGGATGCTAGTCCTTATGGTAAGGATGCCACCATCTGGGGCAAAAAAGACCTCTGGCACCTACGCAGTCTAATTTTTACCGAGCCTGTAGATTTAATCATCGGTAACTCCTACGGTAAGTACCTCTGGCGTGACACCCATACCCCTTTAGTACGCATCGGCTATCCCATCTTCGATCGCCACCACATGCACCGCTATGAAACTTTGGGTTATCGAGGCGCTCTCAATCTCCATAACTGGATTGTGAACACCATTCTCGACGAACTCGATCGCCAAACCATTATTCCCGCAAAAACTGACATTTCTTTCGATCTGATTCGTTAATAAACACTATTTATCTGTAAGGGTTTGACTCGGTTCAACCCTTACGGACAATCAAAAAAAACGAGAAAAATTATGAAACTAGGTGAGGTAGAACTCGATCGCGAACCAGATTTCGCTCTTGAGTCCAAAGTTAAAGTCCGCAAGAAGATTCGCAATGATGGCACTTTCCCTGGCAAGCAAATTGGGGAAACCCTAGCTAACAAAGGAGATGAAGGATACATCATTGCTATCGGTACATACTTGCAAACTGCTTACATCTATTCCGTTCATTTTTTGGAAAATGGAAATGTCGTAGGTTGCCTGGGGAAAGAACTAGAACTAGTTACCGAAAACTAAGAAAATTATGTTTACTCATACTCATTTCAATTCCCCAAGAAAGACTAAAAAATTTCGCCTCGATCTTTTCTATCCTCTACGACGCTGGGTAGATAGTATCGAAGTTACCAACAAAAAATTTGCTCATTTTCTTTGTAATTTAATTCCTTGTACCTGCACTTTTGAGCGCGATGTGACCATCTGGGGAAGAACTTTCCATATTCCTGCTCTTTGTAAACTGAACCCTCTCTATAACGAGTTTGTCAGTTTGCGCCTCCGCGCCCTCACTTATTTAGAAGAAGACTGTGGCGAAGATATTACCCAATATATTTGTTAACAAGACTTGGCAATTTATACCCAAAATCAGGGTAAAGGGGTCAATTCAAAATCCAAAATCTGACCAAGATTAGAGGATTTTCAGATTTGCAGGATGTTTGTTGATGTTGTTTATAATCCAAAATCCCATGACTAAGCCCAAAATCGCTGACCTCCTTAATGAACCAGGTTGCGAACACAATCACAAAAAAGAAAAAGGTAAAAATAAAGCTTGTACCCAGCAAGCTAAACCAGGTGCAGCTCAAGGAGGATGTGCCTTTGATGGAGCAAGCATCGCCCTCGTTCCTATTACCGATGCGGCTCACTTGGTTCATGGGCCGATCGCCTGTGCCGGGAATTCTTGGGGTAGTCGCGGTAGTCTTTCTTCAGGTGCCACTACCTATAAAATGGGTTTTACTACAGATATTGGCGAAAATGACATTATTTTTGGCGGTGAAAGAAGACTCTATAAAGCGATCGCCCAAATCGTCCAACGCTATCAACCTCCTGCTATCTTTGTCTACTCTACCTGCGTTACCGCTCTAATTGGAGATGACTTAGACGCAGTTTGTGAAGCAGCTAGCCAGAAATACTCTACTCCGGTTATTCCTGTCAATTCTCCTGGTTTTGTCGGTAGTAAAAATCTCGGTAACAGGTTAGCTGGGGAATCTCTCTTAGACTATGTTGTCGGTACTGCTGAGCCGGAATATACTACCCCCTACGATATCAATCTGATTGGGGAATACAACATCGCTGGAGAACTTTGGGGAGTATTACCGATCTTAGAAAAAGTCGGCATTCGCGTCCTGGCCAAGATTACCGGAGATGCCACCTTTTCCGAAATTCGCTATGCTCATCGCGCCAAACTCAATGTGATGATCTGTTCTAAAGCTCTAATTAATATGGGGCGAAAAATGGAGGAGCGTTATGGCATTCCCTACATCGAAGAGTCTTTTTATGGTATTGCCGATATGAACCGTTGTTTGCGCAATATCGCCCAAAAGATAGGTGACGAAGCCTTACAACAACGGGTAGAAAAAGTAATTGCCGAAGAAACTGCCCAACTCGATGTTGCCCTGGCTCCCTATCGTCAGCGACTCAAAGGTAAGCGGATGGTGCTATATACCGGAGGGGTAAAAAGTTGGTCCGTTGTTTCGGCTGCGCAAGATTTAGGCATGGAAGTAGCGGCAACCAGTACCAAAAAGAGTACCGAAGAAGATAAAGCGAAAATTAAACAATTATTGGGTAAAGATGGCATTATGCTCTCTAAAGGTAATGCTCAGGAGCTGTTACGAGTTATTAAGAAGACTAAAGCCGATATGCTCGTAGCAGGGGGACGTAACCAATATACTGCCCTCAAAGCTCGAATTCCTTTCCTCGATATTAACCAAGAACGCCATAAACCCTATGCCGGGTATGTCGGACTGATCGAAATGGCTAAAGAATTCGATCGCGTCCTTCACAGCCCCATTTGGCAACAGGTTCGTCAACCAGCACCATGGGAAATTCAGAATGCAGAATGCAGAATGCAGAATTCAGAATTTAACCAAACTCCGAATTAATCTATCTTATGTTCCTTATTCCCTAAATTGCCATGACTACTACTATTACCAAGAAGAAAAAATCTGTAGCTGTCAATCCTCTGAAACAAAGTCCTCCTTTGGGAGCAGCCTTAGCTTTCTTGGGGTTAAAGGGAATCGTACCTCTATTTCATGGTTCTCAGGGTTGTACTGCTTTTGCCAAAGTGTTGTTAGTGCGACATTTCCGCGAGGCGATTCCCTTGGCAACTACTGCCATGACTGAGGTTTCCACGATTTTGGGAGGCGAGGAGAATATCGAACAGGCGATTTTGACTTTAGTAGAAAAAGCTCAACCCGAGCTGATTGGGTTGCTAACTACGGGGCTAACGGAAACCAGAGGGGATGATATGGATGGCATTCTTAAATCTATTCGTAAGCGTCATCCTGAACTAGATTATCTACCGATTATCTTTGTTTCCACTCCCGATTATAAAGGGGCTTTGCAAGATGGCTTTGGGGCTGCGGTAAATTCAATTGTTGCTACTGATTATGGTCAACCTGTAGAGACTCTAGATGAGACTTCTGGAGGACAAATAACCATTTTAGCTGGTTCATTGCTTGCCCCTGGAGATGTAGAGGAAATCAAAGAAATAGTTGAGGCTTTTGGTTTAAAACCAGTAGTTATTCCCGATCTATCCGGTTCAGTAGACGGACATTTAGATGATGATTACAACAGCAAAACCCCTGGTGGTACTTCTCTATCACAGTTGCAGCAACTAGGGCGATCGCTCTTTACTATTGCCATCGGGGAAAGTATGCGCCCTGCGGCGGAAACCTTACAAGAAAAATTTGGTACTGACTACAAAATCCTACCCCGCTTGGCAGGTTTAGCAGCAGTAGATCAGTTTTTGTGGCTGTTGGCACAGATTGCTAGCGCTCAAAACCAGCAGCAGAAGCAAGTTAACTGCCAAATACCGTCCAAATATCAACGTCAGCGTCGTCAGCTACAGGATGCCATCCTCGATACCCATTTCTATCTGGGTGAAAAAAAAGTTTCCTTAGCACTAGAACCCGATCTACTCTATCAAACCAGTTGGTTGCTCAAAGAAATGGGCGCAGAAATTCAAGCTGCGGTAACTACTACCAATTCGCCCATACTCAAAGAATTAGCCATCGATCGGGTAACCATTGGAGATTTAGAAGACTTAGAAGATTTGGCTCCTGGTTCGGATCTAATTATTACTAACTCCCAAGGAAAAAGCCTGGCCGAAAAACTCAATATTCCCCTATATCGTATGGGTTATCCCATTTACGATCGCCTGGGTAATGGTTCTCGCTGTCTAGTTGGTTATCGAGGCACCATGCAGTTTTTATTCGATCTCGGCAATATTTTTATTGAATTGGGACATTAGTAGGCAAGATTAGTCAATTTAAGCGCAAAAGGTAAGAATAATGACTCAAGTTTTAAATTTAGATAAACCAAGATACTTTCCTCCTAAATTTAAGCATCATTTTTTGCAAGAATTAATCAGACAATTTCATCTGAGAGATAGTTTTGGTAAATATCGCCACTGGCCCGATGAATTAGTCATTAATCAATTCATTATCCCTAGTAATCAAGAAACAATTTTAGAAAGAAATATAATTTTAGATCCTCTCAATCAGTATTTAGTCTATGCCTTTTATAGCGCTATTGGGACAATTATCGAGATTAAAACTGGTCATTCCACAGAAGTCTTCGTTCATTTAAGAAGTAAACAATTTAGTTCGGCAACTATTTGTTGCGGCGGAGTTTTAGTATTGTCTTCCTTAATTTGGGGATATAGAAATTTTGGATTTCTCTCTTTACAAGAACTAATTAAATCGGCTGAAATTAGTATTGGCGATGCTATTACTAAAGCTAGTAAGTATTTTGGTTAATTTTTGTAAAAAGTAACTAATATTTAGGAGATTTTAGACTATGAAAGTTGCCTTTGCTACCCAAGATAATGTACATATTAATGCTCACTTTGGTTGGGCAAAAAAAGTTGATATTTACGATGTCTCTTCTGAAGGTTACCAATTTTTCAACACAGTGGAATTTGGTGGCGAGCTTAAAGAAGATGGCAACGAAGACAAATTAGTTCCCAAAATCAATGCAGTGGCCGATTGTACGATCGTCTATGTTTCAGCGATCGGAGGCAGTGCTGCAACCCGTCTGTTAAAAAACAAGATTACCCCACTCAAAGTCGAAAACCAAGATGACGAAATTACCGATGTTCTTAACAGTTTGGTAAAAACATTAGGCAATCCACCACCTTGGTTGCGGAAAGCCCTAGGCAAAAATAATCGTAGCTTCGATTTTGAGGATGACGATGAATAGCGATCGCCATTAACCACTAACCATTTGACGCAAAAACAGCCTAAAAATTAACCATTAACAATCATGACTACTACAACTACTAAACCTGAAACTACTACTAATATCGTTGAAGAAAGTACCTTTCTCCAAGAGCTAGTAATGCAAGTACGCGCTCAAGATCACTATGGTGTTTATCGCAGTTGGAAAGATGAATTAGTACTAGCCAATTTTGTGGTGAGCAAAGAAAAGAAAAGTAAGATTTCTGTGGAAGGAGATGTAGATCCTGCCACTCAGTTAAGAATTCTTTGTTTCTATAGAGCGATCGCTGCTTGCATTGAAAAACAAACGGGCAAACTCTGTCAAGTTGTCATCGATCTTTCCCATGAAGGCTTCGGTTGGGCGATCGTTTGGACTGGGCGTTTGATGGTCTTATCTCGTACTTTACGGGATGCTCAACGCTTTGGCTATCCTTCCCTCAAGAAATTAGCTGCTCAAGGGGAAAGATTGGTCGATTCAGGCATTAAAAGCATCGAGAAATTTCCTGAAACGGCAGATGCCTAATTTTCTTCTGTCATTTGTCCTTCGTTTTTTGCCTAAAAACCAATGACTAATGATTAATAACTACTAGTAACTGACAACTAACAAAAATGGTTCAAACTACAACAAAAAATCCAACCGCTGAAGATGTTGCAGAATTAAAGAAAAAAATCAAACGCCTTAACAGTAAAGCAGGTCAAATGAAGATGGATTTACACGATCTCGCTGAAGGTTTACCGACAGATTACGACAAACTCATTGAGGAAGCGACCAAAACTTACGATATCTATCGTCAATTAGCCGAACTCAAACAACAATTAAAAACCTGGGAGAAGCAATTATCATGACCATAACTGACGCCAAAGCTAAAACTTTAACAGCATTCCAAAGCTTAGTAGACGCGGAAGATTACCTCCAATTTTTCAATATCGAATACGATCACGATTTCGTTAATATCAATCGCCTCCATATTTTGAAGCAATTTTCTCTACTAATTAAGGAAGTAGATCGAGCTTTTCCCGATGTTACTGAAACAGAAAAATTGGAGAAGTACCGCCTTGCCTTAGAGGAAGCTTATCAGGTTTTCTTAACCTCTAGTCCTCTGGAAACTAAGCTCTTTAAAGTATTTCAAAGCCAACCCAAAAACTTTGTTTCCTTAGAAAACCTAACTAAAAAAGCAGAAGGAAAATGATTTTCATCGAGCCAAAATCCAAAATCTGCCAGCCCCTATCTTCTAAGCAGAGGATAATCCAAAATCCAAAATCCAAAATCTAAAATCCAAAATCCAAATTATGTTAACACCAAAAGAACTAGAACTCTATAGCCGACAAATTCAGCTTCCTGGTTTGGGAGAAGCAGGACAAAAAGCTCTGAAAAATACCACTGCTTTAGTTTCTGGAGTAGGAGGTTTGGGAGGTACTGTAGCTCTCTATCTGGCGGTTGCCGGCATTGGTAAATTGATTCTGGTTCGAGGTGGAGGGTTGCGTCTCGACGATATGAATCGTCAGATTTTGATGAGTGATGACTGGGTGGGAAAACCTAGAGTTATCAAAGCTAAAGAAACTCTCGCCGGGATCAATCCCGACGTAGAAGTTGAGGCGATCGCTGAATATATCACCGCTGAAAATGTAAATTCTCTGGTGCAACGTTCTGATATTGCCCTCAGTTGCGCTCACAATTTTCCTGAACGAGATTTACTCAATGCTGCCTGCGTGCGCTGGCATAAGCCGATGGTAGAAGCTGCCATGAATAGTATGGAGGCTTATCTAACCACCATAGTTCCGGGCAACACCCCCTGTCTCTGTTGTCTGTTTCCTGAAAAACCCGATTGGGATCGTCGTGCCTTCGGCGTACTAGGCGCAGTTTCTGGTACTCTCGCCTGTTTGAGCGCCTTAGAAGCAATTAAGCTAATTACAGGATTAGGTGAACCTTTACAGGGACAACTACTCAATATGGATTTAGCTAATCTGGAGTTTCGCAAACTTCGACTTTACAAAGTTCCTGATTGTCCTGTATGTGGTAAAGCTTCTCATCAAGGAGTCAGAAGAGTAGACAAAGAGGTGGTGAGAGTATAAACAGCCAAAACGCCGATTACCTAGAACAAATGACCAATGACAGAGAACCAATAACTAATAACTAAAAGGAGAATTCTCATGACCGTTTATTTAACTGAAAAAGCAGCTTTTAGACTCCGTAGTTTTATTCGTGCTAATGCTGATGAAAATACTCCTGAAAAAGGGGTTCGCGTAGCAGCAGTCGATGGTGGCTGTAGTGGCTTTGAATATACCTTAGATATCGTCGATGGGCCATCAGGCGACGATCTAGTTTACGAACAAGATAAAGTAAAAATCTACCTGGATCGTAAAAGTGCACCTTTCTTAAACGGTATTGTCATTGATTTTGTTGAAAGCTTAACCCAAGCAGGATTTACTTTTGAGAATCCCAACGCTACCGCAAGCTGTGGCTGTGGTAAATCTTTCTCTGTGGCAGACTGCACTCCCGCAGCAGTGCCTTGTACTTAATTGTCACTAACCATTTAAAGTAGGGTGGGCAAAGTTCAAGAGCTCAAACCCATGGAAAATCACTAAAGCATATTTTGCCCACCAAGACGCCAGAAACTTTTGTCCTTCGTATATCGGATAGTTTTAGCTCTAATTCTCCAGATAGGGAATGACAAAAAACCAATAACCAATCTATTAACTACTAACTAAAAAAACCATGACTACTACTTACAAAGTCCGCCTAATCAAAGGAAAAAGGAAAAAACCTCCTGAAATAGATGTAACTATTGATGTTCCTGAAGATGAATATATTCTCGATGCAGCAGAAGAACAAGATTTAGAAATGCCTTCCTCATGTCGTGCGGGGGCTTGTTCTAGTTGCGTAGGCAGAATTGTTGAAGGAGAAGTAGATCAAGAAGATCAAAGCTTCTTAGATGACGAGCAAATGGCTAAAGGGTATGTTTTACTTTGCGTTGCCTATCCTAAATCCGATTGCACGATTAAAACTCATCAAGAAGCCTATTTGGTCTAAACAAATTGTCATTGGTTGTTTGTCCTTCACTTTGATTTATTCACGCAAAATCCAAAATCCAAAATCTAAAATCTAAAATCGAATGACCAATGACTAAAAACCAAAAAATGTGGAAACAAGTTGTTTATAGAACTGGGGTTTGGATAACCGCCGAGATTTGGCTCAATCTTATCGGATTAGATAATTTTGCTGATTACAGTGAGTTTATTTTTGATCAAGATTTAGAAACAAATCTCAGAAATTCTAGGACAGTTAAAATTACCGATTATCCACCCCAATTTTGCTCTCAAGTAAATGATTTTTGCCCTATCCCAAGAACAGCAATTAGAGCAAAAGATATTGAAGACAATAGCTGTAATGTTAAAGCAGCAATATTTAAAAATAAATGTAAACAACTTACGCAACCTTGTCTCAAAATAGTATTTATGATATCGATTGACTATAGTGTATTAATTAATTAATTTGATGATGATTAGTCGAGAATTAGCTCAAGAATATGTCAAGATTATCAACAACTATTACCCCACAGCTGGCCAATTATTAGATCATTGTTTGGTGAAAATTCTCAAGTTAGACCCCTATCGCACTAATAAATATTATTACTATTTAGGTATTTATTATCCAGAGCGATTTGGTCCTCGTTTGTTAGAGCAGCAAGATATTTTTAGGGAAGCAGCAGAAAATATGGGGCTAATAGAAGTAGTCTTTTTGAATGCCAACCATTTAGTCAAAGACCCACTTTCAAGCATAAAACAGCAAGATTTCCGTTTCTGGCTAGAACTATCTTGGATCGCCAATAAAGCAGATTGATTTTGAGGAGGACTAAAAATATTAATGGTTAGTTTACTTATTTTGTTAATATGCGTAGGAGTGATTATTTTGAGCATTCACGAAAGGGATGAAATTCACCAAATGCTGGCTTTTTTGTTGGGTTTAATTGCTCTAATTGGTGCTTTTGTTTTAATTCCTCTGATACTCAAAATCTTTTTGGGATTATTTTTTTTTATTGTTGGGCATAAAATATTACCTTCTTATCATAGTTTAAAGTAGTATTAGCAATATAGTTATTGTAATAATTTAATGGTTAGCATTGAATTTTATCAATGCCATTTTTTGCTATTTATAGATAAAAAAATAACTAATTAAAACAATACAAAGTATCATAAATAATGGCATTTTAGTATCTAAATTTACGGTTATAAACATAACTTATTGTTATTCTAAGATATTAATTAAGATAAAAAGATGGATTGTCACGATTGTCATCAAAACTGTCAGCCAAAAAGACAACATAGAGGTTGGAAATTATTGAGTTTTGGCTCTAAAAAATCAGCCAGAAACAGTTTTTCCGACCATTCTCAAACTACTATTGCTTTAGTCGGTTCGCCCAACGTAGGTAAGAGTTTATTGTTTAATCTACTAACTGGCACCTACGTCACAGTTTCTAACTATCCAGGGACAACAGTAGAAGTAGCGCGAGGCAATGCCATAATTGCTGGAGAAAAGATCACTTTTCTCGATACGCCAGGAATGTACTCCCTGATTCCGATTACTGAAGAAGAAAGTGTTGCCAGAAATTTAATTATCAACCAGACAGTGGATTTAATAATTCACGTAGTTGATGCTAAACACTTAGGTAGGATGCTTAACCTTACCCTGCAATTAATTGAAGCTCAATTACCTGTATTGCTGGTAGTCAATATGATTGACGAGGCACAAAAATTAGGCATTGGAGTAGATGAGAATCAACTAGCTTACAAACTAGGTATTCCTGTTGTCACTATGGCAGCAGCACAAAAAATAGGACTAAAAAAATTAACTGCAAAGGTAGCCGATTATGTCCAGTCAACTCCTTTATCCGCCACTTATTGAAGTCGCAATTACTCGTATCGAGTCTTTACTAAAGGATCAGGCGGAAAATCAAATTTCGCGACGCAGTATTGCTCTTTTACTTCTGCAAAAAGATCCTATCCTGCGATCGCAGCTCAAACAGGAACTCTATTTTCCTGAGATTGAGAGGATTATTACCGAGACTGAAGCGGGTACATCTGAATCATTGAGTTTTGCCATTGCTCAATCTCGCCATCAACTAGCGATGGCGATTGAACAAGATGTTACGATTCAACCCCAACGGCAAAGAGCCTTTCAACATGAGTGGTTGCATCAGTTAACTGTTCATCCGGTAACGGGTATTGCCATTCTGGCTTTAGTGCTCTACTTTGGTGTCTATCAATTTGTTGGGGTATTTGGTGGGGGAACACTAGTCGATGGTATTGAAGGATTTTTTGAGTCTCAAATTAATCCCGTGGTTAATACCGTTGTCGCTACTATTTTTCCCTGGCAAGTCATGCAAGATTTGTTGGCTAACGATTATGGCATCATTACTTTAGGGATTCGTTATGCCGTGGCAATCATCTTACCCATTGTCACCACCTTCTTTTTAATGTTTTCCCTGTTAGAAGATAGTGGTTATTTACCCCGTCTCTCCTTATTGGTAGATAGATTATTTAAAATCATCGGACTTTCAGGGCGATCGATTATTCCTTTAATTTTAGGACTGGGCTGTGGTACGATGGCAACTCTGGTTACTCGCACCCTAGAAAGCAAACGAGAACGAATTATTGCTACTTTACTCTTAGCTCTAACCATTCCCTGCTCGGCACAATTGGGAGTAATTCTAGGTTTACTTTCCCAAGAGCCTACCGCTTTATTTATCTGGGCGGTGGTAATGGTGGCAATCTTTTTGAGTATTGGTTTTTTGGCTGGAAAAATCGTACCAGGAAACGCCTCTTGTTTCTATATGGAGATTCCCCCTTTAAGGGTACCGAGTCTGCAAGCTATTCTTACGAAAACCTACGTGCGTCTTAAATGGTACTTTGGCGAAATTTTGCCCTTGTTTATTTTGGCTTCGATTTTAATTTGGGCGGGTAAACTTACTGGATTATTCGATATCCTAGTCAGGGGATTAGAGCCAGTAATGCTATGGTTGGGATTACCCAAAGAAGCTGCACCGACTTTTTTATATGGCTTTTTCCGTCGAGACTATGGAGCAGCAGGAATGTTTGACTTGCACTCTTCGGGAATTTTAGCAGGACAACAATTACTAGTAGCGGCAGTAACTTTAACTCTGTTTATTCCCTGTGTCGCTCAACTGCAATTTATGTTCAAGGAACGAGGGCTTAAACATACCATCGCGATCGCTAGTTTTGTAGTTTTCTTTGCCTTTTCTCTCGGCTATATTCTCAATCAATTGTTAACTATGATGGAGGTTAGTTTTTAAAATGCTTACTCAAGGTTTTTCGGTTTACTATTCCCCCTTAAATTTCTTAGAAACTAAAACCCAAGGCGTGATTACTGCGATTAGAAATAAAGACGACAATATTATCAAAAAACTTTTAGCCATGGGCGTTCATAAGGGCATGGAAATTACGCTAGAACAAAGTTTTCCTTCTTTTGTGATTAGAGTGGGTAGAACTCGAGTTGCGCTAGATCAAGAAATTGCTAGTTCGATTAAGGTTAGAGTTACGACAAAAACTTAGTCATTAGTTTGTCATCGATAGCAAATGACTAATTACCAAGAGATTTGGAGATGCAATCATGAAAAACCACAAAAAAATACCAAAGTTTCTCAGTATTAGTATTCTTTCATTACTATTAGTATTGGGATGGGATCGCCTGAGTAATATGCAAGTAGAAAATACCAGTCAAGCTAATGCCTCAACTCAATTAACTATATCAGCAGCAGCTAGCCTAAAAGATGTTATGGAAGAAATCGAGCCTCTTTACGAGCAAGAACATCCCGGGACTGAAATTATTTATAATTTTGCTTCTTCTGGCTCGCTGCAACGCCAAATTGAACAGGGCGCACCTGTAGATATTTTTATTTCTGCTGCTACCAAACAGATAGATGCTTTGGAAAAACAAGATCTATTACTCACAGAAACTCGCCGTGATTTATTAGAGAATCAAATGGTTTTAGTTGTCCCTGCAAGTAATCAAAAAAATAATCAGAAGGTAGATAATTTTAATGATTTAACTACTAAAGAAATACAAATGATTGCGCTGGGAGAACCAAAAAGTGTTCCTGCGGGTAAATATGCCCAAGAAGTATTAACTGCTTTCAAAATTGCAGCTCAAGTTAATGCCAAAGCAGTTTATGCTAAAGATGTCCGCCAAGTTCTTAATTACGTCGCTACGGGTAACGTAGAGGCAGGGATCGTTTACCGTACCGATGCCCAAGTTTCCGATCGTGTCAAAATAGCTGCTATCGCCCCAGAAACTAGCCATTCTCCCGTAATGTATCCCATTGCCGTCATTAAAGATAGCGATAACCCAGAAGCGGCAACGGAACTGGTAGAGTTTTTAACTACAGCTGAAGCCCAAGCAGTATTTGAAGAGTATGGGTTTGTGCCAGTAATTAGTAATCAATCATCACTCATTAGTAAGCAATGAATACTCTAACCCTAAAACGAGATTGGAAAGCTTATTACAATGCAGTTGCCAATCGTCCACCGAGAAAAACGCTCTTGATTGCCTTGGCTGCTTTCACAAAATCAGGAACAGCAGTCGATCTTGGCTGTGGCGATGGCAGAGATACAGTAGAAATATTAAGACAAAACTGGACAGTACTCGCTATCGATAAAGAGCCAGAGGCGATCGCCGGTTTACTATCTCGTCCCCATCTTAACACTCAGCGATTAACTACCCAAATAGTTAGCTTTGAAAAGTTACAACTTCCTCCAGAAATAGATCTAATCAACGCCAGTTTTTCCTTACCCTTTTGTTCTCCAGAAGCTTTTCCGAACTTATGGGATAAAATAACTAATGTTCTATCTACTGGTGGTAGATTTTGCGGACATTTATTTGGCGATCGCGATTCTTGGCGCGATCGTGGATTAATTAATTGTTTGACGCGCTCACAAGTAGAAACCTTACTGAAACCTTATGCGATCGAACTATTTGAAGAAGAAGAACATCTCGGTACAACTCCTTTAGGAGAAGATAGATACTGGCACATTTTTCATATCGTTGCGAGGAAACGATGAATTTATGCTTTGTCCTTCGTTTCTAAAAAAGTACAAGCGCCAAAATTAATTTAACATGATTGTGAAAGCAGACAAAAGATAGAGTGTTGATTTCTTAAAAATCGAGGATGAAAAAATCAGGCAATTTTTATGGGGTAAAAATTCAGGAAGAATTTGTAGGGGTAGTAGGGGTGCAAGGCTTGCACCCTCCCCCCTTTGAATTTAAAGTAGAGCGAGCGTATGCCATACCGGGCGTATGCCATCATTCGTGTCAACTTAAGAACAAAACCACTATACCGCCTTGCAATAAATTGACAAGCCTAATCATAGGCGTTCATGTTTTTTGAACTAAATTCTGATCAGTAGATCAACCTAAATATCAAAGATAAAGTTTTGCTCAAAACCTAGTCTGGATAATTATCACAGTGAAAATCTATTTTATGTTTAATTAAGTGGAGCTACTTATTTTCCAGTTCAATTTATTGAACGTAATCTATTAGCCTCGAAATTAATTTCGAGGTGGGCATTGAAACCTAATCAGTAACCTATTTATGGCTTAAGTTGACACCAGTGGTATGCCATATGCCCCTACAGAACAAACAAATCAGAAAATTTCTGGGAATTTACCTTTTGAAATTAACTCAACAATCAACATCCTACTTACCTACTCAACCAATAACCAATGACTGACTTAACCCCCATTTGGATATCTCTCAAAACTGCCACTACTGCTACGGTAATTACTTTTTTCCTAGGCATTATGGCGGCGTGGTGGATGTTGGGCTATAGGGGGAAATATAAGGAAGTAATTGAAAGTTTATTAACTGCTCCTTTAGTACTTCCTCCCACAGTAGTTGGGTTTCTTTTACTGCTATTATTGGGTAAAAACAGCTTCATTGGCCAAATATTAGCTTATTTTGGTATTACAGTTATTTTCTCTTGGTATGCTACCGTTATTGCTTCAACAGTGGTGGCTTTTCCCTTGATGTATAAAACTGCTTTGGGGGCATTCAAACAAATCGACTCTAATCTGTTAGCTTGTGCCAGAACCCTTGGATCTTCAGAAGGTCGTGTTTTCTGGCAAATTATACTACCTTTAGCCAAACCGGGGCTGATTGCCGGTACTTTACTCGCTTTTGCTCGTGCTTTAGGAGAATTTGGCGCAACTTTAATGTTAGCTGGTTCGATTCCTGGCAAAACCGAAACGATTCCCATCGCCATTTTCTTTGCTGCCGAAGGTGGGGCGATGAATCGGGCTTTATTCTTGGTAGTGGTTATGCTGGCGATCGCTCTGGGAGTAATTACGGCGATTAATTATTGGGCAGAGGAAAGGGAAAACTCAAAAGTCAAAAGTCAAAAGTCAAAAGTATTATTAAAAAAACCTTTTGATCTATTACCAACTCCTGTTTTATTTCTGTACTCCACCATTCAAGGTGTAACAGGTATATCTACAAAACGCAAAAAACCCCTAGATTATCCCGTACCCCAAGCCAAAATCGAGTTAATTGTTGATATCCAAAAACAACTACCTGGATTTTTATTGGATGTTACTTTTCACACCGATCAAACTCCCTTGGGGTTACTAGGTGGTTCTGGTGCAGGGAAAAGCCTGATTTTGCGCTGTATTGCTGGCTTATCCACCCCCGATCGAGGGCGTATTGTTTTAAACGGAAAGGTATTATTTGATTCGGAGCGAGGCATTAATTTACCACCGCGAGAACGCGCCTGTGGTTTTTTGTTTCAAAATTATGCCCTGTTTCCCCATCTAACTGTTGCTGAAAATATTGCCTTTGGCATGCCTCCAGGAAAATCTAAGCGAGAAATCAAACAAGAAGTAGAGCGGCAATTGCTGGCAGTAGATTTATCAGGAATAGGCGATCGCTTTCCTGGAGAACTATCGGGAGGACAGCAACAGCGGGTAGCCTTAGCGAGAGCTAAAGCAAGTGAACCAGGAATCATGCTTTTAGATGAACCTTTTTCTGCTTTAGATACTTATTTGCGAGATAAACAAGAAAAACTGCTCAGAAATAACCTGATTCACTATCAGGGAGTGACTTTATTTGTTACCCATAACCTAGAAGAAGCTTATCGAGTATGTCCTAATCTATTGATAGTAGACAAGGGAAAAGCGATCGCTCATGGCAGCAAACAAAATATTTTTGAGCGCCCCCGTAATTTTAGAACCGCGCAATTAACTGGTTGTAAGAACTTTTCTCGCGTGGTGGTGATGGGCAAACACCAAATTAAAGCGATCGAATGGGATTGTATCCTAGAAGTAATCGAACCAGTACCAGAATCCCTCGAATATGTGGGTATTCGTGCTCATCAGCTCATCTTTCCCGATACAGATGACCACGTAAATACTTTCCCTTGTTGGTTAGCAACTATTAGTGAAACTCAACACCGTATGACTTTGTATCTCAAGTTAAATCAACCTGCTCATCAACCTGAAGATTATCATCTACAAGCAGAAGTTTTTAAAGATAAATGGATGGAGTTAAAAGATCGTCCCTTCCCTTGGAAGATTCAATTCAATCCATTACGAATTATGTTATTGAACCACTCCACCGCACTCAAAGTCCCCCAGCATTGGGGGATTTAGGGGGCTTAATAGCTGTTGTCTTCTTTGTCAGAAAACTCCCTAGCTCTGTAGCAGTGCACTACTCAAAAGATAGTTCACATTTGTTGACAACACAATCTTGAAGATATAAAATGACGAATTCTTGGTCAGAGATTCCCTTTTCTTGAGCCATTGCTTCAAAATATTCAATTACCTCTATCTCCAAGCAGAAACTGTAGGGGCGCTCATGCTTCATTGGTGTCAACAAACACGATAAAACCACTATACCGCCTTGCAATAAATTGACAAGGCTAATCATGGGCGTTCATGTTTTTTGAACTAAATTTTGATATTTTCCAGTTCAATTCATTGAACGTAATCAATTAGCCCCGAAATTGATTTCGGGGTGGGTTGTTAACCTCAGTCAGTAAGCTTTTTTCTGCTTAAGTTGACACCGGTGCAAGGCCTTGCGTCCCTACCTAGGTATTGTTGCTTTAACTCTTTTGCAAAGGGATTCGGTCGGCTTTTCATTTTGGAAAGGTCATATTCTTCGTAACAATGTTGTTTGGCAAAGTGGGGGGTTGGTCATTGACAATGAAATCTTCTTCTACGATGACTATGAAATCTTCTTCTATGATGTAAGTGAAGTTCTTTTACCTAATGTAATTAACGGCACCATAGAAGACGATATACTTTTTGGCCCAGAAGGTAACGATCTCATTTATGGCGGCGATGGTAATGATACTATCTATGGCCTTCAAGGGTATGACATTTTAAATGGAGACCGAGTTGATGATTACCTTTCTGGCTATTTAGGCAATGACACCCTCAATGGTGGTAAGGGGAATGACACCCTCAATGGCGGAGAAGGATCTGATGAACTCAATGGAGACTTACAATAATATCATTCTAGATACTCTAACAAACATTGAAGGTTTAGGTGCAAGAGTTCCTAATACCCGCTTTGCTTATGCTAGCGATGTCAATCAATTAATGTATGATCCCGACGGAAATTGGTCTGGAGGCAGCCTAGTCATGGCAGACGTAACCCTAACTGGAAGCTTAAGAGCAGCTAACTTTGCTTTCATCTGAATTGTTTCGCCATCATTTTACTTTCCCCCGTTTGTTTCTCTGCTAAATCATCTGCTGATTTAGCATTTTTTTCTTAACTTTATAGGGGATAGGCAGGCGAAAGGCGATCTGCCAGATAAGCGTACTAGAAGTAAAAACAACCCTTTACCTGTACTGATACTGACAACAAAAGATAGTATATAAGTTAAGGCAATAAATTTAAATACAGTTGCCGATGATTATTTAGTCAAGCTTTTCGACAAGAAGATTTTTAACATGAATACAGCTCAAATACGTAACCAAGTCAAACAGTATATTGATCAATTATCACCAGAACATTTAGAGTTTGTTAGTGATTTTTTAGATTATTTGGTTAACAAGAAAAATAAAAAAATAAATCAAAATAATCAAACTGAGATTGATGCTAACATCAATGCCTTAGAACTTGCTGGAGATTTAGTTGGATGCCTTGAAGCACCAGAAGATTTATCAACTAACAAAGATTATTTTAAAGGCTTTGGGGAATTGTGAAAAGTCAAGTTATTCTAGATACCAGTCCTTTAGTTGCTTTAATTAATAAGCGAGATAATTATCATCGGTGGGTAAAACAACAATGGTCAAAGATTAAACCTCCTTTATTAACTTGTGAAGCCGTTATTACAGAAAGTTGTTTTCTTTTACAAAATGTTTATCAAGGACAAGAAACTATAATTAAATTTATTGAAAGAAAAGTAATTAAACTTGATTTTGATTTAGATGAATAAATTGCAACGATTAAAGAATTATTAAAACGTTATCAATCTGTGCCTATGTCGTTAGCAGATGCTTGTTTAGTAAGAATGGCTGAGTTAAATAATAATAGTTTTATTTATACTCTTGATAATGATTTTATAATTTACCGTAAAAATCGTAATCAATTGATTAATTTAATTATTCCTGAAGATCAATCATATAATTGCTAAATAAGCATTTTGATACAATAGATAAAATTGAAACTGTCGGTAAAAGTTAAAGAGGTACTTAAACGATTAAAAAAAGACGGATGGTATCAAGTAAGAATGCGTGGAAGTCACAGAATTTTAGCTCATCCTCAAAAATCAGGTATTGTAGTAGTCCCAGGTAAGTTAAGTGATGATATTCCTGTTGGAACATTGGGTGCAATTTGGAAAACTTGCACAGTTAGGAGATTAAGTATGAAACAATATGCAGTAATTTATGAAAAAGGCGATACCAATTGGGGGGCAATTGTTCCAGATTTACCAGGTTGCGTTAGTATTGGGAACACTTTAGAAGAAGTCCAAGAAAATATTAAAGAGGCGATCTCGAAGAGATCCGCTTCGCGGTGCGCACTTTATCTCGAAGTTTTGAAAGAAAGAGGAGAAAAAATTCCTCAACCTGAAACCCACGTTGGATTTGTAGAAATAGCAGCTTAATCCATATAGACTCAAAATAAGTCGGATGCAGCGATCGCTATCCACTACCTTAGACAGGGAATGGGCGATCGCCAAGGAAGCAAAACACGAAGTTTTATCGCGTTGCCTAACCCTTAGGTTGGATTGAGCGAATCAATATTCTTGGAAAACCTATCAATTCTGGAAAAGAGCAAAGTGCGATCGCACTAAGGAGAAGATTGTATTTTTTCTGGCTTTTTTAATGATCTTTCCACTCGTTTTGCTTTTTTGAAAAATGCTTCATCCAATGGTGGAATATCTGAGTAGTCAATATTTTCATCGGGCATAGTATTTAGTTCTTTTGCCCTTTCTAGACTCATGGATGGAATTTCGTCAAGATGTTTACGTACAGTAGTCATAATACAATCTCTTTTCTTGTTTGATTGTTCTGGTGCGTTGCGGTAGGGTGTTGATTTTGTTAAAGGCGATCGCCACAGGCAATTGATCGCACTGCATTTAAGTCTTAGAATCATCACAAAAACGATCAACAAATTCTGAGTAATTTTCCAGATCTTCCCATGATTTTAAAGGAGGCATTTCAATCCAATTTCCCTCTGCATGTAATTTGTCAACATAAGCATAAAAAGCAGCTTGATCTTCTCGATGAGGAAGTTACAAACTTAACACATTTTTTGCCCAATTCATAGCCGGGATGAGAATGTGCCAGATTTCCCCGACTTACTTTGACTTAAAATAAGTTTCCAAAACTTTATTTACAATTGGGCCGGCAACTGAGCCACCACCCCCTCCAGAATGTTCTACAAATGCCACCACCACAATTTCAGGATTATTATAGGGTGCGAACCCCCCAAACCAGGTGTGAGGTCTACCTGGTGGCGCTTCGGCTGTACCACTTTTACCACCGGCTGAGGGAATAGCAGCAGAATTAACTGCCTTGCCTGTACCGCTAGTTACTACTGCTCTTAAACCCTGTTTTAAGGTTCTAACCGTACCTGGTTTGAAGTTTAAAGATTGGCGTTTTTTCAGGTAGGTTTCTCGGTCTTGATATAGATGAGGTGTAATCTTATAACCTCCATTGGCAGCAATGGAAAACATGACCGCTACTTGCAAGGGAGTCGCTTGGGTAAACCCCTGTCCAATAGACATATTAACCGTATCTCCTGGGGTCCATCCCCAATTAAATTGCTTTTTTTTCCAAGCATCGTCAGCAATTAACCCTGGAATATCCTCTGGTAACTCAATGCCAGTTTTACTGCCAAAACCATAGTTGCGCGCCCATTTAATTAGAGTCTTTCCCCCTACTCCTTTGCCAATTTGACCGTGAAAGGTATTACTACTCCATGCTAGGGCTCGCACATACCCCATCGGACCAAACCCTGCTCTATTCCATTCCCCAAAGGCTGTGCCACCCACATTTAGATAGGCATAGGTAGGTAAAATTGTATGGGGTGGATATTTCCCTGATTCCATCCCTGCGGTAGCAGTAACGATCTTAAAGGTAGAAGCAGGCGGGAAACCTCTTAAAGCTCGATTAAGAAGTGGATTTCCTTTACCCTGTACTTTCTTCCAGATTTCTGGGGTGATACGTCCGGAGAAAATATTGGGATTGAAGCGAGGATAGCTCACCATCGCTAAAACTCCTCCATCCCTGGGATCTAAAGCCACAACTGCTCCTTTTCTTTCTCCTAAGGCTGCTTCAGCTGATTTTTGCAGCTCAAGATCTAAAGTTAAATTAACATTGTTTCCTGAGGAGGCTTCCTTAATTCCCAGAAGCCGCTGGGCTTTACCACTACCGTCTACTTCCAACAAGATACCTCCCCATTCTCCCCGTAATTGAGACTCAAAAGCGGCTTCGGCTCCCATTTTACCGATAATATCCCCCATACGATAACCTTCACTTTTGAGCTTTTTTAGTTCCCGAGAGTCAATTTCTCTGGTATAACCCAGAACATGAGAGGCTAATTCTTGATGAGGATAACTACGCACAGTATCTATATCCACTTCTACTCCTGGTAGTTGGTGGCGATGTTCTTCAATGGCAGTAATTTGTTCTGGAGTTAAATAGCGAGCAATGCGAACTAGGGTAGAAGAATCATAATTTCCTGGCTCAATTTTTTTCTGCAGTTCTGTTTCGGAAATATTGAGGATTGTAGCTAACAGATGCCGAATTTCGGGCCAATTATTTTGTTTTTGCACTCTAGGCCACAAGTAGGCAGAATGGGATAGGCTGGTAGCAGCCAGAATTCTTCCTTTGCGATCGTAGAAGTTACCTCGAACGGGAGGCTTTGGTATAATGCGAATACGGTTGTTTTCGGCCTTTTTTTGCAGTTTTTCCCCTTCGATTAACTGTAGATAACCTAAACGAGATCCTACTCCACCAAACAAAAATAGACTAATTAATAGCATAATAAATATATGTTGGTGTCCCCTGGCGACAGTTTGAGAATTTTTGTTTTTTTCTAGTTTTAAGGGGAATTTAGCGCTGGATTTAGCGCTTATTCTCACTTTTTTGCTTACTTTTTTAGTTTTTGGTCTCTGTTGTAACTGCATTTATTTTGTATTTTGCCCAGTAAATTTTGCTATGTCACAAGATAGCTTATCCAAATTGAGTCAAGAATTAGGTACGCTAGAGCGATCGCTTCTTTTCTCAATTGCTTCAGAACAATCAGAAAGATACTGTTAATTGGTTAATTTTCGTTTGATGTTTGATATCATTAATCTCTTTTGCTATATGTTTTTTGACCTCCCAGTTCATTTGTAACTCATTGACAATTAAATTAGCTAATTCTTTTGTTGCTCCTAGAGGTTTTCCTGCTAGGAGCTTGATTTGAGGGTATTCTGTTTGTAATTGCTGAATTTGTTCGGCGAGTACTTGAGTAATTTTACCTTCGAATAAGAAGTAGGGAATAATAGCAATACTTTGAACACCTAAGTTAACTAGATTTGCTACTTTCTCATTTAAACTAGGATTAACTGACCAATAGGCTACCTCTGCTTCTAACTGAGCGGCTATTTGCTCACATTGTTGATTTCCTGTTTGGAAACGACTACCGTGAGCTAATAAAATTCTTTTTTGGGCTGGTAACTGCATGAATTGCTCTTCTAGAAGCTTAACTAAACTTTGATAACTCCCTAGATGAGGCATTAATCGTATGTCAATATGATTGGTTAACTTGGCTTGTGCTAGTCCTATTTGCTCTGGAATATCTTGTAGCACGTGAACTCCTGATGATAGAAATAGGGGAATGATATTAATAAATTGATAATTTTGTAATAAAGCTTTGCCAGCAAAATTAACAATAGCTTCTGATAGAGATGTAGAAGTTAACTCTAAATAAGCGGTATCTACTAGAGGTAAATGCAGAGAAAATTGTTTTTTCTCCACCTTGTTATCTTCAGAGCTGGATAATTGATTATCGCAGTACTTAAGTATGACTTTTTGTTGAACAAGATGAGCTAATTTTTGTAAATTCATTTGATAGTGTGAGTTACGACTACCATGAGCAACTAACAGATGAGCAGAAGAGATAATCAAGGTTTTTTTCTCAAATATCGGAATTTAGCTTACGTTATTTTAATTTATGATAGCCTACAACTAGCTCTAAGATGAACTGATAAGATAGTAAAGTTAAGGCCAAAAATAATCTAGAGTAGTTTTTATTTGGGTTTGTCAACCGCTTCGCGGGGATCAAAACTCGCACATTCAAAAATATTCATGATTGAGTGTTGAGTTATAAATCAGAGGAGTTTCCATACTCATAGGAGTTTGAGATGATAGATAAAAGTAGCGAAAAAGATGAATTTTTATATCCTCGGAGTTCCTATCGAGGAGAATTCAAGCCAGAAAACCTAGTTTTTAATGCGAATTTACAAGAATTTGCCCAGAAAATTAGCTATATTTGTAATCTCGAAACTAACGGTAAAATTACGCCGACAAAAGCTTATCAAGAAATTAAAAGCCTCTGGAAAGAATTAAAAAAGAGTATCAAACAACTTGGAATTGAAGATAGCCAGAATCAAAATCCATAACCATCTAACTCATTGACTTTAGTAACTAATCTATGTCTCGTTCTAAATCTTTGCAATATTATGTACTAGCCCGTTTGATGTTGGCGCCTCTGATGTTGTGGACAATTGTAACTATCGTATTTTTACTCTTACGAGCCACTCCAGGAGATCCGGCAGACGCAATTTTAGGAGCCAGAGCTCCGGAAGCTGCCAAAGAAGCATTAAGAAAAGAGTTAGGGTTAGATGCCCCCCTGTTATTGCAATATCTGGGTTATCTCGGTAGTATCCTGCATTTCGATTTGGGTACTTCTCTTACCAGTAGAGGCTTGAGTGTATGGGAAGTGATTCAACAATATTTTCCGGCGACGGTGGAGTTATCTTTTTATGGTATTTTGGTAGCCCTGGTGGTAGGAGTTGGAGTGGGGATGCTTTCCGCCTCTCGCCCCGGAACAGTTTTTGATATAGGAGGCAGGTTATTTGGCATAATTACTTATTCTCTGCCCCTATTTTGGGTAGGAATGATTATGCAATTGATTTTTGCGGTGCAACTGGGGTGGTTTCCTTTGGGTACCCGTTTTCCTGTCGGTGTTGATACTCCAAGCAATATCACTGGTTTGTATACAATTGATAGTTTGCTCATGGGTAATTTAGGACAATTTTTGGCGGCTTTGCACTATCTAGCTTTACCTTGTATGACTTTAGGGGTTCTTTTGAGCGGTATTTTTGAGCGGATCGTGCGGGTTAATTTGAGGCAAACATTGCAAGCTGACTATGTAGAAGCAGCCAGAGCAAGAGGCATTCCTGAAATCAGAATTTTATGGGCTCATGCCTTGAAAAATGCTTTAATTCCTGTAATTACAGTGATGGGGTTAACTTTTGCGGCCCTCCTAGGCGGTGCTGTGTTAACAGAGGTAACATTCTCTTGGCCGGGTTTAGGTAATCGTCTATATGAGGCAATTTCTTTGCGAGATTACCCCACGGTTCAAGGAATTATGGTCTTTTTTGGCGTTATTGTGGTTGTAGCTAGTATTTTAATTGATTTAATTAATGCCTGCATCGATCCTCGGATTCGTTATTAGCAACCAGCAATAAGCCCTCAGTATAAAAATACTTAATAACTATGTGTAGGGGATCAAGGATTGGTTTTTAGCTTCAGTTGCTTTTTTGACAGTTTCATTATTTTAGCTAGTATAATTTAAACTATACACCTACAAAATGTAGTTTATCTGATGTCTTTCTCCAAAAAGTATTTTTTTTAATTAAATGTGGGAAAAATTAAACAAGTATTGATTTATCAAATTATTTATACATAACGCACAATTGTAGAAATAATAGCTGATTATGTTAATCAAACTTCTCAAAGCATTAGGTAGAGAGCGGATCATTTTTGACCGGGATCATCGGCAGCCTTATATGTACCGCTACTATTTATTGTTTCCAGATAAACGTGTCGACGATCAACCAGCGAGACATCTACCCTTTAACCTCATGCTCCATAAAATTTGTCTGAGCGATCTTGATGACCTCCATGACCATCCTTGGTGGTATGCGACCTTAATTCTTAAGGGCGGATATTGGGAAATCACTCCTGAAGGCAAATTCTGGCGTGGCGTAGGGCACTTTCGCATCAGCTCTCCCCATTCTCTTCATCGTCTGGAAATACCTCCAAACAGTGATGGAGCTTGGAGCTTATTTTGGCGAGGGCCATCTCTTAGAACTTGGGGGTTTATCAAAAATGGGCAGTGGATAGAACATCGCTCCTATCTTCAACAGCGACAAATGGGGGGCAATTAACTGGCGATCGCCGAATGCCTTCTCTTGTGGCTCTAAATATCATCAAAGACAAGAGTATCAACCTCACTCGGACTCATTATGCTTGACTTAGCCAAAATTCAACACATTGCTCAATCCTATTGTCCTCAAGAACTATTTGCTGCTTTGGTTTGGCAGCGTCAGTTTAATCAGTTTAATGGGGAAGAAGTGATTACTGACCTTTCCCTTCATCCCAGTTTATGGGCAAGCTTTCTGTTTAGCAAACCAGTTTTCGCCCCAGATAAAGACGGGCTTAGCTTTGGTGGTATACTCGATCTGCTCATGGCAATGGCAAACGATCGTCCTATGGCTGACACTAGCATTATCCATTTGATTGCCTATCCAGCGGATACGCTGTACATCCTCACAGAAAACCGAGATATAACGGTGTCTCAGCTTATAGATTTGGGTAAAAAGTGGCGAGCTGACTCGGTGAACGTTACTGATGATACCAATAAGAACTATGGTTGGAGGCTCCAGCACCGACTGAGGATTGTAGGGGAAGATGCTCTCAGTGGTAAGCAAAATTTGCAAGCTCGCGATGCAGTTGTCATTTCTTATTGGTGGGACTGAGCCGCAGCAGTTAGTGAAATATTGAGCGTCGCTTGTTAATATTTGATTACTTTACTGGCAAAATAAGCTCTTCATTAGCCAACTTCAAATTAATTAATATTAACATAAGTTAACTTATGTTACCTTAAACAAATTATCCATTTCTCAACTTTACTCAAGTCAGATAAAATTAAGCATTGAGTTAACTTTCGTTACTGCTGCTTACCTTTTAGAGCAATTGGGAATCCAATTTTATTTGTCTAATATAAATCATGAGACTAATCAATCGATTAAAGCTGGATAACCTAAGGGGGGATCTCTTTGGCGGAATAACGGCTGCCGTTGTTGCCTTACCCCTAGCTCTAGCTTTTGGAGTATCCTCAGGAGCAGGAGCGATTACCGGGCTTTATGGAGCGATCTTAATCGGTTTTTTTGCTTCCTTATTTGGTGGGACTCCTTCTCAGATCTCAGGTCCCACGGGTCCGATGACTGTAGTTATGGCAACTGTTTTTACCGGCTTGGCGGCACAATCGCCAGAAACAGGTTTGGCCATGGCATTTACTGCAGTTATGCTAGGCGGACTATTTCAGATTCTGTTTGGGGTTCTCAAGTTAGGTGTATATGTTACCCTCATGCCCTATACTGTCATTTCTGGTTTTATGTCAGGGGTTGGGGTGATTATTATCCTGATACAAATTGGTCCCTTGTTAGGACATCCTGCCTCTGCCGATGTAGTAGCCTCAGTTCAAAATTTGTCTAACTTTGTGCGGAATCTCGATCCAGAAGCAACAGGATTAGGTCTTCTCACCCTAGGGATCCTTTTTTTGTCTCCACCGAAATTGAATCGAGTATTTCCCTCACCTCTGTTGGCACTGATTGTGTGTACGGTGATTTCTGTGATCTGGTTGCCAGATAGCGATCTGCGCAGAATTGGAGAGATTCCCATGGGATTGCCCCATCTGCAATTACCCGTGCTGGATTTAAATCATATAAAGACTATTACTGGCTATGGTCTCATGTTAGCAGTCTTAGGTTCCATTGATTCCCTACTGACATCACTGGTTGCTGATAACATCACCCGTAGTGAACATAATTCTGATCAGGAATTAATCGGTCAAGGGATTGGCAATCTCATCGCTGGGTTGTTTGGTGGATTGCCAGGAGCAGGCGCTACCATGCGAACGGTGATCAATGTTCAAGCTGGCGGAAAAACTCCTCTATCAGGAATTATTCATGCCTTAATTTTATTAGTCATTCTCCTAGGAGCGGGAGCACTCACCGAGAGTATTCCTCATACTGTTTTAGCAGGAATTTTGCTTAAGGTGGGTATTGACATTATCGATTGGAGTTTCTTAAAACGCGCTCACCGCGTCTCCATGAGGGCGACGGTGATTATGTATGGAGTACTCTTTCTGACCGTATTTGTTGATTTGATTACTGCCGTTGTAGTGGGGGTTTTTGTGGCCAACTTGTTCACCATTAAGCGCCTCAGGGATCTGCAAAATGAAGCCGTGAAAGTTACCAATACTCCCAGTAATGATTTATTTTTGACTGATGAAGAAAAACAGCTGCTCAGACTGGCAGGAGGGAAAATGATGCTGTTTCGTCTGAGTGGGCCGATGAGTTTTGGCGCAGCTAAAAGTATCTCTCAGCGAATGGCGATCGTGGAAAATTACGAGGTGCTGATTCTTGATTTTAGTGATGTGCTACATTTGGGAGTGACAGCATCTTTAGCTATTGGGAATATAGTTAAAGATGCTCGTGAAAAAAAAAGAACTGTCTTCATTGTAGGCGCTAGTGGCAAAATTAAACTCAGACTGCGCAGTTTAGATATTTTGGACCTTTTGCCGCCTAAAAATCGAGTAACTGACCGCCTAGAAGCTCTACGACAGGGACTAAACATTATCGAAGAGCATCAACCGCAAGAGTTCTTGAGTAATTAAGTTTACTGAGAATATCTTAAAAAACAAAACCAGAATTAGTTAAATTTTGTTAAGGTAGGTAAATTTTTTTGACATTTTGCCTCATTTTTCTGGCGATATCATCGCTTTTGAGCTAAGGAAAATCAGTGGAGGAGATTGTATGAATCTCTTAATCTTTTTTTTTAGAAATGGAGTAAGATATAATAAATAACATGTTAGTAGATTTTGCAGACTTGCTCTAGTGGTTTGTAGATTAAAGGGTTGCACTGGTAATTGTTCACCGTTGATTGTAACTAGAATTGTTGAGCCAATCTATTTGTCTTCCAATCTTTATTCAGAAAATCAACCTTGATGTGGTACTAGACATAAACAGTTAAGGCAATTGTCCCAGTTCAGCACTAATAAAGGAAAGAGCTAGGCAGTCTGAATAGGAGCTCGGAGGAAAAAAATATGAATACTCAGGAACTATTGAGTCGGTATGCATCTAAAGAAATAGACTTTACCCAAGCTAGTCTTCATCAAGCCTCTTTAGATGGAGCTGATCTCAGTCGAATTAATCTCAAGCGAGCTGATTTGAGTGGAGCTGATTTGAATAAAGCTGATTTGAGTGGAGCTTGTTTAGAGGAAGCCAACCTTACTGATGCTGAGTTAAACGGTGCCAACCTGGTAGGAGCCAACTTAGTTGAAATTAACCTCATTGGTGCGGAGTTGATTGGAGCCAATCTCAGTAGTGCCGATCTCAGTGGGGCTGACTTGCGTTGTGCTAATTTACATCAAGCTAATTTGAGAGGGGCAAATTTATGCCATGTTGACCTCAATGGTGCAGACTTAAGTGGGGCTGACCTAACCAATGCTAAACTCGGGGGAACTGATGTAAGTGTTGCCGATCTGACGGGAACGAATTTGAAGGGAGTAGACTGGAAAAAGCCAGAAAATTCACATGCTTATACCTCTCATCATTGGGTCACTTGGGCAGGTAAATAGGTATGTAAATGCGATCGGCAATACTGTTCAGTTAGACTCAAAAATGCTCACATCGTATTTTCTTAACCCTGACAGTATTAGGTGTATAAGTAATAATTGAACCCAAACATACGATCTGAATTACGTGGGTTGGTTCAGTTTCCAGCTGCTGTCTGAGATGATGCATTGCCTCTATCCAGACTGGCTCGACTGAGAAAAGTAGAGGAATCTCCTCGCAACTGACCAACCTTATCTTCCTTCCATTCAGTCACTATCTAACAAGGAGCAACAGATGAGTAAACTTAACTTCCACGATGAACTCACCTTAGCAGAAGAAGCAGAAAAACTGGGAAAAAAAGCGATCGAGTTAGGACTTATACCTAGTTTAACCGTGCGTTTATATCCAGATTGCTGGGAATTTTCCCTACCTAAGGGCCAAGAATTCGAAACCTTAACCCCAGAAGAAGCGTATCTTCGCTTCAAAAAACTCGCTCAACAATCGGGTTAGTGACCTTTCACAACCTTTCACATATCTCATAGTCTCGGGGCAACTGCGCTCTCTAACGCCTCCTATTGGCTTTGTGGAATACTCCCCCGCGACAGGGGTCATCTCCCGAAAAAATTTATGCCACCGCAGAAAAATTAAGGGTGAGATTGTCAAAATTAGACCTGGATGCCATTAAAGTTTACGACATCCAGGAGAAAATGCAATAAATTACATCTAAGCGATAATCAGATAATCACTTATGCTGATTAATATATGTGTTATCAAATAGCTGCGCGCCAAAAATTTACACCTAGCTTTTTTTGCTCTCCTATTCTGCCTCAAAATCTCCTTCTTCAGTTGATAAGCGATCGCCTCTAACAGAGCA
>JAAUYA010092614.1_pt1 | contig 41879 bp, 35 predicted proteins | sample 7278161 | NCBI WGS metagenome assembly JAAUYA01 (sample SAMN14350120, study PRJNA611818) | marine sediment metagenome | isolation source: surface marine sediment (3m) | place: French Polynesia: Moorea | collected 2018-08
CACAGGTGCTTCTCCCGTTACATCTGTCAGGGTGTCATAGGCCTTTCTCATCAACTCACGTTCTGTCTCCTCTGACAGCAGCGAGTTGCGCTCGTGGATCCAGCCGTGCATGCCAATCTCATGCATGCCTTTGGCGACAATGGCATCCACCTCGGCCTGATGCAGGAGCACGGTGACTGCCGGGATAAAGAAAGAGGCAGGGATGGCTTGCTCATCGAGAAGGTCGAGAATCCTCGGGAGAGCAGCTCGAGCAGAATATTCTCCTCTGGAGTGTTCGCCTGGGGAGTGCTCATTGTCTCTCAGAGCGTTGGTCTCAGCATCGAAGTCGAACGATAGCGCTACCGCGACTCGTGCGCCGCTGGGCCAGCTCTCCGGGGTGAGGTCTCTTCCTGCCCGCACCAGACCGATTTCCGCTCGGATATCCTCCACGGTCCTTTCCCATGGTTGGTCACCCTGCTCCAAATGGTATGACCAGGCTCCGAGAAACAAAAAGGTGCCGACTAGAAAGCTGCTAAGGATGTAGTACTTGAGCATTCGCATCTTTCGTCAAATTATAAGCTTTAAACCTTAATTATACCTGCTTTGGGGAAGCTTGGCTCTGGGTTTATATTATTCTACGTTTAGTCGTGTTTTCATTGACAACGTGCTCTTAGCCCAGCGCCTTGATTGGTTGCCCTATATCCTGCTGGGGATGCTCCTGAGCGTCATCTTGCAAGGAGTGTTGACCGCTCTACAGTTGCGATATCTACGTACCCTGCGAGTGAAGCTGGCCGTCGGCATGTCTAGTCGCTTTGTTTGGCATTTATTGCACTTGCCGATCGGATTCTACAGCCAGCGATTTGCCGGTGAAATTACCGCTCGCATTGAGCTCAATAACCAGGTGGCTGATATCCTCTCCGGACGACTCATTACCACTGTCATCAGTCTGGTGATGGTGGTGTTTTATGCGATCGCCATGGCTCAGTATGACATCCCTCTTACCCTGATTGTGGTTGCTTTCGCTGCTATTAACGTGGGGGTATTGCAGTGGGTTTCCCGTCAGCGTACCGATGCCAACCGCCGCCTGGTGCAAGAATACGGATTGCTTTTGTCGGGGGTAGTGGCTCCGGTAAATCTACCCTGTCCCGACTTATTGCTGGTCTCTATCAACCTTGGTCAGGTGAGATTCGATTTGATGGTCGGCGACGAGAAGCGATCGCTCGCTCGGTGCAGACGAATTCGATTGCGATGGTGGAGCAGGAAATCTTGCTTTTCGCTGGCACAGTGCGAGAAAACTTATCGCTTTGGGACTCGACTATACCCGAAGAGAACTTGCGACAGGCTTGCCCTGCTAGGGCCGTCGCCTTCCATAGCTTGACCATTCACTGTCAGGAAGACTGAATTGAAATATCTGGAAAGGCTTTTGGCCGCATAATGTCTCAAAAAATGCAGCTACACGCAAGACAGGACCTACACTGTGGTAATAAGCCGTAGCTACCTGCCTCGAGCAGACCTGCTTCCAATTGCGACGCAACTGCCCCTTCATCTGACGCGTGAACCCCCTCCAAGTCTTATGATGGTAAAGTTGGGGGACTATGGTTCCGCCCGTCCACTGACCGATAACCTTACCGACGACATCCGCTTGACCTGCAGTAGAGATCATCAGTTTTACGCTCTCAGAAGCCTGTAGGCGCGTAGCTATGTCCATCAGAAGCTCTGCTAATACAGTTTGTAGGATGCCCGAAGCAAGCCGACGCGTCTGAATGGGTGACAATGCCGACAATGAGCTCAGCGGTTTACCAGAAAAATCAGCTATAATCTGAAGCTCATCAAGTTTTCCCTCTTCTAAGAGGCGGAGCAGCACAAACAAATGATCGTCTAGCATGATAGCGTCTGGAGCGGCTGCGATATGCTCTTCCATATAAGCCATGAAACCTTCCCGTACAGCAGGCTTAATAATGTTGAGGTTGCCCCAGATCATGTCGTAGCGATCAATATCCAAATAGCCCCCGCCTTTAAGACGCATCAACAGTTCCTGCGGATAACCCGGCTGCTGATAAGCTTGATACAGGCCCTTATGAACTAGCATGGCCCGGTGAAGTGGATCCGTACCCACCCTCCCGCGATCCCGATGTCGTACAAAACCGGGAAAACGCGAAGGGTCGCGAGCAAAACGCACCCCAAAAGCCACACGAGTTCCTGCACCCCATTCCGACCAGTAGATCACCTCTTTTCCAGCTTCTCTGAGCTTCTCGCTCAGCCAAACGAGGACATTGCCATCTCTGTGAGCGCTATACGGGTCCAAGGAGGACGGCTCTTCTACCTTCAGCAGTTCTGGAAGTGCCTCGCTCGGTAGATAGGTCATGGACTTATTATTCGTGACCAATACCGCCGTTGTGATCTCAGGATGGCTATCCATATAGTTGAGAAAGCGTTTGGCATTGTCCTTTGATTTCAAAACGCTACTATTAACACTTGGCACAAAGACACCAATGCGATTCCTTTGGAGCGGAAGTCTAAGCTCGTCGGCTCCAAAACGCACAAATCGGGCTCTAACCTTCTGCAGGCGGAGACGGTACATGTCTTCGACCTCACGCATGATGGCTACTGAGGTAGGTGCAGACGATGAGCGCAGAATTAGCTCTTGATTAGCCTCGACGGGATTAGCCTCGACGAGTACCGAGAAAGTAACAGGCAAACAGGAAAGTCCGGCCACGGCACAAAAATGTCCTAGCAAATGCCCCAGCGGCACCTTTGTGATAGCTACATGCGTTTTTATGGATAAGAGTAACATGAGAATAACAGTTCCCTTCACAGGCGTTCCTTTCTTGAAAAAATCGTCCAGACACTAACCGAATACAGCCGGGTATTGTCAACTTAACACTCGATGTTCAAGTTTTTAAGCTATAGCTCGATGTTTGAGGCTAGGAGTGGGTTCTAGTCGCCCCACATTCCTCCCAATCATATGTTTACCCGATGAGCGAAGGGTAAAGAATTCTTGAACTGATCTGCTCAGTTGAGTCAGTTGTTCCGCAGGATTAGGCGCTTGTACTAATCCCTGCACAAAAGATAATAGAGCCTCTATCTGAATCTTACGTTGTAAGCTGCTAATAGTATATGCCGGCAGTTTGTTTTCCACAAGGGCTAGTTGTTCAGGATGAAGCAGGAGACACAGGTCAAGCAAAAGGCTCAGGGTCAGGCCACGGCTTGACCAAGATTGGAGAATGAAGATTGCAGATTGCAGATTGATTAAATACAAGCCGAATGCAAGTAGCATTCGTTGGTATATTCATTTCCGGAATCGCCCCACTATTCTGCTCACCATCGACTAATTTAGTTTTGAAAATAAGCTAAGATTATTGATTATTACTATCCTATGGGTTAGCTTTTTTTGAGTTCAGTGGTCCACAAGTTAGAATGCTGTTCATGGCGATTATCATGGAAAATATCATAATTGGGATTGAAGTTTTCATTTCCTAATTTTTTTGCTATTTGACGGTGTTTCTTTTCTGTTTGCTTGGTCAGATTTTTAGTTTGCCATAAAATTTTCAGCGGGGATAAGTAAGAAGGATTTTCTATCCAGTCTAAATTACGATATGCTCTGAGCAACTCCTCAATACTTTCTCCCAGTTCAAGCAGGGGAGAATTAGGACTTTTCTCCTTTAAAAATTGACTGAGGTTATCGGCATACTCTAGATCGCAACTAATATGTTGACAGTAGGACTTACGATAAGCCAGGGCATCATACAATAATGCTTCTACTTCTTCTGGGTTTTTCTTGGCGAAAGCATATTTAACTCCTGCTAGGGTACGATGTAAATACCACGCCCTAATATCTTCAATTTCTCCTAAGGGACTTTGAGTAGTACGCTCATCAGGATAGTTCAAAAATAGTCCCAAAACTCGGTTGACCATTTTGGTCTTAATGTAGGGTAAAAGCCGATTCTTGAATTCTGTATCTCCCGCTCCTCTGTAGGTAGGATCGTAATACCCAAAGCGTTCGTGGATATTACGACGATATAAACCGCCAACTAAAGACAAGTAACAAGTTTCCAGATAAACTAAGTTTTGTTGATAACCACGGCGATCGTAGAGCATGATATCATTTACTCGGTTCCCCTGTAGATTGACATTAGTTACCAAACTATGACTGATTACCCAGTCGATGTCAGCATCTCGATCTAACTCTGTAGCTAAAATCTCCAAGCACTCCGGTAAGATAGCCTCATCTACTCCCAAAAAGGTAATATAAGGCGATCGCGCTAATAAAATCCCCCGATTCCAAGCACTTTGGATGGTTTCTCGGTTTTGAGAACGACCATAAACTATCGGTATATTTAACTCAGGAGCTATTTGCTTAAATACTTGATATTCTTCATCTGGTGAACCACTATCGATTAAGATTACCTCAGCTTGCTGTTTTTGCAGCATGGTTTGATAGGCTAAAATTTGCAGAAATAAGGGTAATTTTGCTGCCGCATTATAAAGAGAGACAATTACCGATACTTGATAGTTTGAGCTACTGCGGCGATCGTCTATAAACTCATAGTCTTGTTCTTGGTAATGAAGATTATCTTGGTATGCTTGTTGAAGTAATTTAGCACAATTTTCTTCTTGTTTGCGAGGATCTTTAAACATACCTGCTGCTACTTTGGCTTCCAATTTATACCCTTTTTCCTCTAAAGTACGCATCACGAAAGGTAATTCTCCAAAGCGATCGCCTCCTAAGAGGCGCATACTCCGCAGTTGATAAGTGGCTACCACTAAATCATTTCCCCGCATTCTTTCGATTCGGGCAATTTCTCGCCAAATTCTGACGCGATCGATGCGATAACCGCTTTGAATTTTTGCTTTAATCCCTTTAAACTCTGGGGCGATAGTTTCCGATAAATTCCAAACTTGCTCTAGTTTATTGGCTAAATCTAACTCAGTTTGTTCTGCTAGTTTAAATACTTGTTGATATTGTTTAAATAAAAAAGGAGTTTTCAAAAGCTGGGAGCTACGACTATCCCCCACTAGGGCTCTTAACTTATCCTTAAAATTACCATAATTGGGCTTAAGTTTATTTTCAATAAGATCATTTCCTAATTTAACCACTAAATTTTGCTGCTTACTTTTTGATTCCCAAAAAGTTATTAATTGCGAATACCATTCATTTAATTCTGCTTTAACTTCTAAATCTGCATCAGAATCTGCTGCATAAATGTCAGCTAGATTAGGATCGTCAGTATCAGTATTTATAGAGAGCAAGCCATCGGCTAAAACTTGTCTATATTCATCATAATTATCTAAAATTTTGCTAATTTCAGGAAGACAATTATAAGTATTATCAACATCAATTTCTACCCAGGGTAATTGAGGAAAATTTTCCCGCAAAAATTGACACACTCCTGCACCATTACCGATAGCTGTTGGACAACCAGAAAAGAGAGCTTCTAAAGCTAATAAGTTTAAAGTATCATAGCGAGAGGGGAGAAAAATCAGTGCTTTACTCGCAAATAATTGTTGTAACTCTTGACGATTTTTAGCCGGTTCAATCTCAATATCTATAAGACGTTTGTTAATCATATCCTGAAGCATAAATTGAGAAGAATTACCCTTGACATCATAACTATGAGGCCCAATAATACTTGCCCTGCTATAGCTTTGAGGAGACAACCACCATACTAAATCTACAAAAATATCAGGTCCTTTACGTTTTTCAGTTCTGCCCACAAAATTTAAACTTGGTAAGGATTGAGTTTTATTTACTGATAATGGTTTCGGTAAATTAACAAAATGAAGAGGATTAAAATAATGAGATTCTAAATCTACTAATTCCTGCCATTCTTCGAGATAAGTTTTACTAATTCCGTAGCGAATATCTGCTGTTTTATACTGCATTTTTTCCTCCATATCTAGAGGAATATTGATGTCTCCAGTACCGAACCAATCGAGGCGAAGAGTTGTCGAAATTTTTCCGTGCATGGAGAGAGCAATTTTATGAAAACTAACCTGATGATGTTTTAAGGCTGGGCGTAAAAAGAGAGCATATTGTTCGTAGTCTGGTGCATCAACAACATCAAAATTATAACCTGCAACTGAGGCGGCAATATTACTCGCTATGATAAAAGACCAATATGACCATCTAGGGGGAGTTACATTAAAATAATTGTTAAAATCGCTGAAAGAGTAACGGGATTGAAAAGCGATCGCCTGGGCATTTTTGGGGCGTGGATTAGTCATCTTTTCTTCTTTGAGAAGGTAATAAAATTCTAGGTGAGGATTTTTTTCAATCACTTGTCGGTAGAAAGTTTGACCACCTCCTATTTTCAGAAATAAATCAAAGTCAGCAATGAGAATCTTCATAATGTTGTTTCTGGTTTTTTGAGCTCTTCTGTATCTGCTATGATAGTATAGCCTCAATACTTTAACTTAAGTTCTAATACCAATTTTCCTTTTTGTTTAACAAAATTTGGGTGATTATCATGACTTCTGAGGGGATCTACACTTTAGCTAATGATGCAGTTTATAACCAGTTCGTTGCTTTGCTCAATAGTATTGAGCGCAATGTCAGTCCAGATATTCCTATTTGCGTGATTCCTTACGATCGGCGTTTGGAAAAAGTAAAGCGAGAAATTGATAGTCGCTCCAATGTTACTCTCTTTGAAAATCAAGAATCTTTGCAAAGATGGGAAAATTTTGCTCAAGAGGTAGCCAAGGTGCATCCAGTGGCAGTCAAAACCAAGTTATCTCATCCTAGATGGAGTAATGGTCGTTCACACAGAAAGCTTGCTGTTTTTGATGGCTTATTTGATAAGTTTGTCTTTTATGATGGTGATAGTCTAGCAATGAAACCTTTAACTGGAGTGTTTGAGAAGCTAGATAAGTATGATTTTGTTTTTGACGATTGGGAACACAAAAAACCAGAATCAGTGGCGGCACTAAATCTTAATCTTATTGAAAAGACTGGTCTTTATAAGACAGAAGAAGTTAGAGCCAAACTTCATTGTTCTAGTTTTTTTGGTTCTAGAAGAGGATTATTTGAGCCTCAAGAGCTCTCTATCATGCTGAAGCGATTGACTGAACATGGAGAGGTTGAATGGATTAATGGGAATGGATGGTGGAGTGATGCTTTTTTGTTTAATTATTTAACTCTCAGATGCGATCGCCCTTTATATAATTTTACCCTCAGTCCTAATGGACAGGATAGAACTGGCAATTGTGCTGATACTGACCCTTTTGTTAATATGAATAATGTCCTTTACAATGAACAAGGATTGAAGCCAATTCATCGCCTTCACTATATGAACTATTCTTCTCAAGATTTTGCTCGTCTGTGCCAAGGTGAGGATGTAAATATTCGTTATCAAGAAGAATTTTTATACTATCGTTTTCTGAAAGAACCTGAGAAGAAACCTAAAGTTCTCAAACAACCTAGCTTAGTAACTCAACTGAATCGTCAACTTCAGCGAGGCATGAAAAAAATCGGCAGAATCTTTTCAGTTAGTTTGTAATCAAAGTTCATCTGAATGCAAGATTTTTGGCAATACATCCCAGTTTTTTTCTGGAAATAAATCAACTTTTCTATTTACCTTCTTGCCCATGAAGATGAAAGGGAGGCGATCGCCACTTACTACCCTATAAAACTCCAAGCGCCAGAAATTCATTAATTCCTATTGAACTACTAGAAGCTCATAAACTTATGGCTGATGAGTGTGAAGGAGTGATCGATCGCATGATTGTAGAACATGGAGGTGACATCGCCATTTCCATGTTTCACTACAACGAAATAGATCATCCTTTTTGAAAAATGGTATGAATATTTATAGTTGCTTTGAGCACTTCTGTGACTAAAGTCATTATATGATAGACATTAGCAAAATTTATGAGGAAACTATCATGACTTCATCTCCAGGTTATGAGTTTAATGCCAGCCAGAATGAACTTTTTCAGGATTTAGCCAAAAAGATGAACTTTGTCGGTTTTCTGTTATTAATCGGCGGTATTCTTAGCCTAGTTATGGGTATTTTTGAGATCGTTTTTTGGATTTTTATCCAGAAAGAAAACAATCCTATCAGCATCGAGATTAGTAATATTATTCAAGGGATCTTCTTTATGTTGATCGGCACCTGGACACGCAAAGCGGCTCTCGGCTTTTCTCAGATTGTGGAAACAACTAATAACGATATCGAGAACCTTATGGGTGCAATGGGTGAACTTCGCAAGCTCTACACTTTACAATACTTCCTGGCAATTATTACAATTGCTTTTATTGCGGTTATTTTTATTTTTGCCATTATTGTAAGTTTTAATGCTGCCTCTGGTTCATAACAGAAGAATTCGGATAGGTTCACTTAGAAGGAGGTAGAGGGGAATAAGAGGATAGAGAGTAACGGAGTAATACAATCATCTTTCTTCTCAGAATAAAATTACCGAATTGTTATGCTTTCTAAGCTCAGCCCTTTTTCCCTTTTCTCTAAAACTCTGTTTCCCCTTGCTAGATGGCGGTTAACGAAGATTGAGTAAAATAATAGTATCTTAGAAATATCCCTATGAGAAGGTTGCTTAGGATTGAGCCAAGGAATTGAAAGAATAATTACTATTACTTACTCAGAGTCCTTCTCCATGAAAACTCCCATTTTTGCGATAGAACCCAGTTATTTGATACATAACCAAAATAAGTAAGTAGGTAAAAAGTTGATGGTACAGGCTCTAAAAAAACTAGTAACCTTTAGAGAATTTGTGGAATGGAAACCAGATGGCGGTAATTACGAATTACACAACGGGGTAATCAGAGAAATGCAGCCTAGAGGAAAACATGAAGAAATAATTGGGTTTTTAGCTACAGAATTTACTCTAGAATTTCGTCGTTTAAATTTACCTTACTTTATACCTAAGCAAGCGTTAGTAAAAGTACCAAGTAATGAGACTGGTTATTCTCCTGATGTTTTAATCTTAAATCGGGATAACTTAGTGAATGAATCTCTGTGGGATAAATATTCTACGGTACAAACCAGTCAATCAATTCCTCTAGTAGTGGAAATTGTTAGTAGTAATTGGCGGGATGATTATTTAACTAAGGTTAGAGATTACGAAGAAATCGGTATTAGTGAATATTGGATTGTTGATTATTTAGGATTAGGTGGTAAGCGTTATATTGGTAACCCCAAGCAACCTACTATTTCTATCTACTCTTTAGTTGATGGGGAATATCAGGTAACTCTGTTTCACCACAATGAGGTAATTGTTTCGCCCAGTTTTGCCAAGTTGAGTTTAACTGTAGAGCATATTGTTAATTGTGGGAGCGAAGATTAGAAGTCCAAATTAGGATGTTGGGCTTTAAACTTGGCGATCGCCTCCTTTAAACCTTCTGTAGAAGCATTGGTAATCAAAAAAGCCTTAAATTCTTTCCCTTGACTGAGATAGTCGGCATAAGCCGATTGAAGATAGGGACGATAACCTCCATTCTCGAGTAGATGTACTTCTAAAAAGGCGAGGATAAGTGCTTGGTTATAGCTCCTGAGCAAGGCTGGCTCGGGGAGAGACAAATAGGTCAAGGCATCGATTAACTGTCCCAGGCTGGCATCGAGTTTAGAAATGTCGGCATGGGTATCTCCTTCTTGTAAACTCAGATATCTCATCGGACTATTTAGCCAAGGAAAAGGCCGCACTTGTTCCAGGACAAAAGGTGTAGCCAGATCGTAAACTCCAGCTTGAATATAGATTGGCAAGGAAACCGATGCTAACCCAACCGGACCAAAGATGGCACTTTTAAAGGGATTGGTAACGGCGATGACTTTAACCCGTTCATCTTTTAAGTCATATACTTTTGGCTCCAAGCTTAAGGCCCGACATTGCAGGAGTAAAGATATATTGAAACTGCGGTCACATTCTTGTTTTAAATGCTCAAAATCAATAGTTGCTCCGGCGATCGCTAAAGCAGTATAACCGCCAAAAGAATGACCAATCACTGCTACCTGATTAAGTTCAAGCCTACCAGCAAAATCTTTTTGATTGCGGCGTTCTAATTCATCAATGACATAACTTATATCCCGGGGGCGGTCAATGAATTCGCTGGTCGGAAATATCTCACCAGAAAGACCTGCTTTAAGGTCTTGAATTTGGTTTTTGTCGCTGCCTGGATGTTGAGGTATTGCCACCACATAACCATAGCTAGCCAAATGTTGCGCGTAATCAGCAAAGTTTTGTGGTGAGGAGCCTAAACCGTGAGAAACGATGACTACAGGGATTTGAGCGTCTCGCCATTTTTGGGGCTGATAGACATCGACATCATAGGTGCGCTCCCGACTGGCATCATTCAGTTTCCATTGCTGAAATTCAATCCTGAATTCCCCCTTTTGGCGCAAATCGCGAAGGGTGGTAAAATCGACAGCTGAAGCCTCAATAATTTCTTGTCGAGCTAAGCGGATAATTTCGTCCCGAAAAAAATTAGTGGCGGTAATGATTAAATTCACCCTATCTGCTGAGGACAAAGACTCTGCAATATTAATCTGAATGTTAGTAGGTAGGTAGCGAAGGAGATTGATTAAGCTTAAACCATTGACATCGAAGGAAGATTTAACAATTGCTTCCCGTAAAGCATCTTTGCCGTTTCTACCCCCTTCGATAGCAATGTGTTCTCCCCAGCGACTGAGCAGAGCTTCCCCTATCTCCGTTCTCAAGAGTTGTGAGAGCAAAAACGGATCAATTTCCGCTCTTTTGAGCAATATCTTGCGAAATTGAGCTTTTTCCTGCTCATTAGCGCCAGTAATCCGCAAATAATCTGCTAATTTCCTATCTACTGTTCCATCAGCCGCGAAGGCTTCTAAGGAACTGATGGGCAAGGAGAGCTTCAGGGGACCAGCGATAAAATTAATTTTTGCGGCTGCTTGAGCTGGCAGGATGTTTGCCACAGTTGTCAAGGTCCCTAAAATTAGCGAACCAAGAAAAGGGGTGACTCCAAATTTCATATTTGATCAGCGAGAGAATTGGTCAAAATCATAACATATTTAAAGCTATTATTGGCTGGAATTGGTCATATAGTTTAGGTGCGAATAATATTGGTAATGTCATGGGTGTTTTTGTTCCTTCTTCTCCTTTTGAGAATCTTAAAATTGCTGGTATCTTTGATATCTCTGCAGTTGAGCAATTATTTTTATTAGGGGCGATCGCCATTGCTATCGGAGTTTTTACTTATTCTAAGCGAGTGATGATGACTGTAGGTGGTAGCCTCATGACATTATCTCCTGTAGGTGCATTGGTAGTTAGGGCTCGGGATGATTGGTTGAATAATTTTGGTAAGGCTGAGATGATGTACGAAAAATGTAAAATGTAACTCCTACATACCAATCAATCAAGTCTAAATCAGATAGTAATAGGTGCTTCGATATAAATATAGGGTTCTTGTGCCACAAATTCAAGGCCAAAATCCCTCAATTTTTCTGATATTTCCTCACTGAGAGATTCTAAGATGTCTTTTCTTAACCTCATCGAGTTTTCAGTTGACCCCAAAATAGAAAAAGTAACCATCGCTCTAGTATGTTCATGATTCAACTCCTGAGTGAAATTAACATTAGTGCTGTTGGGAGTAATACCAAATAAATTTTCCGTACTGCCAACAATCACCTGTTCTATTAATGCTTGCTCTCGCTCTTTTAACTTCTTCATCAAGTCGATATAGATCAAAACCATGACTTTTTTGCCACGGCTGACATTTTCAACTTCATCTCGCGCTAATGTGGCATTACAAACAATATAAAGTGTATTTTTTCCGGCTACACGAATAGTGGTGGAACGCCAACCAATAGACTCAACGCGACCAAATATTGCTTCTGCCCTCCCTGAATTCAACGTGGGTAAGCGAATATATTCCCCTGGTAGAAAACGGCGGTCTAAATACAGTAAAATTGTGCCGATAACATCATTAGCAGCGTTAGATAGGGCTAAACCAAGAGCTGCTCCGCCAAGAGATACACCTGCGAACAAACTTACCCAGGGAAAGTTATAAGTTTGAGCATAAATTACAATCGTAATAAATCCGATCGCCACATTAGCTACAGTTTCAAATAGCAGCAGCATTTCATTGACATTTAGTCCTGACTGGCGTAATAATCTAATTCCATAGACGCGGATAAATTGCTTCAGAATACGGGAAGTTATCCAGGCAATAGTAATCCAAAATATCAACCCAATTAATGGTTCTAAAAATGCCCATAATGCTTGATATTCTCTAAGCCATAACTCAGCTGCCCAATAGATCACTAATAAGATACTACAAATCTTGATTGAGCCTTGAATTGGTTTGACAAATAACTCGTAGAGATTTTTCTCCTCTTGGCGATCGAATAGATCGAGAATTAACTGTAGGATGGAAGGGATTAGGTTTCCTATGCCTATGGCCAAGAGACTAAAGACCAAGAAAATAGCAAAATTGGGGATCCTAGATTGGTAAACAAGTCTGTAAAGAAAATTTAGCTTTACTCCTACATCTGAGATGAATTCATTTATTCCTAAATTTAGGACAAATTCTGGTTGAACGTCCAAAGCTTCTTCGATCAGATTTACACATTTATGGCCAAGAAAGTATTGTTGAAGCATCTGTATCAATTAGGGGAATTCAGGAGCAGGAAGGGAAAGCTGGGGTTTACAAGTGTATGTTTTTTATAATTGGGTGTTGACAAAACTAAGAAAGACAAGGGTTGAAGCTCCTAAGCTCCCTTTCCTGGGGGCAGGGCTGTTTCATGCTCAAGAAATACAGATGGGGAGCCTTATCTTTGATGTGGGGTGGTGGGGGAGTGGTTTTTCCCTAGCTCCCAATTTCCCTATGCTATCAAAGGGTAGATAGGGGGAAATTTAAAATATTGCTTGAAATTGATATCAGTAATTGCTCCATCGAAAAATAGCAGCTCCCCAAGTAAGCCCTGCACCAAAACCAGAGGTAACAACGGTATCTCCTGCTCTAATTTTTCCTTGACGTACCGCTTCATCCATAGCAATGGGGATAGATGCTGCGGAAGTATTACCATATTCAGAGAGATTGCTAATTACTTTCCAACTGGGAATGTTTAAGCGTTCTGCCACTGCATCAATAATTCTTTGATTAGCTTGATGCAAAATCAACCAATCAATTTGTTCAGTAGTTATACTTGCTCGGAATAAAGCTTTTTCGATAACTTCTGGAACTTTATTGACCGCAAAACGATATACTTCTCGTCCATTCATAGTTATGTGGCTGAAACCACCTTGAGTGATTCTTTGCCCATTAACTAGATTTTGAGTTTCTCCTTGATAAGCAAGATTAAGAGAAGTATTTTGGGTACCATCAGAACGCATCTCAAATCCTAACAGACCATTACCTTCTTCTATTCCTTGACAAACCACTGCTCCAGCACCATCCCCAAATAGTATGCAAGTACTACGATCTGACCAATCTACCCAACGCGAGAGAATGTCACCTCCGATCACCAACGCATTCTGATAAATTCCCGTGCGAATAAATTGGCAAGCAGTAATGAGCGAAAAGACAAAACCAGAACAAGCGGCAGTTAAATCAAAGGCTACTGCTCGAGAGGCACCGATTAAACTTTGAACTTTGCTGGCAGAGCCAAATAAATCATCCGGTGTAGAAGTGGCTAGAATGAGTAAGTCTAGATCGCGAGGATTAATACCAGCCATGGCGATCGCCTTTTTAGAGGCTCGGGCGCACAGTTGGCTGAGTGACTCCGTCGGAGATGCTAAATGTCTCCTTCTGATGCCGGTTCGAGTTTTTATCCATTCATCAGAGGTGTCTACCATTTTGCTAAGATCTTGATTGAGCAGGACCTGTGCTGGTGTTGCTGAACCACTCCCCATGATAGCTACTCCCTTGTTTAGTTGCGTCAAAACTTTTGCTCCTATTTATTTTGTCTTAGGGATTTTAGATTGGTAGGAGCAGTTTTTAACAATCTAGTATTGACTATCTACAAATTGACTAAACCTACCCCTACACTAGACAATTATCAATCAACCATCAACCATCAACAACTCTAACTGCTAACTCAGAATTTTGCCGAATTCTGTCTAAAACCTGATGATCGATTGCTTCTTTAGCAATACGGATAGCATTAAAGATTGAAGGTGCTTGGGAACTACCATGACTGACAATACAGATTCCATCTACCCCCAATAGTAATGCTCCTCCATGTTCGGCGTGATCGATTCTTTGCTTAATGCGTCTAAGATTAGGTTTTAAAATAGATGTACCTAGTTTTCCCCTAATTCCTTGAGGTAACTCTTCCCGAATAATTTGCAACATAATTTCGCCCACTGCTTCGGCAAATTTGAGTAAAACATTACCCACAAAACCATCACAGACAATTACATCAAACTTACCGGAAAGAACATCTCGCCCTTCTGCATTACCAATAAAAGGAATTCTTTCGTTGTTCAGTAGCAGTTGATGAGCTTCTTTAGACAACTCATCTCCCTTAGTTGGTTCTTCGCCAATATTAACTAAACCTACTTTGGGTTCTTCCACACCTAGTACATATTTACTATAAATAGTTCCCATTAGAGCAAACTGCTCTAAATACTTGGATTTGCTATCCACATTGGCGCCCACATCAAGAACAATCACTGATTTTCCAGCTAACATAGTGGGAAATACTGCTCCAATGGCTGGGCGAAGGATCCCTTTAATGCGACCCAAACGCAGCAAAGCCGCTGCCATCGCTGCTCCGGAATGTCCTGCGGAGACGACCGCATCGGCCCGTTTTTGTTTAACTAAATCCATAGCTAAATTGATAGAGGAATTGGGTTTACGGCGCACTCCAGTTAATGCTTCCTCTTCCATAGACACTACCCCATCAGCGGGAACAATTTTAATATTGCTGACGGTGGTATGGTGCTGTTGAAGACAGGCTTGAATTTGTTCGGGGTTGCCTACCAATAACACATCTAGCTCTAATTCTTCGGAGGCTCTGATGGCTCCGGCGACGATTTCTTTGGGGGCGTGATCTCCACCCATTGCGTCCACTGCAATTTTTGCGCGAGTTGATGCCATTGCTCAGTTTTTATAGAAGCTTACAAAATTATACTAAAGTACCTGCTCGTTTATCAGAATCTAAAGAATACAGGCCGTGGAAGTTAAAACTTATCAGCATCATATAATATTTTGGTCCAGAATGGTTGTTTTCTTAGTCTCCAGAATCAATATTTTCCCAAGAAAATATTCTCTACTAGTGGTAGAGTGCCGCAATTTCATTGCTTTACCAAGGGATTGTGGTCCATAACTTTTGTCGGAAAAGCGATCGCCACCGCCATTATTTTCGTTGCTTCCAAGTTACTTGCTCAGACTGATTGAGCATGAGATTTATCATGAGATTTATTAGTTGAATCAAACAAAAATAGTAGATACCATTGTAATAAATAAAAACATCAATTAACAAAGGCATTATCTTCAGCTACAGTTCCCGAGAAAATCTAGTTTAACTAAATCCACCATGAAATCCAAGCAAAATGTCTGGAAATACACATCAGCATTGACAATTACTACTCTAATCTTATTAGTTGGTAGTAGCAGTTGCACGAATATATTTTCCTATTCTCAAACTGAGAGGACCAATGTTTACTCTTCCTCAATCGGTCAACCATTGCGAACTCTCCAAGAAAACCTAACCTGGGTTTATGCTGTTGCCCTCAGCCCCAATGGTAAATTCCTTGCCAGTGGTAGTTATAATAGGCAAATCCAAGTTTGGCATCTGCCCAGTGGCAAACTACTTCACACCCTTAAAGGACACGGTGATGCGGTGAGGAGTCTCGCTATCAGCCCAGATAGCAAGATTCTCGCCAGTGGCAGTGCGGATGGAACTAGTAAAATCTGGCAATTGAGCACTGGTAAGATCTTGCACACTTTTACAGGAGAAGGCAAGGCAGTGTGGTCAATTGCCTTTAGTCCTGATGGGCAGATTTTAGCCAGTGGTAGCTACGACAAAACGATCAAACTTTGGCACACCGTCACGGGAAAGCTACTGGGCAACTTAGCCGGTCATAGCGAATCGGTGTGGACAGTGGCTTTTAGTCCTGATGGAGATATCTTAGCCAGCGGTAGTGGAGACAATACGATTAAACTTTGGTCTTTAATTAAGTAACTACTAATAGTCTCAAATGCCATTTTTCAGACTCTTAAAGTTTAATGCCTATTACCTGGGTATATGCTCCTCTTGCTTGAGTTACCCCTATAGTTCGCTGTGCTGATTCGATCATTGGTCTTCTTAAACTCACTACTATAAATTGAGCTTGTTCTGATTGTTTTCTAATCATTTTTGCTAATTTTTCTACATTGGCACCATCCAAGAACATATCTACTTCATCAAAAGCATAAAAAGGGGAAGGGCGATATCTTTGGAGGGCAAAAATAAAACTTAGAGCAGTTAAAGATTTTTCTCCTCCAGACATAGAACTTAATCTCTTTACTGGTTTTCCTTTGGGATGGGCAATTAAATTTAAACCCCCATTAAAGGGACTTTCTGGATCATCTAATTGTAAATAACCATCTCCATCAGATAGACTGGCAAAAATGCTTTGAAAATTCTCATTGACTGCATCAAAAGCTTCTTTAAATGCTCGAAAACGCAGAGTAGTAAAATTCTCAACTCGCAATAATAATTCGGTTCTTTCTGCTTTTAAGGTATCTAGTTTTTCTGAGAGTTCTTTTAATCTTTCTTGGTTATGTTCATACTCTTCTAGAGCTAGCATATTTACTGGTTCCATCGCCTCTAAACGTTTTTGACCACTGCGAATTTCTTTCTGTAATTGTTCTAATTGCTCTTTTAAGTTACCAAAAGCAATATCTCCTGTTTCTGTTTCAGCATCAGGATAATTAACTAAGAGGGGAATTTCTGGTAAAGGGTCGGGTAGTTCAGCAGCAATCTGCTCTATTTCTGTAGTTAAATTGAGCAATAATTCTTGTTTTTCTTGCTGTTTGTCGGCCAATTTTTGTAACTGCCAGCTAGTTTTTTGTTCTTGATTTTGGAGATTTCTTAAGTGAGTTTCTGCTTCGTCTCGCTGCTGTTTAACTTCTCCTAATTTTGCTGCTACTTGCTGGAATAATTCCTCGTTAGTGGCGATATTTTGAGCTGTTTCTGCTAGCTTAATTACTAAACTTTGTTGTTGATTGACTATCTCTTGCTGTTGCTGTTGATGGTAAGCTAATTTTTGCTTTGCTTGAGTAATTTTTTCTTTTGTACGTAGGCATTGATTAACTAATTCTTGTAACTTACTTTCTTCTTTCCTTAGAGCTTCTTGCTGCAACTCTAGAGCAGATTCTTGATTGGCTATTTCAGCTTGAATTTCTTGCCATTCTTGATGATCGTGTGATGCTTTTAGCTCAGCTAATTGATGCTGTTTTTCTGCCAAATCAACTTCTAGTATTGGTATTTCTTGCTCTAAGATTTCCAACTCTTTTTTAGCTGTCACTATCTGTTGATAATTACTCGCACTAGCAGCAGTTAATTGTTCTTTTTGTGCTTCTAAACGCTCTAGTTCTTGCTGCATTTGTTCTAAGTGGAGCTGGTCTTTTTGTCTTTTTTGTCGCCATCGATCGAGAGCTTCAGTTAATTCCTCGATCGTTTCTGCTTTTTGTGCTATCTTATGGTTAGACTGGCTAATCATGTCTTCAATATCCTTGAGGCGATCGCGCAGCAACTCTAACTCTTCAGAATCGCCGTAATTAATAGTCCCGAAATGCAGGGATGAACGAGAAGGTCTGCTGCCTCCAGTCATCGCCCCACTCAGCTCGAGAATTTCCCCGTCTAAAGTAACGATGCGGTGTTTTCCTAAGTAAGTACGAGCAGAATCGAGATTTTCAAAAACGAGGGTATTGCCAAATACGTAAGCAAAGATTTTCTGATAGCGAGGTTCACAATTAATCAAGTTTACTGCTGACTCGACAAATCCGGCTGCATATCTCAATACCACTGTTTCGGTGAAGCGAGGGGGTTGAATTTTATTGAGAGGTAAAAAAGTAGCACGTCCAGCTCTCTTGTGCTTGAGGAGTTGAATGCCGGCAGAGGCAATACTTTCATCCTCAACAACAATAAAGCCTAATCTTCCACCAGCAGCAATTTCTAAAGCTAACTGATAGCGAGGCTCAACTTGCCCCAGTTGGGCGACTAGGCCACACACACCAGGTAAATCTGATTGTAAAATAATTTTGGTTGCATAAGTACCTTGTGCTTCTTGTTGTGCTTGTTTGGTTGCTTCTAGTTTATCTAGTTGACGTTGTTTCTCTCGTTGTTCACTTAATAAGCGGTTGGCAGTTTCTTTACTCAAAGCAATATCCCGATCCAGATTCGCTAGTTGTTGGGCGAGCTTTTGTACTTGTTGTTCGGTGTTTTCTACTTCTTGGGCTAGGGTAGTAGTTTGTTGTTGTTTGCCGTTAATTTCCTGGTCAATGCTAGCAATTTGTTGATTTTGACCGTCGATAGTTTGTTGTAGCTGCCCATAGCGTTCACTCAGTAGAGCTTGTTGGGTTGATTTGGGATTGAGAGTTTGCTGGATTTGGGTAATTTGCTGGGTGAGGTTGGTTTGTTTTTCTACCCATTCTTGGGATTGAGAGGCGATCGCCTGGGCTTGCTGTTTAGTTGCTGCTAAAGTAACCTTAGCTTCATTTATGGATGTGACTACATCAGGTATAGTCTGTTGTTCTAGCTCTAGTTTCTCTTGGTTGAGAATCGCTAAATTTTGCTCTTCTTGTGCTATGTCTGTCTCAGTTTGGGTGCAAGATGATGCTAGCTGTTGCGTGAGATGAGATAATTCCTGTTGGCGTTGCTGTAATTGCTGCCGTTCCGCTTTTTGGGTTGCTAATTGGGAAGCAATAGAAATTTGCTCTTCTTCTCCTAATTCCTTGACTTGATGGTTAAGTTGGCTAAATTCTTGGTGGGCTTGCTTGATTTCTGCTGCCAAATTAGTCAGTTGTTGCTGTTGTTGGGTGGTTTCTGCTTCGATAGAGGCGATCGCTTTTTGTAAGTTTTGTTGTGCTTGTTGTTGGCAACGCCAATTAAGCACAATCTCCCCTTGTTGCTTTTCTTGAATTTTGGCCTTGAGTTTTTGATATTTTTCCGCTTTTTTACGGTCATCTTGGAGGCGATCGCTATTTTTCTGCAATTCTTGTTGAATGATTTCGCATCTTTCTTCTCTTTCTCTGACTGCATCGAGAGTCTTTTTGGTTTGTTCAATTTTGCGATCGAATTCGGCTACACCGGCTAATTCATCAATTATCTCCCTTCTTTCCCGGGAATTCATGGTAATAATGCGAGTAACATCCCCTTGCAACACCACATTGTAACCCTCAGGGTAAATTCTGAGGCGATTTAGTTGGCTGTGAAGTTCGTTAGCAGTGCAAGGTTGGTCATTAATATAAAAAGTAGAAGCATAGCTCCCGGCTTTGGTCACTCGTAAACGCCTTGTCACCTTAAACTCAGAGGAGTTTGGCTGTTCAATTGGAGTATGAGCATCAGGATGATTCTCTGATTCTGAGCCAGAATTTGAATCTAAGGAGAGATCTGATTCTGTCAGATCGGATAAATCAAAAGTCACCGAAACACTAGCTTCTGTAGTACGACCATTACTACTATGATTGTGATTAATTAGATCGGGAAGGCGTTCAGCACGCATTCCTTTAGAACTAGCTAAACCGAGACAGAATAGGAGTGCATCGAGTATATTAGATTTACCCGATCCGTTGGGTCCAGAAATGACGGTAAAACCGAGTAGAAAAGGAATTGAGTTTGTTCCTCCAAAAGATTTAAAGCGAGATAATTCAACCTGCTTGACATAAACCATAGGCACTGGGTAACTACAGATTAGTTACACTATAGCTTAATTTCTTGGTTAAACTCTCTCTAATTTCAGCAGCATAACGTTTTTACAAAAATATCGGTTGTGGTTTCATGGGAAGAGGGGGAGAACATGAGATTGGCGGTGAACTACTCTAACCTCAGCTATTGCTTCAATCTTCAATCCTAGGGTGTTGATTTTGTTAAAGGCGATCGCCATCTTGCAGGGTGGGCATTGTCAGTCGAGATAGAAGACTCCTATGGTAAAAACACTTAAGTATTTGGCAAATTGGCGAGCGCCAATCTCCTGGAAAAGCGGGGTGTCTTCCTGTACAGTGAGGGCAATGTTAAGGACGCGAGCAGTTAGGGAGGCTTGGTTGCGACGATCCCAAAAGGTTAAATTACGGTCCAATTCATAGTTATTCATGTTGAAAGAAGTGAAACCCAGTGAACATTTTACCTTAATCTTGTTGGGTTTCGCTCTTCCCTCGAATCGATAGGTTTTCTCAAAAATATTGATTCCCTCAACCCAACCTACAGGCGATGCGCTCGCTACAAGATCGCCGCTCGCTCCCTGGCAAAAGTGTGATCGCCGGAAAGGTTTCCGAGTTGACTCTTTTTCGAGTTGAATCTTGAGTCATCAATTAACTAACGATAGAATAAGCCTTTGAGCATCTCGTCGAACTCACGTTAATATGAAATAGAAATAGTGTTTCAATTTATCTACCTGGAGGAAGCAATAATTATGACACCTGCCAATCTCAAGCAAAAAATCCTCAAAACTGTTGAGGAAATGCCACAAGACGTAAGCTTTGAAGAAGTTATGGAACGTCTTGACTTGTTCTCCCCCTAAAATCAAGATGACTTGTCCTGGAATCGAGAGAAACAATTATATCCTTGATGAAGGACGACTGCCAGGGCAGAAATTATATTCAGAAGAATGATTGTACTAATTGACTCTAATGTATTGATATATGTTGTCTGATTTTTTCAGCAAGCCCTATATAGATAGACAATCTTAAAACCAAAATCCAAATTATGACAGTGCGACAACCCCGCTACAGCCAAGAAGAATTTGCTCTACGTGGACGTGAAATCTATGAATCTCAGGTGCGTTCTCAAGTTGAAGAAGGTAATTACGGGAAGATTGTAGCGATAGATATAGAAACAGGAGCTTTTGAATTGGCAAAAGACAGCCTCACAGCATCAGATCGACTTTTAGCTCGATATCCAGACGCTCAAATTTGGTTCGTGCGCATCGGGCATCGAGCAGTTCATCGAGTCGGTTTCATTGGGTCAAATGTGTTTCAATGATTAAGTGAGTTAGGGCTAACTCTCCGAGGTTTACAAGATGCGATCCTCGGCGATGGAAGTCTGACAATGTTTGAAATGTATGCTGGCTCAGTAATTTGGGATGGACAAATTCGAAGAGTGGAAATTAATGCGTCTGAGACAGAGTTGTTAATTGGCATGGGATTATTGGAAGAATACAAATTAGAGATTGAAGGGAGAGTTGACGGTATAGTGAAAATTAGTGCTTTATCATAAATTGCAGTGCGATCGCCGAAAGCAGGCTCTCAGCTCAAATTCTGATAATTGCCCACACTTAACTTTTTCATGGCTAAAGTTAAACCATCACCAATAGGTACTAAACTGAGATTAACACGAGTATCTTGATGAATTTTTTGGTTAAGCGCTCTAATGATTTTAGTGCGATTGTCTTGGATTTCTGCATCAGCTACTTTACCACTCCAGAATACATTATCTATAGTTATAAGTCCCCCTGGACGAACTAACTGAAGTGATTTCTCATAGTATGTATCATAGCTGCTTTTATCAGCATCAATAAAGACGAAATCAAAAGTTTCTGCCTCTCCCCTAGCAATTAATCGCTCTAGAGTTTCTGTTGCTGGAGCTAGATGTAAATCTATTTTGTTAGCTATCCCCGCCTGCTGCCAATAACGACGAGCGATATTAGTATATTTTTCGTCAATATCACAAGCAATTAATTTACCGTCAGAAGGAAGAGCTAGGGCGATCGCAGTTGCACTATAACCAGTAAAAACGCCTATTTCTAGCGCTTTTTTCGCTCTCATCAATTGTATCAATAAGGCCATAAATTGTCCTTGCTCAGGTGCTATTTGCATTCTCCCCATAGGAAGTTTGGCAGTTTCGGCACGCAACTGTTGTAAAATTTCTGCTTCTTGGAGAGAAACTGAGAGAAAATATTCATATAGGTGGGAATCTAGATTTAAAGTTTTATTACTCATAATTTCTCATCTCAAGCCAAAATTGTTTTGGTGGGCAAGCTCAGTAAGCTATTTTGCATTTAAGCTTCCCGATGGGCTGCATGGGAGCAGGGAGATCCGGAGCAGGGAGAGAGAGGTTTTTAAGTTTTTCTCTTAATCAATAAATATGTAACTTAAATGCGTCTAAGCTTACCTGTGCAAAGTTAATTGCTCACGCCTTGGGCTGCTTCGGGAGCTCCGGAGTAAGGCAGATAACTTTTGGGGTAAATGTATAATTCATGTTTGGTAAAGTGCGATCGCTGGCATCATTAACAGTGCTGCTTTTGAAGAGGAATGAAGGCAGATATGTTTTATTGATTATCCAATTATCTAAAATTAAAACTTAGTCAGTTCCAACTTACTTTTGCTATATCAAGTTATCACAACTACCCTACAATAGCCTAGTGCCAATACTTTCCAAGTCAAAAGTATTATTAAATAAGGCTTTTGGTCTATTGCCAACTACCGTTTTATTTTCCCACTCCACCACTAGATATTGACTTAATTAACAGCAACTAATTCTTTTCTATCGGGCAATGACATTAGTAATAATTTTTGCTTACTAACCCAATGAAATCCTTTCAAAGGGTCTTCAAAATTAGGCATCTCCTGATGACAAGAAGTACAATACCAATAAATTCTATTGTGACTAACGTGGCGTAGCATTTTTTTTGAACAACAAGGACAATTATTCATTTTCAAATCTCCTCTTATTAATCTTCTTCTTACTCAACAATTTACGAGTATATACTTAAGCATATACTTATAATATAAAGATTTGGTAAAGTTTGGCATAAATTTTAACTTAACTTATCAAATCTTAATCTTTTCCCAAAAGTAACTAAGAACTAATCGTTAATGACAATCAGCCTTCAAGTTAAATTCTGTGACAATTGCAACTTTTCTCTATAATTAGGCATTAGAATAGATATAAAGTAACGGGAGCGAATATAGAGAGGAAGGGAAAATGTTGGTGATTCTCACGGAAAAACAAGTGTTATCAACAGAAAGGGTGTGTCAAGGTTGTTTATTAGCCAATCAAAGTGGTTCTCCTCGTTGGCATCAAGGCAAATTAGGCTGCGGTCAATGTATCGGCAAGTTAGGCGACAATCAACCTACTGTCTATCAATGTCAAATGGGATTCCGCCTTGCTAATATCGAATAATGACACTTTAATTAAATCATATTGAGGAGAAAAAATATGACCTGGCGTGGTTCTACTGATGCTAAAGATAGGGTTTTTGCGGCTTTAGTTTATTTGCTGCCTCTGTTTTACGCTTTACCCTTTGGACAATATTTGTTGGCCCAATTTCCTTTCTTGGAGTTAATTTTTATCCCTCTTATTCCTCTAACAATTATCTATTCTATTCCCTTCGCTGGTCTAATTATTTTTATCATCTTGTTTGCAGCGGTAGTGAGAAACCCTAGAATTAGCCATTTCATTCGTTTTAACACCATGCAAGCCATACTTTTAGATATTCTGCTAATTTTAATTAGTTTAGTAACAAACTTTTTGCTGAGGGGCATTAATTTTGCCTTACTAACTCAAACTCTATCTAATTTAATTTTTTTAGGAACCTTAGTTGCTTGTATCTATGGGATGGTTCAATCAATCATAGGCAAATACGCAGAAATTCCTGCCATTTCCGAAGCAGCTTATTCTCAAGTTCCCTAGGAGTCTGTCGGAGTTAGGAATTCTTTGACGTCAAAGAAAACTAGAACTCACAAAAACAATACAATTGTATTGTTTTTGTGACCATCCAGTGCCATTACTATCGCTCCATGCCTGATTTTGAAAGCCGATTTCCGGTTATTTACACACTATAGTTCCAACTCATGGCTTTGTGTTTACTCGCATTCGCCTTGATTGTCATCCCGTCTATACTGATGTCCCCGAGCTTAAGGTGAGCTAGGGCTGAGAGCACAACTCAACCAAAAATTAGCCAACTTAATCACAATTTCTCAACCAAAAAGCCTATCACAACGAACAATCAAAGAACTATTATTAGCATCAGATAAACAACGAAAACAAGCAGAAATACGACTTTAAAAAGGAGCAGAAGCACAAAAAATTCAAGATTTAAAAGCTTTTGCTAAACAAGAGGATTTTGCTTGGAAAGATGTCGATAATTTAATTAATATTTAAGAGTAATTTCATCTTCTTCTTGGGTTAAATTCCCCTGATTGACCTGTGCCACAATTTTGTATAGCTTGTAGAGCGACTAAATATCGTTGAGAGTAGCCTTTCGGATGATTGCGGGGGCAGATATAGTTGCTGCGGTTGGTGGAAAAATGCGATGAATTGATGGTATTCAGACAGGAAACTGTGATATTTATTTACATGAAGTAACAAAACCATCTTGACCAGATAATTAAGTATATATTCTTATTAACTATAGTAAAATGGAGTTAAGAAATCTGCTCGTGTACCTACTAGTAATCTTCGGAACGGTAATGCTGCTCATCATTCCCTATGGTTTTGATGTAACTCAACTGAAAACTAGGACTCTATCAGGGCGATCGAGGTCAATTACTATCTTGATTCGTAAGTTTCTGAACTACCTAGGTTTATCTGCACTTTTTATCTCCCTAGGACTTTTGGTGGGCATTCTCGGCTATCACTGGGCAGCAGGTCTGAATTGGCTCGATGCCCTAGTAGAAGCTTCAATGATTCTCAGTGGCATGGGACCTATTAGTCCCTTATCAACTAATAGTGCTAAAGTATTTGCTTCTCTATATGCACTCTTCAGTGGTTTGATTTTTGTCATAGCTATGGGGATTGTGCTATCCCCCTTGGTGTATAGTTTGCTAAGTCAATTCCAAGTTAATCAAAAAAAGGGAAACTACAAAAAAAGCGAGCGACAGCAAAAGGACTAACGGTGGAAATCTAAAGTAATTTCTTCTTCTCGCTCACCCCTTACCTTCGGCTAAAACAATTGTCTCCTGAAGAAGCTACCCGTTTAGTAGTTCAACATCTAGTTAATCGATCTCTTTCTAACCGCTCTGGTTTGAAGAAATCTTTTGGCTTTCAACGAGAATGAGGCTGAATCTTCGGCGTGCTGGCTTCGCCAGCTCCCTAGGGGATCACACTTATATGCTCAAATTAAATCTAACCTTTTCAAGGTAATATAATTGAGACAAGCTCGTCATGGAAAAAGCTAAAATCCCAAATCCCAAATCTCAAATCCAGTGACCTCTGGTCTAATTTTACCCAGATGAAGATGCTTAACCTCCCAGATTATCAAGAAATTAACCAAATCTATACTGGAAGCAAAACCCTTGTTTATCGAGCCATCCGAGCTATCGATCGCCAACCAGTGATCGTCAAAGTTCTCCGCAATCCCCACCCCAGCGTCGATGAGTTATTACAGTTCCGGAACCAATACCTGATCGCCCGCGATCTGGAGCATCCCCTGCTAGTTCAACCCCTCACCCTAGAAGATTATGGCAATGGTTATGCCCTGGTGATGAAGGATGAAGGGGCGATCGCCCTCTGGGAATATTGGCACAAGTCCACCCGTTCTCTGGGGGAATTCTTGGCCATTGCCACTCAACTGAGCGAAGTTTTGCATTATCTGAGCCAAAAGCGCATCATTCACAAAGACATCAAACCAAACAACATACTTATCCACCCCGAAACTGGCTTAGTGAAACTGATCGACTTTAGTATCTCCAGTTTGCTGCCCAAAGAGCAGCGGCAACTCACTAACCCAAACCTCCTGGAAGGAACTCTTGCCTACATCTCACCAGAACAAACTGGACGCATGAACCGGGGGATTGACTACCGCACGGATTTCTATTCCTTAGGAGTGACATTTTTTGAACTGCTGGCGGGAACTTTACCCTTTACCACCAGAGATCCGATGGAGTTAGTGCATTGCCATCTTGCCCAAGCAGTGGAATTTCCAGTGACTACTCAGGAGTCAATTCCGGAAGTGGTACAGGCGATCGTCCTCAAGTTAATGGAGAAGAATGCCGAACACCGCTATCAGAGTGCTTTGGGTTTGAAACACGATCTGGAGCGATGTCAGCAACAGTTGCAAGCCAAAGGAGAGATAAAACCGTTTAAGCTTGGGGAGCGGGATTTCTGCGATCGCTTTCTCATCCCAGAAAAACTCTACGGCAGAGAAGCAGAAGTAGCAACCCTCCTCGAAGCCTTCACCAGAGTTGCTGGCAATCCAAAATCCAAAATCCAAAATCCAAAATCCGAACTGATGCTAGTAGCTGGATTTTCAGGCATTGGCAAGACTGCGGTGGTCAACGAAGTTCACAAACCCATTGTCCGACAGCGGGGCTATTTCCTCAAAGGTAAATTTGACCAGTTTAACCGGAATATTCCCTTCTCAGCTTTCGTGCAAGCCTTTCGAGACTTGATGGGACAATTGTTGGGAGAGTCGGATGCCGAACTAGCTGTCTGGAAAAGGAAAATCCTAACAGCAGTGGGGGAAAATGGTCAGATACTGATTGAGGTAATTCCCGAACTAGAAAGCATCATTGGCAAACAGCCTACTGTACCAGAACTCTCTGGTAGTGCAGCGCAGAATCGCTTTAACTTGTTGTTAGGGAAGTTTGTGCGCGTTTTCACCGCTGAAGATCATCCCCTGGTCATTTTCCTCGACGACTTGCAGTGGGCAGATTTGGCTTCATTGAATCTCCTGAAGTTGTTGATGGACGAATCGGGGGCGGGCTATTTGCTGGTGTTGGGAGCCTATCGCGATAACGAGGTATTTCCCGCCCATCCGTTGATGCTGACGCTAGCCGAAATTCAGAAACAGGGAGCGAAACTCAATACCCTGAAGCTGAACCCTTTGGGTGAGATGGATATTACTCGTCTGATTGCCGATACCTTGCTCTGTTCGGTGAAAGTCGCTCTGCCCTTATCTCAGTTAGTCTATCAAAAGACCCAGGGTAATCCATTTTTTACAACTCAATTTTTACAGGGGTTGTATGAGGAGAAGTGTATTCGCTTTGATGCTGAGGCGGGATATTGGCGATGGGATTTGCGCAAAGCCCGTCAGCTTGCCCTCACCGATAATGTCGTGGAATTTATGGTGGGACGGTTGCAGAAACTAACAGAGGCAACCCAGAAGGTGTTGAAACTAGCAGCTTGCATTGGCAATCAGTTTGACTTAAGGACGTTAGCAGTTATATGTGAGGAAACCCAAGAGGAGGTAGCTAGAGATTTATGGCCAGCATTGCCAGATGGATTTATTATTCCTGAGAGCGAAACCTATAAGTTTTTCCAGGAGTTCGATGATGCTCATAGCAAAGAAGACGAGCATGAAGAAAAGGGTTTGGCCGCGCTTGCGGTTAGTTATCACTTTTTGCACGATCGCGTTCAACAAGCTGCCTATTCTCTAATTCCTGAATCTGAGAAACAGTCCACTCACCTCAAAATTGGCCAACTTCTGCTCAGGAATACCTCAGAAGCAGAGCAAGAAGAGAAAATTTTTGATATTGTCAATCAATTAAATATGGCAGCAGAGTTAATTGCTCAGACAAAAGAGCGAGAAGAACTGGCTCGCTTAAATTTAATCGCTGCAGGGAAAGCCAAAGTTGCCACAGCTTATGCGGCTGCCAAAATCTATTTAACAATGGGCATAGAACTTCTAGAAAGCGATTGTTGGCAAAATCAATACGACCTCACCTTATCGCTCTACAAATTAGCGACTGAAGTGGCGTACCTCAACGGCAACTTCGAGCAAATGGAAATCTGGGCAGATGTTGTCTTGCAACAGGCAGAAACAACTCTGGAAAAAGTTAAAATTTATGAAATTAAAATCACGGCCTATGCCTCACAAAACAGGCTACAGGAAGGAATCGGCATTGGCTTGCAAGCCCTAAAACTTTTAGGTATAATTTTTCCCGAACATCCCCACCCGTCAGATCTTCAGCGCGGACTCGAAGAAGTCATGGCAACTGCGACGGGGAAGAATCCTTCAGCGGCGATCGCCTTGCCAGAAATGAGCGATCCTCAGAAGTTGGCCATGATGAGCGTTTTATCGAGTTTATTCGCTCCCGTCTATGTATCGGTTCCCGAACTGATGCCACTGCTGGTTTTAGAAAAAGTGAAATTGTCCATCCAATACGGCAACTCTCCTTGGTCAGCTTTTGCCTATGGAGTTTACGGCGTGATTCTCTGCGGCATTGTCGGTGACATTGAATCTGGTTATCAATTTGGCAAATTAGCCTTGAGTTTACTGGAAAAATATAATGCCCAAGCAATTCAGGCTCGGACATTGGATATGGTTGAGGGGTTCGTCATCCATTGGCAAGAGCACGCCCGCAAAGTCATCGCTCCTCTGCGGTGGGGATATCAATGCGGGGTGGAATCGGGGGAGTTTGAATGGGCGGGCTATACGGCCTTCAAAATCTGTCAGTATTCGCTGTTTATCGGCACCGAACTCACCGCTCTCGAACGGGAAATGAAGGTTTGGAGTCAAGATCTCCAGCGACTTCAGCAAAACATGGGAGTCAATTTGGTTGAAGTGACTCGGCAGACAGCTCTGAATTTGAGGGGGCAGTCTGACAATCCTTGTCGTTTAGTGGGGGAGGCGATCGATGAGGAGCGATTGCTGCCCATTTATTTAGCGGATAATAATGGCTATGGACTGCACTATTTTTATTTAAACAAACTGATCCTTTGCTGTCTATTTGAAGAGTTCGAGCTAGCTGTAACCTATACTAATCATGCCTCAGAGTATTTAGGCACGGTAACAGCAGCCCTGGCGGTTCCGGTGTTTCATTTATACGATTCTCTAGCTCGATTGGCGCTCTATCCCCACCTCGACAAATCTGAACAAGATAACATTTTAGGAAAAATAGCTGCTAATCAAGAAAAAATGCGCATTTGGGCTCACCATGCGCCGATGAATCATCTCCATAAATTTTATCTGGTGGAGGCTGAGCAAAATCGAGTTTTGGGCGAAAAACTAGAAGCGATAGAAATGTACGATCGCGCCATTGCGGTCGCCAAAGCCAATGGCTACATCCAAGAACAAGCCTTGGCCAACGAATTCGCCGCCAAATTCTACCTAGCTTGGGGGAAAGAAAAGGTTGCCGCTGGCTACATGCAGGAAGCTTACTATTGCTATGCTAGTTGGGGAGCATTGGCAAAAACTAATCACCTCAAAGAAATCTATCCCCAACTGTTAACTCCGATTGGGCAACAATCAGAGTTTCTCCCCAGTGCCAGCAATTTCACAACTTTCACCCAAAGCCTCAGTACCACATCTTTCAATACCTCTGTCCTCGACCTGACCTCGGCCATCAAAGCCTCCCAAGCCCTCTCCCAAGAAATCGAACTGGATGCCTTGCTGAAGAAAATGATGCAGATCATCCTTAAAAATGCTGGAGCTGACGCAGTATCGCTAGTTTTAAACAACTCCGGCACTTGGGAAATTGTCGCCCAGTGCGATAAAAACAACTGTTACATATTAACCACGCCTCTCGATCAAACCGACACTTTACCTAGTACCACGATCAACACCGTCAAACGGACGCAACAACCCCTGTTGATCAACAACCTCCCTCAAAACAAAACCTTCAGTGGAGACCCCTACCTAATGCAAAAGCAACCCAAAAGTCTCTTCTGTACCCCTATTCTCAATCAAGGAGAACTGCTTGGCATTCTCTACTTGGAAAATAACCTCACTACAGAAGCCTTTACCTCAGACCGTATCGAAGTCCTCAAGCTCCTTACCACCCAAGCAGCAATCTCGATCAAAAATGCTCGCTTCTATCAAACCTTAGAAGCTAAAGTCGCCGAACGCACCACCCAACTGGCTGCTGCCAATGCCGAAATCACCCAACTCAATCAAAAACTTCAGGTGGAAAACCTGCGTCTGGGGGCAGAACTCAATGTGGCTCGCCAGATTCAGCAGATGATTTTGCCCAAATCCGAAGAATTGGAAAGTATCGAGGGTCTGGATATCGATGGTTTTATGGAGCCGGCAGACGAAGTAGGCGGAGATTACTATGACGTGCTACAGACGAATGGCATTGTCACCCTCGGCATTGGCGATGTAACTGGCCATGGTTTAGAGAGCGGTCTGTTGATGCTAATGACCCAAACCGCAGTGCGTACCTTGCAAGAAATCCGCGAGCGCGATCCCGTCAGATTTCTAGATACCCTCAACCGCACTATTTACCGCAATGTGCAACGCATGAACTCCGATAAAAACCTCACCCTCGCTATTCTCAACTACTCAGAGGGAAGAGTTAGCATCACTGGACAACATGAAGAAACCCTGGTAGTCCGTGCTGGAGGTCACATTGAACGTATTGATACCATAGATTTAGGCTTACCCATTGGTCTAGACGATGATATTGCTGATTTTATTGACCACACTATGGTTGAGTTACATCCTGGGGATGGGATAGTTCTCTACACCGATGGCATTCCCGAAGCTTGCGATTTGAGGAAAAAACGATATGGTATGGATAGACTCTGTGAGGTTATTAGTCAACATTGGCAGTACACTGCTCAAGAAATTAAACAAGCAGTCATTGATGATCTCAGAGAATTTATTGGTGAACAAAAAATTTTTGATGACATTACTTTGGTGATACTCAAGCAGCAATAAATTCAAGTTAAATTTTCTCCCCAGCTCCGGTGCTCCCGATTAACTTTTCTGAAATCTAAATTTCTGTGACAACATAAACTAACTCTCCATCTTGGTAATAATATCATGTCGGGCAAATTAACCACAATATCCGTAGGTTGGGTAGAACGAAGTGAAACCCAACAAGAGGATTCTGGGTGTTGGGTTTCGTTTCCTGATGCAGAAGCGCGAATTCGTGAAATCCTGATATTTTATAATGGCTATTTAACTTAACGTGATATTAGCGCAACTTTTTGCACGTATGCTACTCCACCCCTTTTCGAAAAATTCACCTGCTTTAAATTGATGCTTAATCTTATACCATTTTTCAAAAGTAATGAGGTACTTAGGTGGGGATAGGCACTCATGCAAAAGGCAAGAGGCAACAGTCTATTATCCTTATTTTCTGCCCTTTGCCCCACCGAAGGTGCGCGAAGCGACCTGCCTCTTACTTTAAATTTTAACTCTACTAATCTTAAAGAAAATTAGGATTAGCATATGGCGTAGATAGCAATTTATAATTATTATAGATTATGGTTTTTCCAACAGCTGTCTGATTCAACAAGACTCAAGAATTCTTATGAATTACCAACATTTTCGAGATTTTGATGCCTTCGCCGCTTCTGTTAGGGATGTAGATTGCACCATGATGCTCCAAAACCCCAAACACTATAGTTGGAGCATCACCCACGTCAACCTTCCCGAGAGCCGCGTTCAAATGGGAAAGTTGGGTAGCGGCAATATTGTTGAGGGTCAATCGATTTCAAATGGATATGTCATTTACATGCCGCTTACAAACAAATGCGAATACTCAGCAAACGGAACAGTTTTGGAGAGAAATTCATTCATGATTCTGGAGCCGGGATGTGATTTTTGTGTCAGCACTAAAGATAAACACGATTGGTGTTCGATTACCGTTCCAACCCATATGTTCGCTCGTGGCGAGGAGCTTGTAGAGCGATCGTCGGATTGCGACAAGATGAAGTGTCGAGTGACTAGTCCCAATCCTCAGCTTGCAGAGCAGTTTCGGGCGGTTGTAGGCCAGATTGTGACCGTCGCGGCCAATTGGCCAAAATTTGAGATTGAGGCCGCAGGGGCTTATGCAGAAGCAGAACTGCTGCAAGTCGCCTCTTTGATTGTCGGGCAGCCACAAGCGGGTGAGCCTAACCAAAACAAAAAAGGACGGCAGAGGCTTCCGCGACAAGAAATCATCCGTCATTCTCAAGAACTGCTAGAGGAGCGCGACGGCAAACTCATTCTCGTAGGGGAATTGGCAGATTCTGTCGGAGTGTCTGAACGGACACTCCGGACAGTCTTCAACGAGTATTTTGGGGTAGGACCGGTTCGCTATCTCCAACTGAGGCAGCTTCATCAGGTCCGAAGTGCGCTGCGCTCAGCGGAGCCCGAAGCGGTATCCGTCAGAGATGTACTCCTTAGACAAGGGGTCCGGGAGTTAGGTCGTTTCGCTTCACGGTACCGTCGAGTGTTTGGCGAACTACCGTCGGAGACAATGCGAAAGAAAAGCAGGGCTGTTTCATTCTAAAGAAAGACAGGTGGGGAGATTGGGAGCTGGGGAGATAGGGCGAATTTTTAGCTTTTATCAAGATTATCACCCCCCACCGAAGGTGCGCGGAGCGACCACCCCATCACCCTATCCCCCTATCATTTATTTACACCACTTTACTCGAACTTGAAACAGCCCTGCCCCTTCAAAAGGGTGGCAGGGGGGGGATTAAGCTCACAAGTGTAGGTTTTTTACAAACTGGCGAAGGTGAGACAAGGATGACAAGGTGGGAAAGTAAACAAGGTAGGAAAACCGAACCAGAAGAGTACGGTTAACAAAAAGACAAACTGGCCCAAAAGCCTATTTTTCTGTTGAACAATCTTCCTTGTCTACCAATCTTCCCCCTCTTCCTTGTCTTCCCTCAGGGAAATGTAAAAAACCTACACCTGTGAGGTGGGGGAGTAAGGAGTAGGGGAAATTTTTGAGAAAATACAAAACTAATTAATAATAGCGAATGGTAAATTCAAGTGAATAACAAACTGGTTACAATTCACAAAGATTTGAAAGTTTATCAAAAAGCTTTCTCCACAGCCATGCAAATTTTTGAATTGTCTAGAAAATTTCCCCCCAGAAGAGACCTATTCCCTGACCGACCAAATACGCCGTTCGTCGCGCTCTGTGTGTGCCAATTTGGCGCTCGGCATGGCGAAAGCGACGCTACGGGCGCTGCATTTGTAGCTAAATTAAATGATTGTGTTCCCGAAGGTTTAGCAGAAGCCGCAGAAACACCCATTATTAATATATCAAGATTTCACTTTTATTCAGCAAGTTCTCAAAAAAAGCTTGGTGGCTATAAATTCGGTCAAGAAATCAACATTAACAGTCGGAAAACCTACTGATTAATTCTGTACGAGATAGATTTAACAAAAGTGGTGTAATTTCCATCGGTGACAACTTAAGTAATTGAGGGATAATTGCTTGTAATTGGCTATCAAGACTTCCAAAGCGATTTATGAGGATGCTTTCAATCATCATTTGCTCTCCTTGATTAATACCTTGTTGAATACCTTGTTGTTCTTTTTGGGCTAGTCTTTCTAAATAAATCGGTGAGAGTTTCATAATTAATTGTTCATCCTCTGGCTCTAATCTATTTCCTTGCTCTTTATTTGATTCTAACATGGCCAACAAGTTATATACTAACTCTAAAACGTTATCTTTATGGGGATGATTATCCGGTAAATTTTTTAACTCTTCAATGGCATTTTCTTGTACTCTTTCTCTTCCTAGTATTCTTAACCATAAAGTTTCTCTGGTCACTGGTAATTGATGAATCACTATTATTCCTGTGTGCAAACCTGCCGCTAAAAAATACATTCCCATCCCCCAACTCTCTGGTTGTAATTGGGCACCAAAATAATCCAGTTTATTGAGTGATAAGGTCGGAGTTAGAATCCATAAAAACGCTAATTCTTCTGCTAATAACTTTGGCTGAGCTTTTCTTTTTGCTCTTCTTTGAGAGGTGCGAGTTGAAAATAATTTACTGAAACATTCTTCAATTTGATGTGTTTCTACTGATTTACGAAACACTTCCAAAAGAGAAGTTTTTTGAATCATTTTTCCTAATAATCCTAAGGTTTCTGGGGTAGTAGGAACTTTCTTTTGAGGAATAAAAAACAGGTCTATTTCTCTTCTTTCACTACTTACTGTTTCCCCCGACTTAGCTAACCCATATTCTTTGATTAATTCCGGAAGATATTCTTTAACAAATTCGTCATGAGGAAATTGAACCATTTGAGCTGTAGCTGATAATTAGATTATGAGAATATTATCATAGGGCGATCGCTTTGGGGAAATGGGAGGAGGGGTGATACGCTTTTCCCCATATTTTTTGACCAAAAACAAACATCATGAATCAAACAACTATGAAAAAGCCTATCTTAAATTATAGCGATCGGGGTGCGTTCCCCTAGAGGTCGTCGCTGGGATACCTCCCGCATTCCCGATGTAACAGTGTTACCTTTAGCCCAGTGGGAAGCGATGGCCGAGCGAGAAGCTGTCATTGACTTTAACGATCCGCCTCCCTTGCTTGTGGTTGAAGTAGTTAGCCCCTCTACCAAAGCTGACGACTACCGTTCCAAACGCTCCGAATATAGCCTGCTCGAAATCCCGGAATACTGGATTGTAGATCCGCAAGATGCCAAAATCACCCTCTGCACCTTGCAACATCAGTTCTACGACTCAATCGAATTCCAAGGCAACGATTTCCTCCAGTCCCCCACCTTTCCGTCCCTCTCGCTAACCGCTATCCAGGTTTTGACTGCTAAATAAGGTTCTGTTGCAAATTTTTGTTAATCTAACAGTATTGTGCTGAGGAGCGATCGCTTTTAAAAACTTAGCCAATCAAGGTTTATGGTAGATATAACTGTAGCTATTTGTACTTTCAATGGAGAGCATCGCTTACCTAAAGTCTTAGACAAATTACTATGCCAGACTAATACCAATCATTTTGCTTGGGAAGTTGTAGTGGTTGACAATAACAGTAGCGACAAGACTGCCAAAATTGTCCAGCAGTATCAACAAAACTGGTTGGAAGCATCTCCCTTAAAATACTACTTTGAACCTAGACAGGGATGTGCCTTTGCTCGCCGCCTGGCAGTAAAAGTTGCCGAGGGGAAGTTGATTAGATTTCTCGATGACGATAATTGGCCGACGGCTGATTGGGCTTATGCTGCCGCTTTCTGACAGCACTCAAACAAACCGATTTCTCTGGGGAGATTCGCGCCGATTTTGCTAGTCGTTTACTCACCTCAACCAATAATAGCATTTACCAAATTTTGCCCCAGGCAGTCATTTTTCTCAAAACCACAGCAGATGTAGTGCGATCGCTTTGCTTGTAGGTGGGTGGAGAGAGCAGGATTTTTGAAACACAATCCGTTGGTTTTTAGACGAAAGCAACCCAACAGCAAAGGTGTATGGGTTGGTTTTCGCTTTTGGCTTTATGGGAAAGATTTGGGGCAAAAGTTAGACAAAGCTACACCCAAGCTATAGCGCAAGCTATAGCGACTGATAGATCTAGTTCTGAAATTAATAACAAATAACGTTAATTGTAGGAGTCTGAGTTGGAGATTTTTTGGGTTTAATAATTATTTCAATTTCCTGATCTAAAGCATTAAGAAAACGAAATAAACGTTCTGAAGAAAACCCATCTAATTTACCACTCATTAAAGCTGAAATTTTTGGTTGATTAACTCCTAAAATTTTTCCAGCTTGGGTTTGGGTTAGATTTCTTTGGTTAATAAGTTCACAAATTTTACTGGCTAATTTTGCTTTAGCTAAATACTCATCAGAGTCGGTAATCTCTAAATCAGCAAAAATATTACCGCAACTTTTTTCCAATTCTATGTCTTGATAATTAGCCATTTTTAACTCCTTTATTCTCTAAGTAATTACGATAATCTGCTTCTGCTATTTTCAATCTTTGTTTAATCAAATCTATATCTTGTTTAGGTGTTTTAATCCCTGTTTTGGATTTTTTCTGAAATGCGTGAACAACATATACAAAATCAGCAAATTTAACAGTATAAACGGCACGATATGTATTTCCATCAAAGTCTTCCACAATTTCTAAAACCCCTGCCCCCGAAAAGCTTTTTAAGGGTTTCGCATGAATATGTTTTTTTCCTTCTTGAGCTTGATAAAGAGCAAAACCTATGGTTTTACGAACTTCTAAGGGAAAATTTTTGACTACCTTTTTAGTTGAACCAATCCAAATTAGATCTTTTAATGATTGATTTGCTTCCATAGTATCCCAATTTTAGAATATTATGGTGAAAAGGTCAATATGTTTTATTTAATCAATAAAGTCCACATTTCGCTGTTGAGAGCGTTTAGAAAAAGGTAGTTTGGGTAGAGCGAACAGGATTTTGGAAACGCAATCCGTTGGTTTTTAGACGAGCGCAACCCAACAACATAGGTGTATCTGTTGGGTTTCGCTTTTTGATTTATGGGAAAGATTTGGGGCAAAAGTTTGACACCGCTACACCCAATCTACGGCGATCGCACTCTGGCATCGGTATGGAATAAAGAAGTAGCATGGGATAAAAAAGTAGGTTGGGTGGAGCTAGCAGGATTTTTGAATCGCAATCCGTTGGTTTTTAGACGAGCGGAACCCAACAGCAAAGGTGTATGCGTTGGGTTTCGCTTTTGGCTTGATGCGAAAGATTGTGGGCAAAAGTTGGACAACGCTTCACCCAACCTACGGCGATCGCACTAAGGTGAATGAGTTGATTTGAGATGAAGAAATTAATTCGATACGGCAAAGGTGAATCGAAATTGATGTTTAGAGAGTTTGAAGGGCGATCGCTCATTAAAAATACCTTTAAAATTGTTATAGGTTGATATTTTTTATAGAGCGTAGAGTTATAACTGCTTGATTGCGAATGGGAATATCATCTTCTACTAAAGCATTTTCAAGTAAAGAGATTGCTTGCTGTTTATCTAGCCACTCAGAATTTTGTAAATCTGTAATTATAATTTCTCTGATGATTACAGAATCCGAATGATATAGTTTGATTAGCTCGGTTTTAAAAGTTTTCAAAATTGATGATGGTAATGTTAACAACTTAGTTAAAACATTTGCTAGAGACTCATCAATATAAATTTTTTCTAGCAAGGAAATTAAAAGCGTTTTATTATTAGCTGCTTTTTGTACCAGACTATCAACAGCTTCATCTTGAACGCCACTTCTAGAATCAGTACAAAGATAGATTAATTTCTCGTTATCAATTAGTTCCAATTTTGTCAAAATATTTACTAAGTTTGATGGGGGACGATCTAAAACTGTTCGGCATTTTGGGCAAGAATTACCATATGTGGTTATTTCATGTTTTTCACACCAAGTTCCATGTTCAATCCACCAATCAAAAGCTTTTTTAATTTGAGAACCTAATTTAGCAATCTGACTAACTTCAAATTCTGATAAAGCTTCTCCCGCAGAATTGGCAATTCTTGGGTGTTCTGTATTTAATGCTGTTAATAAGGTTGAGAATACTCTAGATTTATCTTGAATATTATAGTGTTTGCAAATTTGTGGTAAACTTTTTAGCAAATAGCAACTTCCATTATTTAAAGGTTCGTCTAGTTTATCCAAAAACATTTCTAACGTTTTTTTGCCACATATATTAGGAGCAACATTAGAAATTGCCCAAAGAATCTTTTCATCGTTTTCTTCTGTGAGCATTTTTTCTATTAATTTTGGGGCGTTGCTACCTCCAGCACCATGAGCTAATAAAAGAGCAGCATTGTCACGAATGCCATCAGAGGGATGCTTTAAAGCACGAACTACATTTTCTGGACACAAGTTTATATCTCTCGCAAGTTCCCATGATGGAGAGAAAGATAGCTGTGTTGAAGGTGAGTCAAAAAAATCACTCCAGCTCCACTCATTTTTATCTTCAGATCTTGCTGCAATCAGACCCTCAACAGTATCTAGATCGTACTCTACTATCTCAAATTTCTTAATTTTATCTAATGCTGAAAGGGCTTCTTCTGCTAATCTATAAGAATCAATTTTCAGGGCAACAATTGCACCATTTACTACAGTTTCAATAGCCTCTAAATCCTGACGCTCACCTAGAATGTCCCAATATTGAATACCTAATTCACCCCAACCCATTCCCGCAAATAATATGCCTAGATTTGATTTTCTTAATAGTAATTTTTGTGACGTAGTTAATGAACTATTGTTTGTAATCTTGAGTATCGATTCTAGGAAAATTATGCTTGCTCTTTCATGTTTTTTTCTATCTTCAATCCTACTAATCAAGTCGTTTTTCGATTTCTGCCATTCTAGTGATATTGTTTGAAGTAATTTTTTTGAATGCTCTTTAATTCGAGTATTTCTATCCTCTTTAAGAACTTGTTCCTTATCGTATTGATACAAAATCTCTTCCATTGCTTCATGTATTCCAGAACTTAGAGAACCTTGCTGCTGGAGATTTTCAATACATTTATCTGTTTCACTATCAGGTTTATATTTTAGAACTAGTTGTATGCCCAGAGGAATAATCTGATTCTGAAACTCCCATCCTCTATTTCCATAAGATCTTGATCTATCAATTTTAGGATAAGTGAAAAAAGGTATTTTTGATGAAGAAAAGTCTGTTTCTAACGGCTGAATGGCAAATTTATTAAGAATGTCTGTTAAGATTTCCAGATCGGTATAATCAACTCCACATTCTAGAGCTAATCTAATACCAGCCAAGCGAATCCAAAATCTTTCATTTTTTGATAAAGATAATGCTAAAGAACCAATAATATGCCTGGCTTGAGGAACGAGAGTAAGTAATTTTTCTGTTGCTTCAAATACTAAGTAAGGTATTTCAGATTCAAGTCTTGTTTTCAACGCCTCAACAATAGCTTCTGCAATATTATTAAACTGTCCTTCTCTTTCTAATAAAGCGTCCGCAGCAAGTACAGCTTCTATCGATGATGGATCTTGAAAATTGTCTAACTGTAATAAACATTCACAAATTTCCTTTGCTACGCCAGCACCAGCAGCAAACAAGATAGTTTCTCTGTATTTAGGCTGTCGCCGAACCTTTTGCAACCACTCGTTTAAGTTTGTAATATTCAAAGTAACAGCGTAACTTCCTGCTGAGTATTCCTGTAAAGACAAATGAGCAAAAGTTATAAACTCTTTATTTCCTATTTTAAAAAGTTCAATTATTCGTCGTTCTTCCCAAAAATCTATACTTAGTTGAGCTTTCTGCTGTCCAGCTAAATATCTTAGATCTAATTCTTCGGCTATTTCTTTTCCTCTCTTCTTAACTAAGTCATCTTTAGTAGTATCTGGGTTTTGCTGTAAGTGCCAACCAATAATATCTAAAACTTTATAAGCAACTGGCTCTTCAAGTTCTATTCTAAATTCTCGATCAGGTACAGATTGTTGATAAGCTAAACTGATAATATTTTTATAAAGATCAGATCTAAATTGGACGAGTTCGATCCCATTAATGGATAGCTGTAATAAAAAACCCAGTAATAAAGGATTTTGTGCTGCGACAGATGCCGTTTTATTGATTTGAATCTGTTCTACAAACTTGTTTAATTCTTTTTCTACTTTGGCTTCATCATTAAATAAAGCATTTAATAAAAGTCGAGAATTTTTCTTAAGTTCCGTTGATTTTAGGGAAAGGATATCTAAACATTGCCATTCTGGAAAATAAGCACAATCGTAACCAAATGGACGAGATGTTAGGATTATTTTTGTTTGGGGATGTCCTGTAGACCATTCGACAATTTTTTGCGCGATTGATGCTCGCTGAGAAGAACATTCATCTAAACCGTCAGCTAACAAATAGTCGGGATTAGAAAGTATTGTTTTTAAGGATTCGCGATCGATTCCCGAACTATCTGCCGCCTCCATCAATAAAGCCTTTTCAAAAGTTGCTTCAGAAGAGAAATATTTGGCAACTTTGGATAATCTAATTAACAAAACTTTTCTACTGTACTTTGTCAGAAAATGAGCTAATCTCTTCAAAGTAGTGCTTTTGCCAGTTCCTGATCTACCTATCAATACAGCTCTTTCTGAAATTTGATCTAAATTATCAATGTCAACTATTAATTCTTTTTCGCCATTTTTCTTTGAGTCTTGATGATATTTAGCGAGCTGTTCTTTAATCGTTTTTGGAGAAGGTTGAGATTCTGATTTTAGTTTTCTTGCTCTTACTGGTATCCAAGCCGTTTCTATAGATAATTCTTTTCCCAAGCCTGGAACTAAAAAAGAAGCTGTAATATTTTCTAGCCAGTTCAAATAATTTTCAGTAATGACTTTGGTATCTAAGCTAGTTTCAATACTTTGACTGAAAAAAGCCTTTTTCCAAGGATCTCCAAAAAAATCACTGACTAGTTCTGGTAATTCTTTTAGCTTGGATGATAATTGTGGTTTATCCCAAATTATCAATTCTATTTGCTTCTGTAAAAGTCTTTCACGCTGTTGAATTACAGCGTCAGCACGTCCTTTTCGTTCTAAACTTTCAGAAGTACACAAAACAAAAGTTTTGGTTTTATCAACCCAATCCCCTTCAAGAAATTTATCTACAGCACTCTTAATTTTTTTAGGACCAAAATCTTTTTCACACTTGCATTGATAAACCGTATACTTTTCCTCTAAATGTTTTCTTGCATACAGATCTATTCCTGCTTGTTCGTCTCCTCTTTCACCATAACGTTGACAATAGTCTTCGCTATTGGCTTCAGATTGAACCAACCGCAAACATAATTTTTCAAAGTTTTCCCAAGTAAGTTCATCAAATGGTAATTCCTGTCGTTTAGTTTCAACTGGAGGTTCGACTAATGAATTTATTTCTGTTTGTAGTCGAGGTGGAATACCCTTTTGATATTTACTCATTAAGCAATATTTTTAATGGGTGAGCGAAATTTCCGTATTCTTATGATAGCTCATATCAATTTCCGCTCTAGATTTTTGAAATTACATTGCGATCGCTTTTAAATTTGAAACTACGATCACAGTAAAAAAGTAGGTTGGGTGGAGCGAGCAGGATTTTGGAAACGCAATCCGTTGGTTTTTAGACGAGCGAAACCCAACAGCAAAGGTGTATGTGTTGGGTTTCGCTTTTGGCTTTATGCGAAAGATTGTGGGCAGAAGTTGGACACCGCTACACCCAACCTACGGCGATCGCACTGCAAAATAAAGTTACTTTCTTTTTGGGTAAAGATATAATAAACACAATCACTAATTAAAAATCTCAGATAGTAACTGGAGTTTAGACTAAAAAATGTCAATTACTTATTTTCCTGAAAATTTATTCTATGAACTATTATGGATGTCTTGGAATGCATCTTGGCATACGGTTAATTTTCGTCATAATGGAAGCAAATATGATATAGAAAAAGATGAGAAAAGATTTGAAGAACACGCCCAAAATTTCTGTCAACTAGGAACACAATTAGTGGGACTTAGTGAAAAAGTTTTAGAAGAGATTAAGTGGGGAACTTGGCGTGCAGCATGGCATGCTGCGAACATAAAATCATTGGATCCAAAATATTTTATAATCGATGCAAAAAATGATTTAGAAGAATTTAATGGACATTTCGAAAGAGTTGATAAGTCTGGGGAATTAAATTCTAATTTAGTTCATCATATTAAATTTATGTGTTTTGATTTGGCTTTTTATTGTGTACACAAAAGAAAAAATAACATCCAAGATAAAAAAGAAATGTCTGACAGTGCAATTCGGCATTCCTTAAAAATATGTCCTATTATCTATGAAAATAATCTTCGTGAGCTTTTAAATCTTGAGTTAAATCCTCATGCAAAAAAGTTTGAATATAATGATCCTCTGATGAGAGAGCTTATTGTCAGTATTCAAGAGCTAATAAATCATCTCGAAAAAAATGATTCAAAAGATTCTGAACAAGAATTAGTTGATAAAGCTATTCAAAAAATTAATAATGAAGATGCTCGTTCTTTAAAAGACAAAATAAAAGATGCTTTTGTTGAAGGTAGTTTAGCCGGAATTGACAAAGCAACCGACAATATTATTGGTGCAACTGTTGTAGGTGTAATTAGAGGATTTAGAGGTCAGTAATTTGAGATTGAAAAAGCTTATTTTTACATTAATTTCACTGTTTTCAGAAAAAATCCAAACAAGGTATCAAAACTCCAAAACAGGATATAGATTTAATC
>JAAUYA010333632.1_pt1 | contig 41684 bp, 39 predicted proteins | sample 7278161 | NCBI WGS metagenome assembly JAAUYA01 (sample SAMN14350120, study PRJNA611818) | marine sediment metagenome | isolation source: surface marine sediment (3m) | place: French Polynesia: Moorea | collected 2018-08
CTGTTTGAGCAGCTCAGGGGTGGACTCGCTTAACTGCGACGCGATCGCACCCAGGGCTTGGGCACGGTCGTCCTCAAACTGAATGGCCTGTGCGGCGTCGAGGGCCTGTTTGAGCAGCTCAGGGGTGGACTCGCTTAACTGCGGCGCGATCGCACCCAGGGCTTGGGCACGGTCGTCCTCAAAATGAAGGGCCTGTGCGGTGTCGAGGTATTTTTTGTGCAGCTTTGGTGTGGACTCGATTTACGGCGGCGCGATCGCGCCCAGGGCTTGGGCACGGAAGTGCCCAGACTGAAGGGCCTGTGCGGCTTCGAGAGCTTGTTTCAGCGCAGTTAAGCGGTCGGACTCGCTTAACTGCGGCGCGATCGCACCCAGGGCTAGGGCACGGGAGTGCTCAGACGGAAGGGCCTGTGCGGCTTCGAGGAACTGTTTCAGGGCAGTTAAGCGGTCGGACTCGCTTAACTGCGGCGCGATCGCACTCAGGGCTTGGGCACGGTCGTACTCAGACGGAAGGGCCTGTGCGGCTTCGAGGGCTTGTTTGAGCAGCTCAGGGGTGGACTCCCTTAACTGCGGCGCGATCGCACCCAGGACTTGGGCACGGTCGTACTCAGACGGAAGGGCCTGTGCGGATTCGAGGGCTTGTTTGAGCAGCTCAGGGGTGGACTCCCTTAACTGCGGCGCGATCGCGCCCAGGGCTCGGGCACGGGAGGACTCATCCTCAATGGCCTGTGCGGCGTCGAGGGCCTGTTTCAGCGCAGTTAAGCGGTCGGACTCCTTTAACTGCGGCGCGATCGCAGTTAAGGCTTGGGCTTTGAGCCCTTCATTCTGAAGGGAATTAGCCGCCTCGAGGGCTTGTTCGAGCACTTCTGCTCGCGAAGGCAACATCTCAGCCGCCAAACTAACCAGTGCCTCAACCCTCTTCAAGGGATCCTTAATACCCTTAATTTCAGTCAGCCGCTCATCGACCCAGCTCTCAGCCACCTCACTCTGGTTTTCTACAGACATCTCCACCCTCCTTTTATTAACGAAGTTACAAATCAAATAGTTCTTTTTGTTGAAAACTTCGCATTTCAGCAAAAGATAGCCAACAGCGATCGCAGTGTATTTGGAGAACTAAATACCCTTCGGAAGAGCCAACTCTTGCACTTTCATCGGCGATCGTCGTAGGCGCAAGTTGAGTTCGACGGAATGCTCAAAGGCTGATTCTAGCGATCACTTAGGGTTAGATAGGAGACTCAATGGTGTCGAGTGACGTTCTCACCCCGTTGATCTCTCATCAGCTTAGAATTCTGTAGCCACCTTGCCACCTCGCCTTAAACTCTTTTTCACTAATGCGGCTGTATGCACCGTTATGTACTTTATAGTCTGATTCCAAGGTCCCATAGGGGTCGTGGGCTATCCAGTAACCATTTTTTCGACCAATCAACACAATAATATGACCACCTCTAGGATTAGATATGCTACCACGATGCAAGATGTTCACCGCCACAGGAAAACCTGTCTCTACTAAATCCTGAACGAATGGCAGATCCCTATCCCCCATCCATTTAGTCTTAAAGCCGTATCCCTCTATGATCTGGGTCTGGACACCGTGAACGGTTGTGTCCCCTTTAGCCAAAACCTTTCTGAGATAGCTATCATCACTATCAAGACCAGCTTTACCAGTCACCCGTAACAGCCAATCTAAATACATTGCATTGCTACTACTATTGCAAGTTCGATGGGCCTGAGTGTAGTTATCGCGCTGGCTAAAATAATTGGTTTTTACGTCAAGATTTAAGGTCTTGCCCTCTGGTAGATATTTAGTTAGCCTGTCTATTTGTCGTTGCACTGCTTCTGGATTGTTGAGCGTCGGCGATAACACCTTAGCTTTGGGTTTGGGTTGCCCAGATACTTGTTCTGAGGTAATCGAAGCAACTAAGGATCTCTTAGGTGGAACAGATGGTATTACCTTCTTAGCCTTTTCCCAGAACTGAAGACGATCTGCATAACCGTTCAAACCTCCATTAATCAAGCGTGTTACTTTTTTAAAGTCACCGGCATCAGCTGCAGCATTAATGTTACGGGATTTCCAGTACCAACCCGCAACAGCTGCATTAGTGTAGGGATCTTGTACGACTACTTGAGGGTTTTCTTCTAAAGGTAAATCTAATGCTTTGCCACATTGGCGATAATTAGACCTACCAGTAAGTTGAATTAACCCCCTTCCTTTGTATCGTTTACCGTCCCCTGGTTGGGTATTTCCTAGGTCTCTTCTGCCTTCATAGGCGGCACCACTCGCTATTTCTTCTTTATACCTTAGTGAGCCGCTTTCATGGGCGACTTGAGCAATAAAGGCGGCTGCTCTCTTGGCAGTGTTTATATCAAAGTCATGCAAGACTTTATTAAGTGGCTTAACATAGGTAGCAATATCTTTAGAAGAGGCAGAGGGCATAATCTTCTTTAAGTTTGCCTGGGTAAAAAATTCTGGGTAAGTTTCTGCGTCATCCTCATCCTCATCCTCACCATGGTCTTCCCAAGGTAAGTACCAATGATCTGACCAAATATACCAAATCCCTGCACCGTAGTCTAATTCGACTAGGTAATGTCCGTCAGTTTCTTCTGAATACTTGAGAACCGTGTACTCTTTGTCCACGGGAACTTCTACTTTTTGGTCGTAAGCGAGTTCCGATGACTGAATGGGCTGCTTTTTCAGGTAGGTTTGCGTGGTTGCTCTGATTATTGTATTGGGTGGAGCAGTATTCCAATCATCATCTTGAATCACATTTATTAATCTCGATCTCCGGGATTTTCTCCGAGATAAGGTACCAAGAGAGGTTGCAGTCGATGCTTTTAATTCAGCAACACTCTTGCGAGATCCTGGTGTTCCTACAGTGGAAGCAACTGTTTCTATGATCTTCGATGACTGTGGGGTTGGACTTAGAGAGACTTTGAAGGCTTTTTCTAGTAAACGCGGCCCTCCGCTGCGTTGCCTAATCCAGTCTCGGTTCTTCTCTAGCCAACCCTTAAGGGGAATGTCTACTGCTTCATCTTCACTTTCTATCAGAACTTTAGCTAGTCCATAATTGCGGTCAACTTTTAATAAATCCTCCAAGATTTTTTCTCTCCAGGGAGAAGCGGTTGAATTCCGTGCTGTTTGTTGTTCCTCTTGCATGATTCTGGCGAGTGCCCGATTGAGTTCGTATTTCCAGGTACTCCCGACCATTTGAGTTCCCCGCAGTTGGATAGCTTTATTGAGACAGGAGATGGACTCATCTAATCTGGGAGGATCGGAGTCTTTGTAGGCATAGGCAAGCTGGGCGTGATACTTGTCGTTTTTGGGATCGCTATCTACCAGTGCTTGAAAAATAGGTCTGGTTAGGGGAATTTTAGATTTGAAGGCTTTTGTCCGCCAACTCATGCGACGAATCTCCTTAGCCATCATAAAAGCCTCTTGTTTAAGCTCCTCTGAGGCGTTTTTGATTTTTTCGGAGAGTCCGTAAACTTCTGAAGGGGGAAGCCCCTCATTAATCTGTCGGGTGACGAGTTTAATGAGATTTTGCTCCTCATTGAGTTGATCAACTTGTTGAGCAAGTAGCTTTCTTTTCTCTTCAACTTGGTTAACGGTCTTTACTTGACCGATTATCCTACTTAGGGCAGCATTCATGACTGCTTTACCGCCGTACCCCCCTACCAGTCCAGTCACAAATGCAAGGAGGCTATCGAAGCTAGCTACTGCTTTAGTCACTCCTTCTACTTCTACAGGCTGGGTTTTAAGTTCTTGAGGCAGAGCGACATAGGCAATAAATGCACCGCCGATACCCACAAAGACTTCCCCAATAGAACCTATCCTAATGCTATTGCCCCCATCCCCCCACTTTGGTAGTTCTAACGAGCCATCTAGCAAGATAGAGTAAAGGATACCTCCGAGCGCACCGGCTAATGTCAGAGAAAGATAGAAACCAAATACATCATCGAAGTTGTCTTTAGCGCTGGGATCGCCTTGGGTAACTAGCCGAGCAAAGCCCCAAACTAGGAATGCTCCTAATATAAGAGTCAAAATAAACCGAACCCAATATCCGATCCGAAATCCATTAATATTTTGTTTTGTTTTTTTCATTGCTTTTACTCCACAACACAGGTTTGAGCTATAACTACGATCTTAAAAAAACCCTTTTTTCCCTTTGGGAGGTTCCTCATTGTCCTCATTGTTGTCCGCTAATGTCTGCTCCAGTAGTTCGCCCAACTTGCCATTTAATAAGGAGTGAATTAGCTGCATTCCACTGGTAGAGCGCATCAATTTATTGATATCTTCTCCGTTGCCATTAGCAAAGGTATAGATACTTGAATTTCCTAATACTCCTGGCTGAGGCGCGAGGGCTTTAGCTACTTCTGTAATCTCTTTTAACTTATCTTGCCCTATTAGTTCGTCTCGAATCAGCTTGACCATACGGTCAACATCGTTGATAGGTACTGCTTTGTAGCGTATCTCTTCTGCTTCAGCCAGCGTTTTAATAATTTGTGCTTCCGATGCAACGCGCTGAGCTCTTGCCTCTTCAATAGCTGTTGTAATTTCTTCGAGGGCTTTAGCTCGCTCTTTTTCTTTGGTTAACTTCTCTTTTTCTTTTTCGATCATATTGATTACCGCTTGGATTTCTTCCTTTTCTAACTGTTGCTGAAGTTGTGCTTGCAAGCTTTGGAATGCTTTATTGGCCTTAACAACTTTGGCATCTTCTTGAATTTTGGCAAGTTGAATGGCGGCGACTTCTTGATCCTGCGATTTTTGAATCTCTCCCTCTATATTCACTCTGTCTTTTCCTTGCTGGATTTGGAATGCTTTATTTGCCCCAGCAACTTTGACATCTTCTTGAATTTTGGCAAGTTGAATGGCAGTGGCTTCTTTATTCTGCAATTTTTGAATATCTCCCTCTATACTCGCTCTGTATGTTTCAATTTCCCTAGTTGTATCTAGTTCAGCTTTTTCTATTTCCTGCTCAAGTTTATTTTCCTTGAAGCTTCTGTATTTTTCAATATCTAGTTCAAAATCTATTTTTTGTTTTTCAAGGGTATTATTGTTTGTTAAATGGTTTTTCTGGAATTCTAATTCCTCGTTTTCTATTTTCTTCTCAATGGTTAATTCCTTTGTTCGTATTTCCTTTTCAATTTCTAATTCTTTTTCTCGTATTTGTGGTTTTGTTTTTAGTTCTTCGTCGCGAGTTATAAATTCAATATTTAATTCCTTTATTCGTATTTCCTTTTCAATTTCTAATTCTTTTTCTCGTATTTGTGGTTTTGTTTTTAGTTCTTCGTCGCGAGTTCCGAGAATTGTTTTTTGCATAGTTTCTGTTCGGTTTTTGATGCCTTTAACATCAAAATAGTTGTCGGGATTGTAGGTATTGCTCTCATCTATAGCGGCGATAAAGACACCATTTAAACTTAACCCTACACTTTCGACAATCTTCTTCAGAAAGCCTTCGACTTTTGTGCAAAAATCTTTCCGGTTTCCATGAATTTCATCTAAGTCCATTTCGCTGGCTGCTTGTCTCATTACAGCATCGATCCTACCTGTAAGGGCACTAGCGACACTATCATCAGTAATTGTCCCTTCCTCAGACTGCAATGAGTTGGCTTTTATTTCATTTTCAATCTCGACATAAACTATCCCTTGTATTTCAGCCCGAAAACAGTCCTTTGTCCGAACATTAGATCTCTTGATTGGCACAGCAAATTCTTCTTGAGATTGCCTCGGCAATAGTCTTAACAATGAGTAATACAATGAGGTTAGTGGTTTCTTCAAAAGCACCCCCACCAGAACTGATACCACAATAACTATTGTAAAAATTATGATCGAGTTAGTGTCTCCACCAAGTTGCCCTTGGTTCTCCTGAAAAGATTGCTCCCTAGACTGGGCTACAATCATAGGCTGTGTCTTTGGAAGGCTGGTAGGCAAAGTATTCATGGGAGTCTGAGTAAGACTTAAAAGTAAAGCCAAGCTAGACTGCATTATTTTCTCCTTTTACTAAAGTATTTAGATAAGCAATTTCACTCACAGTTTGCAATTTTAAGATTTCATAAAGTTAAGGAATAAGGATTTAATTATTTAGAAAACTTAGATCGATTCTGGTTTGTTCATATAGTTCCATTGAGGGAGATATTCATCAAAAATGACATTCATCTAAAATTACTTTGAGTGGTAGAAACTCCCATCAAAAATAACTCAAAAGCTCATTTGCCACCCTAGGGGGTATTAAGAGGGGTTGCCTCTTGCTTAGGAACGGTCAATAAATAACTGTCGCATTCTCGAGGATGACTCAATAATTCCATTTCGGCAACAAATTATCAAACACCATCTTTAAAAGCGACAATAATTGATTAGTCGATCCTTACCTTCACAATCATGTAAAATTAACTTTGCACAGGTACTTATTTTTGAGTTTGATGTTTTGACTTTGGGAAAGTGGCACAGGTAACAAGTAATGACTGTATTAACCGCCGTTAAGGAAGGGTTTTTTGTTGGCAGTGAACCCAGAAAACCTGTAAAATCTAAGCTAAGGTGTGAACTTTAAAACTTACCGACAACGTAGTGGTCAAGGGACTTAAGTCGGTCAACTCCCTAAAGAGAAATGGCATACATGACACCCCAGATCTTTAGAGCGGGGTGCTGACAGTTTTTTTGAAATCTTGAGCCACTTTCGTTTGCCCGTTTTAGATACTTGATTAAGTATATACATCGTTGGATATCTTTGGCTATAGTTGTTAATGAATTGTAACAAGAAGGAAGTTAAATTAAATGGGAAACAGCTTATGGGTGAGATAGTTTACTGAGACTGTTTCAGTTATAATGCGATCGCAGCAAAATATATTAATTATTATCGTTAAATGAACTCGTTGGAATTATCTATAGTAATGCCTTGTTTGAATGAGGCAGAAACTCTAAGGTTATGATTTGGTAATGGGTAATCGTTTTCAAGGGAGAATTAAACCCGGCGCCATGCCTTTTCTCCACAAATACTTAGGTAATACTGTTTTAACTTGGTCGGGAAAACCATTATTTGCTAGTCCTTGTAGTGATTTTCATTGTGGCTTAAGAGGTTTTACCAAAGAGGCGATCGCCCGTTACGAATAAAATTCGGGGGCTTGCCAATTAGAGATTTTGGATTTTAGATTATTGATTTTATGATTTAGTCAAAAGTAATATTGATAATAGGATTTTATTTTGGTATTGGACTTTGATGTTACCAGTCAATCAAGCTGAGAAAATAATTCTCGATTTAGTTAAACCGATTACTGATACAGAAAAGGTTAGCCTACAAGATGCTGTGGGTCGTATTTTAGCAGAGGCGATCGCCAGTAAGCTAGATTTCCCCTATTGGGATAATTCTGCGATGGATGGTTATGCGGTTAAGTTTTCTGACGTGCAAAATTGTAGTTTAGATGGTGGAGTAAAATTAGAGATTGTTGAAGAAATTCCGGCGGGTTATCTTCCTAAAATTGAGCTTAAATCAGGACAGGCAGCTCGCATTTTTACCGGTGCGATATTGCCCCAAGGTGCTGACACCATCGTCATGCAAGAAAATACCCAACAAGAAGCTAATTTTGTCACTATTTTAGCTTCACCTCAACCTCAAGAATTTGTCAGGCATCAAGGCTCTTTTTATCAAGCAGGACAAAGTTTATTAAGTCCCGGAATGCAAATTAACCCCCCGGAGATGGCTATCTTAGCTACTGCTCAATGTACTCAATTAAATGTTTATCGTCGCCCTAAAATTGCGCTAATTTCTACTGGTAATGAATTAATTACTCCAGAAGAAACTTTGCAACCAGGACAAATTATTGATTCTAATCAATATCTTTTAGCTAGTTTTGTTGCTCAAAACGGGGGAGTACCTCTAAATATGGGGATTGTTCCCGATCGTAAACAAGCTTTAAAAGATACTATTGAGCGAGCAATTAATCAAGCAGACTTGGTAATTTCTACCGGCGGAGTTTCTGTAGGAGAGTATGATTATGTTGACCAAGTTTTAGCAGAATTAGGGGGCAAAATTCATCTGCGTAGTGTGGCGATTAAACCAGGTAAGCCTCTTACTGTTGCTACTTTTGCTCATGGATGTGTTTACTTCGGCATTCCGGGAAATCCTGTTTCTACCATGGTAACTTGTTGGCGTTTTGTGCAACCTGCTTTACAAAAATTATCAAGTTTAGCTAATAATTATAAGCCGCTTTTTGTGAAAGGAAAAACTCGTCAAGATTTACATTCTGCTGGCAAAAGAGAAACTTACATTTGGGGCAAATTACATTTAGTTAATGGTGAATATGAATTTGACCAAGCAGGTGGTTCTCATAGTTCTGGTAATCTGATTAATTTAGCACAAACCAATGGTTTAGCAGTTATCCCTGTAGGTCAAAAACTAGTTCCTGCGGGAGATAGGATTAAAATAATGCAAGTTTACAGACCTATTTGTAGTTAAATAAATTGAGAAAATTAATTGGTTTTGAAGAGAGCGATCGCCTTTAGAGCTTAGTGGTTACGATCTCGAAGATATGCGCTTACGGCGGTGGGTGCTAATCTGTTTGATTACCTCGAATTAAATATCGTACTTCTTCGAGCAAAACGTTAAACCTTTCATCATTTTCAGCTTGCCGTTGCTTTACTAACTCTATCTCTTCTGCGTGTCTTTGTTTCATTAACTCCATCTCTTCTTCAAACATATCCATTCGGCGTTGATTTTGAGCAGCAACTTGCAACAATGCTTGAGTTGTCAATCTCAAGCCATCCACGCTATCTCCTATTTCGGTAATGCTCTCTCGCACCTCGGTAATGCTCTCTCGCATTTCGGTCATACCATCTCGCATCTCGGTAATGCTCTCTCGCATTTCGGTCATACCATCTCGCATCTCACCTACACTTGAAGCCAACTCATCAAGCATTTTATCGGTCCAACGTTGTACTGCTATCATATCTCCTTAATCTTGCTCTGCTTAACGTCTTCTATTGTACCGTGCGATCGCCGTGCTTCCCATCCTAATACGGCGAGGGTTTTACCAAATTTCTTCGGTGAAGGCTGCCAGGAAACTCCGGAGCAGGGAGATAGTATTAAAATAAAGAGCGATCGCCTACAAGAAGTCTTAGCAGAAGAGCCTAGTATTAGCACTGAGCAACTCATTATTCCGAATTTGAGTCTTTATGTTACTGAAATGTGACATGATAAGTTCTGAGTATGATTAATGAAAATTCATATTAAAATCGAACTAAAATGGATAACTTTAGAATTAGAAGAAGAGACTTGTTATGGGGATTAGCTAGCTTATCAGGTAGTCTCATCACTAATAGATTTCTTCTCAAACCAGCAAATGCGGTAGTGAAAGTTAGAATCAATGGAGTGGGAGCTAGTTTTCCTGCTCCTTTATATAGACGTTGGTTTCTTGAGTACCAAAAAATTGATAAAACTGTACAAGTTAACTATAAATCCATTGATAGTGAGGCCGGAGTTAAACAGTTTATAGAAGAAACAGTTGACTTTGGTGCTAGTGACGTAGCTATGACAGACGACGAGATCGCAAAAGTTGCTCGTGGCGTTGTTTTATTACCCGTCACTGCCGGAGCTGGTGTTGTAGCATATAATATACCCAGTTTTGATTTAAGACTTTCCCGTCAGCAACTAGTGGACATCTTTTTAGGCAAGATTAAAAATTGGACTCAAGTTGGTGGTCCTAGTATGGAAATGAAAGTAATTCACCGTTCTGACGGTAGTGGTACAACTGCTTTGTTCACCCAATATCTCAGTGCTATTAGCCAAGAGTGGAGGGATAAAGTCGGTACTGGTAAAACTGTACAATGGCCTACTGGTGTTGCTGCGGAAGGGAGCGAAGGCGTCACAAATCTTCTTAGACCGGTACAAGGTACCATTAGTTATGTTGGACATACTAATGCTAAAATTCACAAGCTCTCTATGGCACAATTACAAAATAAAGCAGGTAAATATATTCGTCCCACTTTAGATAGTGTTCAAACAGCTCTCTCCCAAGTTAAATTACCTTCTAACTTGAGAGCTTTTATTGTCGATCCTAGTGGAGATGACTCTTATCCCATGGTTAATTATAGTTGGATTCTGGCTTACGAAAAATATCCCTCAGCTGATGTTGCTAAAAATCTCAAAAAAGTCTTAACTTGGTGTGTTAATGATGGACAAAAATGGAGTCCTCAATTGGGATATTTTCCTCTCCCTTCTAGTATAGTAAGTCAAGTAACTAAAGCGATTAATTCCATTAGCTGATATTTTTTAAGGGTGGGCAATGCTCCATCGGTGTAAACTTAAGGTGAAACCATTGCCCACGGAACTCAAGGATACTGTGAGCGAATTAGGTTAAACCTTTGAAAGAGCAGGGGGAGTAGGGAGCAACTCACCCCTAACCCCCTCACAAGTGTAGGTTTTTTACATAAAAGTTATCATGGGGGTGAGACAAGGCAGACAAGGGGTTGAAGCCCCCCAGCCCCCAAACTTGGGGGAGAACTTCGGTGGACAAGGGAGAAAAAGAAAAAAGAACCATCTTTGCTCATGAAGATTTGGTCATCTATCAAAAAGCGTTATGATGCAGCCATGATTATTTTTGAATTGTCCAAACAATTGTGACTATATATCTACCGAACAAATTTTACGGTTCTTTCTCTTCATGTTCTCTATCAAGGTTAAAGAAAAAAGAATCTTTTCTAATAGCAGTTTGTCAATTTCTCCATCTCTAAAACTACCAATAGTAAATGTGATATAATCTTAGATTGCAGGATTTAAATCAAGTTAAAGAAATATAACTCAATGGCATTAACTCAAGCAAAGAAGCAACAAATCATGTCTGAATACCAAGTACACGAGACTGATACTGGTTCAGCAGACTTACAAATAGCTATTTTAACAGAGAGAATCAACCAACTGACTCAACATCTTAAAGCTAACGATAAGGATCATTCTTCCCGTCGCGGGTTATTAAAGATAATCGGTCGTCGCAAGCGTCTGTTAGGATATATTCACAAAAGAGATCCTCAACGTTATCAAAACTTGATCAAAAAATTAGGTATTCGTGGTTAAAGAATCTTATCATCAAAAACTATGTCATCTAAATCTTCACGGGAGCGTTTACCATTTGAACCCCAGCAAAAAAAGAAAAAAATCAGCAAAAAATCTCCATCATCTCCTGAGAATAGTAGTGGTAGTCAGAGAATAAATTCCGCCTATGACAGCAAAAATGCTTCTCTTTCAGCAATTCCTGACAGTGTAAGTAATAGAATGGTACGTCGCATGGCAATTTTTAGTGGTATCCCTACAGGAATGGGAATTTTTTCTTTTTTTATTTTCTATTTGATTACTACTCAAAAATGGTTCAATGTTCCCAACTCAGCAGTAGTGTTTGTTAGTATGGGATTATTTGGTTTAGGTGTAGTAGGTTTAACCTATGGTATTCTATCGGCATCCTGGGATGAAGGGAGAATAGGTAATTGGTGGGGTTGGCAAGAATTTAAAACTAATTTAGGCAGGACAATGTCAGCATGGAAATCTGCTAGACAGGAAGCCCTCGAGAAAAAACAATTAACAACGAGTGACGATTAATGGTAGCTTTAAATACAGACTACCAATTACTAAAAGCGATAGGAAGCCTTTAACCTCCAGAATAGGGAGGTATCATTTCCTGCCGCTTCATCAATATTTGATAGCCATAGCAATCAATAATTAACAATCAACAATCAACGCCCTTGAAAAGGTAAATTACCATGATCGTAGTAATGAAAGTCGGTTCCCCAGAGCAAGAAATTACTCGTCTCAGTGACGAGTTGAAAACATGGGGATTAACACCAGAAAAAATTGTCGGGAAACACAAAGTAGTTGTTGGATTAGTAGGAGACACTGCCTCTCTTCATCCTGAACAAGTTCAAGAAATTAGTCCTTGGATTGAAACTGTTCTTCGAGTGGAACAACCCTTCAAAAAGGCTAGCTTAGACTATCGTCACGGTCAACCAAGTGAAGTAGTAGTTTCTACTCCTGACGGTGCCGTTACTTTTGGATGCAATCATCCCATCGTTTTAGTGGCTGGTCCTTGTTCAGTAGAAAATGAAGAAATGATTGTGGAAACTGCTCAACGAGTGAAGGCTGCCGGTGCTCAATTTTTAAGGGGCGGGGCTTATAAACCTCGTACTTCTCCCTATGCTTTCCAAGGACATGGCGAGAGTGCTTTAGAATTGTTGGCAGCTGCCAGAGAGGCGAGTGGTTTAGGTATTATTACTGAGGTAATGGATACTGCTGATTTAGAAAAAGTAGCAGAAGTAGCTGATGTAATCCAAATTGGGGCGAGAAATATGCAAAATTTCTCTCTCCTCAAGAAGGTTGGAGCTCAAGACAAGCCAGTTTTACTGAAACGAGGAATGTCTGCTACGATCACAGAATGGTTAATGGCGGCTGAGTATGTCTTAGCGGCCGGTAATCAAAAAGTCATTCTCTGCGAGCGAGGAATTCGCACTTTTGATCGGGAATATACTCGTAATACTCTAGATTTAGCTGTAATTCCTGTCCTGCGCTCTCTAACTCACCTTCCCATTATGATCGATCCTAGCCATGGCACTGGAAAAGCTGAATATGTACCAACTATGGCTATGGCAGCGATCGCTGCTGGAACTGATTCTTTGATGATTGAAGTACATCCCAATCCAGCTAAAGCCTTATCTGATGGTCCTCAATCTCTGACTCCAGAAAGATTTGAGCGTTTGGTACAAGAGTTATCAGTTATTAGTAAAGCTGTGGGACGCGATCGACAACCTGCTGTAGCGATCGCTTAACTAGTGATATCTTCGACGCCGTCCGCCTATGCTGCGGACGGGGGTTCCTAGGATCGTGATTTGATCAATTTACAACATCAACAATTTGCTTCCCCTTGAGTAACAGCTGAACACTTCAAAATAAAAACTTCACTCAATCAAATTTTGCACTTCTTCAAAAATATCAAGGGAAAAAGCTGGGAGAGAATTGCACATAGCGTAACCTATGAAGCAAAGTAGAGGATTATGTCACAATAGGAAGAGAAAATAGAGTTAGATGAGAAATCTTTGAAAATATTCCTCTCTAGTTAAATTCAAAAATCAGATTAAGATATTTGTTTACTATGACAAAACGCAAACCATCTATACCTAGATTTATGCTTCGACTTACCTTAATTGTGGGATTAGTTTTAGCTTTAGTTTTAGGTGATGCAACTCAAGCTTTAGCAGCTCGTAGTGGAGGAAGGATGGGTGGAGGATCATTTCGTGCTCCTACTCGTAGCTTTCCTAGTGGTGGTGGCTATAGATCTCCTCGTGGGGGTTATGGTTATGGAGGAGGAGGATTTGGTTTTCCTTTTTTGATCCCTTTCTTTGGTTTTGGCAGTTTTGGTGGCTTATTTACCCTCTTCATCGTGATTGCGCTGGCTAATTTTCTGGTTCGCGCTTTTCAAAATGTGGGAGTTGGAAGTGAAGATGAGTATGCTAATACTAATGTTTCGGTGGCTCAGGTACAAGTGGGTTTATTAGCAAGTGCCAGGGGTTTACAAACAGAGTTAGATCAGTTGGCTTTAACCGCAGACACTGGTTCTGCTCAAGGTCGCACTGCGTTAGTGCAAGAAGCTAGTTTAGCTTTACTGCGCCATCCCGAATATTGGGTTTATGCTACTACCGAGTCTCAACAAACTGGTTTAGATGCTGCCGAGACTAAATTCAATCAGTATAGCTTGACAGAAAGGAGCAAATTTACGGAAGAAACTCTTTCTAATGTGGATAACCGCCTGCTTGATTCATCCTCATCGTCAGTTAAGGGCGAACTAGTTAAGTCTGAAGCAGAGGCTGGCGATTATATTATTGTTACCATCATCGTTGGCGTTACTGGCAAGTTAGCTTTACCACAAATAAGTAGCAGTGAAAATCTTCGTCAGGCTTTACAGCAAATAGGAGCCATAGGAAGCGATCGCCTTTTAGCTGTAGAAGTATTATGGACTCCACAAGCAGCAGGTGATACCCTCTCTACCGATGATATCCTCACTTACTATCCCAATTTAAGGCTAGTTTAATCACCAGATGGCAAAACATCAGCAAGGAACATTTTTAGGCGTAGGGGGAGTCGAGTTATATTACCAAAGTTGGCATCCTCTAGTGCCTCCCTCTGCTGTGGTGGTCATTATCCATGGATTAGGGGTTCACAGTGGTTTGTTTGGTAACATTGTCGATCATTTACTGCCGCAAAACTATGCTATTTATAGTTTTGACCTGCGTGGTCATGGTCGCTCTCTAGGACAAAGGGGATATATTAACAGTTGGGATGAGTATCGTGGCGATCTTGATGCTTTCCTAAACTTAATTAAACAACAAAACTCAGGCTCTGCTTGCTTTGTGTTGGGAAATAGTTTAGGAGGGATTGTCGCGCTCGATTATGCCTTACGATTTCCCCACCGCATCAAGGGAGTGATTGCTATGGGTGCACCATTGGGAGGGATAGGAGTTTCGCCTCTGAAAATCGCGATCGGGAAAATTCTTTCCCAACTTTGGCCTCGCTTTAGCCTAGATACAGGCATTGAACTAGAAGCAGCCACCCGCAATCAGGCAGTTTTAGCAGAATATGCCCGAGATCCTCTCCGCCATACTAAATCAACGGCGCGTCTAGCAACCGAGTTGTTTGCCACTGTAGATTGGATACAATCTTGCGCCAGTGAGTTAAAAGTCCCGGTGCTGCTCCTGCATGGGGAGAAGGATCGGGTATGTTTACCGGAGGGAACCAGACTCTTTTGGGAAAAAGTTACCTTCCCTGATAAAGAATTTAAGGAATATCCAGGAGCATATCATGAGCTTCACAATGAGCTTAACTATCAAGAAGTGATGGCCGATATAAGTGCTTGGTTGGCAAGAAGAAGTGTTTGATTGAGCGAGTTTTTTAGTCAAGATAAGGAGGAAACCCCAATGGTAAAGTGGGAAAACTTTGATCGCTATATTCAAGATGCCATGGAGTCTTGGCACTGTCCAGGTGTAGCCTTAGCTATTGTTAAAGGAGATCATATCCTTTATCAAAGTGCATATGGTTGGCGTGATGTAGAAAATCAACTGCCGATGACACAGAGTACACGTTTTCCCATCGCATCAATTACCAAATCTTTTACAGCAATGAGTGTAGCTTTATTAGTGGATGAAGGGAAATTAGCATGGGATCAACCCGTAAGAGAATATATGCCTGAATTCATCTTGGAGGATTCATACGTAACCCAGCATGTGAGTGTCCGTGATATGTTGAGTCATCGTACCGGATTACCAAGCCATGGTTTGTCAGCACATCGCCTGAATATATCTAAAGCTGATTTTATTAAACGGATGAAGCACCTTAAATTCAGTGCTACCTTCCGGGAAAAATTTCAATACAATAACTTGATGTATTATGCAGTTGCCTACTTGGTTGAAAAAGTTGCTGACCAACCCTGGGAAGATTTCGTACAAGAACGCATTTTATCGCCCCTGGGCATGATTGCATCAAACTTCAGGCCAGAACCAGTGCAAGATGGTCAGGTTAACGCCAAAGGCTATCGAGTAGATCGAGATGAACGAGGAGATGCCAAAGGGTTAGTTTATATGCCTTTTGGCAAACACACTGAACTTTCTCCAGGGGCTGCAGGGACGTTATTCTCCACATTGGCAGATTTAACCCGATGGCTAGAAGTTCATCTCAATGATGGTCGAGTGGGAGATGTTCAGCTTGTCTCTCCGGGAAATCTTAAACAGATGCACCTACCGCAGACAATCATTCCCAGTGGAGCATTTAATGAACTTTTGTTTGACAATACGATTCTTACCTATGGGATGGGTTGGATGGTAGAACCTTACAGAGGATATACCCTTGTCCATCACGATGGAGGTGTTGAAGGTCACAGTTTGATCATTGGTTTTGTGCCCCAAGAACAAATCGGTGTAGTAGCACTAACCAATATTGCCGCGTTGCCCTTGTCAAGCTTATTGCTGTATGAAGGAATTGACCGTGCTTTGGATTTGTCGGCTCGGGATTGGAATACCAAGTTTCATGAGATGTTCGATCCCATCATCGTCGCAGAGGCGAAAGGTAAACAAACTGCTGCTGAAGAACGTCTTGAAGATGCCCCTCCTACGCATCCTTTGGAAAACTATGTTGGTACATATGAAGCAAAAGGTTATCCCGATTTTGCCGTGAAACTTAAAGATGAAGCACTACAGGCTTCTGTTGTAGGGACTGTGGATTGGTCCGAGTTGCGACATTATCACTACAATGTATTTGAATGGCATTTGGCTGATTTCGACCGTTGGTTGAAGGTGCGCTTTTTAATCAATGACACTGGCACAGTAGATTCAATTTCAATCCCGATCGAGCGGGCAGTTGAAAACATAATTTTTACTCGCAAAAATATCGAGCTATCCGAAGACATCATTGCTGCGCTTGTCGGAGAATACGATTCACCTATTGATGGAATTACCTTCACTATTACAGCCCATAAAGGTAAGATCTATATGGCTCAAACTGGTAGCCCTCCAGAAGAGATAAAAGCGTATAAATTGGATCGTGATTTGGTAGGGTTCAAAGTCGATCGCTTGCGCTTAGATTTTGTGCGTGACAATAATGCTGTTACACGTCTAGTATTTAAAACACCATTTGTGACCGTGGAAGCACCACGGAAGGTTAATTAAAGGCCGCCGCTCGTTTACTGATTGACACTCTGTAATGACAAATGATGCACCATGCCAAACCCAGACTAAAGTTTATTCCCCAACGTTTCAACCCACTGGTACTAAAACTCGTTCATGGGTTGCTTCCTTTGGTGTTACGCTTTCGCACCAGACGTTGGTTAAGAGGAGGAATCTACCGTGTTGAAACAGAAAATGTCGAAATTTTAGTGAAACTCTATCAACAATTCCAGGCAGGTAAAATCCGTTTTTTGATGGCTTTTCGTCATCCAGAGGTGGAAGATCCCTTGTGCCTATTACATATGATGTCCCGCACTATTCCCAAGGTAGCGAAGGAACAGGGCATATCTTTACAATATCCCATCCACAACCATTTTATCTATGACCGAGGTATGACTATCTGGGCAGGAGATTGGTTAGGATGGTTGTTTTCTCGAGGGGGAGGTATTCCCATTCATCGGGGCAAACCTCTCGATCGCGTTGCTCTCAGAGCAGCACGGGAGCTATTGGTTAACGGTCAATTTCCCATGACGGTAGCGCCAGAAGGAGCCAACAATGGACATGGAGAAATTGTCAGTCCTTTAGAACTAGGTGTGGCGCAGTTGGGGTTTTGGTGTGCCGAAGATTTAGCTAAAGCTAACCGGAGTGAAGAGGTTTTGATTGTTCCCATCGGCATCCGTTATCGCTATCTTAAGCCTCCTTGGTCTCAATTAGATCGGCTGTTAACTCAACTGGAAGCTGATAGTGGTTTACCACCCCAATCTCTGGCAAGATCTCATTTATCTGAGCCAGAAAAGTTCCTCTACCCCCGCCTCTTGAGATTAGGGGAACATCTTCTGATGGAGATGGAAGAGTTTTATCGTCGCTTCTACCGTCAAACTATTCCCGATATTCCTGCTGAAACTTCGGTTAGCCCCGACCAAGTGTTGGCAACACGACTGCAAAACTTATTGGATGTGGCTCTCAAAGTTGCTGAGGGCTACTTTGGCGTGTCCAGTCAAGGAACAGTTATCGATCGCTGTCGCCGTTTAGAAGAAGTGGGCTGGAATGCTATTTATCGCGAAGATATTCCAGATATCCACCACATATCTCCTCTACAAAGGGGTTTAGCAGACTGGATTGCCGAGGAAGCAGAGCTCAGTCTCAAACACATGCGCTTGGTAGAAAGTTTTGTGGCGGTGACAGGAAGCTACGTCAAGGACAACCCTACTCCAGAAAGGTTTGCGGAAACCGCCTTGATTTTGTTCGATCTGATGGCACGAATTAAGGGGAAAAAGATTCCTCGCCGTCCCCGTTTAGGAAAACGATGGGTTACCATTACAGTGGGTGAACCCATCGCCCTGAGTGAACGTTGGCAGACTTATCAACAGAGTAGAAAGGCAGCCAAACAGGCGATCGCCGAGCTAACACAAGACTTACAGGCAGCATTGGAAAACTTAGTGTTGATGGTTGATGGTTAATGGTTGATGAATATCTATAACAGCTTCGGATTGATGTGTTTGACTTGAACTGTTCTTATTTATTCTGAATTCTGCATTCCACAGAGGAATTAGAGCGGTTCCTTTCTCAATCCAGACTTACCACCTATTGTGTACCAATATTCCCATTTTCCCCCCTGAGCGGTAGACCAATCATTTAAGTCAAAATAACCGCTTCCTTCTCGAGTTCCAGGAATTCGATAAACTTTTACAGCTTTCCCCGAGTTATTCCAAATCAATGGCCAACCAGGTTCAATTTGCTCGGGTAAGGCTCCGTTAGTCTGTAAAAAGTAAGCATCTTGTCCGATATTAGTTCCATTACCAAAAACCTTAGCAATGCCTTTTTCATTAATAGCGACAAAGGCTCCCTCTTCTAAACCGATAGCATAATGGTTGAGTTTGTTATCTTCATGAATGACTCTAGCTAGTAAGCCAAGTAATCTTCCATATCTAGTTTCAGGATTCTTTGAATTCATTCGATCTAAATGAGTATCAGTAATCACCTGCTTGAGGGAGGGAATCTCAAGGAAATCACTGCGATGAATATTTTCAGTGTTGTAATGGAAAGGATCGTTAAGAATTTCTGAACTGAGAATTCCTTGATGATCGGGAGCGTAATAATACTCACCCATAATAGCCATACCAGCACTGGTTCCGGCTATAGGAATTTTCTTGTCATTAATTAAATAGTTAAGCGCTTCCTCCGTCTCGGTTCCTTCCCAATATTCTTGATATTCATTTTGATCTCCTCCTGCTATGAACAGGGCGTCAGCTTCCCGAATATATTCGATAACTTCTGAGTTATTTGCCGCTTCACGACTATTAATACAAAGTTCAGCCGCTGAATGAATCCAATCTCGATAATGCTCACAAATCCAGTCGGCTTGACTCCCTATCCTGCCAACGCGAAGCACCAGATATTTACCACCTTTGGCTCGTTCAAGAAACCATTGATTTGCTTCATATTCACCCGATTTATCTCCTTCTGCTCCCCCAATCAATAAAATTCCTGGCTGAGAACTGATGCAGACAGAATCCCTATTTCCACAAGCTACATAGTAATCAAAATCATATCGACTTCCCATAATTGTTAACCCCCATCTGTTTCTACTATTTACTATTTATCTACTTTTTGATTTATTTGAAGAGTCTCGATATTGATAAAAACTGCATGAATAATTTTCTCATTCTCTTTTTGTGTCATTGATTAAGTTGCCTTCCCTCTCTAACTGCTTCTTTCTAACAGCAAGCGTGCTTTTCAATCATGTTGATGAAATTCAAACTCAGAATCAACACCCCAGGAGCAAAGATACATAACTTATGGGGTAAATATACAATTTATTTTGTCTACCTAACTTACCATGGCTAATGCTCAAACCCATCCTTTTACTTGAGAGTCAACCAGAGGTTTATCTAGCTTAGAATGCTCGCTACGAGCGGCAATGAGTAAATGTTTCATCATCACCGGTTCTCCAGACTCCGCAGCCAGAAAAGCAGCATTGAGGGCAATATTGCGAATATTCCCCCCCACCACACTTAATTTGGCCAATTTTTGCACATCTAGCCCTTCTGTAGGCGTATCCTTCGGGAATGCCCGCCGCCAAATTTCCGCCCGTTGTTGCACATCAGGGAAGGGAAATTGAACCACGAAGCGAATGCGACGCATAAAGGCTGTATCCAGAGCGTTTTTCATGTTGGTCGTCAAAATGGCTAAACCCCGATAAGCCTCCATTCTCTGGAGCAGGTAACTCACTTCAATATTGGCATGGCGATCGTGAGAATCTTTCACTTCACTACGCTTGCCAAACAAGGCATCCGCCTCGTCAAACAATAATATTGCCCCTCCACTTTCAGCAGCGTCAAACACCCGCCGCAAATTTTTCTCCGTCTCGCCAATATATTTACTCACTACTGAACTAAGATCGATTCGATACAAGTCTAAATTCAATTCCAGGGCTAAAACTTCGGCAGCTGTAGTTTTCCCGGTGCCACTAGGACCAGAAAATAACCCACTAATACCTAAACCGCGATCGCTCTTTTGGGCAAATCCCCATTGTTCATACACTTTTGAGCGCTGACGCACGTGAGCGACAATAGCTCTGAGTGTATCCTTTTGGGCTTCGGGTAAAACCAAATCATCCCATCTCGTCATGGGCTTAATTCTCTGGGCGAGACTTTCCAATTGAGGGCGAGCTTGAACGCGACAGGCATCCCATAATGATTCGGCCAGGTTTTTTTCTTCTACCGTTCCATTACGACTTAAAGCATTAGTACAAGCGGCCTTAATGTCATTGGCATCCAAGTTAAACTGACAGACAAATTTTTCCACATGACCATTTAATTCCACCGAGTGTGAACCCAGTATTTGCTGCCACAGTTGTATTTGCTCCTTCGATGTCGGTTTATCCACATCCACCTGAATCAGCGAGTGCATGGAGGAGGCTACCCTCTCTCTACTGCTGATAATTAAGGGATGCTCCAGCTTGTCGATGAGTTGATACACTGTCTTGTTTTGCTGGCTTTGGGTGTCTAAATCAAGACATTCTATGAGTAAAGCCGAAGCAGTCAAGATCGATTCTCGTTTCCATAAGTCTATGAACTGATGCAACGGAATATTATGGGTTTCTAAGGCAGTGGTGGAGAGTAAAGATAAGTTTAAGCCCAGTTTTTGACAAATATTATAGGCGATCGCTCTTTTCGTTTGGGAGTGTTCCCCACATAATTGGATGATGGGAAGATCTCCTTTTCCCTTAGCCATGCTCCAAGTTTGGGCTAGGTGTGTAGCAATCTGTTGATGGGAATCTACCGCAATGGTTAAATCATGTAAGGGTTCAACAATACTTCTTAATCTTTCATCGAGATCTTCTACTCCTACTAGAGTATGCAAAATCCGCTCATTAATTTTCAGGGGGCACAGAGTAAGAACCCCCCCACGACCAATTTCAATCAGTTGCAAACGACGTAGAGGTGCACTGGGCATGATGGCATTCCAATGGGGGTTTTCCAAAATACTATAGCCCAGACTAAAGGTAGGGTAGTTTTTTTGCATATCTCCTTGAGCTAAACCGCATAAGACTGGGAAATCAGCATCTAGTTCCATCCCTACACACAAAAGCAATAAATCTCTTTCAAAGGTTGATAGACCAAAAGTTAAACATAATCCTTCTAGGGCAAACATAACTGGTTCTTCTGGTTGCACATACTCAGATTCAAAGCTAAAGTTATGGTCTGTCGACGGGGAGGTAGTTTCAATTCTTTTGGCTAGAGCTTGCTTAATCGGTTGTAGGGATTGCATTAAATATGCTCTATTTGCTTCTTCCCAGCTAAGTTGAATTTTGACCATGATCGATTTAGAGAACTCTAGTTATTAATTTTATTATAGTTTATCTTCTACTCCGTACTTCAACTTGAAGTATGAATAGAAGATAAAGAGACTTAACTGAGTTAGGGCAATCTGCGCCGCTCGCAGCGCTTCGCTCCCGCCCATAGCCGTTGGTTTGGGATAACTTTATCAAACAGATGAAACTTTTTCGGGACTATTGACAAGGAAAGGCTCAACATATTACAATGCAATAAAAAGCAATAAATTGAAATTAATAGGCGATGAAAGAAACTATCAGTTTTAGAATTGAGTCCGAGCGAAGAGAAAAGCTTGATACTTTGGCTCGCCAACTGGAGACAGACCGCAGTACTCTTATTGATGATGCCATCAGAGCCTATTTAGAGTTCAATGCTTGGTTTATCAAAGAAGTGGAAAGTGGACTTGAAGAAGCTGAGATTGGTAATTTTGCTAGTGCCAGCGAAGTAGAAGCAACTTTTTCGAGACTAACCAGTGAATGAACTACTTTGGACGAGAAGATCGCTCCAAGATCTAGAAAGAATTCATAGCTTCATCGCTCGAGACAATATCAAAGTCGCGAGAAAAACAATCCTCTCCATTAAGAAAGCTGTTGAACAGCTCACATATTATCCGTTCATGGGCAAGGCTGGCAGAAAAGAAGGAACCAGAGAGCTAGTGGTAGCCAGAACCTCTTTTATCGTCATATATCGCTTAAGGAAAGAAGCGATTGAGATTCTGCGGATTCTGCATGGAGCCCAGAAATATTCCTAGAACACCGATTCAGAGCAAATCTGTTCGTGGAAAATCAAGTTTACAAATCGAGTTCAAGAGCGAAACCCAACACTTTCTGAAACAGTTGCAATGCGATCGCCTCAAGCCTTGGTGCGAGAGTCGAATGTGATGCGATCGCCCATTTCCTCGCGCCTAAGCTTCCTGGTACCGTATCATAGTTAATAATACAATAAATATTTAAAGAGATTGTTATGAAAGCAGAGTTAACAGCAATTATAGAGGCAGCGACGGAAGGAGGATACTGGGCTATTTGCCCGGAAATTCCTGGTGCGAATGGTCAAGGTGAAACCATCGAGGAAACCAAAAAAAGTTTGAAAAGTGCTATTCAACTGATACTTGAAGATCGTTTGGCAGATATACGAAGAGGGCTACCGAAAGAAGCCATTGAGGAGACCATCTCAATTCCATGAAACGTAAGGAATTAGAAAAAAAGTTACGGAAGGCTGGTTGCTATCTTAAGAGAGAAGGTGCTTCTCACTCCCTGTGGATTAACCCTCAAACTGGAGTAGTTGAAGCTGTACCACGACATATGGAGATTAAGGAAATTCTAGCCAAGAAAATTCTCAAAAACTTAAATGCAGAATAGGGCGATCGCTTTTGTTAGGTGCATTAATTTTTAAGTGCGATCGCCCCAAACCTTGGTGCAAGAGCCGAATGTGATGCGATCGCCCATCTGTAAAAATTTATACCTAACAACTAATACAAAGTTATGATGATCTCTGTCTTTCCACCTTTTTATTTTTGTGAAGTTTTGTCTACGTAATGACAAGGAGGTACACTACAACGGATATAATTAAAATAGATTGAGTCTAATGCCTCTAGAAGTTACTGTGCCTGCAAAAGATATCTATCATGATTGTGTGAAAAATGCTCTGATTAAGGACGGATGGAATATTACCCACGATCCATTTAAGTTGCAAATTGGCAAGAAGGATTTATATATTGACTTGGGGGCAGCCCAACTGATTGCGGCGACAAAGAGAGAACAAAAAATTGCAGTTGAAATTAAAAGTTTTATTGGAAGGTCAGATGTAGACGACTTGGAAAAGGCGTTGGGTCAATACGTTCTTTACTTCGATATTTTAGAAGACTTTGAGCCAGAGAGAATTTTATATTTAGCGATTCGACTAACAACTTTTGAAGACTTATTTGAAGAACCCATTGGCAAAATTCTTTTGAAGAAGCAGCGGGTGAAGCTGATAGTCTTTGAGCCAAATAAGGAGGAGATTATTACATGGATACCCTAGATAGATATCGAGAAATTATTGAACAGGTATTATCGGATTATGCGGCTGTTCCCTATGTACATGGGGAGTTTGAGACAGAGATTATCTTTGATCAAAAACGCAATCACTATCTCTTAATAAATATGGGTTGGAATAATGGTCGTCGGGTACATGGCTGTATTATTCATATTGATATTATTGAAGGAAAAATCTGGATTCAGCGCGATGGAACAGAAAGTGGTATTGCTTTGGAATTGGAGGAGGCAGGTGTGCCGAAGGAGGATATTGTTTTGGGATTTCGGGAACCAGAGTTGCGACACTATACGGGTTATGCAGCAGTTTGATAGTGGGGGTGGTCAAAAGGTCACAGGGGTAGGTTTTTTGCAATAGTATTCTGGTGCAGTGGAGGTGAGACAAGGTAGACAAGAGTTGAAGTCTCCCAGCCCCTTTCCTTAGAGAAGCAGTTGAAGTGACAATGAAGAATTGAATACTGCTTAACTTGTGAAAAATTCGGGATTACTCACAACTCATTACTCAATACTACTCGGTTAACAAAAATTATTGGTAAAGGCAGTAGGGGAGACCGCTTCGCCAATCAAATTCTTGACCTTTTTCGGTTAGATCATCAAACACGACCAATAGAAGTGAACGGTTTAGGATGGAGTGTTAAGCAAACCAGTGATGAAGTTAATCAAAGGGAAAAGAACTCATGATCTTCGGTTAATGGCTGTTATGAAAACCGGCAACTTAACTCATTTGCTGACTTTTAATCCCAATGATTTTATTAAAATTCTTGAGATTCAAATCGTTCATCCTCATGAAATTATTCAAAACAAACCCTAGGTGCGATCGCTTTTTTGAGGAGGGAGGGCGATCTCCTCTAGGCAGTGCGATCGCCCTTCTTCTTGAGGATTAGTTTTCTCTACCAAATTTTTGATCGCCTCCAGAGGAGAAACTTGACCATAACTGATGCTCATGATCGTGGGTAAGTATTCATCCATGGCGAGCACATTCACGTAAACTAACCGAGCCATGATGGCGTCGGGTAAGTGCCCATCTTCGACTTCCTCCGATGTTGTATAGAGCAGTTCGCTATCACTAAAATCTAACTCAGATTTCCCCATCCCCATTCCATAATTGATACGGGTGATTAACCTAACTACTGCCAGTCGTTGCTGATACTGTTGGTCAACTTAATAAATAAGGAACTGCACTCCTGAAGGCAGGAGGCAGGAGGCGGCAGAAGTGTGAAGATAAGAAGAATTAAGCTTTTCTCCTTTTTCCTTATTCCTTCCTTCTGCCGTCTGCCCCACCGAAGGTGCGCGAAGCGACCTGCCATCTGCCTCATCTCCGGTTAAATATGTTAAGTTCGCCAACAAGATCCGTTGCTCTTCAGGAATTTTAATCGGAGCAATGGTTTGGGGTTCTACTGACATATGACTCATCCACAAAATCAACGGTAATTTAACTCTGGTTTAGAAGCCTTCTTGTTTAGCATGAGCAGGGAGCTCAATATTGATTGCATTCTTGTTAGACAGCCCTCCACTTTTCTTGTAAGTCGCCTTAGCAGCTCTCCGTTTCGCAAAGTTACCAGCCTCACCAGTGATTTCAGCAAAAGTGTTTTGTCGATCATCCACAAATTTCTTTTTATTCCAATTCGCAAGAGATGAATAAATACCCAATTTGTCTTTTATCTTATGAGGGAATCTTGCTTTAATGGAATCGGTTTGTTCCTCTGGATTCAGCGGTTCACCCATTATCTTTTTGGAAACCGATACTCGTGAAAGCCTTGTAGTTTCTGCTGAATATTTCACTCCTTTGCTTCCCCCTGCCTTCAACATGTCTCTATCACCATAAATTTTTCCAATTGCTTCGCCGTTTTCATTTTGGACTTCAAGTCCATTTTTACAATATTCATCATGGAAAAAGTTTGTAGCATATTGGATATACACGTTACTCATGAAGGCATTGTAGGCATTTAAATTGAACTCCGCTGCTTGATTTTTATAACTTGCCTGTTTCTTGTCTGCGTCTAGCTTTGATGTATCTTGGAAAATCTGAGATGAATAGGGCTTATTACGTTTGAAAGCCTGAGGGCGTATGACATTTATTTGCGCCTGGTCGAGGGTGTATTTAGCCTCCTCCACATTTGTTGCGAGTGTTTTTCTCACAAATTTCTTCTTGACAAGCTGTTCTAATAAGTTTGCTTTATTCTGATGAAGGAATTTCAGATCAGCCTTAGCCTCTTTTTCTAACTTTGATGCCGTAACAGTTTTATAATTATTGCTATCTGCCAAGGCTTTCTCTCGCCACCACATCATGAGAATAATATCTTCTGTAGGATTCAAGTTAATGAATTCCGCTGATTTAGCATAATTCATTTTTCTATCATTCTTATCCAGTTTTTCGTCCTCTTTCATCTTGTCATGCAATGCCTGTGGATCAGCCTCGGGATCGGTGATAGTACCCGCGCCAATACTATCACCACTACTGTTGGCAATCATTACGGTCATTTTCCAGCGTTCTTTGGCGTCAAGGGCATCCCCCATCTTATAATTGTTAGCGTCCAAATATTTAACAAACTCCTGCATGACCAGAGTCTTATCGATCAAGTGACCGGCGGCAAATGAGTCTTGCAAATAATGGTCGCCAAAGGCATTCTGAACCAATGCTTCATTAGCTTTCTTCTTCGCCCCTCCGTATAACTCATCCGAAAGAGTTTGATCCTGTCCATGAAGAGCATACACCTCTTTCATCTTATCAGCCGATTCCTGCGCCGCTTCCAGGGCAGCTGTATGATATTTTTTCCAAGCATTCCAGCTGTAGGGAGCAAAATGACAGGCATTTCGTTCTAACACTGCATAGCCACCTTCGCTTTTATGTTTCTTTCCATCTTCCGTAATAAGTTTTTCAATTTCTTGTAATTGATCTACGCTGGATTTTGTTCCAGGTTGGGCGCGACGTTCGCCCTGAGCCTCAGCGAAGGGGCGTTGATCACGACGGATAGATCTTTTAGTTTTATTATCATAGTCTCGCCCACCTAAGGCTGATTCGTCATACCACTGGACCAAGTTTCTGTAGACTCGTTGTCGCAAGCCTTGAAGAAGAGCGACAACATTCTTCTTTTTAGTATTGGCGATCGCATCCGGGTTTCCGAAATAGTCTGGCAAGGCATTTAGCTCACCATATAAAACAACTATAGAATCACTACCTGCTTTGTCGTCAGATCCTTTAACTGGTAGGGAAATATAGGGGACTTCCCAATCTTCATCTTTTTTGACCTCTCCTGCTTTATCTTTGAAGTTTTCGTCAAGGTAATTGGGTTTTTTAATAAAATTTTCCAATAGTGTTAGGTGCTGCTTCATGACGTGCCGAGCTTTGTCACGCAACGCCATGAACTTCTCAAAATCTTTAGGATTTTGCTGTTTTTTGATTTCATCTATGCCACCCTTTTCTTCAATAAACTCCCTCAGTTGAGGAATAGTAGCGAGGTCATCTGGACTAGTTTGACCAAGGAGGTAGTGCTCATGGGAACTGTGACGCTGAATGACACCATTAGGGGAGGTCGTTACTTGATTCACCAAGGGCTTACGTTGAGCCATCTGATCTTGCTGAAGGGATGAAGCGAGAGAATGATATAAGGGCTTTGTCTGAGCCATGTCCTCTTCATGGTCATGACCTCCATGGCGTTGAATAGACTTTGTGCCTGACGCTTGCAAGTCTGACATCGCCATGACTTTCTCTGCCATGCGATCAGCTTCCTGCTCGTACTTATCCCCAGGTACCCCGACGGTTAATTTAGCTTGTACACCTCCCACACACATGGGACAGGAACATCCTTTGCCATGGGAAGTTTGACGCTGTACTTCTTTTGGAGATACTTTCGATATCCTTTGGATAAGATTTTGACCCAGGAAGTTGCTGGTGGCTCCATTGCCATTAACCTGCCGCTGAATGCTTCCCCCTGTGCACATATGGCAGGCACAGCCTTGACTATGCGCTCCAGATTCAGGTTTCTGCTGTAGTTCTGCCTCCTCTCCTGCTACCGGATGTCTTTGTAGAGAAACGCCCCCTGTCTGTTGAATGGTATGGGTCAGTTCGTGGGCTAACAACTGTTTTCCAGCAGTACTATCGGGATTATATTTGCCTTGGTTAAAGTAAATATCGTTTCCTTGGGTAAAAGCTTGAGAATGCAGGTCTCGATTCATCTGTACTGCATCACTACCCGTGTGGACTTTCACATGGGCAAAACTGGCTCCAAAGCGAGGTTCCATAAAGCTACGGGTCTCACTATCTAAAGACTGGCCTTGTCCTCGACTAGATTTAATCTTATTTTCGATAGCTCTATCTGCTGTAAAACTACCTCCATTAGCAGCTTTCATCTGCACGCCATCTTCCTCATCATGATGCCCTGCGTGACGTTGAATCTGAGATGACTCTGCTTTCATCTGAACATCATCTTCATCTTCTTGCTGACGCTGTACTTGTTGTCCTAGAGTTACTTGCTTGATTTTTCTTTCATTGTCTCTCTGCAATAGTTCTGGTACCACCCAATCTCCTGCCTGCCTGTAGTTACTCCTAGCAACACCATGAGTCAACTTAGCCTGAATCAAAGGGTTTAAGTTCTTCCTTGGTAGTTGTAATTGCTCCTCTCGACGTTTATAGGCAGGAAAAAAGGCTTTTCTAGAATCTGGGAACTGCTTCATTTGAACTTCTTGTTCTTCTGGCATAGTTTCTCTTTGTATCGTTTGTTCGAAAAAACTATGCTGACTCATTCCTGCCGACTTGGCTTGAATGGTTTTCTGGGAAGGAAAAATGGGGATCTTGGCCAAGTTAAAGCCTGTAGGTTTTTGGGTTGATAATGATGCTGTTGCCTGGTCTGCTTGTGGAGATGAAGATGCTGATTCTTCTCGTTCTGTAGCACCACTTGTTTGTAGAAGATTACTTTTGGTTAGAGAAAGAGTTTCTGACTGCCGTTTCTTTTTAACTCGACTTCTCATGATTTTTTCCTCAGATAGCCTTTGAGCCGGACAATTCAGTATAGATCACAATTACCAAATTGTCAAGTTCTGAGCACTGGTGTCAACTTAAGGTAAAACCATTGCTCCGCCCAGTTTTTCAATTCTGAATTCTGCATTCTGAATTCTGCATTCAACCACTGGTAAACTATTTCTGAAGATCGTTGACACCAATAAGTTCTGATGCCTTCTGCTCTAAAATCACCCCATTTTGTTTTTTGAGGGCGATCGCCCTTCTTTTTCTTCTTCTTCTTGAGGATTAGTTTTCTCTACCAAATTTTTGATCGCCTCTAGGGGAGAAACTTGACCATAACTGATGCTCATGATCGTGGGTAAGTATTCATCCATGGCGAGCACATTCACGTAAACTAACCGAGCCATGATCGTGTCGGGTAAGTCTCCGTCTTCGACTTCCGTCGATGTTCTGTAGCGCAGTTCGCCATCACTAAAATCCAACTCAAAGTTCCCCATTCCCATACCATAATTGATACGAGTGATGAACTCGGCAACTGTCAATCTTTGTTGTTCAGGAATTCTCATGGGAGCAACAGAATAGAAGCGGAATTGCCCTAATTCTTCGCTTACCTGAGCGTAACACATCCACTCCCCATTTTCTCCCTGAAAGGGAATTTGCAGGATGGGTTGGTCTTCGATTTGGGTAGATCGCCAGTTGTTATTTTTAAAGTAGGCAACAGCACGAGCAAATAGGGTTTTCTCTTCCTGCTGTAATGATTCGGGAGAATCGGATTGACTTGCTTGAGGACTCATCGAATTTGTATTTCTCTTCAGCTTAGTTATTGGTGTATATATCATATCGTCAATATACAGAATTATAGTGCGATCGCCTTCTGGTAGGCTGAGGGCGATCCCGCTCTACACCAACCTTAGCGATTTGCTGCTTAACATTTTGCTATGTTTCCTTTCTGTGTGTTAGAGTCATGATACTATGTAAGGTGACTACCTTCTCGGTATTGGAGGCTGACGATGAGGGCAAGAATACAACGCAAGAAGAAAGGTTTCGATCAAGAAAGAGTCATTCAGACTAAAACAGATCGAGATGGATTTTCTTCACCTTCTTTTGAAGCAGAAGAAAGAAAAACTCAAACAAAATCATCGCCAGCAGATCTACAAAGACAGCGGGCTCAGTTAGGAAAAGGTTTCAACCTGCTCAACGTTCCCCTTTATCCTCCTCAAAATACTAGCCCGCCAATTCAGAGGAATATGACAGTAGGCGAACCAGGCGATAAATATGAGCGAGAAGCTGACCAAATGGCAGAGAAAGTAGTACAATCGCTCAATCAACCCACCTCCGAAACAGGTAATGGTGACCAAGGGGTACAAAAACAAGAAGAGGAGTTGAGCCACAGACAAACAAGTCCCATACAAGCATACATAAAACCAAGTGTTCAGCGAAACAAGTATGTGATTAATCAGCCAGTGGGCGGAGGATTCAAAATACAGCCCAAGAAGCAAGTCAAAGGGATAGATCCTTTTAGAAATCCGAGTCCCATGGTGCAGCTAATGCGGGAAAAGTTCCTTCAGAAGCATCAGTACACAGAGTGGAAGCCACAGGGGATGAAACCCGATTCGATTCAGCGCAACGAGGAAGAAGAAGACAAACTGGCCATGAAACCTGATTCGATTCAGCGCAACGAGATGGAAGAGGATGATACTATTCAAGGAAATGGTTTAAAAGGAGGAACAGTTACCCCAGAATTTGAAACACAACTGCAACAAGCTAAAAGTGGCGGTCAACCATTACAACCGGAACTCCAAACTAAGATGGGAGCAGCCATGGGGGCAGATTTTAGTGGAGTGAAAGTACATACAGATGCTCAGTCTGACCAATTGAATAAGTCGATCCAGGCAAAAGCATTTACCACAGGTCAGGATGTTTTCTTTAAGCAAGGAGAATATAATCCTAGTAGTAGGGTTGGTCAGCAGTTAATCGCCCACGAATTAACCCATGTCGTACAGCAAAATGGCTCAGAAATAAAACAACAATCATCAACCAACTCTTCTGTTCAAGCCAAAACTCTTTCTAACGAATCCCAAATTCTTCGCAAACAAGGAGATCAAAACACTTCTCAATATAAGACTGGACAGTCATTGATTCAAAAAGCACCTATTCAGACTATGCAAACTATAGGACAACCAGTCATTCAAAGGAAATGGGTAGAAGATGGTAATGAATTTTATTGGGATAAACTTCAAGGTCCATTCCGTTGGTATTTTGATCCAGCAATCCATAAGTTTTATTATGAAATCCAAGGCTCAGTACAAAAAATCCAAGGCTCAGACGATAAAGTTGAAGAACTATATAAGCTATATAACAAGTACGCAATAACACCAAGAACAAGTGAAGAATGGAGTTCCATTCATCGCTACGGTGAACGGGTTAATGAGGATATGAAATGGGCTCAGATAGATCCCTCATTTGTTGAGTACAGTAAGTTAAGTCCGTTCATCCCTATTAAAATAATTAAAGGAAAAAATAAAGAAGATGCGCCATCTCAAGATGCCAAAATGCTAGAGGTAGTAACAGACTCTAAATTTACCACAGCACTTTCTCATGCCATTAAACTAGGTGCACAAGGCGATGATACAAGACCGAAAGGAATATGGGCAAAAGATAATGATGGAAAAACTCAATGGCAAGAGTTTGTTAAGATAGCTAAAACGCTAGAAAGAGACGATAATAAAAATATATATGATATCGACTTTAACAAGCCTGAAAACGTATTAACCCTGGATAAACTACATAAAAAATATCTTGAAGGAACAGAAAATAAAGAAAACAGAAACAGAGGATTTGCTGGAAAATCAAAGCAAATTCTCAAGGGATTTGGCAAAAAAGTAGGAAAATTAGGCAAAGGTTTAGTAACAAGAACCGTTATCGGACCAATTACATCAATCACTGACACTGTTCTAGATATTATTAAAAATTTTAAAATACTCTTTGGAAAAAACGAGAAAAAAAATCAACAAACCGGATGGGATAAGTTTTACGAAAAATTTAAAGCTTTTCAAGGTCTAGTTGGTGGTATCAGCAAATTAGCAGGTGTTTTAGCACTGATTACAGGTGTACTCGGTTTGGTTCCGTCATTACAACCTCTGTTAGCAGTATCAGTTATCTGTGGAACCATTGCTATGTATGGTAACCTCGTAGGTGCATTCCTTTCTACCCTTGATACAATCTTTACTTTTGTGAATGGTATAGTAAAAGGACAAGGAGCAAAAGTAATTCTCAAAAACACTGCCAAAGCTTCCCTCGGTATTATTAAAGGATTTGCTGCCTTCTTATCATTTGGATTATTGAATGCAGAGTTTACTCCTGACTTTAGTTTCGAGGATATTCCTTCTGTTAAAGGCATATCAGATTCAAAAGCTCTTGAAACACAATATGGAAAGAGAGGTAAGGCTATGGAGAACGCATTTGATGAAACCACTAGTCAGGCTGAACTGAAAGGTTCTGGGTTACGAACAGCAGAAAGAACGAGTCGCAATCTTTGGGGTAGCTTGATTGCAGATGCACAGGCTTGGATAGGCAAAGATAAAGTTGATCGAGCAAAAGAACTACAGAAAAAATTAAAACTTGCCCCTGTAGCAATACTAGGCAATACTGCGGCAACAGATGCTATCGATAAGAAACAAGAGCAACTTAAGGATGCACCCGAAAATACGGAACTGATTGAAGATGTTCAACAAGATATTGATATCGTTGAGGATAAAGAAGAAAAAAGATCTGATGCTGGAGCTGTTGTTAAGGGGGTTTCCTCGATAACAAGCGAAACCCTACAAGAAATTGATGCTTGGCTAGGAAGAAAAGCATCATAATCATGCAAAGATAGATAAAAATATCTAAAAAATTATGGATTTTAATTCTTACTTAAAATTCGGATTGATTACCGGATTAGCGATGGGGTGGGGGTTAATACTCTTTGAGAAGAGTAATGATATTGAGCAAATTTATCCTCACATCACTTGGGTTTTGCTAATTTTAGCTATTACCCTTCCCATTGTGATTACAGTAACCGAAATTGTTAAAGCATTTAAAACTATTGCCGATCAATCTGAAAAAACAGAATCATCTTCAATTTCAATGTGGCTTAACCCCATATTTTTGGGTTTATACTGTTTTGTGGGTGGCTTAGTATTATTTTTAGTTCCAGTTTTACTCATCATAGCGATTTTTAAAGGTGTTGATATTGGACAACTGAGAGATTTGATTTATCAAAATCTCAATTGGAACATCTGTTTAATTGGATTAGGATTAAGTTTAATTAGTTTTTATCCAGCAACAATCATAAAACGGATGCTTTCATCTCAAGTATCTCAAGAATAAGCTATGATATTGAAAAAAGAGGTTAGGCTATTTTGGAGAATAACTTATTTACTATAGATTTAGATGTTAAGCTCAAGTTTTATCCCCCTCTAGGCGATCTTGTTAATGCTAATGCAAAAGAATTAAAATTAACAAAGGATAATCAAAAAATCAATGCTTGTTATCTAACATTTGAAGTTGATTATGTAACTTATAAGCTTATAGAATTTAAAGAGTTATTTCAACTTCGCTCAGATTTAAAAGGGGCAAAAATAGGTGGTGATTTCGATCAAAATCAGCCTCTTAAAATCACTGCTATTATTAATCCAGATTTGCTTGAATATTTACAAGATTATACAGTTAACAATAAAAAAATTACAGAATACTTTCAAAGTATTCTTGAAGACAAAGGTGATAAAAATTCACCTTTTTTACAAACAAATAACTGGGGAACATTATCTGTTAAACAAGATAAAAATGGTCAAGAAATAGGATATCGAACATTCTGGGATTATCTCAATCCATCACAGTTATTTTCACAGCAAAAAGATGTGGTTGATGATTTAATATCTGAAACGATGATTAGTTTTCTGCAAGAAACAAGAGAGTCAGAAAACTTGGGACTAAACAATCCAGAAATATTAAAATCAACTCAAGAATTACTTAACAATTTATTAAAGAAAACACCAACAGACTCTAATGATAACCAACAATCAGCAGCTAATGCGATGGCTCAATTATTAATCAATTCAACTTACTCTCAGTTATCTGATTTAATTGAAAATGAGATTGGGGATGAACCAGAATTGTTCATGGAAACGGTATTGGAAGAACTTCTTTTAGAAGAAAATTCAACTCCAATATTATCTACTGCTGTTGAGTTTTTTAAAGAAGAAGATTGGGAATTTGAAAAAGTAGAACATCAATCTAAAACAATACTTCGGGCATTCTTTCAAGGCAAAAATGATCGGCTAGTTTGTTTATTAGAAGTGAAAGAAAAATTACAGCAACTTATTTTTTATTCTATTAGTTCAATTAAAATACCAGAAGAAAATAGAAAAGATATATGTGAGTTTTTAATGAGGGTAAATCATTTTCTAACAATTGGTAACTTTGATCTAGATTTTAATGATGGTGAAATCCGTTTTAGAACAAGTATTGATGTGGAAGGAAGTCAAATTGACACAGCATTAGTAAAGAATATTGTTTATACTAATGTTTTAACAATGGATAAGTATTTATCAGGAGTTATTAGTTTGATTGAAACTAATGATTCTATAGAAAATATACTTCATAAGATCTAAAGCTTAAAACGTTTATGTTATAAGTGCGATCGCCTGATCTTGTAAAGACTTTGAATTAACCGGACAATCGTTTAGGATGCGATCATTGCTCTTGTAGCAAGCTTGTAGACTAGATTTTGGCTCTTTTGCTCCTCTTGATGATGATTTTGACGATAGTATGAGAAAAGCTATACTGGAACGTTTAAAACGGCGATCGCATCTATTTATCAAGAATTTTGGGAGGAGCAATACACACGAGCGAGAGCAAGTTGATCGAGTTTCTTGGGCTAATGCGGAAAGAATTGAGAGCAAAAATCGGTGCTGTCGTCATCAGGAAGGTGAAGAAGAACTGCGATCGCCTTCCGTAGGTTGGGTTGAGCATGCTCGAATGGGGAATCAAGCTGACAAATAGAACCGTATAGCGAAACCCAACACTTTCTCAAACAGTTGTAATGCGATCGCCTTACTTCACGAGATCGCGACTTACGCCTTCCCAGAATTGTGATGTAGTGCGATCGCCTTCCGTAGGTTGGGTTGAGCATGCTCAAATGGGGAATCAAGCTGACAAATAGAACCGTATAGCGAAACCCAACACTTTCTGAAACAGTTGTGATGCGATCGCCTTGTTCGCCCCACTTGATGATTTGATCGATAAAGAGAAAATGTAGCAAAATTCACCTTCATTTTTGCTTAAAAAGTTTAGATTGTATGCAAACAAGAACCAATTGTCATGTTATTCTCGCAGAGCGATGGCACTCAACAGCCAAAGTATTGCGCTGTAATTAATCTAGCCGCTTACCTTCCACAGTTGCCCAGATGAGTCTAGGTGTAATATAATTGAATTAACTAACAACTAACAACTAACCCTAGTGCTTACTTCTGACTATATAGGAAGAAAGTGAGCACTATTTAACTTAAGTAGATATTGATGGTTGATAGCAAATCGCCTTCAAATATAACATTGAGGAAGATGTTTTACTATGATTAAGGCATCCATTCCAAACTAATTCCTACTCTGCTATCTTCCTTTTGAATGGAATTTTGCCACTGAATATCGGTGGATAGACGTATATTTTCTGTAATGGCGTAACCAGCAGAAATATTAGTAATTCCTACTTCTTCATTACTACCCGGAGAGACAAAACTTTGAGTGACGAAAATATCTGCCGCTCCTCGGGGAGATAATGATAATACTAATCTTGCTCCTACATTAACTCCATCGGTATTAAAACCTTCGGTCTCTAAATAGCGATAACCAACTACTGGAGCTATATTAATATAACTTCCCAAGGGCAGAATATAGTAATGTAAATCTCCTCCTACCGAGAGGCGATCGCCTCCGATGGCAGTATAATATTCACCACTTACTGTCAGAGGAGTATTGGCAATAAATATATCCTCTACTCCCAGATTAATGCCCCCAACGTGATGATTAGAAGGAAACAGAGAGTAGCCGAAGCGGACACGAGTACGAAAACTAGGTTGATTGTGGATCTCTTCGAGAATATTGGGAACTTCCCGTAACCAGCGTTGTAAAACGGGACTATTTTCGATAATTTCTGGACTTAAATCAAATTCTTGACCTTTTTCGGTTAGATCATCACCCCTTGCTGGAGTAATCACGATCAAGATGAAAGCAAGAGAGAGAACGAAGATAAATCGATTGAACACTTATCAATTATCAGTTATCAATTACTAGTTATCAATTATCGATGAAATAACCAAATAATGCCATCATAAAGTAAAGATGACCATAGTAAGGGATTTGCTGGAGATACTATTAAAAGCTAGAGCTAAAATACAATCAACAATCAACAATCAATAATCAAACTAATCCTGCTATCATACAAATACGTGATCACAAAGAGTGAGATTATTTAAGCCGTATGCTTGTTGGCAACTTGTACATACAGCTCTGAGGAGAGAATGGGGTAGCAATACCTCTGCCTTTAACAACAATAATAGATTATATCGACCAGAGGAAGTAAACAATGCAAATTACAGCGACGAATAAATCGCCATTAGACTGGAGTGGAGATGCTCTTGCTCTTGGTTTATTCGCCAACGCTACAGAAGTTACTGGAGACTTAGCCAAATTAGATGCTAAATTAGAAGGAACTATTGCTGAATTAATTGCTGAAACTGAATTTGAAGCTAAACCAGGCACAACAGCTGTAGCTCGCGTAGGGAGCAAAACTCCGCTCCGCAAAATTATCTTGGTAGGGCTGGGTGAAGCTAAAGATTTAACTGTAGACGATTTCCGTCAAGCTAGTGCTGCCATAGCCCGTATTGCTAAACAACAAAAAGTGAAAACTTTGGCTATTAGTCTGCCCACAGGTGATTATACCCCCGAGCTTTGCGCACAAGTAATCACCGAAGGACTAATTTTGGCTTTACATTCAGATAATCGCTTTAAGTCCGAACCGGAAAAAAAAGATAACAAACCAGAAACAGTTGCTTTACTGGGTTTAGGAGAACAACCAACAGCAATCAGCAAAGCAGAAAAGATTGCCTCTGGAGTAATTTTAGCTCGGGAATTAGTTAATGCTCCCGCTAACTCCATTAATCCTATCACTATGGCAGAAACCGTCCAAAATTTAGCCAGTCAATATAACTTAAATTTAGAAATTTTAGAAAAAGAAGACTGTGAAAAATTAGGCATGGGGGCATTTTTAGGCGTAGCTAAAGCCTCAGATTTGCCACCTAAGTTTATTCACCTCACCTACAAACCCCAAGGCAGTCCCCAGAGGAAATTAGCGATTATAGGTAAAGGGTTAACTTTTGACTCCGGTGGTTTAAACCTCAAAGTCGGTAGCGGCATTGAAACCATGAAAATGGATATGGGAGGGGCAGCAGCTACCTTTGGTGCGGCCAAAGCGATCGCCCAACTTAAACCCGACGTAGAAGTGCATTTTATTAGTGCAGTAACGGAAAATATGATTAGCGGTAAAGCCATGCACCCAGGTGATATCCTCACAGCTTCTAATGGTAAAACTATTGAGGTAAATAATACCGATGCTGAAGGCAGGTTAACCCTCGCTGATGCCTTAGTGTTTGCTGAGAAATTGGAGGTAGAAGCGATCGTTGATTTAGCAACCCTTACCGGAGCTTGTGTGGTGGCATTAGGGGGGAACATTGCTGGTTTATGGAGTAGCGAAGCAAAACTCGCCCACGAAATTAAAGAAGCAGCCGAGGCAGCAGGAGAAAAATTCTGGCAAATGCCCCTAGAAGAAAAGTATTTTGAAGGCATGAAATCTCCTATTGCCGACATGAAAAATACTGGTCCTCGTAAAGGCGGTTCCATTACTGCTGCCCTATTCCTAAAACAATTTGTCAAAGATACTCCTTGGGTACATTTAGATATTGCCGGCCCAGTTTGGGCGGATAAAACCAAAGGTGTCGATAATGAGGGTGCTACTGGTTTTGGAGTACGCACTTTAGTAAATTGGGTATTAACATAGTTAGATGGTGAGTAATTAATTATGGGTGAATCTAAACGTCGTAAAGAAGTTTTAGGGGAAGATTATGGCAAAGAACAAAACATTCTTCCTTGGTTACCAATTACCAAAAGTCAAGCTGAAAAAGCATATAAAATTACTACTAGAGGTGCTTGGATTGGGATTGGTTTTCTAGTAGTTGTTTGGCTCACAATTCGTTTTATTGGTCCTGGTTTTGGTTGGTGGGATGTTGAATAGTAGGTTTTGATAGACTCATCCCCGACTTTTGTGGATTGTTGATTGTTGATTGAGTGTCCCTCATATTGATCAAACCAGGCAAATTTAAAGAATTAGAAGCATCCATTCACTGGTTGACTAACATAATTCGTAATGGATTGAGTTGAATCTTCCAGGGAAAGGAACGATCTTTTAACTCCATCCATTTATCTTGAAAAACTTCTGCTTGTAGATGATAATCTTCAGGATGATGAGCAGGTTGGTTTAACTTGAGATATAAAACCATGAAACAAGAATATGATCTTTCCAAAATGAAAAGCCGACCGAATCCCTTTGCAAAAGAGTTAAAGCAACAAATAACTTTACCCTTGGAGATAGATGTAATTGAATACTTTGAGGCAATGGCTCAAGAAAAGGGAATCTCCTGTCAAGAATTAATTATTTTATACCTTCAAGATTGTGTTGCCAGCAAACGTGAACTATCTTTTGAATAGTGAGCTGTTACAGAGCTAAGCAGTTTTCTTTTCACCAATGACGAAAGACTAAAGCAGGGAAACTTTGTTCTAAAGTGATTTCCAGATCAAAAATTAGGTGCGGCTTCTGGGGGTAATCCCAACCACAGCATTACCGGTTCTTATCCTCTGACTAGGATATGGAATAATTCTGTAAGTTTACCTGCCCAAATTAAAATCGAATGTTAACAAGTTCTTAGCTGTTGGGGTTGCATAGTAACATTCAACCACTGGTAAACTATTTCTAGCTTAAGTTGACACCAATGGGGAGTCTCACTCTCCTGTAATTAACAAATTCAAAATTGCCCGTCGCTCATGAAATCTCAACATATTTTCTCAGTTTGGTTTGTACGTCAAGATCTTGATGGTTTTTTTGCCCTTGCTTTAGATAACTTAATTCAAATTTTGTTAATCGTCGATCTATGTAAGGGGGTATTAGGTTTTTCCGATGTTTTGATTTATCAACGCATTCTACCTGGTGTAGCTCTCAGTCTAATGGTCGGCAATTTCTATTACAGTTGGCTAGCTTACCAAAAAAGTCAACAAGAACAAAGAGATGATGTAACTGCCTTGCCCTACGGTATTAATACAGTCAGTCTTTTTGCTTATATTTTTTTAGTGATGTTACCAGTAAAATTAGCTGCTCTTGCTCAGGGAGTAAGTAGCGAGCAAGCAGCAGAGTTAGCTTGGCAAGCAGGTTTAGTGGCTTGTTTGGGTTCAGGCATCATTGAATTGGCAGGAGCATGGCTAGGAGATTATTTACGGCGTTTTGCCCCTCGGGCAGCTCTACTTTCTACTCTAGGAGGTATTGCCCTGAGTTTTATTGCCATGAGCTTCTTTTTGCGGACATACACTTATCCATTAGTAGGTTTGGTTCCTCTAGGAGTCATTCTGATCACTTATTTTGGTCGCGTACGCTTTCCTCTGCCAGGTGGTTTGTTAGCAGTATTAAGTACCAAGACAGAATTATTTACAGTAAAGCTGATGGCCAATAATGCTTTTCAGCCCATTTTCGTCTGTAATTAATTTAGTCCACCTACTTATTAGGTACGGTTTTAGCTACAGGCGATCACCCTCGAAAAAGAGCGCATTTATGAATACGATATATTTTTTCTTGGGCATTTTTTTGAGCGAAAAGCGATCGCCTTTGTTCCCTAAATCCCTTAATTCTGGGAGACTTCCAGCCGGTCAACTTTCAAAGTAGCGAGCAATGTCTTTACTCCCGTGAACTATGCCTATTATCTCAATTTGTGAGTCTCTTATTTGGTAGAAAATAACATAGCTTTCAAATACCCAGCTACGACACCCTGGAAAGAATTCATCTCGCCTGCGCCCAATTTCTTGGTTGTTACAGAGAAATTGAAACCGGTCATAAAGCGCTTCAATAAACAGTACAGCCCTATCCTGTCCCCAGGTTTCTCGTCCGTACACATATATTTCTCGAAGATCCTCTTCAGCTTGAAGGGTGAGTTTATACTTTCGATTTTCTTTGCTCATAGAGTTCTTCACCCGTTCTCACGATTTCCTCCACAGTGGCATCTGAGAAATCTCCCCTTTCGGCCTGCAACCTACCCTTTTCGAGTTTGGCTTTGAGGGATTCGTACTTCAGTCTCTGGTATTCTTCAAATACCTCGGGGCTAAGAATGTAGACATCAGGTTTTCCATGTGATTGAACTTCAATGACATCTCTCTGGGCCTTTCGTCTTACTTCGCCCCAGTTTTCTCGTGTTTCGCTTGATGAGATAGTAATCATAGAGCTGAAAATTTTGTACAATTAAGCAATTTAGTACATTTTAGCGTAAACAGAAGCAAAACGAAACTTACAAGATAACCAAAACAATTTGAAAGGAAGGGAGCGGAGAGAAGAGCTCACGAGCGATACAACGCCAAAATAGAAATCAATTGACTAGCTTATTAACTCGATTGTTACATCCAATTGAAGATCTTTCCACAATTTATATTCATAGAAATTTGATATGTCATATTAAATTATATTGCCATGTTGTTTGTGGTGGGGAGAACTTCAGAAGTTTCCTTCTTGGTCTCTCCAACGACCAGCACTTCAACCTGTAGCATTAAAGAAATACGAATCGCACTACAAGCTCTGCGATCGCACTTATCCTTTCATCAGCAGGGAGTCCTGATTCTTCGAGAGTTCCATCGAAAACAAAAGGCTCTGTGCCAGCCAAAGCAGGCTTGCGTTTTGGCTTAGTTTCAGTATCTTTAATAATAGAACGCATGGCAGTGAAATAAGAGGTAATCACCAATCTTGGGGGACTTTGAAGCCCGATTTCCCCCCAGAATCCACCTTCCGTCCCCCTTAGAAAGGGGGAAACCAGAGGATGCTTCGCTGTTTGTTTCACGGGGCTAGGGGGGCAGAATATGATATTTTGAGGTTGCTCAAAATATGTGTGTACACGGTAGGCCACAAGCGGGGCGTACACTTCGTGAACGGAAAGATTGTTTTTGGGTAAAAAATTATTCATAATTCATAATTCATAATTCATAATTTCTCCTCACCATAAAACTTTCGAGCCTAACCGAGCAGTATTGCCACCCCAAGGGAAAAAAATACCTATTGCGTAAGGGAAGAGTTTTCCCACAAAAATCGCAGAAGGTTACAAGGCCAAGTACCTAAACAGGAATCGAGAGATTATCTTTCGTCCTGACAGTTTTAGGCAGTACGTGACCCAAATTGTCCAGAAAAACCCTGAACTTTACAAAAACTTTATATAAACTTTACTTATTATTTATAAAAGAATTACTTATTTTATGGGACACTACCTTATTATAACTAGTGGTAGAGGGCGGAAATAAAACGGGAGTTAGAAACGCTCGAAACGCTTAAAAATCAGTACTTATTACTTCCGCGCAGCGGCACTAGCAACTTAAGTTAACTATTATTCTATTTAACTATGGCTTTACGTACTTGGAAAAATCCTATTGATGGCTTTTGGGATGTCCCTAATAATTGGGTTGGTGATCTTCTTCCTCTAGAAGGTGACGATGTCCTGATTAGTTTCGCTAACGATGATATTACTACCGAGCATCGCACAGGAAATACTTCTCTTAACGAGTTCACCTCAGATGAAGCATTTGTTCTTTCTGGCGGCACCCTGACTGTCGCTAACACCGTTAGCATCAATAATACTTTTACCCTCAGTGGTGGTACTGCTAACTTCAATGGCTTATCTAGTAGTGTCAACAGCTTGAACTTCACCAATGGCTTTATAGGTGGAGAAGGCAACCTGACCCTGAACGGTCCTTCCACCTGGAGTAGGGGCACCATGAGCGGCACTGGTAGGACAATAGTAGCTTCAGGAGCGACCCTGAATATGGAGGGTACGACTCAGAAAGCC
>JAAUYA010370550.1_pt1 | contig 40020 bp, 39 predicted proteins | sample 7278161 | NCBI WGS metagenome assembly JAAUYA01 (sample SAMN14350120, study PRJNA611818) | marine sediment metagenome | isolation source: surface marine sediment (3m) | place: French Polynesia: Moorea | collected 2018-08
TAGGAACCGGAGGAGGAGGAAGCCCTTTTCTACCCAGAGTAATCACTTCACAAATATATATCCAGGGATTTATATTTCTTAAACGGCAGGTTTCGATTACACTGAGCAAGGGTAACCGTTCACACCCCCCCATTCCTAAGCAATTATGATGGGGAAATAAAATGGGATTTTGTTCTCGTTAGCAAGGATACTGTTGGCGAATGTGCTACAAGGTATCTTACATCGAGTATTACTAATCGCCAAAGCAAAGATTTCTCCTTATTGTAGTACCATTAATTTCAGAAAAGATTACTTTAGCCAACAGTATCAGTTATAACGCGAACATCGTTTCTCTTTTTCCTTAACCGAGCAGTATTGACAAGTGTCTAGATGAGAGGTTTCCTTTAAGATTTGAAATAGATATATTTTTTTGCTAATCGTCATTAATGTTGACATTACTATGTAATAAGTAGAGGAGAAACCAAAAAGACGGCAAGATTTTTTGATAATTCATAATGGAAGAGCAACCACTGATTACTTAGATTGAGGTTTGATAAGATGAATACAATCGAATTAAGACAGCAAATTGAGCAAAACTTATCAGAAATATCCCCTGATAATCTCAAAATTATTGCCGAGTTTGTGGAATTTATTAAAGATAAACAAGAAAGAATTCAATCAACATCCTCTTCTATTACTTATAAACCAGCTTCAGGACGTTCTATCTTACGTCATGCTGGAACTTGGGTAGGTGATGACTTAGAAGGCTGTCTTCAGTTAGTTTACTCGACTAGAGGTAAAGTCAAAGTCAATAATCGTCTTAATCCCTTTGAATAATGTATCTTTTAGACACCAACCATTGTAGTTTAATCTTTTTGGAAGAGCCGACTATTCTGAAACGTATAGAAGAAGTCGGAGAAACAAATATAGCCACCAGTATTATTACAGCAGGTGAACTAATCTATATGGCTGAAAACTCTACTTATAGAGAGCAAAATTTAACTCGCCTCAATGAGTTTCTCGAAGACATTAGAATTTACTATATAGATGAAGAAATCGCTAGAATTTACGGAAAAATTAAGGCGGCTTTAATTAAAGAATTTGGACCAAAGCACAAAACCAAACGAAAAACTACTAAAATTACCGAATTAGGTTTTGATGAAAATGACCTTTGGATAGCCGCAATAGCTATTGGTCACAAATTAACTTTAGTTTCTTCTGATCCCGATTTCCTAGAATCCAAACAGTAATTGATTTTTTCTTAGAAAACTGGAGGGACAATAAGTAGGTAGTTCAAGCTTTGCTATTCTTTCCGAACTCGGAATTCTGTTCACGAAGTGTACGCCCCGCTTGCGGCAGGAGCGTAGCGACCTCTGCAAACTTTCCGAATGGGCTCAACCAGAAAATCTTTTATTCATCATCAAGAGTGAGCAAGAGCCGATTTAGCTTGATAACTAGAGATAACTCTACCACAACTCCAAAATTGGCGGAAGTAAGCTCTACTTACTTGATCTCCTTGCTCAGAAAGGCGATCGATCCCAATACCATTCCTGCCCATTTCTTTTCCAGAACTATGAATATAATATTTATCTCCTAAATGAAGAGCAACATGATTGACTCTTTCATGACCAAAAAAAATTAAATCTCCTGGTTGTAATGCCTCTATAGAAATTTTTTGAGTAAAAGCTTCTTGTTGATAGGAGTCTCTCGGCAGCCATACTCCAAAACTAGCAAATGCTGCTTGCATTAACCCAGAGCAATCATAATTAGGTGGGAGTGTACCTCCCCAGAGGTAATAATTCGGTTGCTGCATCGCTTTTTTAGCAAAATTAATTACCTGGGGTAGTAAGAGCTCAATTTCTGCACGGGAAACCACTAAAGGTTGATATTTCGTGGCGGCGGGTTGTAATTGTTCTAGTTGCTCTAAAGGTAGCCAAGCTTGATAATCATCCTCACACAAACGTACTTCTATGGCATTATTAAGGGGGGTAGAAGAGAGAATCTGTAAATGTCTTCCTGTAGCCGCTTGAGTTGCCAACTCCTCAGCATTAGAACTATCATAAAGATCCAAATTACTGAGACAGACGAACTCCCCACTATCTGATTTTAGTAACTTTTCCCACATTTTTGCCTATCAATCTTAAATAATTATGACCTTCTTTCACCAAAATGAACAACTAACCCAAACAGCTAACGAAATTTTAGCTAAAACCTGGCAACAATTTCCTAGCTTAGCTCGGAATCAAATTGCCCTGATATGGATTGTGTATGATTCTCCCGTCATTGTCAACACTGGGGGCGCTCTATTACCCCAAGAATTTTGGCAATATCCTCCCAGAGGGGTTAGTTATCGTGGCGATGAAAGAATTTATCCCGCTAGTGTAGTAAAACTATTTTATTTAGTAGCGATTTATGAATGGTTACAGGGAGGAATGGTGCAACCATCAACAGAATTAAACCGGGCCATCAAAGATATGATCGTTGATTCTAGTAATGATGCTACCAGTTTAGTGGTTGATGTTTTAACGGGTACTACATCTGGCCCAGAATTATCGATTGGGCCTTTTACCACCTGGCAACATCAGCGTAATATCGTTAATCGTTATTTTCAATCTCTGGGTTGGGAAGAGTTAAAAAATATCAACGTTAATCAAAAAACTTGGAGTGATGGTCCTTACGGTCGGGAAAAGGCTTTCCTAGGAGAATTGATGGAAAATCGCAATATGCTGACGACGAACTCAGTGGCACGGTTATTACATAGCATTATTGGGGGAGTAGCAGTTTCTTCTCAAGCTTCTAAAGAGATGATGAATTTACTTAAGCGTAGTTTGAACCCTAACGATTGGAATAGTAATACAGAAGAAAATCAAGTTACTGGCTTTTTAGGAGAAGGATTGCCTGATCATGCTAAATTATGGTCCAAAGCGGGTTGGACATCTCAAGTGCGCCATGACGCTGCTTATATCGAAATTCCAGGAAAACAACCTTATCTATTGGTAGTTTTTACCGAGGGTAAAGAAAATAGCCAAAACCGTGAGATTTTGCCTTTCATTTCCCAATGTTTTGCTGAAGCACATCAGACTTCTGGTATAAGGTGATTTCTGGAAAATATTTTACCGATTTAGTAATCTAGGAATCTATCCCATAATAATCACAGAGTCATTGACTACACAATGTCCCATACCTGAATTTTTTCCTGAACTTTCCTGAACAAAAAGGGATTTTTTCTGCTGCAAATAATCGGCATACTGATATTCAAGTAAAGCAAAAACATTCACCGAGAAAAACAATGACTTTAACTTATCGCGGACAAACCTACACCAGATCTCAAACTATCGCTACTGTTGACACTCACACTGTTCTTACCTATCGGGGTCAATCTTATCAACCTCGTCGTTCTCCTTTAACCATTAGCTCCAAAGCCAACCTAGTTTATCGAGGCGTTCCCTACGTCGCTTCTGAAATTCCCAATGTTGAAGGTCTTACACCTGCTTTTAACTAATTTTTCCAGAGGTCAGGTAGGAGGAGTCAACAAGAAAGATGTTTTAGGACAAAAGAAATTTGCCTTTCAGTAAATTTAGGAGAATAAATTATGCTTGCTTCCTATTCCTACGAATCTGCCCTTAAAAATTCAGCTAGAGTTAATTGGCGTATTGAAGATCTTATCGGTGAGAGCAAACGCCTTGATTTTAACAAACGTTTTCTTCCAGAGACTCTAGCTGGTATCAATAAAATCTCCTGTTTGAACGACCAGGAAAAGCTTTTACTCAATCAAATTCGTGGTAACAGCTATTTACACATTTTTGGTTTAGTTGAAGAATTTATTGTACCAACAGTAATCCATCATGTAAAAGAAACTGGATTAAAAGATATCACCGCTACTCAAGCTTTATTACACTTTGCTGAGGAAGAAACCAAACATATCCGCCTCTTTCGTCACTTTGCTGAGGAATTTGAACTCGGTTTTGGTAGTCGCTGTGATTGTATCGGTCCAGTTCAGGAAATTGCTAACGCTGTCATGCAACATCGTCCTCTAGGGGTAATTTTAGTCATTCTCTATATTGAATGGATGACCCAATATCACTATTTAGAGAGTGTTCGAGACAACTATCAAGATCATCTAGATCCTCAATTTTGCAGTCTTCTTAAAAATCATTGGTTAGAGGAAGCTCAACACGCCCATTTAGATACTCTCATGGTGCAACAGCTAGTAAATAGCTTAGCTCCTACTAGTATTGAAGCTGGAGTTGAGGATTTCTTTAAAATTATTGATTTTCTCAATGGTGGTTTAATGGCGCAAGTGCAATTAGATCTCGAAAGTCTCTCTCGTGTTACAGGACGCATCTTTAGTGAGAGCGAAATTCGAGAGATAAAATCGGTTCAGGAAAAATCCTATCAGTGGACTTTTATCGTTTCTGGTATTACCCATGGTAACTTTACCCATACTTTTAATGAGATTAGTCCTACTAATAATGGACGTTTAACTGCTTTAGCTGAGCAATATTCTTGATGATATTAGGCAATGACAATGTTAATTCCCTCTAATTCTTCTTAAAAAAAGGGGGAGTGCGTAAGCTCTATACGCATTTAAGTTTCCCTTTAAGCTTAAATCTTGCTTCTCCTAAATAGCTTTCAAAATCAACATCACTTTTTTAGATTCACAAGGAGTTAATTATGGCTACTACATCTCTCAAATCTACTGCTACTCTCAATGGCATCGATCTTCAGGCTTTTTCTGAAGCAGTACAAGCGATTCAGCAAGATTCATCCAAAGGAATGACGACCTTTCGGGTTAAAAGTACCTGGCAAGGTCAAACTTTAAGTGAGACTAAGGTCGAATCTTATACTATTGGTGGCGAGGAAATCAAACGGGAATTTGCTTTCCATACCGATGAACCCTTAGAACTCTGCGGTAGTAATAACTATCCCAATCCCCAAGAATATCTGATGGGCGCACTTAATGCCTGTATGATGGTGGGTTATGTGGCAGCTTCGGCTCTCAATGGAATTAAGTTGGAGAAGTTGGAGATTGAAACGGAAGGTAATATTGATTTACGGGGCTTTTTGGCGATAGATCCCAAAGTGATACCTGGCTATGAAAGTATTTCTTATACGGTACATATCAAAGGTGATGGTACCGCTGAACAATTTGAGAAAATTCACCAATTTGTCCAGAAAACTTCTCCTAATTATTACAATCTTGCCAATGCGATCGCCCTCAATGCCAAGCTCGTAGTTGAATAAGATAGATATGACAATACTCTCAGTTGTTCCAGTTTGTCGTCTAGCGAGCAAGTTCAGCTGCCTCAGATAAATTTTCAATCATAACTAATGAGGGAGCTGGATTTCAGCAACTGGGAAACATCAGGAAACACTTCACGCTCATTTTCTTCTTTTTGTGGCATTCAGGGTAGGAGAGGGGAGTGATGTATCTCTCAAGGTTAAAGAAAATTGGTATTATTAGCTACATTACAGGAACTCAAACTTATATCATGTCTAATTGATTAACCATAATAAAAATAACATCTGCGTAGGTTAGTTGAGGCAGGTGAAACTCAACAAATACAAGAGTTGGTGTTGGGTTTCACTTCGTTCCACCCAACCTACAGATATTGTGGTTAATTTACCCGACATGATATTAGCTGCTAAAAAAAGAGAGCAGCCAATGGTAGCATAATATCTATATAGCTTAAGACAAATATCCTACCTCAAGAGATAGCTAACTACAAAGCAATGCCCAGAAGTAAATCCGTGACTCATTTTGTTGCTGTTAACGACCTAGAGCAACCGCCCTCAGAACAAGAAGGACTCCTGATAGAAGTTCCCCACAAAGGAGGTGATATACCTTCTAATCGAGAAAAAGCCATCCAAATTGTCATGAAAAAGTGGGAAAAAGGCGAAATTGAAGCAGATTTATTTCCCAATGGGCTGAGTGCGGAGAATATTTTCTATGTCCCTCCTGACAGTCCTCGTTTACAGAAGTCAGAGGCTAAAAAAGAATCTCATCCAATTCCGCCCATTGTGGAAGGAGCGCAAGAGATTATCCATTTAACTAAGTTGCAACTAGAAGTGCAAGAAGCAGCCGAAGAAGCGGCTCCTTATGTTCCTATTATTGAGGCTATCTTATCGGGAACGCGCCCTCTCAGTAGCTCAGAAAGAGAAATTGCCAGAGACAAGAAATACGCTAAAGCGATCGCAAAGTTAGGGGAAATGGTGGCTTCCCAGTCTGATTATCGAGAAAGTTGTAAGGGGAATGCCAAACTGATTCTCAATGCGATCGCCTGGCAGTGTGAACAAGGAGTTAAAGCCTCTCCGGAGAGCCAAAGCACTGATATCGATGAAGTCGGTGAATGAGATGGGGTAGATACAGTACCTCTCCAATACTGTTCGGTTAACAGAATTTTTTGGTGGAGGCAAACAGGAGAGGCAAGGGATGCTCCGGGAGCAGGGGGAGGCAATACCAATTTCATTTAATCACGCAACATAGCAACTGTAGGGGCGCAAGGCTTGCGCCCAAAAAGTGTAATAATCTTTTCTGAAATTAGTATAAAAACATCCTTAACCGAACAGTATTGGGACCAGACGGTAATTTATACTTTAGTTGCACCTTTAGCAACATTATTCGTCGCCATAATTTTGCTACTAATCAAACAGAAACTTTAGGCAATGTTAGCAGTGAGGGAGCTTTGCCCGCAGGATTAGGCTTTGACCGTGAGGGTAATCTCTATGTTGCCAATTTTGGCGCTAATACGATCGATCGCTATAATAGCGAAACAGGAAAATTTGAAGTCTTTATCAATGAAGTCGATAGTCCAGTACAACCTATTTTTGGTCCCGATGGTAATCTTTACGTGAGCAGTAACTCAACACAAAAGACGGGACAGCCTGAGGTGGGGTTTGTCTCCCGTTATGATGGACAAACAGGTGATTTGATTGATCTATTTATCCCAGAAGGTACAGGTGGCTTAGATGGTGCTGGTTGGTTAGCATTTACTCAAGAAACTATTCCAGAATCTAGCTCTAGTTTGAGTATGATCGGTTTAGGAGTTAGTATGTTGATACTCTCTGCCCTCAAGAGACGGTGACGATCAAGACTTGAGTAGAATGCAGAATGCAGAATGCAGAATGCAGAATTAGAACAGGTGTTGAAGAATTAGCAAAAAATAGCAATGAATTATTGGTTAATGAAATCAGAACCTAATGTTTATAGCATTAGTGATTTACGAGATGAAGGTGAAACTATTTGGGATGGAGTACGCAACTATCAAGCTCGAAATTTCTTGCGTCAGATGGAGGAAGGAGATTTCGCTTTTTTCTACCACTCCAATACTAAACCACCAGGAATTGCCGGTTTAATGCGCATCAAAAAAACTAACATAACTGATCCAACTCAATTTGACTCTAATAGTCCTTATTACGATCCTAAATCGACTCCAGATTCACCTAGATGGCAAACTGTAGTTGTAGAGTTTGTCGAAATTTTTGACAAAATTATTGAATTGAATCAACTTAAAGAAAAATTCTCTGCCGATGATTTATTAGTAGTTAAACGAGGAAATCGTTCATCAGTAACACCTGTTGAAGAAAAAATAGCTACTCAGATTTTAAAAATGAAACTATGAATTGATGTCAATAAGCTAATGCTTAAAGGTTAATAATAATCGATGTTTATTGTGTTTAAATTTTGCCTATTCTGCTCTAATTATTATTCCTTATTAAAAAATAATCAAGCGATCGCTTCTCGTTTTTGATTAAATACTACAATCCCAATACTGCGAGGAGTTTGGAAATATAATTATCGGCGGTGGTAAAGCAGAAAGCAGTTCTGTAATAAATTCGTGAAAATTTAGTTCTGAATTCCCCTCATAATCAGATTTTCGAACTCATATTCTCCATCTTTATTCTACTCACTTATTACTTATTACTGATCAATTACTTAGAGATTGAAAGCTTTATCTAGAATACTTAACCTTAAGTTAAGATTAGCTTAAGTTTAGCTTAATTTAAACTTAATTTTGCCTGAATTCTAACTCTCTATACTTGCAAGTTGGTAATTATTTGTTTTAGCAAACAAAAAAATCATTGGCAAACATAAAATATGGCTTTTCTTAATAAAATAGGAAGTTTTACATCTAGTGAGGGTGCAGAGATAGTTGGCTACAATCCACAGAGTCAACGTTTATTTGTTACTACTGGTGATACGGTAGAGATTATTGATATATCCGATCCGACATCTCCCGTCAAAATCGGAGAAATTCTGGCTACTGGAGACGGAGGAGGAAATTTCGGAAGCTTTAACGGCGGTGGTGCTAATAGTGTAGCTGTTAAAAATAACATTGTTGCGGTGGCGATCGAGGCAGAAACAGCCACCGATCCAGGTATTGTAGCTTTTTACGATCCTAACGGTATTTTTCTTAACTCTGTGGTGGTAGGAGCATTACCTGATATGGTAACTTTTACCCCTGATGGCACGAAAGTTTTAGTTGCTAATGAAGGTGAACCAAACGATCTCTATACAATCGATCCTGAAGGTTCCGTCGGTATAATCGATATTTCTGGTGGCGTTAACAACTTAACTCAAAACGATGTGGCGATCGCGGATTTCACGGCATTTAATAACCGCAAGGCTGACTTACAAGCAGATGGAGTTAAGCTTTTTGGTTATGTGTTTGATGATGATGGGAATTTAATTCGCCCAGCTACTGTAGCAGAAGATGTAGAACCTGAGTATATTGCTGTTTCTGCTGATAGTACTACAGCATTTGTGACTCTACAAGAAAATAATGCTGTAGCAGTAGTTAATTTAGAAACAAACTCTGTTGAGTCTATTGTTCCCCTAGGTGCCAAAGATTTTAGTCGAGGATTACCGCAATTAACTGAATTTGACTTTGACGATCGTGGCAATATCAATAACGGTGGGGATGACTTGGTTTCAGCTACAGGAGAAACCGTTGAACTAGGAGGCTTTTCTGGTCTTTGGTATGATGGTGTTGCTGATAATGGTAATCTGAAATTCTTAACTGTACCAGATCGAGGTCCTAATGGCGATGGCATTCCTCCTTTACGGGAAGATGAAACCCAGCAAAACAGTGGGCAGTTGCTTCAACCCTATCCTCAAGAATTTAGTGCGGGTGATAATACAGTTTATTACGTGAATACCGGAGCAAATTATCGTTATCTGAGTCAATTGGTGGTAGAGTTTGATGAAAATGGCATTATTACCAGTGTAGGAGAGGATAGCGGTACTTTTGCTACCGATATTGCCGGAGTCGATCGCCTTTATGAAGAAGATATTCAAGATATCGACGATGTCAAAGCAGTAGCCGATCCTGAAGTAGTAGAGATTGTTGAAGGGGTAGAAAACTACGTTAATGACCTTGATGGCAATATTTTTGGTCAAACAGCATTTTTCCTCAATGGTACTCGTGGTGACGTTCGCACCCAAGAAACTAACTTGGGGAATATAGCGGCTGATGCTCAGATTTTCTACGCTCAAGAATATCTCGATACACACGGCAACAACTTACTCCCTGGTTTTGACGAGATTACGATTTCGTTTAAAAATGGTGGGGGAATTCGCGACAATATCGGTGTTTCTTTCATTGAGGGAGGCACTAATGAACTAATTCAGTTGCCTCCTCAAGCAAATCCAGCAGTAGGGAAAGAAGAAGGCGATGTTTCTCAGTTAGACATTTCCAATTCTCTCCGTTTCAATAACACTTTAACCGTTGGTACGATGACTGCTGCAGGTCTTTTAGAAACCGCAGAACACATGGTTTCTGCCGTGGAAAATATTAGTGGGCGTTTTGGTCAAATTAGTGGCTTTAAATTCAGTTACGATCCTGATGCCCCCGCAGGCGATCGCATTGTTAATCTCGTCTTGGCAGAAGAAGACGGTAATACCGAAATCATAGTACAAGATGGTGAGTTAGTCGGCGATCCTAATCGCACCTTTGGCGTAGTTACTCTTGGTTTTCTGGCTGGCGGAGGCGATAGCTATCCTGATGTAATTCAGAATCAAGCTAAGCTTACTGATTTTGACAAGCCAGATTCTCTCACTAATAATAATGGCCTAATTGCTGGTACTGAGCAAGATGCCCTGGCAGAATATCTCACCGCCAACTTCAATAACAATAACGGTCAAAGCCCTTTTAATCAAGAGGATACTCCTCAATCCCTAGATGAGCGGATTCAAAATCTTAACTTCCGAGAAGATACAATTCTTCCCGAAATGCCCGAGATGCCCCTTGAACCTGAGATGCCAGGGGGTGGTATCGGTAACAACTTTCCTCCTGGGGTTGTCTTTCCTCCTGGGGTTGGCTTTCCTCCCGGTGTGGGTTTTCCTCCTGGTGTTGGCTTTCCCGCTGGTGTTAACTTTTTCGGTGCTGACGACTTTCTTTTTTAGAAAATTTCTCAAATGAGATCATCTTAGTAGGGTGGGCATTGTGGGAATAAACCCTCAATCGAGGGGACATTTTTTGGCAATGCCCACCACAAAGCTCAATTTGAAAATGAGCGAACGATGAGTCAGTTAGAGTCAATGCCAAGATATAATCAAGAAAGTAAACCTTATTGATAAGGAGGACAAACACTTGCCACATACGATTGTTACTGAAACTTGCGAAGGAGTTTCAGATTGCGTTGATGCTTGTCCAGTTGCTTGTATTCATCCTGGACCTGGAAAAAATGCTAGAGGCACTGACTGGTATTGGATTGACTTTGACACCTGTATTGACTGTGGTATTTGTCTTCAAGTTTGCCCTGTCGAAGGTGCGATCGTAGCAGAAGAGCGCCCCGAACTCCAAAAAACTCCCCAGTAGGCAATCAACCATTAACCATCAACTATCAACCATCAACAACCATGACCAATTTGTTAGAAGTTGAAAATGTGTATGCAGGATATATCAAAGATTTGAATATCTTGCAGGGGATAAATTTTCGCATCGAACCCGGAGAATTAGTGGCAATCATTGGTCCCAATGGTGCGGGAAAATCAACTCTAGCAAAAACAATTTTTGGCTTGCTACAACCCAACCAAGGTAAAATTACCTTTAAAGGGGAAAATATTAGTAGTTTAAAATCAGATGAAATTGTCCGTAGGGGAATGTGTTATGTACCCCAAATTTCCAATATTTTTCCCTCTTTAAGTGTAGAAGAAAATTTGGAAATGGGAGCTTATATTCGTTCTGGATCGCTTAAATCTGTCAAAGAATCGATTTATACCATGTTCCCCAAATTACAACAACGCCGTCAGCAAAAAGCAGGGACTTTATCCGGTGGTGAACGTCAAATGTTAGCGATGGGCAGAGCATTAATGTTAGAACCTGAGTTGTTATTATTAGATGAACCTTCTGCCGCGCTATCACCAATTTTAGTTAATAGTGTTTTTGAGCAAATTAAAGCTATTAATCAAAGTGGTACAGCCATCGTTTTAGTGGAACAAAATGCCAAAAAAGCCTTAATGATGGCAGATCGAGGCTATGTTTTAGAAAATGGGAAAGACGCGATCGAAGGTAGGGGAGAAGACTTATTAAATGATCCTAAAGTAGGTGAACTTTATTTAGGTGCTGCTTATAAACAGTAATCAACCACTAACCATTAACTACTAACATTAATTATTTATTTCTGCCATTTCCAGTACTCGATTATCAATATCTTTAACCAGAAAATTTAGGGGTTTCTCACCACAAATTTTGTATTTTAAACGACGAGATTGTATCCTTAGTAATAGTTCTGCTAAACATTCATGATCGAAACAAACATGACGCTGACGATTTTTATAGCCCACACTAGCGCCACTGATAATGTGTAATTGAGTATTCTTCTTCAATTGATACCATAATCCTTCAGAACCGTTGATACCTACATTTGTAGTTGAGGCTCCCATATAAAGAGGATCGATCGCAGTTGCTCCTAAACTTTGTTCGTAATTGTAGTAATAATGTAAAGGAACTTCGGCGATCGGTAAATTTAGTAATCCTTCATAAAATTGTTGAGCAATATTTAAATCAGATACCATAATCGTGTATACTTTAGGCGCACTGGTGAGAAACATCCACATAGCTACACCATAGGCTATCAAAAGCATTACCATAATACCTTGAGTAGAAAAAAGGGTATCCGTCAAGGAAGGTAAAAAAGCGGCTAAGTGTTGATAATCAGCAGTTAAAGCAACAGTTATCATCATATACTCTATCTAAAATAATTTATTTTATCTATTAATTATAAGTATGCCCTATTATCTAAGTATGACTTATTATCTCAAAAATTTTATCTTACCCTTTGCCTCCCCTACCAGCGGGGATTAAGTGAATTATTATTGATTAACATGGAAATCTTTCCTTTCCCAGAAGCATCTCACCCTCTCATAAAACCTTTACTAGAATATGACGATCGCGAATTGTTAAATTCATTACAGTATCATTCTGATGAGGGAAAATATTTTCTAGCTATTTTTTGTCGCTACAGCGAATTAATCTACACTTTAATCAGTTCTTCAGTCTCTTCTGAGATATTTGCTAATTACATTTTTGCCCTAGTTTGGCAACAGATTTTTAGCCAACTATTTACATTAGAATTAGATGCGGAAGGAGAACCTGAGCAACAATCGTTATCAAATTGGTTAATTTATGTTACCAATCTCATGATTACTCAATTCAAGTCAATTTCTCTAGAATCAATCAACAATGATTTACCGCCCACTTCACTGCCCTTAAAATTTTATCTAGAACAAGCTTTAGATAGACTGCCTCCTTTAAATCGTTTGCTGGTCGTGGTTTCAGAGAAATTCGCCTGGAGTAAAGAAAAGATAATTAAATATTTAGAACAACAAGGAGAGATACTGAGTTTAGCAGATGTAGAACTTTATCTCCGGGAAGGTTATCAGATCCTCGAAAGTGATTTACCATCAGATATTCGTTCCATTTATTTGTCATCAAGTAATAGCGTTTAACATCTCAGCAAAAATGGTACAAATGTATATTCTTGAGACTTAGACTAAGATTTTGGTCATTTGAGTGCTACAATACCTAAGACAACAGAAAAAAAGCAACCTCCCATAGAAAAGACATCCTGCCTCTGGTTAGATAGCTTGTCGGCGGCATCCCGTAGAACAGGCTTCTTGCTTCTGGTTAGGCAGCTGGGAGTTGGGCTGAAGATAACAAAATATGATATTCGACATTGATTTGGAGGAGATTTTCTATGCCAGAGGCAGTTGGCGTAATTCAAACCCTGGGATTTCCCGCAGTCTTAGCCGCCGCCGATGCGATGGTTAAAGGAGGAAGGGTTACCCTGGTATATTTTGATAAGGCGGAAAGAGGTGATTTCCTTGTTGCTATTCGTGGACCAGTGTCTGAAGTCAAACAAGGTATGGATGCTGGTTTAGCAGCTGCAGAAAATACTTTTGGAGGGAAAGTACAATCCCATTATCTTGTTCCTAACCCCCCTCCTAATGTAGTGGATGTCCTCCCGATAGAATACACAGAAAAAGTAGAACAGTTCCGCACTTAGAAAATGTGTCAAATTAGACAATAATGATTAGTTAGGATTATTTTTATCGTAATTTAAGGAGATTAATTATGCCTGCACAGTCTGCAGTCGGCTCAATTGAAACTAAAGGTTTTCCTGGCATTTTAGCTGCTGCTGATGCCATGGTGAAAGCTGGAAGAATCACTCTAGTTGGCTATATACGAGTTGGCAGTGCTCGTTTTAATATTAATATTCGAGGTGATGTTTCCGAAGTCAAAACTGCTATGGATGCTGGTATTGAGGCGGTTAAACGCACCGAAGGAGCTACCTTAGAGTCTTGGGTAATTATCCCTCGTCCCCATGAAAACGTAGTAGCAGTTTTACCTATTGATTATAACGAAACTGTTGAACCTTATAGACAAGCAGTAGAAGGTGTTGCTATACCAGCTTTAGGTCGTTCGTAACTTTTGTTAATCAAAAGATAGTGGGTAGATATTTCATACCCACATTGTATCTTTATTGGGATTGAGTGGAATAATCAGCGATCGCCGCAATATACAATAAATGCAGCAACAATAATGATGCCCAAATACCTGTAACCCAGACAGTCCAAGCCCAAGTGGCATGCTTGAGGTTATGGACAAACCAGACTCCAGAATTACAAGCAGCAAACACAGCGACATGAACGGCAAAATTCATGCGATCGTCCAAACGGCGATATTCGGGATCTTTGCGATCGGGTTTTCGAGGCCAACGAGGAGGCATAGTTTGAATAATGAATGACGAGTATAGATTATATCAAATGTTGATTGTTAATGGTTGATGGTTGATGGTTGATGGTTGATTGTTAATTGTTAATGGTTGATTGTGTTTAACTATCAACCAAATACAAATTCATTACTTCAGTGATACTCATGCGGGATTGAACTCCTAAAGATAACGGGGAAGAATGTCCTCGGTTGAAATGCTCCGCAGCAGCACAGGCGATCATCGCGGCATTGTCGGTACAAAATTTTAAGGGGGGAAAATAGACTTGCAAGTTATGAGTTGCCCCTGCTGCTTGTAAATGTGTCCTTAAACCGCTATTGGCTGCTACCCCTCCACCAACGGCAATTTTAGTTAAACCATAGTCTAGACAAGCTTTAATAGCTCTTTTGGTGAGCGATCGCGCTACGGTATCTTGAAAACTAGCAGCTAGATCGTTGACTGGTAGAGCTGCTTCGGTTTCCGCAGCCAATTTTTGTACTAGTCTTAACATGGCGGTTTTCAAACCGCTAAAACTTGAGTCGTAGGGATGAAAACCCTGATTGTTGGGGAGAGAGACTTTGCCTTCGGGCAACTTAAAAGCTTCTGGATTGCCAAGTTGGGCTAACTTATCGATAATTGGACCACCGGGATAACCTAAGTTTAACAACCGAGCCACCTTATCAAAAGCTTCCCCTGCAGCATCATCTCGGGTTGAGCCAATCATCTCATACATGCCACAACCTTTCACATAAATTATGCTAGTGTGACCTCCAGAAACTAATAGGCACAGAAAAGGGGGTTCTAAGCCCGGTTCGCTGAGATAACTAGCATAGATATGCCCCTCTAGGTGATGGACCCCTAAAAAGGGTTTTTGATGGACTATAGCTAAGGTTTTAGCGGCAGTTGCACCTACTAACAAGGAGCCCACTAAACCTGGTGCTACTGTAGCAGCGATCGCCTCTATTTCCTGCCAATCTAACCTTGCTTCGCTTAAAGCTTGCTCTATGCAGGGGTTAATCGTTTCTAAATGTTGGCGAGAAGCTAATTCCGGGACAACCCCACCAAATTTTTGGTGTACATCAATTTGGGAAGCTACAATATTAGTATAAATTTTGCGATTTTTTACAATTGCGACGCTAGTTTCGTCACAACTTGTTTCAATTGCTAAAATAATTGCCATTATCTGATAATTTTATTTAAAAGAATAAATTTTTCTTCTTTATAACTTTACTCGATCAACTAATCGCAGTAAGATTGCATCCGAAGACAATTTAGTTCTTAATGTTTTTGTAACAAAAACTTATTGTTTCGTAACAAAAGGAAACAATTTCATGCGTAAATTATTGACTTTAGTTTTAGCTTTCACTATCTCTGTAACTCTGTGGGCAAATTTTGCTCCCCCAGCTAAAGCAGATCTATCTCATTTAACTCCTTGTAGTGAGTCTGCTGCCTATAAGCAAAAAGCCAAAAGCTTCCGTAACACCACCAACGATCCTAACTCTGGACAAAAACGGGCGGAACGCTATGCAGAAGCACTCTGCGGTCCAGAAGGCTATCCCCACTTAGTGGTAGATGGTCGTTTAGATCATGCTGGAGATTTTCTCATTCCCGGTATTCTCTTCCTGTATATAGCAGGTTGGATTGGTTGGGTAGGTCGTGCTTATCTGATTGCGATCAGAAAGGAAAAAAATACGGAAAGTAAGGAAATCACTATAGATGTTCCTTTAGCAATTGGCAAAATGTTGTTTGGTTTTCTCTGGCCAGTACAGGCTTTACAAGAAGCTCTTTCTGGCGAATTAACAGCTAAGGACGCTGAAATTACAGTGTCACCTCGCTAATTTTGATTGATTTATTTGTTGGGAGAAAATTTGATGAACGGTTTAAATGGTTTCTTATCCAGTGCACCTGTTTTACTTACTGCTTTGTTAGTTTTTACAGCAGGTTTGTTGATTGAATTCAATCGTTTTTATCCTGACCTTCTATTCCATCCTTTAGGCTAAAATAATTAGGTCAATAAAGATTTAATTAGGGGTAGGGTTTTCCTTACCCCTTAAATTTTTCTGGCTGCGGCGATCGCCTTTAAATAATCAACTTCTATCTGCCATCAGAATTTAATTCTCATCAAGACCACAAGCGATTAAACGCATGCCAAAGAAACAGATCATCTTATTACCATAGGGGTTACTAGCATACCAATGGGATGGCAAAGAACCTGGAGGAGAAGAGCCAGAAATTTCTTGATTCTCCCACCTTAACTCTTGATTTCGATTCTCTGTTGCAACGCCCACTTTCTCTCGAAAACGTTGAATGTATTTGACATCTAGGGTTCTGAGGGTATCGATAGTTCCACCTATCTCGTAATAAATCTTTACCTGGATGCTGAAACCAAAACGACCATCACTATATTTACTCCACATTTGGTCAATAACACGAATAGCAGTACAAGGAAAATTTCGTACATACTCTGGAGTAAGAGTTTCATTCGTGGCATGTCCTGCTGCTTCCAACATCACTTGCGTAGTTTCTAAATCCGCTTCTCGCCATTGTCCTGTTGATAACAACTCTTGCAATCTACCATAACGGTAAAAATCGGTAGAGCACAGTTGCATGAGCTCAACTTTTTTCTCTAAGCGAGACATTTGCCCAGATAAGTCAGACATGGTTGATTCTAGTCTTTCAAGGCGATCGATAATTTCCGATTCAAACTTGGGATTAGACATATAGCGATCCTGAATGGGTTGTGTAAAAATATCGTAAACTTTTTACATAAATTATGCTAGTGTGACTTCCAGAAACCAACAGGCACAGAAAAGGGGGTTTTAAGACCGGTTCGATGAGATAACTGGCATAGAGCGCGATCTGCCAACCTAACCCTGCTTCGCTTAAAGCTTGCTCTATAGAATGTATTTGATATCTTAGCTTCTCAGGAGCTCGATAGCTCCACCTATCTCCCGCGAACGCATACTACCCGAAAACCGATATAGTGGGACATATAGTCGCGTGCGTCGGCGTCATCGCGGTTAGCAGAACGGCAGTACCCAGGATTAACGTTCCACGAGCCGCCCCGTAGAGGAGAACGATTATTATGGCCACCTTGAATCCAGACACTGCCATCTGTAGGTGCCCCTTCGTAATTATCATGCCAAGTATCTGCACACCATTCCAGCACATTGCCGTGCATATCGTATAGACCAAAGGCATTAGGGGGAAATTGTCCTACGGTCGTGGTTTCTGCTCGATATTTTTCTTGTGGTTCATCTGCATAAGTGTTCGTTCCAAAATAATTAGCTAAATCAGCGGTAATTGTTTCCCCAAAGTAAAAAGGCGTGTTAGTGCCAGCACGACAAGCATATTCCCATTCTGCCTCAGAAGGAAGCCGATAGTCTCTGCCAGTCAGTTTAGAGAGTCGTTGACAGAATTCTACCGCATCGTACCAATTAACTGTTTCTACAGGACGGTCCTTGCCTTTAAAGTATGATGGTTCAGTTATGAGGTCGCGTTCTACTTTAGGCAAAGAGGCGATCTCTCGCCACTGAGCTTGGGTTACTGAAAACTTGCTTATGGAGAATGAGGACACGGTCACTTCATGTTGTGGGTGTTCGCTTTTATGGCTATATTTTTCATCTTGCGGCGACCCCATTAAGAACGTACCTCCTGTGATATTTGCCATCTCTAAGATGACTCCATTTCCCAGAGCTTCAGTGAAATATTCAGCCTGAAGAGGAGTCCTTTTGATGATTTTCCCTCGCCTATTTACGGTGATGATATCCTGATTAGATAAAGAGGTTAGGCTCTGCTTTTTTTTTCTAATCTCTGGGTTAACAATTTCAGCCTCGATAATCAGTCCTTGATCTTGAGAAGAATTAAGTCCTTGAAGGGGTCTGTAGAGAAGTTGATCTCTTAGAAGGGACAAGTCTCGATCGCTCGCGCCCATATCTTGGAGCAGTTGTAGTTTTTGTTGAACGACTTGAATCTTTAATAGTTCCTTTTCTAGCTCTAGTTTCGTGGCTTCTGCTCGCTCTTGGTAATGCCGAGCTTTTCTCTGTTCGTAGCGCTCATTCAAATATTGTCGCAGAACTTCCAAGGGATTGAGCTTGCCTATAAAATCCCAGAATCCAGGTGTATTTAGTTCTACTCCTCTCAGCTTGAGCCTATCCTCACTGGGAATCAATCCAGCCACTTTTTCAGGGCTAGGAGGCCACCAACTTCCCCAAAGCAGGTTTCTTAAAGGAATAGGGGGAGGCATAGTAGTGTATTGATTAGCTAACTCTTCTGCCTGTTGCGTAATACTCTCTAAAACGTAGGCACAATTATAGGCATACTCAAGAGCCTTGAGATACTTGTAAACATCCTCAACAAATAACTGGCCACCTCCGTAAAGGCGAAAGACATATTCTTGATTTGTTTCTATAGCAGTAATACCATTTTTCTTTAACATTAGAACCTTAATTAGATGTCACCACCCCCAAGGGATATTAATTAAACTAACCGACATTGACCATCAGGACATAAATCAATTAGTTGAACAGGCACAGGCTTTACTTTCCAAATATCCTGACAATATTCATGTATAGAACGATCGCTAGAGAATTTGCCCATGCGGGCTACATTGAGAATAGACATCTTCAGCCAATTTTCTCGATCTCGATAAGCTGCCTCTACTCGATCTTGACAATCAACGTAAGCTTGATAATCAGCTAAAAGTAGATACTGATCGTGATAGAGTAAAGAATCAATCAAAGGTTTAAACAAATTATAATCGCCGTTAGAGAAATAACCAAAAGCAATTTGATCTAATACTTCTCTAAGGTTGGGATTGCTATGATAGTAATCCCAAGGATTATAACCACTAGCTTTGAGATTATGAACTGCTTCGGTAGTTAGTCCAAAGAGGAAGAAGTTTTCCTCTCCTACACACTCACGGATCTCCACATTAGCCCCATCCAGAGTACCAATAGTTAACGCTCCATTGAGAGAAAGTTTCATATTTCCAGTACCCGAGGCTTCTTTGCCCGCAGTGGAAATTTGTTCGGATAAATCTGCTGCCGGATAAATCTTTTGAGAATTAGTAACATTGTAGTCAGGCATAAACACGACCTTCAGGCGATCGCCCACATCAGGATCTTGATTAACTACTTCACCCACAGAGTTGATCAATTTAACGATCAATTTCGCCATGAAATAACTAGGAGCTGCTTTACCACCAAAGATAAAAGTACGAGGCACCATATCTAATTGGGGATTTTTCTTAATCCGATTATAGAGGGTGATAATGTGTAAAACATTGAGATGTTGGCGTTTATATTCGTGAATGCGCTTCACCTGAATATCAAATAGAGACTCGGGATTGACGAGAATACCTTGTTGCTCCCTAATCCTTTCAGCTAATTCCTTTTTAATCTCGGTTTTAACTTGTTGCCACTCTCCACGGAAGGTTCGATCGTCGCTAAAACTTTCGAGTTTGCTCAATTCGTCTAAATTCTTAATCCAATCTTTACCAATTCTGCGGTTAATTAAGTTAGTCAGGCGAGGATTACTTAATACCATCCAGCGACGGGGAGTAACACCATTGGTTTTATTGCTAAATTTTTCTGGAGATAACTCATACCAGTCACGCAAAACCGTTTGTTTGAGTAACTCAGTATGCAAAGCAGCAACTCCATTGATCGCAAAACTACCCACACAAGCTAAGTTAGCCATGCGGACGTATTTACCACCGCTTTCCTCAATCAAAGAAAGGTTGCTCAGTTTCCAACTCCGAGCGACATATTTCAACTGAAGTTCATCTAGGAAACGTTGATTGATTTCGTAAATAATTTCTAGATGTCGGGGCAAGACATTGGCAAATAAATCCAGTTGCCATTTTTCTAGAGCTTCTGGTAAGAGGGTATGGTTAGTATAAGCAAAAGTATTGCGGGTGATATCCCAGGCTCGATCCCAATCTAGGAGGTGTTCATCTACTAGCAGGCGCATTAATTCGGCTACACCGATGGCTGGATGGGTATCGTTGAGTTGAACTACAAATTTCTCATGAAAGTTTTCTAGATTATCTCCCCTTTGCAGATGAAGATGGAGCATATCTTGTAGAGAACAAGATACAAAGAAATATTGCTGTTCTAAACGTAGTTGTTTTCCTTGTAAGGGTTCATCATTGGGATAGAGAATTTTACTAATATTTTCGCAGGATACTTTTTGATCTACTGCTCCGTAATAATCTCCTACATTGAAAGCTTGAAAATTAAAAGATTCTGGAGCTTCCGCTTTCCATAAACGCAAAGTATTAGCGGTATTGACTTCATAGCCAAGAATGGGAGTATCATAAGCAATACCTTTGACTAAGCGATGGGGCACCCAACGTGTCCGATAACGATCGTCTTCATCGGTATAAGCTTCAGTATAACCGCCAAGTTTGACCTCATAAGTTACTTCTGGACGTGGAATTTCCCAAGGATTACCATAATGTAACCATTTATCGGTAATCTCTACTTGCCAACCATCCTCAATTTCTTGGTCAAAAATACCAAATTCATAACGAATGCCATAACCAATGGCAGGTATTTCCAAGGTAGCAAGAGAGTCCATGTAACAAGCTGCTAGCCTGCCCAAGCCTCCATTACCTAATCCTGGTTCTTCTTCTTGAGCAATTAATCGATCTAAGTCTAATCCTAGTTCTTCAACTGCCTGATGGACTCGCTCGTAGATGCCCAAGTTAATCAAATTATTACCTAAATGGGGACCGAGCAGAAATTCAGCCGATAGGTAGCAAACCATCCGACTTTTTTCTTCCAGATAGGTTTGAGTCGATACTAACCATCTTTGTAGCAGGCGATCGCGTACTGTATAAGCCAATGCCATGTAATAATCATTATCAGTGGCAATAGTGGGAAATTTTCCTTGCACATAGAAGAGGTTATCAGCGATCGCTCTTCTCAGAGTGATGATACTGATACCAGTGCGGTCATCTTCGACTTGAATTTGTGGCTGAAGGGTCGATTCTGGAGGCGGATTCATATGATCTTCTTTACCTTAACTTTTTGGGTGCTTTCCGTGCACTATTTATTCTACATCCTCCTCGTAACAAGTAGTTAGATTTACTAACTTAATTTATCTTGCCAAAATAAAGTTGACTTACTTATTAAGAATAATTACAGAAAATAAATTTTTAGTTCATTTTCAAAAAAAAAGATAATTTTACGAATTTTTACGGTGTTTATACCCATAAAAACATATTAATATGATCGTCATGAGGGGATTTTCTATCGATAAGTAACCTGGGAAGATCAAGCCATGAACACTCAAGTTGAACTAATTGAAGGAATTAATATTGAAGAAATTAATAAGCAACCTTGGTGGAATCGTCCTCTTTGGGGTAAACGTAGTTTTCTCGAGTTTCTATTATCATTAATAGATAATAGAAAAAGAATTCCTCAACAAATGATTAATCGTCACGACCAAGCATGGCAAAAATCAGAAATTCTTACGGCTACACTAAGAGCTTTATTAAGTGATAGCTTTAGCGCTCCTGATTTTTTGATCTTTGCCAGAATTAATTTGCTTAAATACTTTGAAAAAAATAATCAATATTTCAACCAAGTAGCTGAAATTATTCAAATAATCATAAAACATCTAGACTCTTTATCAATTTTAGGTCAGGTTGAAATAGACTTTCAGCAAGATTCACTGCAAGAATTATATCAATTTACAGAAAATATAGTTACACAAAAACTATCTAAATTAGTCTTCCAAGAAAAACTTCGTAAACAGAAAGAATTAATCCTCTCTAATCTATCCACTACTGAGGAGGAAAGGGCTGTAAAAACTTATGTCAAAAAATTATATATTATCTCAGAATATCCTCGAGTATTAGAACTTTATTTCTTTTTAAAAAGGCATGAGTTAGATGATTGGGGACTATTAAATAAACTGGGAAACTTTATTAAAAATAATAATCAGAATAATTTACAAGAATTAAAAGCATTTGTCTTGATAGCCAAAGCCAATGATAATTGGTTTAAAAATTTAGAGCAAGCTTTAGGATTCTTCTGTTGGGAAGAAGATAGTGTGGCTTACGCTAAAATATTGCAATATTTAGCTTTATCATATAAGTATGAATCTTTGTATCCACAATTTCAAAGATTTCTTGCATATTTGGGTCAGTGGGAAAAAACTTATTATTACATTCTCTGTATTCGAGAAAAATATTCTACTTCTCAATATCATCATCCCAAAACTTTTAAACAAAACATTCCAGGGTTTGATATTTACAAAATTTATCATGACTATCTTGATTCAAGTTATGTCTTAAAACAATTGTAAGCATAGGCAATAGAACTGGTTGAATGCAGAATTCAGAATTCAGAAGGACAAAATTATGTCAAAATTTACAGATAATGATTGCAAATTCGTTGAAGAGTAAAGAATATGCCAGGTAAAATCAAAAAAGGCGCATTGGTGCGAGCAGTTCGGGAAAAATTGGTAGATAGTTTAGAAGCCAAAGCTAGTGACAACCGCTTTCCGTCCTATATTTTTGAGAGTAAGGGTGAAATCCTCGATCTCAATGAAGAATATGCCCTAGTTAGATTCTATACTCCAACCCCGAGTGTTTGGTTTCGCATCGATCAATTAGAATTAGCTGAGTGAATCTAAACACATTGGTACTTATGAATGAATCATCTTTTTCTCCCATTGGCTGTAAATCTCCTCTAGTTTCTGTTATCGGTGCAGGAAATGTCGGTCGAACCCTAGCACAAAGAATCGCTGAACATAATCTCGCCGATGTCTGTTTATTGGACATTGTGGAAGGACTTCCCCAAGGCATTGCTTTAGATTTAACTGAAGCTGGAGGCTTAGAATTACATAACCGCAAAATTAGTGGTACTAATGACTATGCTGATACTGCTGATTCAGATATTATTGTCATTACTGCAGGTATTGCCAGAAAGCCGGGTATGAGTCGGGAAGACTTATTAAAAACTAATGCCAAAATTGTTGTAGAAGCAGCCAAAAAGTCTATTGTCCATTCCCCTAATGCGATCTTTATCGTCATCACTAACCCTTTAGATGTGATGACTTATCTAGTCTGGAAAGCAACTGGACTAGCACATACAAGGGTTTTCGGTATGGCAGGTGTTTTAGATTCTGCTCGTCTCCAAGCTTTTATTGCCATGGAATTAGGCGTATCTATTACCGATGTTAGTGCCATGGTATTGGGAGGACATGGGGATTTAATGTTACCTCTTCCCCGTTATTGTACAGTAAGTGGTGTTCCCATCACGGAATTAATGGAGCCAGCCACCATTGAACGGTTGACCCAAAGAACTCGTGATGGTGGAGCAGAAATAGTTAAACTGTTAAAAACAGGTAGTGCTTATTATGCTCCTGCTTCTTCTGCTTGTTTCATGGTCGAATCAGTTTTGCTCAATCAGTCTCGTCTTTTACCTGCTGCTGTTTATCTCCAAGGAGAATACGGCTTAAATGATATCTATCTCGGCGTTCCCTGTCGCTTGGGATGTCGAGGAGTTGAAGGTATTTTGGAGCTGCCCTTAACCGATGAGGAGAAAGAAGCTTTACAAGTCTCGGCAACTTCTGTCCGTGAAAATATTGAACTGGCGATCGCCAATATAGATATATAGTTTTGACAGTAGGGGCGGGTTTAACCAAAATCTGTGATTATGTAAAGAAAATTTAACTACAAAACCCGCCCGTACACAGGGGCGGGTTTAACAACCATCAACCATCAACTATCAACCACTAAATGACTAATTTAGAAGAAGAAAGACCTAGTTGGGATGAATACTTTTTAATGATCGCTAAACTGGCAGCAACTCGCTCTACTTGTTTAGCTTTTCCCGTTGGTGCCGTCATAGTCAAAGATCGTCAAGTTTTAGCTACAGGTTATAATGGCTCTCCATCAGGTTCAGTCCATTGTACTGCTCAAGGTTTCTGCTATCGGGGGTTAAGTAGTTGTGATGCCAGTAAAACTATGCCTTCTCGTGCTGTTCATGCAGAAGCTAATGCGATCGCCCAAGCCGCTAAACATGGCATTTCTACTCAAGGTGCAACCATTTATGTTACTTTAGAGCCTTGTATTTCTTGTCTAAAATTAATTATTTCTGCAGGAATTAAAGAAGTTTTCTATGAAACTGAGTTTAATTTTGGCGAAAAATTAATGGTCAGAAATTCATTTGTTGATGATGGTTTGGTGAAACTAAATAAAATTCAAGTCTCGGAACAAATTGCTAATAGAGCAGCATCTTTTTTACTTCAACCCATTTCTATTAGTGACATACTCCTACGCTGACTTTTAAGCAGTACAGGCGTGGGCTTCTCTGGCAGACATCTTTATTACCAATGAATGATGCGGAGGCGATCGCCAAATTCAAATCACAACAGTCGAGTCATTTCGTAAGTTGTTACTCTCCCGAGCGTGGCAATTTTTGCTGAACACAAAATCGCTAGAATCATTTCTTAACAAGTCTATTAGACAATTAATCAAAGTTTTAGATAACCATGAAAATAGCAAGCAAAGTTGCATTATTAGCCTTAGTTTGGCTGATCTTAATAAATCCTGGCAGTATAACAGGTGTAGATACATACCGAAGAATGCAAATGGCTCATGCTTGGTGGACAGGTACAGAAGAAGGTCTCCCAGGAGATGATTTAGTTATTAATGTTAGGGGAAATAACTACATCCCCTACGACTTAGGTCAATCGATGCTTATGCTTCCTGGAGATTGGCTTGGCACTCAAATTGGAACTCAAATGGGGCAGTGGTTGCCCACAGAGGAACTACAAATACAATTTAGACAAGCAATTGTTAGTTTTCTAATTTTTCTGCCTTTAAATGTTTTATCCGTCATCTTCTGTTTTCGACTTTTGCGACGCTTTAATTATGAGGAAAAGCTTTCTGGATTATCCACTATAGTCTGGCTTCTTGGTACTACTTTCTTCTTTTACTCGGCAATAGATCAGCAAAATAATCAGATATTGCTTTTTGTGCTGATAGGTTATGAAACTGCATTAGCTTATGTTTTGAGTCAGAAACCTAAGTTTGCTGTCTTTAGCGGTTTGGCATTAGGTATCTCTTTTCTGATCAGAATTACTAGTATCATACATGCTGCCAGCGTCGGTTTTTTTTGGTTAGGTTGCATTGCTTACAAGACCAAATCGGTGAATCGTGTATTTAAGTCTTTAGGATTATGGATATGTGGCTTTATTCCTTTAGTTTTGCTAGAAAGAATCTTGACATATATTCGCTATGGTAGCTGGCTAGCTACCACTCCATCTTTGCATATACAAGCGCATGCACAAGCACAAGCACAAGCATTATCTGATGGGAGCCATAGTGTTACTGTGACCAATGATTTGTCCTACTTTAATTTACTCAAAGAAAGTCATCTTGATGGATTTTTGGTCCCTTTATTCTCGCCAGAAAAAAGCATTTTTCTTTACGATCCACTTTTACTACCTTGTTTAATTTTAGGATTTGTAGCTTGGAAACGCCTGTCTCCTTATATCCAATGGTATGTAATAGTTACTATTCTCAATTTATTGATACATTTGTTGATATATGCTTGGACTTCCAATCCGGGTGGAGACTCTTCTTGGGGAGCAAGATATCATGTGACTTCAGTTCATTTATTATTAATTCCCTTACTTCCTTTACTTATTCAACGTGTAACTTGTTTGGTAGGCAAAGGCTTAGCCTTGCAAAAAGTAATATTCACCCGAATTTTAAGAATAGTTCTGGCTTTGGCTATATGCATTCAGCTTCTCTCTGTAGCTTTGCCCTATAATTTAGAAATCGCGCAGCAACAATTGGGTATAGGTTCCCGTTTCCGTATCATTCAGCGTTTTGAAAATGTTGCTTATTTGTTATCAAACTCTCTAGATAAAGCAACCCCAGGAGAAATCAAAACAAGTAATAGCCAGGCTTCTAATGTTATTAGTTACTTTTCCCATTGGAACTTTTTTCCATTTTTGTTGAGTCGCAAGATTCAACCATCTTCTTCTTTGTATAAAATCTTACCGATAATTTTTGTTCTTTGGGGTCTGCTTTTTTTGTTAGCTACTTGTACTACTTTTTGGATCGCTCATGTATTACAAAAAAAATAGGATCAATAGATCACAAACTCTCAAAATGTGTATTCTTTAATACATATTCTGTAATCGTCCCAGATATTGGCATCCCTTAGCTAGTATTACTGATTATTAGAAATATCCGTATAAAGATTGATAATTTGCGTATAAATACTGAAAATAAAACTTGCGAGCTACTTTAGATTTGTAACTAGCAACTTGCGTTAATAGCGATCGCCTATGGTAAAGGAACCAATAAAATCCCCCTCTCTGCTCACCCCAAATTCCGCCCGCACCAAGCCAATAAAGTTGATCTGGTTAACATCTAAAATCACTCCTCATATTACTTAAAGGTTGGTGCCCTAATCATAGTACACATTATCCGTTCCCAGTAGAGACAAGGCATGCCTTGTCTCTACTCAAAACTATCTTGACAAACCATTAGAGGAAAATCACCAGTATTTTGGTCTGGCTTACTATCAATTTAACTCGATAGTTTCAAGGTTTATTGATCAAGTTTTTTAACATAGACTAAATCGCATCTTTTAGTTTCAACGCCAGTAGCAGCTTGGTAGCCATAATTTTGATAAAGTTTAACCGCTTGCTGGAGAATAGTTACTGTTTCAATCCAAATTTCTTGATATCCTTTTTGCTGAATACTACTCTCTAAAAGAGTCAATAAATATTTACCTAAACCTCTACCTCTAAATAGAGGAAGCAGATACATTTTTCTCACTTCTACTGAGTTGAATCCTCTTTTGATGCGATAGTAACCAGCAGTACCTATTATTCGATGCCCATATTCAACTACCCAAAATTCTCCCCCCGTTTGCAGGTAATATTCTTCTACCTCAATCACATCTCGATCCGCTTCATCTGGTTGCCAAGGTAAGCCAAACTCCTGTAACACTTCTTCAATAACTGCTGCAGCACAGAGGCGATCGCCCTTTTGCCAATCTCTAATTAAAAAATCTTGATACCTAGTTTCCATTGATTTTTGACTATATCTCCTCGCTGATTAAAGATAGCAAACAACATTCCCACACCAGGCGAGGTTGAACATAACTATATAAAGCTTGCCGAGCAGTTTCTAAAGTTTTAATTATCTCTTGGTTTTGGTATTTTTGCCAATATAAATACTGGAGATAATCAATTAACCATAACTGAGTATCTAACTCTACTTTTTGCGTCACTTCTCTGGCTAAGAAGAGAACACTAAGTTGGTTTTGGGGTAACTCTTTCAGTTTCAGCATTAAATCTGGAGGTAATGCTTGTAATTTTTGAAAATTAACGATCGCTTTACCCGGACTACCTTGCGCCAGTTGTAATAATTCCGGATATTGTAATATTTCTTCACAATCAGCTCTTTGCAAAACTAGTTTGAGATTTGCTTCACTGAGACGATAAAAAGGAATCTGCTGACAGCGAGAAGTTAGAGTTGGTAAAATAGCCTCAACTCCCCGTGCAATCAGAATAATAGTGCCTTGTCCCGGCTCTTCTAGAGTTTTTAATAAAGCATTAGCTGCCGCTTCAGCCATATGCTCAGCATTTTCGAGCACTACAACCGAACGAGGTGATTGAAGAGGGGGACGAGTTAAAAATTGGGTAATTGCTCTTATTTGTTCGATTCTAATTTGAGGAGGTGTTTTTCTTTTTAAAGAAATAGCTTCTGCTTCGGTGGAGGTTAACAATTTTCCCTGATATGAATAAGTCGGTTGGACTCGTAAAAAATCAGGATGATTGCCAGTAGATAACTTTTGTTGTAGGGTTGTATAATTCTGTTCTGGTTGAATTAATAGCATCTGCGCAAAACATGCCGCTGCTAAAGCACGGCCGATTCCTTCAGGGCCGACAAATAGATAAGCAGGAGCGATTCTAGACGTGGCGATCGCCTTTTCAAGTAACTCTACTGCCGTTGGTTGTCCAATTAATTGTGCCAGAGGCTTCATCCCATCTACAGGCTAACCCTTACTGGCACTCGCTTTTGACCCCAATTGCCCGGTTTATCTTCAAAGACACCCGGAATCACCCGCTCGCAGAACCGGCAGTGGTTACCCCTGAGATTGTACTGCCCCAACTCGTACCAATCCCGTTCAATTAACAAATGACCGCAGCCCGGACAATAGGTACTCTGCCGCCGGACATCGCTGACATTGCCGATGTAGACAAACTCAATTCCAGCCTCTAGAGCTAGCTCTCGCGCTCGCAAGAGCGTCTCTTTTGGAGTCGGCGGCACATGTCTCATCTTGTAATCGGGATGGAAAGCCGTGAAGTGAACTGGTACGTCGTCACCGAGATTTTCTACCACCCAATTACATAAGTTAGTTACTTCTTCTGCCGAATCATTCTCTCCAGGAATAAGCAGGTTGGTAATCTCGAACCATACCTGGGTCTCGTGTTTAAGATACCTGAGGGTTTCCAGTACGGGCGCCAGCCGTCCCTGGCTTAGTCTACGGTAGAATTGGTCAGTGAACCCCTTTAAGTCAACATTCACTGCGTCCATCCACTGGTAGAACTCTCGTCGTGGCTCTGGATTGATATATCCCGCCGTTACTGCTACTGTGGCTATCCCTTCCTTTCTGGCTATCTTGGCAATGTCAATGGCATACTCTGCCCAGATGGTGGGATCGTTGTAAGTAAAGGCAATACTATGGCAGCCAGTCCGTTTAGCCGTGGCAACAATTGCTTCTGGACTAGCAACCGAAGCCAGCGTATCCATAGTTTGGCTTTTGGATATATCCCAGTTTTGGCAGAAGCGGCATCCCAGATTACAGCCAGCGGTTCCCAATGACAGCACTGGCGTTCCAGGCAGAAAGTGGTTGAGGGGCTTCTTCTCGATGGGATCGATGCAGAACCCAGAACTGCGACCGTAAGTCGTTAGTTCTAAACATCCGTCTATATTAGCTCTTACAAAGCAAAAACCTCTATCTCCCGGACGAATGCGACACTGTCGGGGGCACAACAGGCAGGTAACGTCTCCCTTCTCAGAGTCTCGCTGCCACCAGCGGGCAGGGGTGGTTGTAGCAGTACCCATAATTCAATTCTTTATTCAACTTCTCTTCCTTTTCATTATAGCGTTGATTTATCTCCAGCCGGCCTATAGTTGATTAAAAAGCTATCTTCACAGAGCAGGAGTACTGATTGAGCTAAAATTAAGGCATAATCTCACCTAACTACTATTTGTAATCATGTTTGAGAAAATTCTCGTGGCTCTTGATATGTCAGCCATGGCAGAAGATGTCTTTACCAGAGCCCTATCAATAGCGAAAAACGATCGAGCTGAGTTGCTATTATTGCATGTTGTCTCCTCAGAAGAAGATAATAGTCCTTTACCATTACCGCCGGAGATCGTAGAATTTTACCCCGCCGCCGGTAATGAATTAACTTTAGAGACTTGGCACAAACAGTGGGAACATTATATTCAAGAAGGTATAAAATTATTAAAAAAATACACTCAAGAAGCGATCGCTGCTAACATTAAAGCGGAATACATTCAAAATCAAGGTAGTCCAGCTCGTACTATTTGTCAATTAGCCCGCGATCGTCAAGTGGATCTAATTGTCATTGGGCGTAGAGGAAGAACCGGTTTAAGTGAAATACTTCTCGGTAGTGTGAGTAACTATGTATTGCATCATGCACCTTGTTCGGTTTTAACCGTGCAGAAAAATTCTCACGCCAAATAAAGGTAGGATTAAATAGACCGCAATAACTAAATAACTTAAATCACTATGCCACGCACTCAAAGAAACGATAACTTTATAGATAAAACCTTTACGGTTATGGCAGATATTATCTTAAAAGTGCTGCCTATCGATCAAAAATCTAAAACAGCCTTCGTTTATTACCGTGACGGAATGTCAGCTCAAGCAGAAGGTGAATACGCCGAAGCCTTGGATAATTATTATGAAGCGCTGAAATTAGAAGAAGATTCTAACGATCGCTCGGAAATACTCTATAATATCGGTTTAATCCATGCCAGTAATGGCGAATTAGATAAAGCTTTAGATTATTATCATCAGTCATTAGATCTTAATCCCCGTAAGCCCTCTGTTTTAAACAATATCGCCGTTATATACCATCATCAAGGCGAAAAAGCTAAACAGGCAGGTCAAGAAGAAGAAGGAGAAGCTTTATTTGACAAAGCCGCAGAATATTGGAAACAAGCCATACGCATTGCCCCGAATAATTATCTAGAGGCTCAAAATTGGCTTAAAACCACCGGACGCTCCGAACTTGATGTATTCTTTTAATGGGTTTGTTGTTAGTGGTTCGTTGATGATTTAAAGATTACATAAAAATATCATAAATTAGTAAGAGTATGATTATCGAGCGAGCAGAAGTCAAAAAAGTAGCAAATTTAGCACGTTTAGAAATTACCTCGGAGGAAGAAGAACAATTTACCACTCAACTCAGTAGCATTTTAGAATATTTTCAACAATTAAGTGAATTAGATACTACTGATGTTCCACCTACCACTAGGGCGATCGACATTAGTAATGTTACTCGTAGTGACTTCAACCAAGTTTATGAGGATAGAGGCGCTTTACTAGAAGCAGCACCCGAGAGAGAAGATGACTTTTTCCGGGTACCCCAAATCCTTGCTGATGGAAATTAAATATTAATGAACCGATCCAATTAGACATTTGTTTGCTCAGGATTTTTGATTGTGCATTCTGCATTTTGCATTCTGCATTCCACCACTAGCTTGTCTAAATTCTACTCATTTCTTTATCTGTACGACTAGCTAAATCAGAGAAATCGATGGGCAAAGACTCACAGGGTAAAGTAATTTTAGCTTTAATTAAATTAACTAAACTGCTCCATTGGTGAGGAGTAAAATTGACAAAATTAACCTTGACGGTTTCGGGAAGTTCGATTTCCTCTTCTAAGATTAAATTCATTGCAATCCCAGAAAAGAATAAGTTTACTTCTTCTTCGCTTTCAGCATTGGTAATATCCACTAATACAGTGATATTTTCTGCTTGAGGGTGTAAGGCAATTTGTTTCAGTACCTCGCTGATTGCTACTGATAATTCCTCTTTGTCAGTTGTCCAATCGGGGAAAATAAGATAGTTATTGCCACTACTGTTAAGAGTCACCATTTCTTCAGCTTGGGCTTGAATTATCGCTTCTTGATTCTCGTTAACTAAGGTAATTTTTGCGGTAACTTTGGGGAGTAAATTTTGCCATTGTTGCTGATTTAAGTGACTAATTAGAGAAAAATCTAGGGTTTCGGCCAAATCTAATTCTTCCTCTAACATCAAATTCATGATAATATCTGATAAGAGTAAGTTGGCATCTTCTTGCATTATGCCGGTAGTATCAATCAGTAAAGTAATTAGCTCCTGATCTGATGAATTAGCTAATTGCTTAGTTACTGCACTTATTTCTTGTGCTAATGCTTCTTCGTCTGCCTGCCAATCGGGGAAAATGAGATAGGTAATATCGGTTAATCTTAACTGGGGTAAAATGGCATTTAACAAGGCTCCTTGGACTATTTCCGCCATAGTTGCCCATGAGAATTTTTGAGCTTGTTGTAATCCTGCTTGAATTAAATTACGTCTGACACTTGGTTTTTGTACTTCACATAACGCATCAGCCATGCCGTTTACATCATCATCTTTTACATAAAGCGCGGCTTCACCGGCAACTTCGGGTAAAGAAGCATTAGGGGTAGTAATTACAGGGCAACCGCAAGCCATCGCTTCAATTACCGGCATTCCAAAACCTTCATATTTAGAGGGATAAATTAAGGCTACTGCCCCAGCATAAGCTAGCCTTAATTCTTCATCAGTAAGTTGCAATCCATGAAAAGTAGATCCAGCGGTGTATTGTCGCCATTCCGGGGGTAATTGACTACCAGCACCTGTGGCTACAACCTCAAAACTTTGTTTGTTTGCCAGTTGAGCGAAAGCTTGGAAAAAGAGGATTGAGTTTTTATAACCACCTAAACCGCCTAAGAGAAAATAAGGTTTATTGATACCATATTTATATTTAAAAGCGTTAATTTCTTCTTCCTGAGCAGGAGAGAAAAGAGGATCAATCCCACAATGAGCTACGGTAATCGATTCTAGGGGGATGTTAGGGAAAAATTTATTAATGTCTTTCGCTGTATTTTCCGAGATGGCAATAAAAGCAGAAGCATGGTTAATTCCGTAATGTTTTTCTCGCCACATGGGTTTATTAAGATCCCCTTCTAATACTTCCGGTATCATGTCATAAGCCATAAACACTGAAGAGGTATTAATGGGGGTGGTGTAATAAGTCGAGATAAATAATTCTGCTTCTTCTTCATCGCAGATTTGCTGCAACATTTGGCGATCGCCTTCTGTCTGGTTATAGTCGTAGGGGGGAATAGTGCGATAACGAATACCATTAATTTTAGGTGCTGTGTTAGCTCGATCTAAGACTAAAATATGATTAGCAAATTCAGTGTTTGCCCATTGTTCAAAGAGGGATTTCCAAACTCTGGCAATTCCTGTTTTATAGAGTTGGAAAAATACTCCATCAATGAGAATAATTGGTAATTTTGCTTCAGGAATATTGACTACTTCGTTAATAATTGGTGATTTATTTTGTGTAAATAAATTGTTAACTACCTGACTATAATCAAAATTTAAAAGTGATTCTTTTTGTGGAGATGATAATTTACCTATTTTGATGTCTTCAAATAAATTTTCTGGTAAATTTTTGTTGGTAGTTAACAGATGTACAGAAATTCCGTCAGTATAGAGTTTAAGATTATATTTATCCGCTAATATTTCTAGGGATTTTCTAGTATAGATAGATATATGTTGACCTTCATGGGGTGTATAGTACCACCATCGATCAGGTTGAGGATTATCATCTGGTAATAACTGCGTACTAAAGAATATATTCGGAGCTAGTTTAAGAATTTCTTCTAATTCTTGAAAGGGATAAGTTAAATGTTCAAATAATTCAAATGCTGTTACTAATAATAAGTCAGATTTATTTTTTTCAGTCAATTCAAAACCTCTAGCAAAAATATTTTCACAAAATTTATCTTGCCAGTAAAAATCAAACCCTTGATCTCTCATTAAGCGTGTAAAAAGCCCATATCCACCCCCGTAATCTAAAAATTTTGCTTGATGATCGAAATAATTAAATAGCAATTTGGCCGTAATATTTGCCATCATGTTATTACGATAGACTAAGCCTACATCACTAGCAGCGATCGCTTCTGAATAAGCCTCATCTAACCAGTAAGGATGTTCCGTTTGTACAAACCCACAGTGGGAACATTGATAATAATTAACATCATATTTCTGAAGCATTTTTGCGGTGGCAAAATAATGAGAATCTGATTCACAAACTTTACACTTAACGGGAATACTGTAAAGTAATTTTTTGGTTTGAGGTACTAATTCTTGATGATTCCATTTTTGCAAGGAAAGATTGTTTAAATTAGGAATGTAATAATGAGGCATTCCTGACTTTGATTCAGCTTCAAAATAGTGTTTTACTTTTTTTCTTCGCTCACTTTCACTATTAATTAATAAATCTAAATGATAGACACATACATCTGGCAAAGCTTGACCTTTATCTTTTAGTCCGTGAGGAAGCTCATGAATTTGGTTAATGTAAGAAATAGATTTGTTATATTTAAATATTCTTCTTTGCCAATCGGGATAATGGGGAGGACTAGAAATATAAAAATTCTTATCATAATGACTAATCCATTTACGAGCAATCCAAAAATTATCACACTTTATTTGATCGCCGTTAACTTTTAAATTTTGAAGAAATTCGAGAGTTTTTTTATCTATAAATTCATCTGAATCTAACACAAATACCCAATCTGTTTTTACTTCTTTTAAGGAAACATTACGTTGTTGAGAATAATTACCAGACCAAGGCGAATGAATAATTTTTGCACCATACTTAGAAGCTACCTCACAAGTTTTGTCTTGACTTCCGCCATCCACTATTATTAATTCATCATAAACACCATCTAGTGATGATAAGGCTAAATCCAGAGTTTTTTCTGAATTTTGCACTATCATACAAACACTCAGAGTTTGATTTTTATTTTTTAAGTATTTATCTCTATCACTAGCCGATAAATTTGGCAATGATAAAACCTCTTTTGGTTGACTGATACCGATATTTCCAATTAAATCAAACGGCTTAGCTGTAACATCTATACCTTTAAAAGTTCCTGTGAAAATCCCCGAAGACTGATAATATCTAAAAGGATATCCATAGGTTTTGAAATAATATCCATACATTAAAGCTGGTATTTTATCTTTGGGTGATAGATCTAAATCAATTAATTTGAGTAACTCTTCATGACTACTAGGGTTATATGTTACTCCCATGTTTTGATAATAAGCTGAGCCAATAAGAATAGATGGAATCTCCCAGTATACAGCTTCAATGCCAACACTAGAACCAAAAGTAATGATTTTAGATGCTTTTTTCAATAGCGCGTAAGTGCTAATTTTACTGTCCGCTTTGACTATAGTTAAGTTAGGTGATTTTAGAGCGTAAATTTTTTTTCTTAGTGGTTCATCTGCATATTCAAAACCTTGCATTAGAGGATGTACTCTGATGTATAAATGAATGTCTTTTCTGTCAGAAAGTGATTGAATTATTTTGGTTAATCCATCAACTTGATCTTTATAGATCTTGATTTTCCAAATATCTCCGATAGAAGCATATTCATGTTCTGAACTTGTAAAAATTATGATGTTATTTTTGCCATCATCCCAATCATGAGGTAATAAATCCTCTTGCTGATGCTCAGTGAAACTTGTCCAATTTTCCATAATTCCTGAACATCTATCAATAAAAAATTGAGAGCCGATTCTTTCTTTTTCAGCAACATCTGAGCAAGAATTCCAAGTTTCTTGAATTTTATTTTCACTGTAGTTTATTTCATGGGGTAAAGCATTTTCATATAAAGAATAATGATTTAATGTACTACCTCTTTCATGTAAAAAGCAGTCAATACCTAAACTTTGACAAGCTCTTAAAACAGCCCTTAAAATAGACATCCTGCCGTTAAAAACATATACTCGGTCATAATTATCTGCTGACAAATAATTTTGCATAGATCTGTAAACCATCAAAGCCGAGATAGCCAAATTTACGATTAACTGCTTGTAGTGCACCAAATCAAAGTCAGCTACTTTATATATATAGTTTAGAGATGATAAAATGCCATAACCAATGTCAAAATTATCTACTCTAAACTTTTTCAGTGCTTCTAATTCATTGGGTATTGTTTGAGCAATTTTTTTGACTTCATCTATATTTTCTGCCGATAAATAATAAATAGGTTTCAAATTAATTTCTTGCGACAGGAATTTAATACCTTCTGTTCTTCTACTAATACAAAATAAACAATTATGTAAATTATGTTGTGGGTTAGCATCACAGGCGTGAAGGTGAGAGTTGCACGCGATCATAGTCACTGAATCACTTTTCTCTAAATGATTTTCTGCTATTTCTAACTCCGTATCAAAATGGGGGTTGTACAGTGCATAAGGAGAGAAAATTAGAATATTCATAAATAATTTATTTTGTCTAACTACTTAACATTTTTGACCGCCGCCTAAATTGAGTATCCCAATGGGACAGATAAAAGGCTTATTATCTTCATTGTTCCCAAATTAGGTAATTTTTTAACTTTTAGTTCAGTTTAAATTAGATTAGCAATAACATATTTCGCTCCCTGCCAGACCAATGATTGCACCATCGGCAAAGAGAAGAAATATCTGGTAAATGATGATACGACCTTCAGGGGTTAAGTTTGCCAAAACGGCGATCGCGTTGTTGATAATTCAAGAGAGCTTGATGAAACTCCTGACGATCGAAATCAGGCCAAAGAGTAGGGGTAACATAAATTTCTCCATAAGCCATTTGCCAGAGCAAAAAATTACTAATGCGCATTTCTCCACTGGTACGAATTAATAAATCCAGATGAGGAAGTCCTACTGTATAGAGGTGAGCTTCAAATAATTCTTCATCAATATCTTCTGCATGGAGTAAACCTTGTTCAACTTTAGCAGCGATCGCCTGACAAGCTTGAATTATTTCTTGTCTGCCGCCATAATTAGTAGCTACAGTAAACTGAATCCCCTGATTATTTTTCGTTATTTGCATCGAATGGTCAATTTCTGCTTGAAGAGAAGGTGGTAAAGCAGCTAAATTACCCACAAAACGAATTTGTACGTTTTCGGCCATCATTTCCGCCAATTCTCTTCTCAATACCCTCTCAAAGAGGGTCATTAAAAATTCTACTTCAGTTAAAGGTCTACCCCAGTTTTCGGTAGAAAAAGCGTAAGCAGTTAAAGCTGGAATTCCCCAGTCTTTACAACAGCGTAGCAAATCTTTCAGGGTGTCAACCCCTTTTTGGTGGCCCCTGATGCGGGGAAGTCCACGACTTTTCGCCCAGCGACCGTTACCGTCCATAATTACAGCTATATGATTGGGGAGACGTTGGCGATCGAGATCTGGGGGTAACTCTAGTAAACTCTGCTTGACACTCATTATTTTTCTCGTGATTTCGATGAACCAAAATTAAAGAAACGCATCAGAAGACTTTTTCCTTGGAAACCAATTTTACGACTAAGACGAGTCACACCGGTAACTACTTCCCCTTCTTTGGTAGGAGATAATTTTTCTTCTAATAACTCTTTTAGTTTAGTACTAGTTAAGGGTCGATTGAGAATTCCTTTTTCGCCTAAAGAAATTGAGCCAGTTTCTTCCGATACTACTATACATACACAATTTTCTACTCGCTCTGTAATGCCCATAGCCGCACGATGACGAGTGCCTAGCTGTCTCGAGGCACTCCGCTCTGAGAGCGGTAAAATTACGCTGGCAGCAATAATCTCCGAACCCCGAATAAAAACTGCCCCATCATGAAGTAAAGTTTTGAGTTGGAAAATAGTTTGCAGTAATTCTTTAGAAACTGCTGCATTCAGGCGTACGCCAGGATTTAAGAACACACGTTCATCAAGGGTATTCAAGGTTTCCATCACAATTAAAGCACCTGTACGATTTTGCGATAACTCTTTGATCGCATCGACGATTTTATCAATCACGCTATCTTCTTTAGGAAGATAACTTTGAGAGGTGAAAAGATGCTTAAAATGACCCCTGCCGAGTTGTTCTAAAAAACGGCGAAAATCAGATTGGAAAACCAGAGCCATTGCTAAAGCACAAACTAGAACTAGCTTTTCGAGAAAAAAGCTAAGTATAGTTAGGTTTAATCTCTCAGAGAGCAAAGCAGTCAACATCAGGACTAACAATCCCCTGACCATCCAAAGAGCACGACGCTCTCCAATAATGAGAAGCATCAAGTAAATGCAGGCACAAACTAGACCGAGATCAAGGCTCTGTAGCAGTAAATGACGAATATTGTCAGGAGGCAAACCCGACCAAGGCATTGAACTTTAATCCATATTTATTAGCTAAATTCAAACAGCAGGGAATCTATGAGCTTAACCTTGCCAGCAGCCTTAATTTTTAAGCATTTTCTACCAGTCTTTCTGGTAATAAATCTTGTCGGATTAAGTCTTCATAGGTTTCTCGGCGAATAATTAAATTTGCTTCTCCATCGCTGACTAAAACTGCTGCTGGCCTTGGTAAGCGATTATAGTTAGAAGCCATGCTATAATTATAAGCGCCTGTTCCCACTACTACCAGAATATCGCCTAGGCTCGTTTCTGGCAAGTCCAGATCTTTGACTAAAATATCTCCTGATTCACAATGTTTGCCAGCAATAGTTACTTTTTCTTGGGCTGGAGTTCTCATTTTATTGGCGATCACCGCCTGGTAAATAGATTGATAGGTAATGGGGCGAGGGTTATCAGACATTCCTCCATCTACGGCAATATAGGTTCGTAATTCAGGAATTACCTTACGACTACCAACAGTATAGGCAGTAATACCAGCAGAACCAATCAGCGATCGCCCTGGTTCAGCGATTAATTTAGGTAAAGGCAGATGGCGTTGCTCGCAAGCGGTTTTAACGGCTTTAGCCACAGTTTTGACCCACTCTTCTATGGTTGGGGGATCGTCAGCTTCAGTGTAGCAAATACCTAAACCACCACCGACATTCAATGCTTCCATAGGCAACCCATAATCGAGGGCTTTTTTAAACCAGTCTGCTAACACTCCTCCTAAGTCTTGATGGGGCTGTAGTTCAAAAATTTGTGAGCCAATATGGGCGTGTAAACCAAGGCAATTTAAAAATTTCTGCTCACTAATGAAAGTGAAAACAGCATCTAATTGATTGGGATCGAAGCCAAATTTACTATCTAAATGTCCAGTCCGGATGTACTCGTGGGTATGGCATTCAATGCCGGGGGTTAAGCGGATCACGATCGGAACTACTTGCTTCCTATAGGCAGCATAGGTAGCTAAAGTTTCCAATTCAAGCCAATTATCGACAATAATCTGACATTGAGCCTCTACAGCTAATTCTAGCTCTGCTAAGGATTTGTTGTTGCCATGAAAGTAAATTTTCTCGCTAATTTCCCTCTCACTGAAGCCACTTTTTTCTAAAGCTGTAATCGTAGTGTAGAGTTCTCCCCCAGAAACGACATCAAATCCTAATCCTTCACTGGCGATCGCGCTTACTACCGCCATACAACTCCAAGCTTTAGAAGCATAGATTACTTGGGAAGCACCAGGATAGTATTTAGTAAAGGCATCTCGATATTGACGGCAGGTAGTTCTGAGAGTAGTTTCGTCTAAAATATACAGAGGAGAGCCAAATTGCTGCACTAAAGCAGTAACATCACAACCTCCAATTTCTAGACAGTCTTGCTCATTAACTGTCGCTGTCAAAGGGAATAACTGTTGATTGGGTGATAAAACAGTCTCAGGGTTAGATGGTGGTAAGAATTGTTCTCCAGTTTTCGCTTCTCGATCGGTTAGTAACATTGTGCGCTTATTAGTGAGTTAAAAGTCCTGTATTTTAGTTTACAGTATATTAAGATTGGATTATCATCTAGGGGAAGGGTTGTAGTAGTTTACACAGCAAGAAAATCTAAGATTCGCATTATCAGTTGTCGTCAAGCTACAACTAGAGAACAAAAAACCTATGAACAACAAGAAGAGAAAAAGTTAAGCTCTGTCGAACCAACTGAGCAAATCTGCCTGAGTTTCAAAGTCCAACACTGCTTCGCCTAAATCCTCCAATTGCTCTACCGACAAGCCTTGAATCCGCTTCTCTAAATCTAGAGAGACTTGTCCGATACGTTTTCTAATCAGACGTAGAACTAAAGAAACTTCTCCTTCATGCTTACCTTCGGCTTTACCTTCGGCTTTACCTTCGGCTCTGCCTTCGGCTTTACCTTCGGCTCTACCTTCGGCTCTAATTTCTTGATAAATAACTGATTCACGCATAAGTTCTTGCCTCAATAATCGTTTAATCACTTCCTTTTCTAAAACGAGTCCCGCCAGAATCGCCGTTGACGCTGCCACATTACTTCGTTCTCGGCGCTCTTCAATCTGCTCAATCCTTTGGGCTACCTCCCTCATGGTTCTGCTTCGATCTTCGGTTTGACTCAAAACTGCTAGCGGTAACAAACCTCGAGATCGCCAAAACACTTCTGTTGGTTGCTCCCAAAGTCGGATCACTTGGAATTCATGGCGAGTGCCAGGAATTTCAAAACTATCCTGATACACTAACTCCGAGCTAGTAGGTTTGAGGTAAATCACTACCTGGTACATTCGTTTATTGGGGTAGCGCCGATAAACTCGCAAGCGATA